>Ga0070399_1000320_pt1 | contig 54076 bp, 39 predicted proteins | sample BioMet4_FD_61217 | JGI IMG/M metagenome (GOLD analysis project Ga0070399, IMG submission 61217) | Microbial communities from bioreactor (seeded with sewage sludge) at LBNL, California, USA - Biofuel metagenome 4 (version 1) | ecosystem: Engineered > Bioreactor > Anaerobic > Unclassified ... | reverse complement strand
AACTCATAGATCATCTTCCATTAAAACAAGGATTAAGACAAAGTAATGGTGTCATCTTTTCCGAAACCGTCTAACTCATAGATCATCTTCCATTAAAACAAGGATTAAGACCTGCATTAGCCGCAACGTATTTCTTTTTAATTTCTCCTCATAGATCATCTTCCATTAAAACAAGGATTAAGACTATCAACATTGTGTCGGACTCTGCTAATTCAATTTCCTCTCATAGATCATCTTCCATTAAAACAAGGATTAAGACCTTCCCTTTTTTGCTGAGTAAGCATTAGCTGCAACCTCATAGATCATCTTCCATTAAAACAAGGATTAAGACTTCAACGTCGGCATACATGCTTAAAAGTACTGCCCTCATAGATCATCTTCCATTAAAACAAGGATTAAGACCCAAATTCTAAAGACCCCTTTTTATTGCTTCTAGCAGCGATAGCAACTCATAGATCATCTTCCATTAAAACAAGGATTAAGACTTCTACTACCTCACCCGTTTCCAATGTTTCAAGGACCTCATAGATCATCTTCCATTAAAACAAGGATTAAGACCGGCGAACTCTTGGTGAAATACCTTTCGGGGGGAAGCCTCATAGATCATCTTCCATTAAAACAAGGATTAAGACTCCGATTCTCTGAACACGTTGATAACGTCTATTTTTCTCATAGATCATCTTCCATTAAAACAAGGATTAAGACTCTGCAACTACCTGAGAAGCTGCTTCAGATGAATAACTCATAGATCATCTTCCATTAAAACAAGGATTAAGACTCTAGCGGAAAGTCTTGCAACCATATTGTGCAGATAAACTCATAGATTATCTTGACTAGGTCGAGGTTTCCTATGCTCGGCAAAGCAAGCAAACTTACTCTGCTCTTGCATGGCGGAAACTTTCCTTTAGAACCGGGCTGGGAAGATAATGAGTGTTTTAGTTGATTAATATATGAATGGTAATGACTCGTCATTTGGCATTTTTCGTATAGTATAAAGACATGAATAAAGAACGATATCAAAATTCATGCTATAAATGTTTGTATATATATATTAATAATGTAATTTTGCAAATGTGACCCTAAAAATCTAAGTGCATTGAAACTTTTCTGTAAAAAATATAAATGATGGATCTTATACTAAACACATTCGGAGTATCTCTGAATCGCGACAACGGAGGTTTTGTTATTACAAGTAAGGATGGGCAGCAGCGCATTCCTTCTGATGGAATATCTTCCATTCAGATAAGTCGAGGCGCACAGATTACAAGTGACGCTGTTTTGCTTGCCATAGAACGAGAGATTGAAGTTCTATTTATGGACAAAAGTGGAAATCCCATCGGCCGGATTTGGAGTTCAAAATATGGTTCTGTATCTAGTATTCGTAAAGGTCAGTTGAGTTTTACTTTTTCGAAAGATGCAGTCACATGGATTAAAGATGTGATTAAGCGAAAAGTTGAGAATCAACAGGCCTTGCTTTTGTTGATGGTTGCTCATGAAAATGATATTTCACAAAGTGTTCAAAAATCTGTCAACCGTTTAGAGGATTATCGTACTAAGATTAAGATGATTGAAGGTGAAATTGTTTCCGATGTTGCATCAACTTTGCGTGGTTGGGAAGGCGTTGCATCGAAAATATATTTTAGTACAATGAACCTGTTTATACCTGAGAAATATCGCTTCGACCAGCGAAGCCAACATCCGGCAACCGACGTGGCTAATGCAATGTTAAATTATGGATACGGATTGTTGTATGGCAAAATTGAAGGAGCGCTGATTAAAGCTGGAATTGACCCTTATGTTGGTGTTCTGCATCGAGATGATTATAATAGGCCAGTTTTAGTTTATGATGTGATTGAATTATATCGTGTTTGGGTAGATTATATTGTCTATACTTTGTTGATTCAAAATGCCATCTCTGACGAATATTATTCCGTGAAAGAAGATGGTTCATATTGGCTGGAACCTCTCGGACGCCGTGTATTGATTCAATCGTTAAATGATTATCTTGATGAAGTCATTACGGTCAAAGGGGTCGCAAGAAGTCGACAGACCCAATTGTTTCTATATGTACAAAATTTGGCGCAGAATTTTAAAAAATATATTTGAAAATGATTTCAGCAGGAACAAATATTGCCAGCAGTTCTGATGAACTGAAAAAAGTAAACTTGAAATATGTTTATGATTCGTTGAAGAATCCGCATGCTGACATAATGTCAAAAGTAAGACAATTACGTTTAGTAAGAGAACTTGACCCCAAACAATATTCAGTATTAAAGAAACAATTGCCTTATTTAGTCTGTGGAATCTTTAATCCTCCTTTTCGAAGAACGGAAAATTTTGCTTATACTGAATATTTTGTTGTTGATATTGATCATATCTCAGAAAAGAATCTAAACATAATGGATATTAGACAATCTGTTGAAAACGATGAGCGTGTATGTCTAAGTTTTGTTTCTCCTGGAGAGGATGGTTTAAAAGTCTTTTTCAAACTGAAAGAGCGCTGCTATGATTCGGGTTTGTATTCATTGTTCTATAAATTGTTCTTGCAGTCTTTCAGTATGCAATACAATCTGCAACAAGTTGTTGATATAAGAACGAGTGATGTGACAAGAGCTTGTTTTATTAGTGTTGATCCGGCAACATATTTTAATCCCAATCCCGTAACGGTGGATTTGGGTTCATTTATTCAACTTGAAAATGCTCAATCGGTGTTTGATATGAAACATCAGGTGGAACAAAAAGAAAACGTATGTGATAAAGAGAATGAAGAAATAAAACAGATTGATCCTGATCAGGAAACTATTAATAGAATCAAGCAGATTCTTAATCCTAAATTAAACAAAGCAGAAGAAAAGCATCCGGTTTATGTCCCTGAAGTTTTGTCCAGTATTATAGATGATTTGAAAAAATATGTTGAAAATACTGGCGTGATAGTGACTGAAATCATTAATATTCAATATGGGAAAAAGATGCGTTTCAAAATGGGACTAAAATTGGCCGAAGTCAATTTGTTTTATGGTAAACGGGGCTTTTCTGTTGTTCAATCACCAAGAACTGGCACTAATATGGAATTAAATGAACTGATGACGGATTTGGTTAAGCAATATCTGCTTGAAAACTGATTGGTATATGAGAGGGAGAAAAAAGCCATTTTCGTTTGTTCAGCAAATGAGGAAATTTATTCATGCGGGCATTGATAAATCTCTTGCGCCGAATGAATCGAGAGGCCCTTCGTGGGACGAAATGCCTGAAATTGAGGAACGGATTAAAGCAATATTCAGAATTACAAACAATTTAAATCGCCCAGCTGCCAATATGTTGTTTTTTGTCATGTATGATATAGAAAGTAATAAAGTCAGAAGACTGATAGTAAAATATCTGATTCAGAAATGTTGTACGCGCGTGCAGCGTTCTATTTTTTTAGCGGACCTTGATACATCTGAATATGAAACTATTCGAAAAGATTTGGCTGAAGTTCAAGCAGCTTATGATAATCATGACAGCATATTGATTGTACCTATATCGACAGATTATCTTTATGCTATGAAAATTATCGGACAGAAAATAGACCTGGATTTAATTACCCACAATAAGAATACCATGTTCTTCTGACTATTATAAGTTTTGAAAAGTTGGATTTCCTACAAATAATTACGATATTTGTAAAAAATAAAAGAGTTCTTTGACATATTGAAAAAATTTGTACCTTTGCAGCCTCTAAAAAAGTACATGTTTTTGGAAATTTTTGAGGAAATAAACGTGAAAAAAATGACGTAAGATATTGATAATGGTCTAAATAAAAATTTTGCCCTCATAGATTATCTTCCATTAAAACAAGGATTAAGACTTCTCACCCGATACATTAATCCGCTTTCTGTGTTAACCTCTCATAGATTATCTTCCATTAAAACAAGGATTAAGACTGTCACCTCAGTCTTTTTATCGGTGAAAGTTTTTTTCTCATAGATTATCTTCCATTAAAACAAGGATTAAGACTTGACACTCTGGCAATCTGGCCAGAAGCTTCGAACACTCTCATAGATTATCTTCCATTAAAACAAGGATTAAGACCCCATCCCAAGTTCTCGAATGCTATCGGGAAATAGCTCTCATAGATTATCTTCCATTAAAACAAGGATTAAGACATTATATTCTTTTGTAATATCTGTGTAATTTAGCAGTCTCATAGATTATCTTCCATTAAAACAAGGATTAAGACTAAGTCATCTTTGCCAAATCCGTCTAATACTTTCTCATAGATTATCTTCCATTAAAACAAGGATTAAGACATTTCAGCCATTTTTTAATAGAGTTAAGTTAGACGCTCATAGATTATCTTCCATTAAAACAAGGATTAAGACTGTCGACGAAAATTTTCTTATGGATTAGCTCCTCAGCGGACTCATAGATTATCTTCCATTAAAACAAGGATTAAGACTTTTTTCACCAATAATTCGTCGGCATTGTTTAACTCGATCTCATAGATTATCTTCCATTAAAACAAGGATTAAGACTTATCTGTGAAACTTTTCTTGTGCAGAGGTTTTCCATCCTCATAGATTATCTTCCATTAAAACAAGGATTAAGACTCAACGAAATTTTTCTTGTGAATTAACACCTCAGCTCATAGATTATCTTCCATTAAAACAAGGATTAAGACATATTTACATTTCTTGTTTCTGTCTTTGATTCGACGCTCATAGATTATCTTCCATTAAAACAAGGATTAAGACACAGAGCTTTGCCAGCTTAGATGTCATCCATTTGTTAGCTCATAGATTATCTTCCATTAAAACAAGGATTAAGACTCACACATGTGGGAACCCCCAAATTCGAGGGCACCCTCTCATAGATTATCTTCCATTAAAACAAGGATTAAGACTTCGACGGTTTTTCCGTCAACTGCAGCGAAGCAGTCTCATAGATTATCTTCCATTAAAACAAGGATTAAGACACCACAAGCTGCCCCGCTGGCATAAGCCACGAGACACTCATAGATTATCTTCCATTAAAACAAGGATTAAGACCACTCTATCTTGGAACTTCTCAATAAATTCTTCCGATACTCAAAGACCATCTTGGCCGAGCCGAAGTTTCCTCCGCTCGGCAAAGCGAGCAAGCTCTCTCTGCTCTCGCTCGTCGGAAACTTTCCATTAAAACAAGGATTTGATGTGTGAGATGTTTTTCTTACTGCTGTTGCGTAAAAATTAATCCTTACTCTGTCTTAATCGTTGGCTTTGATATGGATTTTTTTGTATCTTTGCATAAAAGAGTGGTGAATATGAAGGCGGAGGAAAAGAATAGGAAAACGGCTGATTTTGAGAAAGCTATTGAGGCGGCGAAGAACGTGGCGGGCAATGAAGCAAAGGTTGCGCGTCTGATGTTCAAGTACGCGCTGTTTCTGGACCCGACGCCGATGCCTGCAGAGAAGAAGGTTTTCGAGAATTATGAAGGGGCATTAAACATATATAAAAGCCTTGCAGTAGATGAGCCTAAATATATTCCTTTCGTTGGAAGAATTTCCGAGACATTGGGCTTCTTTTATGAGAATTGCGATAGGGATGAGGAAGCCAAAGAAATGTATCAACTGTCTCTATATGCAAGAAGGTATCTGCATAGCAAAAATGAGTTGAAATATGTCCATGATTATGCTTATCTTCTTTACTCGGTTGCATTCTTCTTCGACAAATTATCCAAGCCTGATTTGACAAATTATTGCTTTCAACTTGGCATTAAGATTTTGACACATGCTCTCGACATAAAGGCCTGCGAAAGGAATAAAAATTTGCTTCTCACTTTGAATAATAGTCTAAGCCAATTTTATGTAATTAACGGACGTTTTTCTGATGCTATTGAACAGTATGAACTGTCTTTGAAAATAATTGATGAATTGATAACCGACTATGGAAATAAATATTTGGAAGAAAAGGCTAGGTGCTTAAAAGAGATTAGACGTCTCTGCCCGACAAAATGATTCCGTCGCATGCAGATTAGAGGTTTCATCTTGACGAAATGATTTCTTCACATGCAGATTAGAGGTTTCAACCTGACGAAATGTTTTCTTCACATGCAGATTAGAGGTTTCAACCTGACGAAATGATTTCTTCACATGCAGATTATAGATTTTCACCCGACAAAATGATTTCGTCGCATGCAGATTAGAGGTTTCAACTTGACGAAATGATTTCTTCACATGCAGATTAGAGATTTCCACCCGAAAAATGATTTCTTCACGTGCAGATTGGGCTTTTTCACCTGACGACCTCAAATCTGCAAGTTGCGAAAGTATTTCCGAAGGTTGGACCGTCTAAACTTCGCTTCTCGAAATCATTTCTGAATGTTTGGACCTGTCATTGACGTATGGCGAAATCATTTCAGACGAAATTAACCTGTTGTCGGAGTCCGAATGTCGTTTTAACGGATTTCCATATCTAAGTCTTGTGATTGTTGCAGATTTCTTATCTTTGCCAAAGAATTACAACAAATCAATGGAAACGATAAACAATTTTCTTTTTGAGAAAGACATCCCTTGGGAACCGACCGGCGAAGGCGTTACACGTCAGATTTTAGGTTTCAACGATTCAATCATGATGGTTAAGGTCAAGTTTGAAAAAGGCGCAGTCGGCAGTCTTCATCATCATCCTCATACGCAATGCACTTATGTGGCCAGCGGACGTTTTGAATTCACTATTGATGGAGTGAAGAAAACGGTTTCCGCAGGAGACGCCCTTTTCAAACAACCGGACATTGTGCATGGTTGTGTCTGTCTTGAGGCTGGCGTGCTCATCGATTGTTTCAGTCCGAAGAGGAATGATTTCCTAAATGGGCGAAAATAGTTGGTTGATACAAATATTATCCGTATCTTTATGCACTTAATTTAATACATAGAAAAATGCAGATAAACAGAAAACTCAGAATGGGCATGTTCGGCGGAGGAAACCGCGGATTCATCGGCAGTGTGCATCGTTGCGCAGCTCGGATGGACGGTCTCATCGAATTGGTATGCGGATGTTTCAGTTCCGATCCTGACAACTCTCGGCAGTCCGGTCACGAATATATGTTGCCCGACGACCGTATCTACACAAGTTATGAAGAGATGATTGAGCGCGAGAAGAAGCTCCCTGAAGACCAGCGTATGGATTTTGTTGCCATCGTCACGCCAAACCATCTTCATTATGGCCCAGCCATGATGGCGCTCGACAACGGCTTTCATGTCGTGATTGAAAAGCCCATGACTTTCTCGCTTGAAGAAGCGCGCAGTCTGTTGAAGAAGGTCGAAGAAACAGGCTTGGAATTGGCGTTGACACACACTTATTCCGGCTATCCGGCAGTCAAGGATGCCCGTGCCCGTGTGGCAAGAGGCGAATTAGGCCGTCTGCGTCGCATCTATGTGGAATATACTCAAGGCTGGCTTTCAGAGCGCATCGAAGTACTTGGAGGCAATAATGCTGGCTGGCGGACCGACCCTCATCGTTCGGGCGTGGCCGGCTGCGTCGGTGATATAGGCACACATGCCTGGCATTTAAGCGAATATATCTCTGGGCTGAACGTTACTGAACTCTGCTGCGACCTTCGCACGTGTGTGGATGGACGCCTGCTCGACGACGATTCTGCTGCATTGCTCCGTTACACGGGCGGTGTTTCAGGCGTCTTGACGGCAACCCAGATAGCGGTGGGAGAGGCCAATAAACTGCGCATCCGCCTTTATGGCGAGAAAGGCGGTTTGGAATGGCATCAGCAGGAACCCAATCTGCTGATTCTGCGTCATGCAGACAGGCCCAACGAACTGGTCTATACCGGTGGCAACGGCTTCATGGGGAAAGAGGCCAAGTGGAATATGCGTACACCTGCCGGACATCCGGAAGGTTACATTGAGGCCTTTGCCAATATTTATCGTAACTTTGCCCTTACGGTCATGGCAAGGATGAATGGTCATGAACCGGAGCCTGAAGCTCTTGATTTCCCAACGGTTTACGACGGCGTCAGAGGCATGGAATTTATCCAGACCATGGTCGCTGCCGGTAACGACAACGAACATAAATGGCAAAAATGGATTATATAATTTTTTAAATCAAAATAGTAGAAATATGAGACTGAATCTCTTTACATGCTGCTGTCTATCCTTGATTGCTACAGCAGTTTCCGCACAGAAAAACGAATGGCTCGACCCGAATGTTAATGAAATAAACCGGGCTCCGATGCACACAAGTTATTTTGCCTACGAAAACGAAGCGAAAGCTTTGATGGGTGCACCCGAAGCGTCGGACAATTTCCTGTCGCTCAACGGAACGTGGAAGTTCAACTGGGTGAAGGATGCAACTTCTCGCCCCACAGATTTTTATCGTACCGATTTTAATGATAAAGGTTGGGCAAACATGCCTGTTCCTGGAATTTGGGAAGTGAACGGCTATGGTGATCCTCTATATAAGAATGCCGGCTATGCTTGGGCTAACCAGTTCAAAAACGACCCTCCGAAAGTGCCGACTGAAAACAATCACGTCGGTTCGTACCGCCGCGAGATAACTGTTCCTGCATCGTGGAAAGGAAAACAGATTTTCGCTCATTTCGGCTCGGTCACTTCCAATATCTATTTGTGGGTGAATGGTCAGTTCGTCGGCTATAGTGAGGACAGTAAACTTGAAGCTGAATTCGACTTGACGAAATATCTCCGTCCCGGAAAAAATCTGATTGCCTTTCAGAGTTTCCGCTGGTGTGACGGAACCTATCTCGAAGACCAGGATTTTTGGCGCCTGTCGGGTGTAGGTCGCGATTGTTATCTTTACGCCCGCAATGCCGATTATATCCAGGATATCCGCGTCACTCCCGATTTGGATGCACAATATAAAGACGCTACATTGGCTGTCTCTCTCAATCTGAAAGGCGCCGGCAATGTCAGTCTGAAACTTCAGGATGCTGCCGGTAAGGAAATTGCAAAAACGGAAGTAAAAGGAAGCGGCCGTCAGACAACGACGATGTCGATTACCAATCCTGCAAAATGGTCTGCTGAAACGCCGACGCTCTACACTCTTGTCGCTACTTTAATGAAAGGCAATGCAGTTCAGGAAGTGATACCGTTGAAAGTCGGTTTCCGCAAGATAGAGTTGAAGAACGCTCAGCTTCTGGTGAATGGAAAAGCAGTACTCTTTAAAGGTGCCGACCGTCATGAGATGGATCCCGACGGCGGATATTATGTCTCACCAGAAAGGATGATTCAGGATATCAGAATAATGAAACAGTTCAACATCAATGCTGTGCGTACATGCCATTATCCTGATAATAGTCTGTGGTACGACCTTTGCGACAAGTACGGTATTTATATGGTGGCTGAAGCTAATCTCGAATCGCACGGCATGGGTTATGGCAAAGAAACTTTGGCAAAGAATCCGTTGTTTGCCAAGGCACACTTGGAACGCAATCAGCGCAATGTGGAGCGTAATTATAATCACCCTGCTATTATATTCTGGTCGCTAGGTAATGAAGCTGGCTTCGGTCCGAATTTCGAAGCATGCTATAAATGGGTGAAGAACGAAGACAAGACTCGCGCCGTTCAGTACGAACGTGCCGACACAAAGGAGTTTTCCGATATTTATTGCCCGATGTATCTTCCTTACGATCGCTGTGAGAAGTATTGTGAGAACAAGCCTGAACGTCCTCTTATCCAGTGTGAATATGCTCATGCAATGGGCAATTCGGAGGGCGGATTCAAGGAATATTGGGATTTGATTCGCAAATATCCGAATTATCAGGGCGGTTTCATTTGGGACTTTGTAGATCAGGCTCTTCGCTGGAAAACGAAAGATGGCCGTTCTTTCTATGCATACGGTGGTGATTTCAATGCATACGATGCAAGTGATAACAATTTCAATGACAACGGACTGATTGGTCCTGACCGTATTCCGAATCCTCATGCTTATGAAGTAAGACAGCAATATCAGTCGATTTGGGCAACTCCTGCAGACCTCACCAAAGGGACAATCAACGTTTACAATGAGAACTTCTTTATCGATTTGAGTAATTATTATATGGAGTGGCAATTGCTGGCTAACGGAGAAGTAGTCCAGAGCGGTACAGTGAACGATTTGAATGTCGCACCACAACAAACAGCAACGCTTCAGCTCAACTACTCGACCGACAAGCTTTGCAAAATGAAAGAGTTGCTCCTCAATGTATCATTCAAGTTGAAGACTGCCTCACAATTGTTGCCTGCAGGTTATGTCGTTGCTAAGAATCAACTCGTTATCCGTAGCGCTAAACCTAACGACATGAAACTCGTGAACCGTGTTCTTCCGAACGAAAGTGTTGAAACGCCGACTGTAGCCGACAATGACCACAATTATCTGATTATCAAAAACAGCAAGTTTAATATCGAATTCAACCGTCACACTGGTTTCTTGAGTCTTTATGAAGTTGGCGGTTTGACAATGTTGAACGAAGGCGGTTCGCTGACACCTAATTTCTGGCGCGCTCCTACGGACAATGATTTCGGCGCTGGATTACAGAGAAAATATGCTGCTTGGAAGAATCCTGAAATGAAATTGAAATCATTCAAGTATGAAGAGAAAGACAATATGGTCGAGGTGAAAGCCTCATACGAGATACCTGCTGTGTCAGCTAAGTTGGATATGACATATCTGGTCAGTGCCGATGGAGCAGTAAAGGTAACAGAGAAAATGGATGCTGACAAGTCAGCCAATGTCTCAGACTTCTTCCGCTTTGGCATGCAGATGCAGTTGCCAAAATCGATGTCGATGATTCATTATTATGGCCGTGGCCCGATGGAGAACTATGTCGACCGTAACACTGTCAGCGATATTGGTCTTTACAATCAGACAGTTGCTGAGCAGTTCTACTCCTACATCCGTCCTCAGGAAACAGGTACGAAGACGGATATCCGTTGGTGGAAGTTGACTGATAAAGGCGGACGCGGACTGATGTTCACTGCAGAACAACCATTCTCGGCTTCTGCTCTCAACTATTCTATCGCTTCGCTCGACGACGGAACGGAGAAACACCAACGCCATTCGGAATTGGTCGATAAGGTCGATTACACCAACTTCTGTATCGACAAGGTTCAGATGGGACTTGGCTGCATCAACAGTTGGGGTGCTCTTCCAATGGAAAAATACAGACTTCATAACGGCGATTATGAATTTACCTTCATTATGCAGCCGGTGAAGACATCCATTGAGAACTGAAAACCATTGAATGTTTGCTTAATTTAGTTAAAAGCAGTTATGAAAGTATTTTATTATTTCAGAATATTCTACTTTTATAGCCGCTTTTGAAAATATGTTTTCAACAAAAAAGAATGATAACTCTTAATTCAACTGATAGAAAAAAGAAAGATTCCAAGGCTAAACGCTTTTTCAAGGGAAAGGGTTTTGCTCTTCTCGTGGGACTCGTTGTCGGCGCCGGTGTTGTAATTGGTGCTTATCAGACTTCAGTGGCCCTTTCTTCCGATGAATCATGCATGAAATGCCACGTTCATCCGGCAGCTGAAAATAGTTGGAGAATGTCAGATCACGTTATAAATAAAAGCGGTGTGAAAACACACTGCGTCGCTTGCCATTTGCCTCCACAACAACATACTTGGAGTTACTATACTGCGAAAGCAAAGCTGGGATTCCGAGACCTGTGGTATTACATCGTCCGTGACAGTGCCGATTATGATTGGGACAGCAAACAGGTGCTGGAGAATGCCGTCAAATACATTCCTAACCAATCATGTAAGGAATGCCACCAGAATCTTTTCCCTGAAGGAATTTCAGACGACGGTGTGACAGCTCATCTTTATTATGAAGATAACGAAAAGAAACTCGATTTACAATGTATCAGTTGCCACTTGGATGCAGGTCATCAAATGCCAAACTATTCTCATAAGAAAATGACGGGCGTTCCTGGTGCCGGAACAACTCTTACAACTGACACAAGTAAATTTTTTAAAGCTGCGACGAAAGTCACATCATTTAAAAGCTTTACAGAGCAGGTTCCTGGAACTCCGATTACTATACGCATGATTGCCATTCCTGGCGGTACGTTCAAAATGGGAAGTACAAACAAAGAACCGTTCCATAAAGAAGACGAATCGCCAGTGCGTAATGTGACTGTCAGTCCGTTCTTTATGGCTGAAATAGAAACTACATGGGATGCTTTCTGGGCATTCTACAGCAATACGATGAGCGAAGGCCGTACGCCTCCTGAAAAGGTTTATGCAAATAACAGCAGACCAGACGTGGATGCGATTTCCGGACCGACGCCGCCATTCGGATTCCCTGACCAAGGTTGGGGCATGGGTGAACGTCCCGCAATCACGATGACTCATTATGCAGCTGAAACTTTCTGCCAATGGCTCTCTCTCAAGACAGGCAAGAAATATCGTTTGCCTACAGAGGCTGAATGGGAATATGCAGCGCGTGGCGGTAAAACAACGCCTTACTTCTTTGAAGGAAGTCCCAAGAGTTTCTCCGACAAAGGATTTTGGCGTAAACTTTTTGATGCAAAGACAGATGTCATCAAGGATTTTGTCATCTATAATAACGACAGTCATAACCGTACGGCTGAACCTTCAAGTGTCAAAGCCAATCCGTTCGGATTGAAGAATATGCTGGGCAACGTCTTGGAATATTGCGCCGACCATTATGATGCAAAGGCCTATAGCAAGACTAGTACAAGTGTGAAGAATCCGATTTGTACTATAGGAACTGAATGGGTTGTCCGAGGAGGAAACTTCTCATCGGATGCTTCTGATGTCCGTTCTGCTGCTCGTGGTGAAACCGACCATGTTGCGTGGCTTCGTACCGATCCTCAGCAGCCGAAGAGTATCTGGTGGTATTCAGACATTCGTGGCATCGGTTTCCGTGTGGTTTGTGAAACTTCGTGTATATCTAAAAATTAAAAACTAACGTGTTATAAAAATAATGTATCATGAAAAAAGAAAATTGTATCAGTAGAAGAACGTTCTTAAAGAGTACAGCAGTGGCTGGAGCTCTGGGTGCTATCGGTACCGGAACGGCTGCAGGCGTATTCACCTCTTGCTCAAGTGGTGATAAAAAGGCTGGTGGATCAGACAAGCCTTTAAGAGAACCTGGTTCTTATTATATTCCTGAGTTGCCGGATAAAGCTCCTGACGGCAAACCTCTGAAAGTTGGTATCATCGGTTGCGGTGGACGTGGCAGTGGTGCAACATTCAATTTCCTCGATGCAGCCAATGGCTTGACAGTCGCTGCTCTGGGTGATGTTTTCCAAGATCGTCTTGAAAACCTGGCTAACGACTTGAAGACAAAGAAGAACATCGATGTTCCGGCTGACAAACGATTCATCGGACTTGATGCTTACAAGAAGGTCATTGACAGTGGTGTTGACTGCGTTATCGTTGCAACTCCTCCTGTTTTCCGTCCTATTCATTTCCAATATGCAGTAGAAAAAGGCATACATGCTTTCTTGGAGAAACCGATTTGTGTTGATCCTGTCGGCTATCGTACAATCATGGCTGCCGCTAAACAGGCTGCTGCTAAGAATCTGGCTGTCGTAACAGGTACACAACGTCATCACAAACGTAACTACGTTGAATCATTCCAGAAAATCATGGACGGCGCTATCGGTGAAATAACCGGCGGACAAGTTTATTGGAATCAAAGTATGCTTTGGTACAAAGAACGTCAACCGCAATGGAGCGATTTCGAATGCATGGTTCGCGACTGGGTTAACTGGAAATGGCTTTCTGGTGATCATATCGTTGAGCAACATGTTCATAATATTGACGTATTCACATGGTTCTCTGGTCTGAAACCTGTAAGCGCTGTTTCATTTGGTTCACGCGAACGTCGTATCACCGGTGATCAGTTCGACTTTTTCAGCACAGACTTTACAATGGAGAACGGCATTCATTTGCACAGCATGTGCCGCCAGATTGACGGTTGCGCCAACAATGTCAGTGAATTCATTCAAGGAACGAAAGGCTCATGGTCAACAGCTGACGATGAAACAGTTATCAAAGACCTTGCAGGTAATGTCGTTTGGAAGTTTGATAAGGATGCTGAATCCAAGGCTCACAAACAAACCGATCCATACGTTCTCGAACATGTAGATTGGATCAGCCATATCCGTGCCGGTAAACCTATCGATTGCGCTTCTGAAACAGCTGTCGCAAATATGGGTGCAATCATGGCTCGCGAGTCAGCTTATTCAGGTGCTATCAAGACGTGGGACGAAATGACAGCAGCTGCACTTGACTATACTCCAAAAGATTTGAACATCGGCAAGATGGATATGAGTACATTCAAAGTACCTGTTCCTGGTTCAGTTCACGTTGAAGAAAAGAAAGACGAAAAGAAGAAATAGTCTATGACACTCAACAGAAGAAACTTTCTGAAAGCTTCCATTACGGGTGCCGCTGTTGCTACGATTGGTGCCGTTCCGTTGGTCGCATGTGCACAAAAGAACGGGACATCTGCTGAAGATGATGACAAGAAAAAGTGCGATAAGAAATGTGAAATGAAATCTAAGGCAAAACTGAACATTTCTTTGCAGGAAGGTGTCGCACCAGGCAGTAATCTGAAGGAAAAGCTCGACCTTATGGAAAAGCTTGGAGTTGTAGGTTTTGAACCAAGCGGTGGTAATCTGAAGAATCGTGTTAAGGAGATTCAGGATGCCCTGAAAGGACGTAACATTAAAGTCAGCGCTATCTGTGCCGGTTTCAAAGGATTTATTCTTTCCACAGATCCTGCAATCCGTCAACAGTGCCTCGACACGATGAAGGAGATTATCTCTGCTGCAGGCAAACTTGGCTCTGTCGGTGTTATTATCGTTCCTGCTTTTAACTCTCAGGTTCCTGTCATGCCTCACACTCAGCAGACTCGCGATTTTCTTTGCGAACAGTTCAACGACCTCGGCAATTTTGCAGCTCATAACGGAACGACGGTTATCTTCGAACCGCTTAACCGCAAAGAAGCTTTTTATATGCGCCAGGTGGCTGATGCTGCTTCTATCTGCCGCGATATCAATAATCCGGGCGTTCGTTGCATGGGCGATTTCTGGCACATGACTTGGGAAGAGACTTCAGATATGGGTGCATTCCTTTCGGCCGGAAAATATCTGCAGCACGTACATATTGCTAGCCGCAAGCGCCGCAGTATGCCGGGTGAAGATGGCGAGGCTGATAATTATGTGGACGGTTTCCGTGGCTTGAAAGCTATCGGTTACGATAAATATGTAAGCTTCGAATGTGGTTGCCAAGGTGACCGCAATGTGCTTGTTCCGGCAGCAGTCGAACTGCTCCGCAAGCAGTGGGAAGAGGCTTAACATTATTTCTAGGTTTAGAAAAGAGGGTATAGCATCGCTGTACCCTCTTTTTATGTGTTATAATTGACCAAATTACAGATGAAAAAAGAATATGTTTTTTTCTTTTAGATATCATTTAACTTTCCTATCTTTGTAAAGGAATATAAAAGATAATAATCTATTAATAGTACGTATTTGAAATGGAATTGAACAGAAGAGACTTTTTGAAGACAATGGGTGTCATCACCGCCTTCACAATCGTTCCTCGCCGTGTGCTTGGCAACGGCTTTGTCGCTCCAAGCGACGAGCTTACCAAAGGCATCATCGGAGTCGGTGGCATGGGCCGCGGGCATGTGAATTTGGGTGGAACACGCCTGGTGGCTGTCTGCGATGTGGACAAGAACCATCTGGAACTTGGAAAGAACCTGGTGAGTGAGAAGATTGCCGCTTACCATGATTTCCGTGAGCTGATAGCCGATCCGAATGTCGATATCGTGCATATCGCTACACCACCGCATTGGCACGGCATCATGTCGGTGGAAGCTGCAAAGGCTGGTAAAGACATCTGGTGCGAGAAACCGATGACAAGAACCATAGGAGAGGGCAAACGCGTGATGGAAGCAATGAAACAGTACGGACGGATTTTCCGACTGAACACATGGTTCCGCTTTAAGGACCCGTTTTATGGCTTAGGCACCACTGTTCATCCTTTGAAGAAACTTATCATGAGCGGTATGCTCGGATGGCCGTTGAAAGTTACCATCAGTAAATATACCGGCTTCGACTGGAAATTCTACTGGGTCGGCAAAGAGTATCTAGAGCCGCAACCCGTTCCTCCTGAATTGGACTACAATTTCTGGCTGGGACCGGCTCCATTCAAACCTTATAATATTCATAGAACACACCAGACGTTCCGCGGCTATTGGGATTATGATTCGGGCGGCCTGGGCGACATGGGACAACATTATATTGATCCTGTCCAGTATTTCCTCGGCAAGGATAACGAAAGTCCTATCAAAGTTGAAGTTGACGCTCCGCAGCAGAATAGTGACGCTGTCGGCACGTGGCGCTCCATTACTTATACTTATGCCGACGGTTGCCAGATAATACTCTGGGGCGGAGATTTCGGTGAACCGAACACTCCTTACATTCACGGTCCGAAAGGTAATGTTTACAAGAACTTTGTTTGTGACATTCCGGACTGGCAGAAGAAACTTGCTGAATATCCTGAACCGCAACCACAGAATACTGACTTCATCGAGTGCGTGAAGACTCGTAAGACCTTTGCACTTAATGAACGCAACGGATTCCGCTCGGCAACTATTGTCAACATGGGAGCATGCGCACTTCGTCTCAACCGTACACTGAACTTTGATCCTGCAAGACTGCAATTCATCGACGATGATGAGGCAAACCGTCTCATCGACCAACCGATGCGTGCACCTTGGAATATTTAATACTTAACATTATGACGATTATGAAAATGAGAAAATTGAACATATTCATTGCAGCACTGCTGTTGACGGTTGCAGGCTCTATGTCGGCCCAGACACCGGCCAACCGTACTGCAAACACTATTGTAGCCGATGTGTTGGCACAGATGCCTGCCAACAAGGTATCGACCTATAATGGCTTGATGAAAGACCTTGTCAGTACAGGAGAAGAGGGCGTACAGCTTCTCATCCAGCGTTTCAATGCGCCGGGTAAAGGCAGTAATGCCGCCGTGGATTATGCATTGAGCGGTCTGTCAAATTTCGTGATGCAGAAAGGTGAGGAAAGTGCTCGCGCTACTGTAGCAAAGGCTTATGTGAAAGCTTTGAGTACAGTGACCGAACGTGAGGCCAAAGCTTTTGTCATCCGTCAATTGCAGTTCATTGGTGATGATGATGCTGTCGATGCTTTGGCCGCTTGTCTTAAAGATGAGTCTGTAAGTGCTCCCGCTGCCGAAGCTCTTTCTGCTATCGGTACGAAAAAGGCTGGCAGTGCATTGCTGGCTGCACTGAACGGTGCAACTCCTGCTGTCCAGAAAAATCTCGTTCGCGCCATTTCAGAAATGAAAGTTGGCGACAGCGAGCTTGCAATTCAGAAACTCGCGGGTTCATCCGACAAGGATCTTCAGAAGGAAGTCCTTTATGCACTCAGTAAAGTAGGTACAAAATCATCACTCCCAATCTTGGCAGCTGCTGCATCTGCAGTTGGTTACACTTTTGATTATACAGGAGCTAACGAGGCTTATATAGCTTTGATAAAACGTCTGGCAGCTAATGGCGACACAGTTGAGGCCACTAAAGCCGCAACATCTCTTCTTGCTGTAGCAACGGCTGCCGGTAAGGGAAAGGTTGCAGCCAATGCTTCGATGGTCAGTCAGCTCAAAGGCTCGGTCGACGACAAGATGCAGACGCGCATCGCCGCAACTGGAATTCTGCTGTCGCTGAAATCTGCCGAAGCAAATAAAATGATTATGACAGCCCTGAAAGACCCAAGCAAGGAATATCGCGACGCTGTCCTTAACTTCGCTGCCGGTAAAGCCGACAAGGCTTTGTATATTGACCTTATCAAGAGCTTGCCGAAAATGAAGGCTCCTCAGAAAACAGACATACTCAACTGGATTGCCGCCGAGGCTCAGACAACTGACGGAAATGCGGTTCTGAAAAACCTTGAACTGCGTTTCGACCAACCTGCTCAGCAAGTGCTCATCGCACAAGTCAAGGATAAGGACCAGGCAGTGAAATCAGCTGCCGTTTGGGCTCTTACCAGAATCGGTAATGCCGAAGCTATTCCGACTATTGCCGGACTGCTGGCAAGCAACGATACGTTGAATGTCAATTTGGCTAAAGACGCCCTCGAGTCGTTCAACAGCGATATCGATGTCCCGGTTGCTAAGGTCGTCGGAACTGCTTCCGATGCTGGAAAAATCGCCGGCGTTGGACTTCTGGCCGGCCGTCACGCAACTGCAAACATCCAGACTGTACTTGACCAGACCAAGAGTTCGTCTCCTGCTGTCAGAGCAGCTGCTTATGATGCATTGAAAGGCGTTGTTGGCGAGCGCGACCTGACGAATATGTGCGGTATGCTCGAAACAGCCGATGCATCAGCTGTTGAGCCGATGCAGGCAGCAGTCATCTCTGCACTTAGTGAAGTGCAGGCTTCTGACCGCGCACAGACAATTACTCACCGCATGATTCAGGCTGGCGAAAGCAAGAAACATCTTTATTATCCTGTTTTGGCTTCGACTGGAGATAAGGAAGCTTTGGCTACAATCGTGAAGGATTTCAAGAATGGAACCGATGTGCAGAAAGATGCTGCTTTCAATGCGCTTCTCAAATGGGAAGGACAGAATGTCAAATATGATTTGTATGAAATAGCTAAAGATCCATCGGCTTCCGCATACGCTGAAAGAGCCGTTGATGCCTACATAGCTAAAGTTTCCGATCAGTCGCTGACAGGCGAAAACCGTCTGCTCGGCCTTCGCCAGGCAATGGAAATCGCTAAGACTGACGCTCAGCGGAATGCCATATTGAATGCCGTCGGCAAGACGAACACTTATCTCGGATTGCTTTTTGCCGGACAATATCTCGATAACAAACCTGTTCAGCAGTCTGCTGCCAATGCAGTGATGAATATTGCCATGAACAACAAGGAATGTTATGGCGCTGACGTTCGTGCTTTACTGAATAAGACAATGGAAGTATTGGATAATCCTGACGCAAGCTATCAGAAAGAAGGCATCAAAAAACTTCTTGCAGAAATGCCTGAGGGCGAAGGCTTCGTTCCGATGTTCAACGGCAAGGACTTGACCGGATGGAAAGGCCTGCTTCCTTCACCGAATGACAATCCTTACAAACGTGCCAAACTGAAACCAGCTGATTTAAAGAAGGCTGAAGCAAAGGCCGCTGAGAATATGGTTAACGATTGGAAGGCCGAAGACGGACAGATCGTTTACTTTGGCAAGGGATTCGATAATCTCTGCACAACGAAAGAATATGGTGACTTCGAAATGTACGTCGATTGGCGTCTTGACCCGGCCGGACCGGAAGCTGACGCTGGAGTTTATCTCCGCGGAACTCCTCAGGTTCAGATTTGGGATACAGCTCGCGTCAATGTCGGCGCTCAGGTCGGCTCAGGCGGACTTTATAATAATCAAGTCAATCCGAGTAAACCGACACAAGTTGCCGATAACAAACTAGGTGAATGGAATAATTTCTACATCAAAATGGTCGGCGACCGCGTGACGGTCATTCTTAACGGTGTGAAAGTGGTTGACGATGTCATTCTCGAAAACTATTGGGATCGCACGAAGGCAATCTTCCCAATAGGTGACATCGAACTGCAGGCTCATGCGAGCAAGGTTTATTTCCGCAACCTTTATATCAAAGAACTGAAACGGCCGGAACCGTTCCAGCTTTCAGCTCAAGAAAAGAAGGAAGGTTTCCGCGTGCTCTTCGACGGAACGAATATGCATGAATGGACTGGCAATACAGTTGATTATACGCTCGAAGACGGCTGCATTTCATTGAATCCAAGTAAAAGTTATGGCGGCAATCTTTATACTAAAGATGAGTTTGCAAACTTCGTTTATCGCTTCGACTTCTGCCTGACTCCTGGCGCTAACAATGGCGTTGGAATCCGTACGCCGATGGAAGGCGATGCTGCATACGTCGGTATGGAAATTCAGATTCTCGATTGCGAGCATCCGATTTATAGCACAATCACTCCGTTGCAACACCATGGCTCAGTTTATGGAATTATTCCGGCTAAGCCTGATCACCATGCAGCTTTCAAACCTGCGGGTGAATGGAATACGGAAGAGATTACAGCCAATGGCGATAATATCTGTGTGAAGGTGAACGGCATTGTCATTACCGAAGGTAATATTCGCGATGCTGTCAAGAACGGCACTCCTGACCATCACGAACATCCGGGACTCTTCAACAAGACCGGACACATAGGATTCCTCGGCCATGGTTCGCCAGTCAAATTCCGTAACATCAGAATTAAGGAATTGAAGTAAAATAATCTTACAATAAGTCGGAGGGCATGTCGGAAGACATGCCCTCTTTCGTTTCACCCAGCGCGACAGACTTTTTCATAGTTGTTTTTGGCATTGTTCCCGCTGTTTCAAACAAAAGCATAGTTGTTTTTGGCATTGTTCCGGCTGTTTCAAACAAAAGCATAGTTGTTTTTGGCATTGTTCCCGCTGTTTCAGACAAAAGCATAGTTGTTTTTGGCATTCGTCCCGCTGTTTCAGACAAAAGTATAGTTGGTTTTGGTATTCGTCCATCGTTTCAGAGAACCTTCCGTGTGAGACGTGTTAAATTCATTATTAATGACTATCTTTGCTTTGTAAAAACGAGAATAATATGAGAATCCTAGAGAATTATTCATTGGAGAAGCACAACACCTTTCATCTGAAGGTGCGTACGCGTTGGTTCATGGAGTACGAAAGCGAAGAAGAGCTTAGCCGCATTCTTCACGATGAATATTTCCAGGAGAACATCTCTTTGCATATCGGTGAAGGAAGCAATCTGCTTTTTATCAATGATTATAGCGGAATAATTCTGCATTCTAAAATTCATGGAATTGAAATTGTCGAAGAGACGGATGACGAAGTGCTGCTGCGTGTCGGAGCAGGAGAGAAGTGGGATGATGTGGTCGCATTCGCCACTTCACACGGCTGGAGCGGAATCGAAAACCTTTCGCTTATTCCCGGCGAAACGGGAGCAGCTGCAGTTCAGAACATCGGCGCTTATGGAGCCGAGATAAAAGATGTCGTCAAGTCGGTCGAAACTTATAATCAGTTGACCTTTGAGAAACGCGTCTTTACTAATGAAGAATGTGAGTATTCTTATCGCAACAGCTTTTTCAAAGATCCGAACCATGATCCATATATCATCACCTACGTTTGTTTGCGCTTAAGCAAGAAGCCACGCTATATCTTGAATTATGGCAATCTTGAAGAGGAAATGAAGAAATATCCGGAAGTTTCACCCACGACAATTCGCGAAGCTGTCTGCAATATCCGTCGTTCCAAACTTCCCGACCCGAATGAGCTTGGCAATGCCGGAAGTTTTTTTATGAATCCAATCATTTCCAAAGAGAAATTTGACGAACTGAAAATACGTTTCCCGAATATTCCTTCTTATCCAGTGGGCAACGACAAAGTGAAAGTTCCTGCCGGATGGATGATTGAGCAATGCGGTTTTCGTGGCAAATCGGTCGGTAATGTCGGAGTTTATGAAAAACAGGCACTCGTGCTGGTCAATCTTGGCGGAGCCGATGGTGATGAGATTGCTCTTGCGGCGGAAAGCATTCGCCAGACAGTTTTCGACCGCTTTGGAATAGAAATCTTCCCTGAAGTAAAATATATTAATTGAGATGAAGATAAAATTCCTCGGAACAGGTACTTCTTCGGGCGTTCCCCAAATCGGTTGCGGCTGCGCTGTATGCACAAGCAAAGATTCTCGAGACTGGCGCTTGCGTACTTCGCTTCTTGTCGAAACTGAGTTCAAACACTTGTTGCTCGATTGTGGTCCTGATTTCCGTTGGCAGATGATTCGAAGTCATACGACAAGTCTTGATGCTGTTTTGCTGACGCATGAGCATTATGACCATGTCGGAGGTTTGGACGACCTTCGGCCATTCTGTTTTCATAAATCGATGGATGTTTATGCCCAGCAATCGGTTGTCGATGCGGTGCAGACACGAATACCTTATGTCTTTCGTGAGCATAAATATCCGGGCGTACCGAATCTGTCGTTGCATTCGATTTCCTTGGAACCGTTTTTGGCTGCCGATATTAAAGTGATTCCGATTAGAGTGATGCATGGTCATTTGCCGATTCTTGGCTATCGGATTGGGAATATGGCTTTCATAACAGATATGAGTTGCCTTCCGGAAGAAGAATTTTCCAAGCTTGAAGGGTTGGAAGTTCTGGTTATTTCAGCTCTTCGGACTTGGCCTCATCCGGCACACGAATCTCTTCAAGAGGCTTTGGTGAATATAAACAAAATTAATCCGAAAGAAGCATATCTCATCCACATGTCGCATGGCATCGGCCTTCATGCGGAAGTCGAAAAAATTCTCCCTCCGCATGTACATCTTTCGTATGACAATCTTGAGATAGAAATTCTTTAATTAGCTTTATTCAAATTCTTCCATTTTTCAGGAATAATGAGAGTGATATTTTCACCGGCTTTTGATTTGTAGATTTCTCTGATCATTTTGCTCGTATCTGGAGTTTTAATAATCAAAGAATCGGAATAAATGTATGTAGGGAACTTGAAATTCAAATCATTGAGGTTCCCGATGTAAACATGGTCTTTGCTGCCGGTGTTGAAGTTTTCACAGCAAGATACTCTGAAAGAATCTGAATTATAGATGCTGATATCATAAGTGGTGGATTTCTGTCCGTTATTGAAAATGTAGAAGTAGGATATTCTGCCGCTTCTTTTTGTTGTGTTTACTGAAGTGGCATCATCTTCGTCTGCTTTTAAAGCATTCATGAATTCTTGGGCCAATTGCGGATCTTCTTTTTTTGAGAAGGAGACTGTTATCATAGTATTGCGCAACTTTTTTGTCTCTTTGTCTTTGGTCTTTAAGACCTCATAAGTCAATTTATCATTGTTCTCACATTTCTTCATGAATGTGTCGAGATTTGTTTGAGCCTGAAGTTCACCTGCAATGCTCCCGAAAAGGAATATTGCAATTCCGAAAAGTAAGTTTCTTGTTTTCATCTTTATTTCTTTTTTATGATTAATCGTTTTGTTTGTTGACTTTTATTTCTTGATTTATCTGATTTATCTGATTGAGCTTGTCTTTTATGTTTTTAATCTTTTCTTTGTGCTCTTGTAATGTTTTCATCGCATTATTATAATCGTTTATTTGTTGCTGCTCGATGGCAAGCATTCTTTTTGCTGCTTGCTGTGCTTCCTTTTCCGATAGTTCGTGCTTGACACCATTACGGACAATATAACTTCCTTCGTATGGGTTGAAATGATCCTCTCTCATGCTATTCCCAATCATGAACAAGAGTAGAAAAGATGCGGCTATGGCAGATATTCCCCAGATAAGACTTTTATGGTGAGTCTTTATCCAGCTTGTCTTTATAGTCAAAGTCTCGCTCTTCTCTTCTGACTCTTCCTTAATACCACTTTCAAAGAATCCAAACATTTGCCTATATTGTCTGAATTGTTCAGGCAGTTCTGATGAGGAAAAGAATTGATATAATTCCTTTTCTTCAGCATTTGTTGTTTCTCCTTCAAAAAATCGATTCAACAATTCTTGTATATGTTGATAATTGTTTGTTTCCATCATTTATAAAATTTCAAATACAATTCTCTAATCTTTTTTCTTGCTCTCGACAAATTAACTCTCACGGCTTCTACATTGCCACCTGTCAGTTCAGCTATCTCTTCAACTTCAAATCCTTCGACATGCTTCATTTTGAGAATTTTCTGTTGTAGTTCCGGGAGTCTGTCCATAAGATGAATCACCTGATTAGCTGCATCTTTGTGTTCAAGCTTCACGTATGGATCTTCTTTATCGTCAATCTTTTCAATCGAGTCTTCGACAGCTTCATCTCCGAAAAGATGTGGTGTTCGCAGGTGATTGATGCAAAGATTTTTGTTGATCTGCATAGCAAGTGCACCAACGTCGTTGTATTTATCCAATTGATTTCGGATAAACCACATCTTCAGAAACACTTCCTGCACGACATCTTCCACATCTTGCGGATTGTTCAAGAGATGTCTCGCATAGATTTCAAGTTTGTTCCGAAGAGGCACAACCTCTTTTTTAAACTGTTCTTGATCCATTCTATATTAATGACACGTGAAGGGCCAAAATATTACATTGAAAAGGAAAAATTAATTCGGCGAAATAGGTTTTGAAAACTATAAAAGAAAAGAGACAATTACTTGTTTGAGTAATTGTCTCTTTAAAGATTCTAAGTCGGGGTACCAAGATTCGAACTTGGGACCCCCTGCTCCCAAAGCAGGTGCGCTAACCGGACTGCGCTACACCCCGTTTTTTCTTTTTACGGGTGCAAAGGTAAAGCATATTTTTTTAATGAGCAATCTTTTTTTCTAAATTTTCTATTTTTCAACTCTAATACGTGCGTCGACAGCATAGATTCCTTCTGTTGTAGCGACCAATGGATTGATATCCATTTCCTTGATTTCGTTCGCAAAACGGAGTAGGGTTGAGAGTCTAACTATAATGTCTGCATATAGTTGCTCATCGATTCCGTTTTCTCCACGAATTCCTTTGAAGATCGGATAACCGCGAAGTGAATGAATCATTGAGAATGTTTCATCATAGGAAAGTGGTGCAAGACCATAAGACACATCATTAAGCAGTTCAACGAAGATTCCACCGAGTCCGCAGAATACTACATGTCCGAAGCGCTCTTCATATTTGGCTCCAAGGAATAGTTCTCGACCCTTTAACATCGGTTGAACCATGATTCCATTCACTCCAGGCAATTGCATCATTCGATTAATTTCGAAAAGAAGATGTTCTTCATATTGGATATTGAGAACAACACCGCCAATGTCAGACTTATGAACTGGACCAACAACTTTGGCTGCAACAGGGAATTTTATCTGTTGGGCGAAATGAACCAGCTCTTCTGGATTTGCTGAAGCAAATTGTTCAACTACCGGAATATTGGCAGCTTTCAGAAGTTGACGAACCACTTCGGGTGTAAGATAACCGCTTTCAGGAATATGATCGATGATACGACGGATTTCAGGGACATCGACGCCATAAAGTTGTATATCTGTGCTGGCTGGCTTTGGCGTATTCAACACGCGAGAGAGTGCAGTGCCTAAGGTGACTTCATCAGAGAAGTTTACATGTCCTTTTTTGATAAAACTCTTTGTCTCTGGTCCGGCAGTGATGATGCTTGGAAGAACGGGAATGATTGGTTTTTTGCATTCTAATATCTTTTTGTGCAGGACTTCATAAGTTTCGTAAAGTTTCTTTAATCCCGGAGTACCAAAGATGACCATGATTATGTCAATCTGGTTGAATCGTTTTTCGCAATAATCTATAGCAGTTGCTAAGTTCTCAGGAGTTCCAGTTCCGATAATGTCAATCGGATTTCCGACAGCAGCGCCGGGAAGTAGTTTGGATTTCAGTTCTGCAACGTCAGGCCCTTCAAGTCTGGGAACATTCAAATGGCCTTTAGTCAATGCATCTGCAAGCATCACGCCTGGACCTCCAGCTTGTGTAACAATAGCGATATTTTTACCTTTTACTTCATTCAAAGTGAAGATACACGCTACTGTTGTCAATTCTTCACGGCCGAAACAGCGAACGATTCCTGCTTTACGGAAGAGGGCTTCAACTGCGGAATCGGCACTTGCGATAGCACCAGTATGAGAAAGCGCGGCTCTTTTTCCTGCATCAGTACTTCCGGATTTGATTGCAGCTATATGGCAGCCTTTGCGAATGAGTGATGAAGCATGGAATAGCAGTTTATCCGGATTCTTGATTTGTTCGATATAAAGAATCTTGATTTTTGAATCGACTGCAGGATCATAATGCCTGTCCATATATTCCAAGACTTCTTCAACGCCAATCTGACGTGAATTTCCAACCGACCAAACAGATGAGAATCGGAGGCCTTTGGTAAGTGCAGATTCGATAATGAAAAGAGCTGTCGCACCAGAACTGGAGATAAAATCAACACCGTCAGGGTGAAACTCTGGAATCGGCTGAGTGAAGACACCTCGATAATTGATGTTCATTACTCCAATGCAGTTCGGACCGATGAGAGCAGCACCAGCTTTGTCAACAATCTTTGCTATTTTGTCTTCAAGTTTTGCGCCTTCTTTATTCTCTTCGCTAAAGCCGGCAGCGATGACAATGAAAGCTTTGACATTTTTCTTGTTTGCAAGGATGTCCATTACTTCAGGGCAAGAAGGACTTGGTATAGAAATGATTGCAAGTTCTGTGTCAGGGATTTCGCTCACACTGTGATATGACTTCAATCCTTGAACAGTATCTTCATGATGATTGACAACCCGAAGTTCCCCTTTGTAGTTCCCTTCAATAAGATTTCTGACAGTGCGTCCTCCGGGTTTGTGTACGTCATTTGATCCACCGACTACTACGATGCTTTTTGGGTCAAGAAGTTCTCTGTTAATCATGTTTCTCGTGTTAAAAAGTTTAACAATACGATGCAAATATACATTATTTCGCGAGAGTACCAAAGTGTCACAAAAAATAATTGAAACAATGAAAATTCAGGTTGTAAAATTGAAATAAAAAAGGTTGTGCAGAGTTTTGCACAACCTTTTATCATGAGAACAAACAAATGTTTATTTGTAAGGAATGCCTTCGATAGCTGCAATTCCTGGAAGGACTTTCCCTTCGATAGCTTCGAGAAGAGCTCCACCACCTGTAGAGATGTAAGAAACTCCATCCGCCATCTTGAATTTGTTAACGCAAGCGACTGAATCTCCACCACCGACCAACGAATAGGCTCCGTTCTTAGTAGCTTCAACGATTGCTTCGCAGACAGTTCTTGAACCATGAGTGAAGTTGTCAAATTCAAACACACCAGTTGGCCCATTCCACAGAATCGTTTTGGAATTCAAAATGATTTCGGAGAAAGCTTTTTCGCTCTTCGGACCGATATCCATTCCTTCCCAACCGTCAGGAATCTTGTCGGCATCACAGAATTTGGTGTTTGCGTCATTGCTAAAATCATCAGCAATCTTCACATCAGTTGCAAGCACGAAGTTGACCCCTTTTTCCTTTGCTTTATTCAAAATATCGAGAGCAAGGTCGAGTTTGTCTTCTTCAAAGAGAGAACGACCGATTTGTCCGCCAAGCGCTTTTTTGAATGTATATGTCATTCCTCCGGCAATAATCAGATTGTCTACTTTATTAAGCAGATTCTCAATAATGTCAATCTTTGTAGAGACTTTTGATCCACCCATGATAGCGGTGAAAGGATGAACAGATTCGTTCATCACCTTATTCACAGCTTTGACTTCCTTCTCCATCAGATAGCCGAACATCTTATGATCGTCATCAAAGTAGTCTGCCATGACAGCTGTTGAAGCATGAGCGCGATGGGCTGTTCCGAAAGCATCGTTGACATAATATTCAGCTAAAGCGGCTAATTCTTCGGCATATATTTTCTGTTTTGCCTTGATAGCTTTTTTAGCGGCTTTTTTCTCTTCGTCGGAAACATCGTCGGCTAAACCGCGAGGTTTACCTTCTTCTTCAAGGTGAAAGCGCAGATTCTCGAGCAATAAAACTTCGCCCGGTTTCAATGCGGCAGCTTTCTCTTTAGCTTCCTTATCGCTTGGAGCAAATTGAACCTTTACTCCTAGAAGTTCAGAGACATGATTGATGATGTGCAGGAGCGAATACTTGTCATTCCGTTCGCCTTTCGGACGTCCAAGATGTGAACCGATGATGAGCGCTCCGCCGTCAGAGAGTATTTTCTTAAGCGTCGGAAGAGCAGCGCGAATACGCGTGTCATCGGTGATGTTGAACTGGTCGTCGAGTGGAACATTGAAGTCAACTCTGACGAAAGCCTTTTTTCCTGCGAAGTTGATTTTGTCAATTGAAAGCATGTCGTAGTTTTTATTAGGTTATTATTTGTAAGCAATACCTTGGATAGCTGCGATTCCTGGAAGAATTTTTCCTTCGATCGCTTCGAGCAAAGCACCGCCACCAGTTGATACATAAGAAACGCCTTGGGCAATACCGAATTTGTTGACGCAAGCTACAGAGTCACCGCCACCAACAAGTGAGAAAGCTCCGTTCTTTGTTGCTTCGACAATTGCTTCTCCAACAGCTTTTGAGCCATGAGAGAAATTTTCGAACTCGAAGACACCTGTCGGGCCATTCCAAAGAATTGTTTTTGATTTTTTGATTACTTCTGCATAAGCAGCTTCTGCTTTTGGACCGATATCGAGAGCTTTCCAGCCGTTCGGAATATCCATTGAGTCGCAGAATTTTGCATTGGCATCGTTGCTGAAATTGTCAGCGATTTTTGAATCGTCGGCCAAAATAAGTTTGACGCCTTTCTCTTTTGCCTCTTTAATAATAGAAAGAGCAAGGTCTAGTTTGTCGTCTTCACAAAGAGAATCACCAATCTTTCCACCCATAGCTTTCATGAAAGTATAATTCATTCCGCCTGTGATAATCAGGTTATCAACCTTATTGAGCAAATTCTCGATGATATCGATTTTTGTAGAAACTTTCGAACCGCCCATGATGGCAGTGAAAGGACGAACGATGTTGTTCATGACTTTATCGACAGCTTTGACCTCTTTCTCCATCAGATAGCCGAACATTCTGTTGTCGGTATCGAAGCAGTCAGCGATAAGAGCGGTGGAAGCATGAGCGCGGTGAGCTGTACCAAAAGCGTCGTTCACATAGCAGTCTGCCATAGCAGCCAATTTCTGTGTGAAGATTTTCTGGCTGGCTTTGATAGCTTTTTTAGCGGCAGCTTTTTCTTCATCAGTTGCTGTATCGGCCAAGCCACGTGGTTTGCCCTCTTCTTCAGCGTAGAAGCGAAGGTTTTCGAGCAGCAGAGCTTCTCCTGGTTTTAATGCAGCTGCTTTTTCTTTAGCTTCGTCGCTTATGCAGTCGCTTGCAAATTGAACATTAACACCCAACAGTTCAGAAACATGAGCGAGAATGTGTTTGAGTGAAAACTCGTCGCTAACGCCTGTTGGACGACCAAGATGAGAACCGATAATGGCAGAACCGCCATCGGCAAGAATTTTCTTAAGAGTAGGAAGGGCGGCCCGAATACGCGTGTCGTCTGTAATGTTGAACTTATCGTCTAAGGGTACATTGAAGTCAACCCTGACGAACGCCTTTTTTCCGGCGAAGTTAAATTTGTCAATGGATTGCATAATTCTATATTTTAAATTTGTAAAAACCTTTTCCGACTGCAAAAGTACAAAATATTTGCCGTTTTCTTTATCTATTGTATTTGTTTCTTTCTGACGATTTGTCAAAAAGTTATAAGATAGTGAGCCATATAGGATTATTTCATCTTTTCAGGCCGTTCCCACAGTTTCTTCATATTGTATGGCATGCGGAAAACATCACCGGCAGCATTGCAGAAATACAAATAAGAGATGCTGAGTTTGTCGGCATTTCCATCCGCCCAGAAGGCATAAAAATCTTTGTTGACATTCAAAGGTCGGCGGGCATAAGAATGGTTCCTTTCAGAATGTGAAGTAAGTGTGCGGACGCGTTGCCATGAAGCACCTTCGTCTTTACTGCGCCACATCACCATTTCTCCACCTGTTCCCCAATATTGAGGGCCAGCATCTGTTGGCGCGACGATAGTCCAGACATCATTGTCAATGTATAAGCTTCCTGAATCGTAACAATGAGTCGATGCAGTTATGTAACTATAATTCCATTTTGCTCCATTCCAATGTACAGTAAACCACTCGCGTTTTCCACCTGAAGGACCGGTTAGATGATTGTCACTGATAAGATACAGAATCACTGGACGACCTTTGCTGTCGTAGTTGATATCTTTAATGTAGCAATTCTTTCCTTCGCTTTGAAAATCGTGGACTAAAGCATCGTTATGAGAACGGCGAAGCGGCATCTCAAGCAGTTTGCCTTCAATATTTGTCCATGTTCGTCCCCAGTCGTTGCTTTCTATATAATAAATGTTAGTTCTTGTATCAACATCTCCGTTAATGTGCCGATTGAAGCAGTCCATCAGTCTCTCTCCGCACATTGTAGAAAATTGATAATGGCCGGATTTAGTCTCACCTTTCTCAGTATCAATCATAGAAGCAATAGCTACCGAATCACTCCATTGGCGTCCATCAGGTGAAGTGCGGAAAAAGAGTCGGCGAACGCCGTCATATCTGGTATAAAACAATGCAAATCCACGTTCCGGACTATAATGGACTTCAGGATAAGCCATAATACTTTCATTGATATAATCGAAGTGTGAAATGTCATAAGGCTTTGAACTGCGATATCGAATGCCTGGACGATGGTTGGCTCTTCCAGCCACAAAGACCCAAATATAACCGTCTTTGTCTATTTGAATTGTCGGGTCGTCATGTGGATCTGAAACACCATTGATACCTTTATCATAAACAACGACTGGTTTGCGTAGTTTGCCAGTTTTGTGATTGTAACATCCAACCATGCAAAGTAGATATTTCTTTTCAGCGGCTGGAGTTCCTCCGAATACAAAATATGTACAATGTGTCTTATTGGAATAGACAGCCATCGGGATATGTTTCATTGTATAAGTTCCCAAACCTCCGGAATATTTATCTCCATATTGGGAACGTGCTTGACCGATTGTAAACCATATTCCGCGGTAACCATCGACAGTTTGATTGTCCATCGACTGTGCTTTCAAAGATGTAAATGCACCGAACATGCATAACATCAATAATATCTTCTTCATATTAAATGCTAAATAACTTTGCCCAAAATTACGGCATTATTCTTTATGTCGAAGTAAAACTTCAGAAATATAATAAACAGAATTCATAATTATTACATCTTTATTGGGAATACTATAATGCATACTCAAAGAATATATCCTAATGTTTATGCTTTTTTGTTGACTTTCTGTATGTTCCGCCCCAAAATTGATTTAAGGTTCAAAAGAACTGCATTTTTTATACCCTTTTTGAACACTTTTAACAACTACCAAACGCGACAGTTTATAATTTTGCTCCCCGAAAATACAATAGAATGTAAAAATGTAAAACATAGAATTATGAAAGCGAATTGTCTAAAATTGATTTTACTGCTTTTGGTGGGATTATGTCCTGCAAGTATGATTTACGGTGCACAAGGTGGAGTTTTTCTTTATACGCCTTATACAAAGATTTCTGTTCCGCCCGGACAAACGATTACCTATTCTGTTGAAGTTCATAATAATACAAGTGCGGTTCAGAATGCAGCTATCAACATTGTCGGTTTGCCAAAAGGCTGGACCTACTCTTTGAAAGCCGATAGTTGGTCAATTACCCAACTTTCAGTGTTGCCTAAAGACCAAAAGAGTTTTACATTAAAAGTTGATGTTCCGTTGAAGGTCAATAAAGGTGTTTATCGTTTTTCTGTTGTTGCCGCTGGATTGGCACAGATGCCTTTGACAGTCATAATCTCTGAACAAGGTACTTATCAGACAGCCTTTTCGACTGATCAGCCAAATATGGAAGGAAATTCAAAGGCATCGTTCACCTTTAATGCTAACTTGAAGAACCAAACCGATGCTCAACAGTTATATTCGTTGACAAGTGAATATCAACGTGGCTGGTCGGTAATCTTCCGTGTGAATGCCAAAGAAACGACATCAGCTCAAGTTGAACCGAACGGGACGCAAAGTGTTACAATTGAGATTAATCCTCCTGCGAATGTAAAAGCAGGAAAATATAAAATCCCTGTTCATGCAGCAACAAGTACAACTTCGGCAAGCTTGGACTTGGAAGTTGTAATTACCGGAACTTATGATGTCGAACTGACAACTCCGGAAGGTTTGTTGAGTACAGACATTACAGCAGGTTCAACCAAGAAAATGAATCTACTGGTTAAGAATACCGGCACGAGTGATTTGAGTGGAATCAGTCTGAAGGCGAATGCACCTGCAGATTGGGAAGTGACATTTGAACCAGCTAAGGTCAATGTCCTTGCCGCTGGAAGTTCGACGACAGTTGTTGCAACGATGAAGGCTTCTCGCAAAGCCATTCCTGGCGATTACATTACAAAGATGACGGCATCTGCTCCGGAAGCCACTTCTACTGCAGAGTTCCGCGTCACAGTGAAAACTTCGATTCTGTGGGGTTGGCTTGGTATTCTGATTATTGCTGCTGTTCTCGGAGGCGTTTATTATCTGTTCCGCAAATATGGAAGAAGATAAAGTTTTTGAAGAACCCGTAGTCGAGCTAGTTAATCTGACGAAGAAGTACGGCAACTTCACAGCTGTTGATGACCTCAACCTGACCATCTACAAAGGAGAGGTTTTCGGATTGTTGGGACCGAATGGTGCCGGCAAATCGACAACAATCCTAATGATGCTTGGGTTGACAGATCCGTCGTCGGGTGTTGTGAAAGTTTGTGGCATCAATTCCACTACACATCCTATTGATGTGAAGCGCGTTGTCGGTTATTTGCCTGAGGATGTCGGTTTTTACGATGATATGACAGGCTTGGAGAATCTTGCATATACAGGTGAACTTAATGGTTTGACGCGCGAACAATCGAAGGAAAAAGCTCTTCAGCTTCTAGAACGTGTCGGGATTCCCGAGCAGGCAAAGAAAAAAGCCGGCAAATATTCCCGAGGTATGCGTCAGCGCCTTGGTTTGGCTGATGTTTTGATGAAGAGTCCGCATGTCATTATTCTTGATGAACCGACATCAGGAATTGATCCTGCAGGTGTGAAAGAGTTCATCAAGTTGATTAATGAACTTAGTCATGAAGAGGGTCTGACCGTCATTTTCTCATCCCATATATTAAGTCAGGTTCAGGAAGTTTGTGACCGCGTCGGATTGTTCAATCACGGCAAATTGGTCGCAGATATCATGCTGAAAGATATTGAAGAGAAGCATGAAAGTTTGGATGAGATTTACAACCAATATTTTGTGGAGGAATAAATCATGACCGATAGTTATCTCACCAATACCAATCATCCTTTCATGGTGATTGTCAGAAAAGAGGTTACGGATATTGTCAAGAGTTGGCGTTTCATCATTCTGATTGCCATTATCTTGCTTACTTGTATGGGCTCGCTTTATACGGCTTTGACAAATATTGCGGCTTCAATTAAGCCTGATGATCCAAACAGTTCGTTCTTGTTCTTGAAACTTTTCACAGTGAGTGATGGTTCGTTGCCTTCATTCCTCGTATTTATAAGTTTTCTGGGACCGCTTTTGGGCATCGCATTAGGCTTCGATTCCATTAATTCGGAGCAGAATAAAGGAACACTCAGTCGGATTCTTTCACAACCGATTCATCGTGATTATCTGATTAATGCCAAATTCCTTTCGGCACTTTTAGTCATTGGTGCATTGTTGTTTGCTCTAGGCTTTTTGGTGATGGGCTTTGGCTTGCGTGCTATCGGAATTCCGCCGACTGCAGGCGAGTTTATGAGAATCGTCTTTTTCCTGTTCCTTGCGCTTGTTTATATTGCATTTTGGTTGAACCTCTCGATATTGTTCTCCATTCTGTTTAAGCAAGCCGCAACATCAGCTTTGGCCTGCATCGCAGTTTGGCTCTTTTTCAGTGTTTTCTATTCAATGATTATCAATCTTATCGGCAAAGCGATAAGTCCGAATGAGATGGCCACTGAAGCACAAGTCATCAGTTATCAACGATTTATGCTTGACTTAATGCGAATTGCACCAAGTGAATTGTTTAACGAAGCGACAACAACTTTACTTATGCCTTCTGTAAGAAGTATCGGGCCGCTTTCGATGGAGCAGGTGAGTGGAGCAATTCCGAGTCCGCTTTCATTGGGACAGAGTTTGCTGGTTGTTTGGCCGCAATTGACCGGAATGATTGCTGCAACGGTTATCTGTTTTGGTCTTTCATACGTTAGCTTTATGCGTCGTGAAGTTCGTTCAAGATAGAATCCGGCAGTTATAAAAATATAAAACGTTCATGGCCTTCAGTCATGAACGTTTTTTTATGTTTAAGATGGAGTTTCTTCCAATTTGAATCGCAGTCGCAACGTACCGTCATTCCAATCGTGACTGATGATTCGAAATCGACCGATTTCGGAAGTGTTGTTGACATGCGCGCCAATGCAGGCGCAAGCGTCATAATCGCCAATACGAACGATGCGAAGAGTTTCGCTTGCATCGTCGGGAAGCTTAGACAGGTCTACAATCGCAGAGGCATCTTCTTTTGGCATAAAGTCAATAGTTACAGGCAAAAGTCGTGCAATCACTTCATTAACCCGCTGTTCAATTTCTTGAAATTGTGCTTCTGTCGGTTCTTGTGACAATTGATAGTCGCACTTGCTTTTCTTTCTTTCGATGTGAGCGTTGCGCGAACGCGGACAACCGAACATCCGGACCATAGTCTGATTTAAAATATGTTCCGTCGTATGCATTGGCGGATATTCCTGCTTATTATGCTCATTTAATGTGGGTTCTTGTTCCATTTTCTATTTGTTTTGTTGATTAATCAAATTCACTACGACTTTAACCATTATGTCTTTTTCTTCTGTTCTGCTTTCGGCTATCATTAACGTCAACGCGACTAAAGTGTTGTCCGCAATACGTTTTTCTCCATTTGCTCGATAAAGTATTCCATTATTCTCCATAAACCAAAGGAATAATGTTGCGGCAATTCGTTTATTGCCATCAGTGAAAGAATGGTTTTTGGTTACTAAATATAATAACATAGCAGCTTTCTCTTCAATACTCGGATAAAGCTCATTCCCATCAAATGTCTGATATATAGTAGAAATGGAACTTTTGAACGATTCATCTTTTTCATTTGCAAAAAGAGAACTTTCTCCGAACTTTCCTCTCAGAATTCGAATCACTTCCATGGCATTATCGTATGTTGCATGAAATTTTTCTCCTTTTATGGTTTGCTCGATAGAAAGCTGCTGATAGTCATATTTGTCCAATGTGTCTAAGGCATAGACATAATCTGTCACCACAGCTAACAATCCTTTTGATTGGTCAGATGTTAATTGCTCTTGGTTTTTAATGGTCTTGTCTAAAACACTTACAATATCTTTTAAATCATTATAGTGCTCAAGTTTTAGCTTTTCATTGATGGCAAAGCCTTTAATCAAATAATCTTTTAAAATTTGGTTCGCCCAAATGCGGAATTGCGTACCTCGTTGAGATTTTACTCGATAACATACTGAGATGATAACATCCAAATTATATAAGACAGTTACGTAGTGTTGATTGTTTTCAGAACTCATATGTGCAAATTTTGCACATGTGATATCTTTGTTTAATTCTCCTTCTTTATATACATTGTTAATATGACGTCCTATAACTGTTCTGTCTTTTTGAAAGAGTTCGGCCATTTGAGCTTGTGTAAGCCAAACTGTATCTTTTTGTAATTTGACATCTAATTGTATTTGTCCATCTTCCGTTTGGTAAATAACGATATTGTTTGAGTTTTGGTTAAATCCCGAAGCGGAAATTGGCGGATATTCCTGCTTATTATGCTCATTTAATGTGGGTTCTTGTTCCATAGTCATTATAAATTTGTTCCTTCAATATCTTTTGCCTGGAAAGGTTTTTCAGTAAGTGAAATAATCTCTCGCTTGAGAATGCTGTAAACGTTCAAGTCCGTATATTTTCCGGAAGAAAGAAGTTCTCCGTCACGCTCGATGCCTTCTTTAATGAATTTCAAGCGTTGAGGAATAGCATTGCTTGGCTCATTTTCGACCGCGCATTTAATCTGAATCCGATTGATATCAAGATGTTCAACAGCCCATCGAATGAGTTGGACAACACAGGCAGTCATTATCCCTTGATGCTGATATTCAGGAAGAAGCCAATATCCGATTTCTGTCCGATGATTCAAAAAATCGGTGTTCTTAAAGCCGACAAGTCCACAGACTTTTCGGTTCTTTTTGATAATGAAAATCAAGTCGCGTTGCGAACGGGGAACAGCCAGAACTGAAAAGAGAAACAGCCGTTCATCGTCGAGTGTCAATGACGGAACAAATGGAAGCCATTGACTGAGATATTCTCTGTTTTTATCAATCGCATTCCACAAGGCGCTTGCATCAGAAACTCTGACTTCTCGTAATTTATATTCTTTTTGAATGATCGCTGAAAACATTGTCACTTCATTTATTGAAACAAAGGTAACGTTTCTGCTTGAAAGTGTCAAAAAAATGGACAGCAGTGTCAAGAAAGTGGACACTTTACGAAACTCGATATGTCTGTAGTATTTTGTAAAACAATATATTATGTAGTTTGGCACGCAGTTTGTATTACTATAGGCAGAAAACAAATTAAATAACAAATAAAACAAAAACAAAAATGAAAACATTACTAGTAGCAGCAGTTTTAGCAGTAGCAACAATGACAAGTTTCGCAGGTAACAATGGTAAATTCGTTTACAAAAACGTTGAGAACGTGAACAATCAATTGACCGAACAGACCGTTTATCGCGCAGATGATTCTGGTAAATTTTTGACTCCAACAATCAAATACAGTTTTGTTTATGATTCGCAAAACCGCGTTTCTGTTAAGGAAGCCTGCAATTGGGACGGCGGTTCTGAAACTTGGCAACCAGCTTATCGCTGGACTTACGAATACAACGAAGGTGGTTATACAATCAGTTATTCAACATGGAATTCCGAGCGTAATGCTTATAATCCTGCTTCGCAGCGCAGTGAGTATAAAAATGATCCTTTGAAGAATGAGATGAGCATACGCACAAATACTTTTGATGCAACAACCAACGAATGGCAATCGTCAGTCAATTGTTCGGTTGCTTCGACTTTTGATAATCTGATTGCTTTGGGCAAGTAACTTTTCAATACTAAACATACATTTTTCAACTGTTAGTCAAGCCTTAAACGGTCTTAGGACAACAGAAAATGACGCAGCTCTCTGAGAAGATGGGCTGCGTCGTTCGTTTTTACGATTCATTATTTTGAGATTGAATATCCATTTTGTGGAAGGCGTAGAAAAACTTAGTTGTATGTCTGTAATGCGGGAAAGATAGGTTGACCTATTTCCCGCATGAAGATTTTACAGATAATAAAAAATACCTTTGTTCATAGCGATAGGATTAAACTGTCAAAAAATTGGACAGTGGTGTCAAAAAATTGGACACTTCGAACGTAAAGGCGAAATGCTAAACCGCTGTGAAATATATGGTTGAATGGTTTGGCACGTTGTTTGCTTTATTATCGATGGAAAATAATAAAGCTAAATATGAAAACAGTCTTACGTAATCTATTGTGTGTCCTTCGGCGATTCAAAATCGCTACTATTCTGAATGTTCTCGGTCTTTCCGTCGCTTTTACTGCATTTATGATCATTATGATGCAGGTTGATTATGATAATGGTTATAACAAGTCAATCAAGGGAGGCGATTGCATTTACAGGCTTACTCTAATTAATAATGCTAAAAATCAAGGTGTAATTTGTCGTCCTTTGTCAGAAATGTTTACGGCATCCTCGCCTCACATCAAAGCTGGTGCTATTGAGAGTACGGGAAGCAAAAGTTTTTTTCATGTCGACATAAATGGACGGAGACTTAGTTTTCAGGAACAATTCAATTCGGTTTCTCCTGATTATGTTCGTGTATTTCCGTTTGTAAAAAAAGAAGGTTCTGTATCACTTGATAATCCTCTTGTGGTGATTATTCCTGAGAGTATGGAACATAAGATTTTCGGCAACAAATCGGCTATCGGACAGCTGCTCCTTTGCTCTACAGATTCAATATCTTATACGGTTGGTGGCGTTTATAAAGATTTTCCTTCAAACAGTTCTATTCAAAATTCCATTTATGGAAATATGGGTAAGGAGAACGAAGGAGTATGGAACAATTGGAATTACATTTATTATGTCCGATTCGATTCTCCAAAAAATGCTGCGCTTGTAAAGAAAAATTTCATGAAAGATCCTCAGACCTTAGCTGCATTTGTCAAAGTATTCGGTCAAGAAATCAAATCGTTTAAAGATGCTCAGATCGATTTCATGATCACGCCTTTTAAAGATCTTCATTTTCAGCAGAATGTTCTTTTTGATAAAGTGCCGAAAGCAAGTCGTCAGACAACATTTCTATTTTTCGGTATAGCTTTTATCATTTTGATTATTGCCGCTATCAATTATACGAACTTCAGCATGGCATTGACGCCGATGCGGATTAAGAGCATTAACACGCAGAAAGTGCTTGGAAGCAGTGACGCAGCACTTCGCTGGAGTCTGATTTTCGAAGCGATTGCCATAAGTTTTCTCTCGTTTCTCATAGCGCTCTTCTTTATGAATATCTTAAAGACGAGTTTCGTCAGCAAACTGGTCGATCCTGGAATGTCGTTGTCTCTGCATCCTGGATTGATTGGCTTGACAGCTTTGCTTTCAGTTCTGCTTGGATTGTTTGCCGGCATTTATCCGTCTTTTTATACAACGTCATTTCCTCCGGCATTGGCGTTGAAAGGAAGTTTCGGACTTACTCCAAAAGGGCGGAAACTCAGAAGTACGCTTATTGCTGTGCAGTTTATCGCTTCATTTGCGCTTGTCATTGGTTCTCTGATAGTTTATCTTCAGAACTATTATATGATGCACACGCCACTTGGTTACGACAAGAGTGCAATCATCGTTTCTGATATGAGCGTAAAGACTAATCATCAGCAAAAAGCCTTTAAAAATTCGTTGAAAAGCAATCCTGAAATCGAAGGTGTATCATACGCAAATGTTTTGCTTTCTTCAGGCGACACATATATGAATTGGGGAAGAACGTATCATGACAAATCGATTAGTTATGATTGCTTGCCTGTTGATTGTGATTTCTTGAAAGTTATGGGAATAAAGGTGAAAGAAGGTCGTGATTTCCGTCCCGAAGACGAGCTTTCAGCGCATGGTACGTACATCTTTAATGAAAATGCCCGCGCATTCTTCAACCTCAAATTGGATGATAACATGGACGGTGATAAGATTGTTGGTTTTGTTCCGGACATCAAATTTGCGTCGCTGCGAACATCGGTTAGTCCGATGTGTTTTTACGTTTGGGGAAAAGCCATGTGGTTTTCTGATCAATCGCCTTATTATGATAACGTTTATATAAAAGTAAAGAAGAATGTCGATTTAACTCAGGCAATGGCTTTCGTAAAGAAGACTTTTGCGGAATATGATTCTGATTATCCTTTCAATATTCGTTTCTACGATTCTGTACTTCAAAATACATATCAAAAAGAGCTTACACTTAATTCTTTGATTCTTTTGTTCAGCTGTGTGGCAATTTTTATCTCGATTGTGGGAGTATTCGGACTTGTCGTGTTTGAATGTGAGTATCGCCGCAAAGAGATTGGAATCCGCAAAGTGTTGGGTTCAACGACTTCTGATATCCTGCGGATGTTCAATCTCATATATCTTAAAATTTTGCTTATCAGTTTTGTCATCGGTGCTCCGCTTGCCTATTATTTCGTTCACAAATGGCTTCAGAATTTCGCTTACAAAACGCCGATTTACTGGTGGATTTTTGCAGTTGCGCTCTTGCTGATTACTCTTATTACAATTCTTACTGTAACATATCAGAGCTGGCGCGTTGCCAATGAGAATCCGATTAAGAACGTGAAAATGGAATATCATACATTCATATAGAAATAAAATAAACAATTAATAAATAGACAAATTATGATTAAGATTGAAAGTTTGCGGAAAGTTTTCCGCACCGAAGAAGTGGAAACCATCGCACTCAACGATGTCTCGATGGAAGTGAAAGATGGAGAATTCGTTGCAATCATGGGTCCTTCAGGTTGCGGTAAATCAACATTGCTGAATATTTTAGGTTTGCTGGATAATCCTACATCTGGCAGTTATTGGCTTTTGGACAAAGAAGTCGGTCATCTGAAAGAGAAACAACGCACACAAGTACGTAAAGGCAATATCGGTTTTGTTTTTCAGAGTTTCAACCTTATCGACGAACTGAACGTGTTTGAAAACGTCGAACTTCCATTGACTTATCTTAATGTTAAGGCATCAGAAAGAAAAGAACGGGTCAACGCAATTCTGAAACGGATGAACATCAGCCATCGTGCAAAGCACTTTCCACAACAGTTATCTGGCGGTCAACAACAGCGTGTTGCAATCGCTCGTGCCGTTGTCAGTAATCCACACATTATTCTGGCCGACGAACCGACAGGAAACTTGGACAGCAAAAACGGTGCAGAAGTCATGAAGATGTTGACAGAACTGAATCAGGACGGAACGACCATTGTCATGGTTACTCACTCAAAGCATGACGCAGGTTTTGCTAAGCGTGTGATAAACCTCTTCGATGGTAACATTGTCAGTTCTGTGACAGACTTTATTTAATATTTTGTTGCTGATTATCTGAATTCTCAAATTTATTTGTTTATCCAAACACAAACGAATAGATGACTCTTTTCAGTTTTAAATCATACATCAACTTTCTCTCGCGTAACAAGCTTTATACGCTGATTGATCTGTTCGGACTTGGTGTTTCACTGATGTTCGTCATTCTGATAGCTGTCTATACAAAGCAAGAGCTTTCGACCGACAGCTTTCAGAAGAATGGAGATGATATTTATCTCTTGACCAATGAACAGTTCCTTGCATCTTCCTATCGTTTAGGTGATAAAGTGAAGGAACGTTATCCACAAATCCGTTCGGTTTGTGGAATTGTGATTAACAAAAGCGATATACCTTCAATATCGTCGACTTTTCAAGTGCCGTTAAACGGTCAAAAAATTTCTATTAATATAGGTTTTGTCGATTCTGTATTCTTTCAGATGTTCTCGTTTCCTCTTCTTGAAGGTCAAGCGGCGAGAGTGCTTTCTGATAAGATGAGTTGTGTCATTTCCGAATCGTATGCCAATCGTGCTTTTCCCGGTAAGAATCCAATCGGTGAGCGATTGCCTTTGTTCGAAGGACAGATTTTTACTGTTTCCGGGGTGATGAAGAATATTGCAAACAGCTGTATTCCTTACACGGATGTTCTTGTAAGAATGGATAATGCGGATAATTACAATCCTTCTATTATCAGTGATGCTTTTGACGGGGCAACAAATACAATTCTTGCTTTTCAAGTTCAACCAGGTTTTGATATACATCGTATTGAACCTGAATTAAAGAATCTTTTCAAGCAGATATTTTGGGCATATCAAACGAATATCTTCAAAGAGGTTCACTTTATGCCATTAAAGAAGGTGCATTTCTCTTCGATTGATGCGACAGATATGCTTAATCAGAACAGTAAGAAGTTTGTGATAATTTTACTTTCAGTCGGTTTGTTGATTTTGATTTTTGCTGTCTTGAATTATATAAATCTTACTGTTGCTCAGGCTGGTTTCCGCGCAAAAGAAATGGCAACACGTATGTTGCTTGGCAGTAGTCGGAAAGAACTGTTTTTAAGGCTTATTCTTGAAAGTACATGCTTGACATTGATTGCTTTTCTTATCGGATTGATGCTGGCGGATTTATTTGCACCGATGTTTGGGAATCTCTTGCAATCGAAACTTTTTCTTTCATCGATTCTAACGCCTTTGGGCATCATATTTATAATAGTAGGAATAGTATTTATCGGAGCAATTTCCGGTTTGCTTCCGGCTACAATTATTTCATCTGTCAAATCCATCGATGTTGTACGTGGAATCTTTCGCCGTCAGACAAAAATGGTTTACAGCAAGGTCTTTATCACTTTTCAACATATCATTACGATAGTGATGATTGCTGCATCCATTACAATGATTTGGCAGACATATTATATTGTTCATGCGCCTTTGGGTTATAAAACCGATAATATTATTAATATTTTCACTGGAGATTTAGGAGAGAATGATGTTCGTTTGCTCCGTCAAGAGTTGCCCAAAATACCTGCTGTAAAAGATTTGGCATTGGCCCAAGCCATCCCATTCGAAGGCGGAAGTAATTCAACATTCCAGTTGCATGGCAAAAATATTTATATGCAATTTCTGATGGGTGATTCAGCTTATTTTAGGATTTTCGGATTGAAGATTTTGAAAGATAATCATCTTAATAGTGGACAAGGTTACTTTTTTACACGTTCTTCGTTCCCGATTTTAGGTATTAGCGAAGATGCTCCGGCTTTTACTACTGATAATGGACGCAAAACGAGAAAATATCTGATTAGTGGTGTGTTGAATGATTTCAGGTTGGTCAATATTACCGATACGATTTATGCGAAACATCCGATTGCAGTGCAACTTTTACCGACAGATAGCATTCCGCCGATGCAAATTGTCGTCAGTGTACAAGGTAATCCATATAATGCTTATGATGCGGTAAAAGATTGTTTTGAGAAAATAACCCGACAACAATTTCAGGGAAAATTTGTCGAACAACAGATTCGCGACTCATACAGTGAAGAACTGCAAATGAGCAGACTCATGGTTTTCTTTGCTATAATTGCAATTATCATTTCAATGCTCGGATTGCTTGCTATGTCGACCTATTTTATTGAACAACGTTCCCAGGAAATAGCTATAAGAAAAGTATTCGGAAGTACAAGTGAAGAAATGATGAGGCGACTAGTCAAACAGTTTTTGATTTATGTGTTAGTCGCGTTTCTCATTGCTTGTCCGATAATCTGGTATTTGGCTCATCATTGGTTGGCAAGCTACAGTTATCATATTCCATTAAGTCCGTTGATTTTTATTGCTGCAGCATTGTTCTGTTTGCTGGTCGCTTTTCTAACGGTATTTTTTCAATCTTCTCAGGCTGCCAAAGCCAATCCGGCAGACAAAGTGAAGAACTGAATCAGTTAAGATAAATAATTGAGAATCAGAAACAGATAAAGATAATCGCTGAGGCTGAGTCGAAGCAGTTTCAGCGATTGTGTTATTCGTCCTTCAACGGTTTTGATGGAAATGCCTTGTCTTTCGGCAATCTCAGCATTGCTTCTATGTCCGAAACGGCTCAATTGGAATGTTTCGCGATAAGTTTCAGGCAAGGCCTCAACTGCTATCTTGATTTGTTCCGCCAAATCGTTGCTCATATAGAAATCAGGGTCTTCGATTTGTTCGCCAAGTTTTTCATACATTTTGCTGTGAAGTCGTTGGATGAACTGATTATGTCTGATTGCGTTCAATGAACGGTTTTTGACGGAAGCAAACAGATATGATTTTAATGATGTCGTAATAAGCAAATTCTTGTGATTCTCCCAAATAAATAGCATGAAATCCTGCACCACTTCTTCTGCATCGCTGTCGGAAAGAAACTGTGAGGAAAATTCACATAAAGGAGAATAATACTTTAGAAAAAGCCTCTTGTAAGCATATTCATCGCCTCTGTGCAGATCATCAATTATTTTGAGATCTTCATCCATCAGCTATATATAAAAACGATATTTATATTATTTCATTGGCAACCAAGTGCAGATTTTCTTGCCAGTCCAGCCGTTGACAGAAGCGTAATCAATCATTCTGATTGGTCCGTCAGTAGTTGGAACTTCGAATTCCATTCTTGTTGTGCTTAACGTTGGCTTTTCGGCAACGACTTTTACATTTTTATTTTTATCTGCTACAATTTGAACTGGTTGATTGTAGTTGGCGTCTGTGTTTTCATCGCGGGAAAGAACAATAGGACCATATTTGACCGCTTGGAAATTATCTCCTGCTCTGTTTTGTCCTTTTGGTGCATCAAGCAGAAGTGCTTTCATTTCGAATCTGATATCTATAGTATCACCTTTTTTCCATTTGCGTGTTAATTGCAGATATTTTCCAGGAATAACGTTGTTTACTTTTTTACCGTTTACAGAAACTTGCGTGTGTTCGCTCCATGAAGGCATTCTCAATGACATGCTGAAATTCTCTGCTGCTGCAGGATTGACGACAATCTTAACGGTATTGCTGTTTGGAAAATCTCCTTTCATTTGCAGTTCCAGTTTTTTGCCTAGCGGCGTGCGATTATTCACTGTGCAAGCGTTGTACAGGTTTATCACTGGTCCTTTGTTTGATTTCATCACGGCGATATAAGGTATAAACGACAATCCGATTGGTCCGTTCAAGTTGCAGCAAGTAATTGTTTTCCCATCGAATTCACCTCCCCAACCTACATTGGTGACTTTCATTCCGTTCAGCAGATTTACATAGCTAAAACCGTCGCCTGTTGGTTTCATAGCCCCAAGCAAACCGTTGTAAATATATTTTTCGATTTCGTCAACTGCACTTGCATCGCCGGTCAACCGCAATATTTGTGTACAGAATTTCATCCAGGTAACACCCGCGCATGTCTCCATCATTCGTTTGATATCAGGATTTGTCTGTTCCTTGGCTGTGTTGTCCCAAGCTTCGCCTTTGACAGCAGGATGATAAGGCTGATCGCCGCCGCCGTTGCCGATTATTGTGATTTCGTCATTCTTTACGTTGCGGAACAAATTCATAAAAGCGGTTTTTATCCTCTCGTCGCCAGTCACTCTGTAGTATTCAACCAAGCCTTCGAAGAGTGAAAGCATTTCGTATGCTTTTGGATATACTCCGCCCATTTTGTAGGTCGGAACATTATCGACGGCCTCTTGAATAATATTGGAACCTTTAGCACATCCACTATCAATTATATATTTAGCGAATTCAAGATATTCAGCTTTGTGAGTCAGGTTATACAATTGCATCATCGGCTCCATAAGTGTGCTCGATTCGATATTGTTCGGACTCCAACCTTGATCGAGAATTGAAACCTTTGGCGAATTTCCTATTTGAGCGACAATGCAGTCCGCATGCTTTATCATTGCATTCAGAACTTTTGGATCCTGCTCGATTTCATTGTAATAGCAGACAAGAGCCAGAAGAGTATATTTTCTTTCCCATAAATCGCCTTTTTGGCCATCAGGCTGTTTCTCGATAGAAGAACAACTGAAACTGCCGTTCGAGCGTTGTGTCGTAAGAAATTCTTTGACAGTAGCTTTCATCATCTCTTTCAGTTCTTCGTCGCGCGTATATCTGTAGAACATGCAGCCTGAACGGACAGCTTTTCCCCAAACTTCTCCTAATGCGGATCTGCTTCTGTCATCTCTACGGTACATGTCAACAAAACTTTCATACGGAACAAATCCCTTATTCCAATGTGTGATGGAATTTTGGATATCATTATCCAAATGATTTGTCAAATGAATAGAACCGCTTTCCAAAGGGAAGATAGCATCTTTAACTTTTTGCGATTGTCCGAAGATAGTCAAGCTGCAGAGACAAACAGATAAAGCTAATCCAGTCTTTTTTAATGCATTAATCATATATCTTGTCTAATTTTTTGGCTAAGGTAATACTTTTTTCTTAGTCGAACGATATGAATTCTGATATTCCTTATTAAACTATATAAAAAAAGATAGTGTTAAAATTGTAAATTTTGTAAGGGTTAAGAGTTATAGGAAGTGTCATAAATACGAAAATAAAGAAAAATACATAATGACGACTTGGGAACCCGAAGGAACAATGCTGATGCGCTTCATTCATGGAGAAACAAATGCAGAAGAAACTGTACAGATTGAAGAATGGGCATCAGCAGACAATAAGAATGAAAAAATCCTTCTGCAAATTGCACGCATCTGTTTTGCACAGGAAACCCAAGAACGGATATCCTCAAGAGATTCTCTAAATGCATATAACCATGTTAAACACCGCATCAACAGCAGGAAGTATCGCCGATTAACCAAGCGATATCTTCTTGCTGCAGCATGTGCGGCGGGTTTTATTTTATTGTCAGGTTTTTTTGCATATATGTATGAATCTTCTGTTCGTCCGTTGGCAAAGCAGATTACGGTTATTTCCAATCCTGGAATGAGAACCCGCATTATGCTTCCGGATTCGTCTATCGCTTATCTAAATTCCGGAAGTTCTCTAACATATTCTCAATATTTCACGATACGCAACAAAGAGCGTCGTTTCCATTTGAAAGGCGAAGGATATTTTAAAGTAAAACACGATGCTAAAATACCGTTCATCGTAAGTGTCAATAACGGAAGAATGAGTATTCGCGCAACTGGAACGGAGTTTGATGTTCAAGCATATAGTGAAGACGACAATGTTCGGGTTACGCTTGTCGAAGGCTCAGTTGTTCTTTCGATGAAGAAACAGAATGGTCAGTATAATTATGCAAAACTAACACAGCCACAAAAAGTGGATTATAATTTTAGAAGTGAGAAAATGAACATGGCGGATGAAAATGAGCTTGCACAAGGTGCTGTATATAGTTTGAAAAGTGAAAAAATGGACATTAAATCGGTGAACAGTGCAAGTGAAACGTCATGGCGAAGTGGAAGATTAGTGTTTAATAATATGCCATTGCCGGATTTGTTACAAAAACTGACACATTTCTATAATGTACAGTTTATTGTTCGTGATCCTGTCATTTACAGCTATTCGTTTACAGGAACCTTCGACAATAAACAACTGTCTCAGGTTCTTGATTATCTGAAAATATCATCAAGAATGGATTACAAAATTGTAGACGCATCAGATGATGACAGTAAGAATGTTCATTATTCGACGGTGATTCTGTTTAAAAAAGATAAGTAATAAATTTTTAATTATTTGATAAATAATCATTTATATCATGAAAAGGTTCGCATTTAAAATGTATTTGAAACCGGGTTTTGAAAAAGAGTATGCTAAACGCCATGCTGCACTTTGGCCTGAGATGAAAAAGATTCTCAAAGAGAATGGAATTGAAGATTATTCCATCTTTTGGGATAAGGAAACCAATTTATTGTTTGCGGTGCAAAAAAACACAGGAGATACATCTTCTCAAGATGCAACAATCGATCCTGTAATTCAGAAATGGTGGGATTATATGGCCGATATAATGGATGTGAATCCGGATAATTCTCCTGTTTCAGTTCCTCTTGAAGAACTTTTCCATATGGATTGACCAAACATCTGAATGTTTTGTGGCTAAACGAATCAGATAAACAATACAAACAACAATAATAATTTGCCTATGAATATAGTATTAGGAAAAACGTAAAAGAAACAGACTGAAAAAACATGCGAAAAGTTGCTGGTAACATCTTCTCGCATGGAAAAGCTCGGAACAGTCTTTAAACTAAAGAGCTATACGAATTTTTATTAAACTAAATGCACAACAAAAGTATGAATAAATATATCTTCTTCCAAAAGTTTAGAAGTTATTATTCTCTAATGTTTTGGAGTAAATTAAATCAAATTATGAAATTGACTTTTCTGATGACCATTCTGTCTATAAGTATGGCATTTGCAGCTGACACTTATGCACAGAAAGCCTCTCTGTCTATTAATCTCATGGAGAAACCTGTGTCTCAGGTTTTGGATGCTATTGAACAACAGTCCGATTTTCACTTTTTCTACAACAATAAATTGGTGAATGTTGATCGGATTGTGTCTGTCAAAGCATCCAATGAGAATGTTTTTGCTATTTTAAAAACTTTGTTCAACGGGACGAATGTCTCTTATAAGGTTGTTGATAAAGACATCATTTTGACGGTAAAAGAACAAGGTGTAAGGAGTATTGATCAAACTGGTTCCAAAATAACAGGTGTTATAGTAGATTCGAAAGGAGAACCTGTTATAGGAGCCAATGTGGCTGTTAAAGGAACTACAAATGGTACAATTACCGATGATGCAGGTAAATTCACTCTTACCAATGCAAAGCGAGGCGATGTTTTGGAAATATCTTATATAGGTTATATGACGCAAGACATTCGTTTGACAGGACAAGCAACACTAAAAATATTGCTGAAAGAGGATACTAAAGCACTAGATGAAGTGGTTGTCGTTGGTTATGGTAGCGTTAAAAAATCAAATTTGACGAACTCCGTCTCTAAAATAACGAATGAATCAATAACAGATCGTCCTATTACTACAATAGGCGAAGCTTTTCAAGGTCAGTTATCAGGTGTACGTTCTCAATCAATCTCTGGAGAACCAGGAAAAGACTATACAATACAGATTCGCGGTGTAAATACTATAAATGGAGACAGTAGTCCATTGTATGTGATAGATGGTGTTCCTCGGAGTAATATGTCGGATATTAACGCAATGGATATCGCTTCCATTCAAGTTCTTAAAGATGCTTCTGCGACATCTATATATGGAGCAAGAGGCGCCAATGGCGTTATTCTGATTGAGACTAAACAAGGATCGGGGAAACCTACAGTCACTTTTGACGGATATTACGGAATTCAACAAGCAGAAAAATCTATGGATATTATGAAAACTCGTGAATATACAGCTTTCAATATCTATAGAAGAAATTTATCTTATTTAATATCAGGTGGTAGCATGAGCGATCCTATGTCAAGTCGACCAACATCGAGTCAAATTCCTGATTGGTGGTACACTGCAAATGAAACAGATTGGCAGGATGCTGTTTTAAGAAACGCACCTATTCAAGATTATAATATTTCAGCATCGTCGAAAGGAGACATGGGAAATATTTATTTTTCAGCAGGTTATCAAGATCAAGAAGGTATTATTATAGAAACTAACTATAAGAAATACAATACTCGACTTAATGTTTCGATGAATGCAAGTAGTAAATTACGTTTCGGCTTGAATTTTTCTGCTGTAATTTCCGACAAGAATAATGGTCAGGCTGAGGGAAAGGAAACTCCACTTCATCATGCTTTACAAATAGCTCCTTTGGTTGGCTTACACAATAACACTCGAGATTGGGGATATATAGCAAATTTAGGTGTAAGTTCAAACTACCCGAATCCGGTAGAAAGATTGAAGGAAACAAAAGTGGAAACAAAATATACTCGTTTAACAACTACTCTTTGGGGTGAATATGACATTTTAAAGGATTTGCAGTTTAAGAGTTCTTTCAGTTATAATTATGACGGGAGTCGTTATGAATTTTTTCAACCTGGGAATGTGACATATAACAATGGTAATGTTTCTCTTGGAAACAGTAATTCATCTTCAACAAACGATTGGGTTGTTCAAAATACATTAACCTACAATAAATCCTTCAATGATATTCATCATTTGAATTTCCTTTTAGGTCAAAGTGCAGAACAGCAGAATTATTACTATATAAATGCAGCAGCAACAGGTTGGCCCTATGAAACGATATCTACTTTAAATAAAGCAGCAACACCAACAGCTGCGACTACAACTCGTTGGACTTATACAAATGCATCGTTTTTTGGTCGTGTTCAATATGATTATCTAGAAAAGTATCTTTTTAATGCCAGTCTTAGATATGACGGTTCTTCTCGTTTCGGATCTAACAAACAATGGGGATGGTTCCCTTCAGCTTCGGTCGGTTGGAAAATTAATGAAGAGTCATTCATGAAGGATATTAATTGGATATCATTGTTGAAGTTACGTGCATCTTGGGGAACATCAGGTAATGACCGAATCGGTAATTATGTTTATACCGCTTTACTTGGGACATATAATTATTCACTTAGTAATGCATTAGTTTCCGGTGTTGCTCCGAGCAATATACCTAATGACAATCTTCAATGGGAACAAACCCGTTCTACGGATTTTGGCTTTGACTTTTCGATATTTAAAAACCGTGTTCAATTAAATGTCGATTACTATGTCAATAAAACCAGCAATCTTTTGTTCAGTATGTCAACTCCATATACAACAGGATTTTCTTCCATTACTGAAAATATAGGTTCTATACAGAATAAAGGTTGGGAAATTGATTTGACTACACATAATTTGACAGGAAAATTCCAATGGACCACAAATTTGAATTTGTCAAGAAATAGAAACAAAGTACTTGATATGGGAGGTATTAAATCTTTAACGACATCATTATTTGATGCTTATTTTATCACGAAAGTGGGGAAACCGATTTCTCAATTTTATGCATATAAATCAGACGGACTGTTGAAGGAATCAGATTTTGATTCTAATGGTAAAGCTATTGTTCCAGTCTTAAATGCGTCTCAGCGTGTTGGTGGTGTCAAATATGTTGATACTAACAATGATGGTAAGATTACAAGTAGTGACTTTAAAACATTCGGAAATAATCTTCCTGATTTGACTTATGGATTGACCAACCGTTTCTCCTGGAAAAATTTTGATTTAAGTATTTTGATTCAAGGACAATTCGGCGGAAACGTCCTTTGGTTGGGCGCTCGTCAGATGGACTGTGCTGGAGTTGGCTATAACCAACTATCTCACTGGTTAAGAGGATATAAGGAGGATTATGTTAAACTTTATGGTGATTCTCCAATTCCAGAAGAATTTTGTAAGAAATACGGAATCGATATGTCTTGGGATGGTAAAACCCCAAATGCAATAGGTGGATGGAATATTAATGATGACAGACGTATTTATGACGCCACTTTTTTGAGAATTAAAAATGTCACTCTTTCATACACATTACCTAAAGCTTTTCTGGGCAATTCGTTGTTGAAAAGTGTCAGGGTTTACCTTTCGGCTGATAATCTGAAGACCTTTGACGATTATCCAGGATATACACCTGAAAGTAACAGTTACGGAAATTCAACAACACGAATGGGTGTTGATTATACGACATATCCTTTAAGTCGTCGTTTGATTTTTGGAGCAAGTATAGTATTTTAATATATAAATATTAAGAAGATGAAGACACTTTATAAATATGTATCATTACTCGTTATTGGATTATTCTTGGTATCTTGTGATGACTTTTTGACTAAAAACCCTGAGTCAGAGTATTCAGTAAATATTGCGTATAAAACTCAAAATGATTTTGTTTATGCCATCAACGCTGTCTATGCTCCAATGCAGAACATGTATGGTGATGGTTGGTGTTGGTTGAGAGTTATGATTTCTCGTTCTGACGATACAAGACCTGCTGGTTATGAGGATGGTGCCAGTACTTTTACAGATTCTTCTGCAGGAGTGAGAATGAATGAGGTTTGGCAGTATTTGTGGAAAATGATAAACAGAGCTAATCTTATTTTGGATAAGATTGATGGAGTCACTTTCACTGACACCAATATGCAATCCTATATCAAAGGTGAAGCTTACGGATTGAGAGGTTGGGCATATTGGATGTTGGCATGGGAATTTGGAGGAATGCCGTTGATTAATACCTCAACTTTATCAGTCGATGAAACAAAGGCTATTGCTCGTTCAACGCAAGAAGAAACATTCGCTTTTGCTGAATCTGATTACAAAAATGCAATTGGTTTATTGCCGGACTCATGGAGTGGCAATTATGTTGGTTGTATGACAAAATATGCTGCGGAAGGCTTGTTGGCTCGACTATATATGTTTGAGTCTGCATTTTCAAAAGCTGAACCATATTTGAAGGAGATTATTGATTCTGGGAAATATAAGATGGCAACAAACTATGTCGATTGTTTTAGAGATGGCTGTGACAACGACCCTTCAAAAGACAGAGTTTTTGAAGTACAATTTAACGGTGGTTTGGTAGGAGAAGGTAATTCATTTGGAGGGAATGTCATTCCTGAAGGTTATAAAGGTGTATTAGCTCCTGCATCTAACGGTAGCAGTGCAAGTATGAGAGTCTCAGACGACCTCAAAGCGGCTTATGAAGAAGGTGATATACGTAAGACAGTATCAATAGCCGATAGTGTTATTATTGGTGGCGTTGTCAGTAATGAAACTTTTATATTGAAATATAACCATTATGATTATACTCCTCAGGCCATATCCGATTGGGCTAACAATATGCCGATATTGCGTTATACAGACGTTTTGATGATGTATGCGGAATGCTTGAATGAAGAAGGATATGTTGCGAATGGAGAGGCTTTCTCTATATTAAATCAAGTGAGAGCAAGAGCTGGTTTGGCAGCAAAGACAGCATCAGAATTACCGGACCATGATTCGTTCCTAAAGGCACTTCAACAAGAAAGAAGAGTTGAGTTTGCATTTGAAGGATTACGCTGGCCTGATCTTATTCGTTGGGGAATCGCTCAAACGACAATGAATGAACATTTTCAAGGCAGGAATAATGGGAATGGCCGATATCAAATGGATGGTGATTATCGTAAAATTTTTGCAATTCCATTCGAGGAAATAACTCGTTATGGAGATGACACTAAAATGTGGCAAAATCCGAATTATTGATAATTGTAAAAGTTTAAAGGATAGTTTATAGTTTTATGCTATAGACTATCCTTCTTATATTATAATTAAATGAAAACACATAGAATGATCATTACAGTTTTATCTTTTATAATAGCTGGCTTTTCCATCTTTTGTAATGGTGAAGAAAAAGTTCTGTCTAGTAGGGTTGATTCAGGTAAACTTCAAGTAGAAAAGAAAGTAGATATTGCTTATGTTCCGACATTGTTTGAAGTTGGTTTTGCTCTTTTAACTAAAGGGAATGATCAATATGTCGCTTTTTATGATACAGCGCATTTTATGACTTTGGCAAAGAGAAATTTGCCAAATGGAGCTTGGGATTTTCAAAAATTAAGTTCCAAAATCGGATATGACAGTCATAATTATATAACTATATATGTAGATTCTTATAATTATATTCATGTCAGCGGTAACATGCATGCATCTAAACTTGTCTATTTCAAGAGTTCAAAGCCGGGAGACATTCATTCTATGCAGCCACTTCATTGTATGACTGGTGATTTGGAGAATAAAGTGACTTATCCGCTGTTTCTTATTGGACCTTCAGGCGAAACCCTTTATCATTATCGTTTTGGTTATAGTGGCAACGGATACGAGGTTTATAATGTCTTAAATGAAAAGACTCAAACATGGAAAAGATTTCTTGATAAACCTTTAATTGACGGCGGTGGACAGACAAACGCTTATATGTCAGGTCCAGCTCTTGGAGCGGATGGTTTATATCACATGATTTGGGTTTGGAGAGAAACAGGGGATTGTTCTTCCAATCATACTTTGTCATACGCAAGGAGTAAAGATTTGAGAACTTGGGAAAGTGCTGACGGACAAAAAGTGGCGATTCCTATCACGATGAAAGATTCTATGTTTATCGTTGATCCAACTCCTGAAAAAGGTGGCATGCTGAATGGAGGTTCGCGTTTAGGTTTTGATTCTCATAATCGTCCGATGATCGGTTATTATAAATTTGATGCGAAAGGAAATACACAGCTTTATCTAACGAGATTTGAAAATGGCCATTGGCATTGCGAACAACTGACTGACTGGAATTTCCGGTGGTATTTTCAAGGAGGAGGAGCTATTGGTTATTCAGAAGTTTCTGTTGAAACACCTGTGATGGAAAATGGAAAGATTATGTTTCCTTACTGGCAAAAAAGAGAAGGACGAATGAAATTTTATGTTGACGAAAAGACATTAAAGCCTATTCGGAAAGTAAAAAATGTAGACAGTTTGGACCCGCTACGAAAAGTATCATCCAAATTTCCTGGAATGCGGACTAATTTTAGTTCTGATTTGAATCGGAAGGCAAATAATAATAAGGTATATATGCTTCGCTGGGAAACTCTGCCGGCAAATCGCGACACGATGAGAACCGGTGTTAATCCGCCTCCATTCAAACTTCAAGTGATTGAATTAAAAAAATCCAAATAATAATGATATGCATTTGAAAGAAAATATTTTAACTGTGTTTTTCATTTTTGTGAGTATGGCCATTATTTGTTGTACTCCAATGAAAGCACAGAAAAGCTTATTGACAAACTTCCCTGAATCGAGTAATCCAACTGTTGTAGGAAAGAATTTAGGATATCATTTTATCCCAAGCAAACATTTTTTATCTAGTAATAAAATATTGTATCCTGAAGTTTGTACTTGGCTAGGTGCGTTGAGATTCGCTCAAACTATTAACGATAAGGGATTGATTAATAAATTAAAAGATCGTTTTGAACCTTTATTTAATGAGGAAAAATCGTTATTGCCTGTGGCTAATCATGTTGATTTTACCATGTTCGGTTGTCTGCCATTAGAACTATATAAGGTTACGAAAGACAAGCGCTATTTGGAATTGGGCCTGCAGTATGCCGATGCGCAATGGCAGCTTCCTGAAAATGCGACGGAAGTGCAGAAGTCGTGGGCAGCAAAAAATTACACTTGGCAAACACGTTTGTGGATTGACGATATGTTCATGGTGACGATTGTTCAGGCTCAGGCATCAAAAGTAACGGGCGACAGGAAATATATCAATCGTGCAGCCCATGAGATGGTTATGTATCTTGACTCATTGCAATGTCCGAATGGATTGTTCTATCATGCGCCTGACGTTCC
>Ga0070399_1000243_pt1 | contig 60908 bp, 68 predicted proteins | sample BioMet4_FD_61217 | JGI IMG/M metagenome (GOLD analysis project Ga0070399, IMG submission 61217) | Microbial communities from bioreactor (seeded with sewage sludge) at LBNL, California, USA - Biofuel metagenome 4 (version 1) | ecosystem: Engineered > Bioreactor > Anaerobic > Unclassified ... | reverse complement strand
CCACCCCGGCTAAACTTTTTTTCAAACGAATTGCCGGTATCTTTTTACCATTGATTCCGGCTTTCATTGCCTGCGGTCTGATCTCCGGTATTATAAACATTGTATTAAAGCTGCACCCTGCGCTTGCCGGCACGCCGATACTGCAATTAGGCAGCGTGATGGGCAACGCTGTCTTTTGGGGCATGAACCTTTTCGTCGGCATCAATACCGCCAAAGAATTTGGCGGTTCGCCGGTATTAGGCGGAACACTGGCTGCTTTTCTGACGCATCCGGCCCTCGCGCAAATCACCTTGAACGAAACGCCGCTCATGCCAGGGCGCGGCGGTATCATTGCCGTGCTGCTGGTTGCCGCTCTGGGCGCCTGGCTGGAAAAGAAGCTGCGCCAGCGGATCCCGGAAATGTTCGACTTATTTCTGACCCCGCTGCTGGTACTACTTCTGGCCGGCACAACGGCTGTTTTTATTTTGCAGCCGCTGGGAGGGGTCATTTCTGAAAGCATTAGTCAGGCGACAACCACAGCGATCAGCCGGGGCGGAGCGCTGACCGGTTTCATTCTCGGCGGTATCTGGCTGCCTATGGTCATGCTGGGTCTGCATCAGGCCCTGACCCCCATCCACGCCGAGCTGCTTCTGCACGACGGCATCAACGTTTTACTGCCCATTTTGGCTATGGCTGGCGGCGGACAGGTCGGCGCTTCGCTGGCCGTTTATCTTAAAACGAAAAACACGTTGCTCAAAAAAACTATTATATCGGCTCTGCCGGTGGCTTTGATCGGTATTGGTGAACCACTGATTTACGGCGTAACGCTGCCGCTGGGCCGACCTTTTCTGGCTGCCTGTATCGGAGGGGCCTGCGGAGGAGCTGTACAGGCCTTTGCCGCGGTCGGCGCCACAACGATGGGGATGTCCGGTCTTCCGCTGGCTGCAGTTACCAATCAATTGCCGGTGTACTTGCTCGGCCTCCTGGTTGCTTATCTGACCGGTTTTATTGCCGCCTGGCTGCTCCGTTTTGACGATCCTGTAGAAGAATAATGTTCCATTATAAGGAGATTTTATCATGCAAACCGGCATTGCCGTTTATCCAGGACTTGATAATAGTCTGGAAGAAAATCTGCAGCTCATTGACACCGCCGCCCAATTGGGCATCACTCGACTCTTTACTTCGCTGCATATTCCCGAAACAAAGGTCGATGTCTTTAAAAATGAGCTGGGGCAGCTTTTTCAAGCTGCCCACCGCCATAAAATGGAGATTATCTCTGACATTTCGCCTCTTACGCTGCAACTTCTGGGTTTAGAGCATTTCAGCCTTACGGCTTTTCAGTTTCTGGGCATTCGTACATTACGCCTTGATGACGGCTATACGACTGATGATATTGCCGAACTCAGCCGTAACGGACAGCAGCTGAAAATTCAACTGAATGCGTCGACTATCACCGGCCAGTTGCTGACGGAACTGCTGTATAAAAAAGCCAACTTCGCGAATATTGACGCGCTGCATAACTTTTATCCCCGGGAAGGAACCGGCCTGTCTGAAGAAACGCTGGTGCGAAAAACGGCCATGCTTCACAAGGCAGGCATCCGGGTCGGCGCTTTTATTCCCAGCGAATACCGCCGCCGTTCCCCATTACGGCGCGGACTTCCTTCCCTGGAAATGCATCGCGATATGAATGTGAGCTTAGCCGCACGGCACTTGGCAGCGATTGGTATGGATTCGATTTTCATCAGTGATTCCCTGCCTGATGATACGGAACTGCGGACCTTGGGCGGCCTGCAAGGGGGACGCGTGGTTTTAAAAGCCCATCTGCTGACAAAAGATCCGCAGCAAATCACTTTGCTTCGGCAAACTTTTACTTCACGCATTGATGAAGCCCGCGACGCGATCCGGACACAGGAAAGCCGAACATGGCTGAAAGAGCAGGCTTTTACCATTGCGCCGGAAAACACGAAAGTTCGGCCATATGGCGCGATAACGATTGATAACCAACAGTATCCTAGGTATCACGGCGAACTGCAGATCATCAAACGACCGCAGCCGGCCGACGCTCGCATAAACGTCGCCGCACAGATTCCCGAGGAGGAATGTTTTCTTCTCAACTACATTATTCCCGGCAAAAAATTTTCTTTCGAATTTATCTAAGATACAACAAAGGAGCAGGGATGACCTGCTCCTTTGTTGTATCTGCTCGTCATCCGATGGTAAACTTTCCCGTCGGATAATGATAATGATGCCGGGCATTTTTACGCATCGCCAATGCCATAGCCACCGTCACCACGCCCACGCGTCCCAAGAGCATCACCAGTACCAGTATAAACTTCCCATCACTGGTAAGAGACGGCGTAATGCCGGTCGTCAGTCCGACCGTGGCAAATGCCGAAACAACTTCAAATGCAGCCCGGATCACGGAAATATCCTCGGTCACACAAAGATACATGGTAACAAAAAAGACCAGCCCTGCAGCCAGAAAAAACAGGGTCAGCGCCCGGATAATCGTTTCCTTGGGAACTTCCCGGGAAAACAGAAGAACCTCATCCCGCCCCCGGATCAAGCCCCATACCGTCGCTACAATAACAGCAAAGGTTGAAGTCTTAATACCACCGCCGGTAGATGCCGGCGAAGCGCCAATAAACATCAGCCAGATCACCAGAAACAACGACGCCTCGGTTAAAGCGCCATTATCAATCATCGTATAGCCCGCCGTTCTGGCTGTCGCCGATTCAAAAAAACTGGCCAGCAATTTACCGCTGAAACTCATATCACCTATTGTGTCTGGATTATGATATTCCAAAAGGAATAGCACTACCATACCAAAAAGCAACAAAAATGCACTCATCGCTAAAACAATCTTACTCTGCTCGGCCAGCCGTTCCCAGGAACGATGTTCAAAAACATCTTCCAACACGGCAAATCCCAATCCGCCCAGAATGATCAGCCCGCTGAGAGTTAAGACGATCAGCGGATCCGTGGCATAACGAAAAAGATTATCTCCTCCAAACAAATCAAAACCAGCATTACAAAATGCGGAAGTTGCATGCCAATACCCATAATAAACCCCGCGCCAGCCATAATCGCCCCAAAAACGCAGCGCTAAAATAGTCCCGCCGAGAAATTCTAAAAGCAACGTTACTTTCACCACATACAGGACCAGATGAACCATACCTTCCATCGTAAGCTGATTAAACGATTCCTGTACCAGCAAACGCTTACTAAGATTGATTTTCCGACCCATAAGGACCGCAATCAAAGTGGTCAGCGTCATAACCCCCAAGCCGCCTACCTGAATCAAGAGGATAATGACCATTTGCCCGAAAACGGAAAAATAATCTCCCGTACTAACAACCGTTAGCCCCGTAACGCAAACCGCTGATGTCGCGGTAAACAAAGCATCAATAAAAGGCAGTGAGGCCCCCGTCTGCGAAGCAGCCGGCAGCATCAATAAAAAAGTTCCCAGCAAAATTGCCGACGTAAATCCCAGCGTTAATATCTGATAAGGATTCAGATTCCATTGTGTGAACCCTATGGACCCAGCCGCCCGATCGGCCTTGATTAACATAGCCATCCTCCTAAAAATTACGCAGCGCCAGCAACGCGATAAACAAACAAAAACCAATGCCGCCGCCGACAATTGAACCATTCATACGTATCCATAGTAAATCAGGTTCAACTTTATCATATACCAGCCGGTTCATCTGATCATCGGTCATGCGTTCCATCACCTGACGAACAATCACGCCGACCATTAGCTGCGCCTGCAGCATGCTGCGCGCCGCCATATCGTACAAGAACTGGTCTACGGAATGTTTTACCGTATCATTCGTTTGCAGCAGCAAAATCCACCGGGCAATTTCTTCTTGAAATAACTCGGTCAATACATCCTGCAAAGCGGGAACGGAACAATCCACTGTTGCAAGCGCCTGTCTTTCTCGCTGCAATCGGTCGCGCAGCCTCTCAATTTCTGCCGCTAAAACATCTTCAATCGGTAAATCTTCTAATAAAGCCTGCCGCAGCTGTTCAAAATCAGTCAGGAAACTCCCATCCTGACGTAAAAGACTGACTCTTTCATAAAAAGTTGCTAAAAGCTGTCGTTGAAAGGCAGAATCCAATTCAGCCAGTTCATCCAGAACCTGCCCGGCTTGCTGCTGCATCAATTCCGCTGCCTCATCAAAGTTAACAATATTGATCGCCTGCGCCAGACCGGCCAGGCCGGCAAACAACGAACTCTTGCCCTGCAGCCGCTGCCGCTGATAATCCTGTAGGATCGCAACCAGCTGCTCCCTGACCTCCGGCGCCATAAGCTTAGGGCGTAGCTGCCGCGCCGCCCCGGCTAACAGCCGCTGCGCATGCTGCTCGTTTTGCAGCCAGCTCAAACTTAAATCCAACAGCTGCGCTGTCGGAAATTCCGCTAAAAACTTACGCAGTTTAGCAGCGAGAAGCAAAGTTGGCGTCTGCCAATCCATACGCAGCAAAAATCGCCGCGCGTAATGCCAAAGCTGACCGGCCAAAAATGCCTGCGCCTCTTTTTCCGCCAACCATTTAACCAGCATCGCGCGCCAGCCGATCTCCCTTACCAGATGAAACAACTTGCGTTTGGCAAAAAACTCCTTCTGCACCATGCCGACCGTAGCTTCGATAAACGACTCCCGGCGACGCGGCAATATTGCCGTATGATAAGGAAAGCCCAATGGTTTTTTAAAAAGCGCCGTTACGGCAAACCAATCCGCAATACCGCCAACCAGCGCAGCCTCGGAGCAAAACAAAAAACCTTGCGCAAAAAGACTTGTCCGATACACCATGCGCAACCAAAGTGCCAGAAAAAATAAAACCGCCGCAAAAAACAAAGTTTTATCTGCCTGATTCCAGGATTTCCATCCCATCAGCCGCACATCCTTTCTACGCCGAATACAATCGTAAAAAGCAGCATCCCGACTAAGGAGCCAACGATAGACCCATTAATCCGGATCATCTGCAAATCATCGGCAATCCGTGTTTCCACAAATTCAATCAGTTTGTCATCCGAGAGCTCATCCAGCCGGGTTTGAATCAGCCCGGAAATCAAAGCATGCCGAGCCGTTAACTCTTGTTCAATCAGCCGCTTTACCATGGCATCATAATGTTTTTGCAGACTTTCATTGGTTAGAAAAAGATCGACCTTATCATCAACAAACTGATCCACTTCAGCCATCCAGACCGGATGCTTTGCCCGCAGTAATTTTTCCAACCAATCCGTCAGTGTATCCTCCAGCGGCCAGCCTTCAATCTGACGAATTTTCCACTGATGCAGCGCCTGCAGCAACTGTGGTTCCTGTACCAGCACGGCCATCGTTTTTTCCAGCCAGGCCACCGCCTGCTGGTAAGAACTCTTTTCGCCTCTTTCGATAGCCTCCAGCCAGGTCAGAAGCCGCTGATTCACAAATTGCAGAATTTTGTCATCGGAAAGATCCAGAACGCCAATCAAAAAAGATCGGCCAAAAGAATTGCCCTCATATTGCTTACGCAAAATTGTAATATGAGCCAGCAACAGGGCCTGCATCGCCGGCGCGGACAATACCTGTTTTCCCACCCGGGCTAATGCCGGAAATATCGTCTGACTGCATCGTTTTTCTCCCAGCATAGTCAAAAGCTGCACGATCAACTTTTCAACCGCCGTCGTCTTTAAAAGCTCGCGCGCCGCTGGTTCTAACCGCCGGGCCACAGCCCTGACGTCCATGGTCTGCGCCGCCGTCAACAAAACCTGATTCAACACCGCTTTCAAGCGTTCGCGACCGCCGCGCTGCGTCAAATAATCCATCATCATCCGGGCCATATTTTGCTCACGAACCACCGTCATGATATTGGCCACATTCAATAAATCCGAACTGGCAAAATCCACCAACGCCTGCATAATTCGCGGCCGATTGCGCCGTAAAATTTCCGTCCGATAACGGATTCCCAACGGCCGGCGAAAAAGTGCGGTCACGGCAAACCAATCGGCCAATCCGCCCACCATAGCAGCTAAAAATCCATGATAAATCAGCCCGCCGGCAAACCCACTTTCCGCATAGGGACTCGATAGCAAAAATCCCACTATGCTCAGAAGCAGGGCCAAAGTTGCCTTATATTTTGTCTGCATGCTCTTCACTCCAACTTTTCTGTCTCATAACTCTATGTATTTCGCCAATCCCGACGCCTTTTCCTGCTCCGAACCGGCGACAACGAAAAGGAAAGAGGCTGCCGCCCGCCCGGCAGCAACCTCTTCACCCTGTAACAGAGAATTATTTACACCATGTCCGTCCCCATGGTTTCAGCTTGCTTCGGTTTGCGCTCCCTCGCCACCGCCATCATCAGCTTAATACGATTGAGCTGATTGACTTCGCTGGCGCCGGCATCACAATCGAGAGCAATAACATTACTGGATGGATACTGCTGCCGCAGGGCATGCATAACCCCCTTGCCCGTAATATGATTGGGCAGACAACCGAAAGGCTGCAGACAAACGACATTGGAAACCCCATTAGCAATCAGCTTCATCATCTCTCCGGTCAAGAACCAGCCCTCACCGGCCATATTCCCCAAAGAGACCAGTTTGGACGCCAGGTCCGCAATTTGCTGGATCGTCGCCGGCGGCGTAAACCGCTGGCTGGCCGCTAAAGCCCGGCGCATCGGCTTACGGAAAAATTCCAAAACCTGAATGGAAACCTGCGACTTCAATTTATCCATATAAGTTCCGGACAGCAGCTTATGCTTGATGATATCATCGTAGGACATGTACATCATAAAATCCATCAAATCCGGCATAATAACTTCGGCGCCCTCATCCGCCAAAATCTGCTCCAAATGATTATTCGCCACCGGATGATATTTGACCAATATTTCCCCGACAATTCCGACCCGCGGCTTCCAGAGCCCTTCCTGTATCGGCAAACGATCAAAGGCATGAACGATATCGCGAATATTGCGCTTATATTTGAAATAACCGCCTTTATTGATTTCTGCCCGGCAGATCGCCATCCACTTATCATATAGTCGCTGGGTTGATCCCGGTTCAGCTTCATAAGGCTGAACACGATTCTTCACCTTCATCAGCAGATCGCCGTAAACAATACTTTTTGCAACATCGACAAAGCACTCGCGGGTAAACTCAAAGGCATCCGTTTCCGTCGGCATGCCCACACAGGCAAACACCGGAACCTGTCCATAACCGGCATCCTGCAGGGCCTCGCGCATAAGGTTCAGATAATTAGTCGCCCGGCAGGCTCCGCAGGTCTGAAACAAGACAATCGAAGTATGATCCGGATCATACTTGCCTGACTTGATAGCCGCCAGCATTTGCCCAATGACGACAATGGCCGGATAGCACATATCATTATTGACATACCGCAACCCCAGCTCAATGGCGCTTTGTTTTGGCATCTCGGGAATAACCACCTGATACCCATATTTGCGCAAGGCCGTCGTTATCAAATCAAATTGAATCGGCGCCATCTGGGGCGCCAGAATGGTGTGCGTCTGGCGGCACTCCTCGGTAAAATGCGGACGCTCCGGTGCCACAACCGCTTGATACGGAACCGGTTTACGACGGGCCAGCGCAGCAATTAGCGAACGCAGACGAATGCGCGCCGCCCCCAGGTTGCTGACTTCATCCAGTTTAATCATCGTATAAATCCGATGATGCGCCTCCAGAATAGCCCGCACTTGTCCCGTAGTAATCGCATCCAGGCCGCAGCCAAACGAGCTGAACTGAATCAAAGTAATGTTCTCATGTTCCGCCGCAAAACTGGCGGCATGATACAAACGAGCATGATAACTCCATTGATTGACAATTTTAAGCGATTCTTTGTTCGCCGGAAAATGATAAACGGCGTCTTCGGAAAGAATTGGCAACCCATAGGACTGAATCATTTCCGGAATCCCATGATTAATTTCCGGATCGATATGATAAGGACGGCCCACCAACAAAATTGCTGGCAAATGTTCCTTTTCAATCTTATCTAAAATCTTTTTTCCATAGGCGCGCACATCATTTTTATAATGTTCCAACTCAATATAAGCGGCTTCTAATGCCGCCGCCAGCTCGGTTTCGCCAATTCCCTCGGAAACAAATTCCTCTGCCGTACGCTTCAACATACGTGCTTTATCATTCAACGGCAAGAAAGGTTGCATGAATTTTACATTTTTCTGTTTTAGAATATCCATATTATCCCGAATGTTTTCCGCATAAGAAGCAACGACCGGACAATTGTAATGATTGTCCGATGGATGACAAGCATCGGTCAAATTATACGGAATACAAGGATAAAAAATCTTCTTTACGCCCTTTTCCACCAGATCCATAATATGCCCATGCACCAGTTTGGCAGGATAGCACAGGGAATCCGACGGCACAGTTGCCATACCGCGATAATACAGATGCGCGGAGGATTTACCCGATAGCACGACTTCATAGCCCAGCATCGTAAAGAACGTGAACCAGAACGGATAATCCTCATACATATTCAGAACGCGCGGAATGCCAATCTGCCCCCGGGAAGGATGCTCCAATGGCCGGTAAAAATTAAAGACGCGGTCATACTTATACGCATAGATATTTGGCGCCTTCTGCATGATATGTTCCTTGCCAATACCGCGTTCGCAACGATTGCCCGTGTAATATTTTCCCCCATCCGGGAAAGTTTGTACGGTAATCAGACACTGATTACCGCAGCCGTGACAACGGTAAGAACCGGTTTTGACGGAAAAAGTTTCCAGCTCCGCCGCCGAAAGCAGTTGGGAATGCTCCACGCCGGACTCCAACGCCAGAATAGCCGCTCCGTAAGCACCCATAAGGCCGGCGATATCCGGACGCGTGACATCGCGCCCCAGCAGCACCTCCATGGCCCTGAGCACCGCATCATTGTAAAAGGTTCCACCCTGCACAACGATATGGTCCCCCAGCGCATCGACATCCTTTAACTGCATCACCTTAAACAAAGCATTCTTGATGACCGACAACGCAATGCCGGCGGAAATATCACCGACATCGGCTCCCTCCTTCTGCGCCTGTTTGACACGGGAATTCATAAAAACCGTACAACGAGTCCCGAGATCCACCGGGTTCCTCGACTCTAGCGCCTTGGCGGCAAATTCAGCAGCCGTCATATTCAGTCCTTGGGCAAAATTCTCAATAAAGGAGCCGCAGCCGGCCGAACAAGCTTCATTCAGCGTAATGTTGCCAATGCTGCCGTCCTGTACAAAGAAGCACTTCATATCCTGCCCGCCGATATCAAGCACAAAAGTGACCTCCGGACAAAATTCCTGCGCCGCCCGCAAATGAGCAAACGTTTCCACCTCGCCGGCATCCGCATGTACAGCGGCCTGCACAATCGCTTCTCCATAACCGGTCGTCAGTACCGCCGCAATATACTGGCCTTCCGCCATCGCGGCATAAAGTCCCCGCAGCTCGCGAATCACCGTATTGAGCGGCGACCCCTGATTACTGCCATAAGAGGTATACAAAACTTCTTTGTCGCGACCCGCCGCCACGATCTTCGTAGTCGTAGAACCGGCATCAATGCCAATATACAATGGGCCTTGATACGTTTTCAAATCGCCGCGTCCGACTTTATCCTGATCATGGCGCGCTTTAAACGCTGCATAATCAGCCGCATCCCGAAACAAAACAAAATCCGCCGTATGCGTCTCGGCCGCCGCTTCATGGCGCGCTTTTTCAATGCTGTCCTCCAGCCGGCCACAATCCATGAGCTGACTCTCGTCCGATAACGCCGCTCCCAGCGCAACAAAGTAGCAACCGTCGGTAACCGGCACCACTTCATCGGCTGTCAGCTGCAGCGTCTCCACAAAACGTTCTTTCAAGGCGGAAAGAAAATGCAGCGGTCCGCCCAAAAAGGCAACATGCCCGCCGATAGGACGCCCCTGTGCCAGATTGCCGATCGTCTGATTCACCACTGCCTGAAAAATTGACAGAGCAATATCCGCCTTAGCTGCTCCATCATTCATTAATGCCTGAATGTCTGTTTTCGCAAATACGCCACAACGGGATGCGATTGTATAAATCTGTTTTCCCTTCTCTGCCAGAGCATTCAAGCCCAAAGCATCCGTCGACAGCAGCGAAGCCATATGGTCAATAAACGATCCTGTCCCGCCGGCACAAACTCCATTCATCCGTTGTTCCGGCGTCTGTCCGAAATAGGTAATTTTGGCATCCTCGCCGCCTAATTCCACGACCGTATCCGTATCCGGAATCAAAGATTTCACCGCCGATGCACAAGCAATGACCTCCTGTACAAAAGGCAGCCCGAGGCGCTTGGCAATTCCCATGCCGGCAGACCCTGTCAAGGCAAAAGAAAACCGCTGCGCCCCTACAACATCTTTGAGTGCAGCTAAATTTTTATGCAGTGCCGTATTAATTTCCGAGAAATGGCGTGCATAGTTCTTATAAATAATTCTTTTTTCCCGATCCAGCACGACGACCTTAATGGTCGTGGAACCTATATCAATTCCCACATTTAATAACGATTGCATTTTTACACCACCCGATGAAATAACCATTCAAATGTAATCCCCATACTCCAGCTATATTATAGCAAACATCCTTCGATTTGGTAAGATAATTCTACCCGACAAAAGCTGGGAAAACAAGCCTGCGCGGGAATTTCGCCCGCATTTATCTCCGGCTTGCGCTTGTTTCATGCATCAGGGTCCGCCGCAGAAGAACATGTTTTTGCATATGCAGCCTCTAAAAAATATAACCCGCACGCCGGAGCGGTTGCCCCCGCCTGCTGCCGGTCACAAGCCGTAAGCACGACAAGAAAATCCGCCGGCGTCATATAGCCCAATCCGACATTCACCAACGTCCCCACCAGATTACGCACCATATGATACAAAAAACCGCTGGCCCGAAAACGCAATTCAATCATAGTTCCCTGCCGCGCTCCAGCAGCCTCATACAGCGTTCGCACCGGACTCACCGGCGCTCCGCCGGCAGCCCGAAACGAAGAAAAATCATGCGTTCCCAAAAGGCTGCGCATCGCGGCCTGCATTGCTGGCAGATTGAGTGTCCGCCGGATATACCAAGCGTAATGCCGCTGAAATGGATCCGGCGTTTTTCCCTGATCAATACGGTAAATATATGTTTTATAAGAAACACTGTGTCTTGCGCTGAAATCCCGATCCACTTCCGCGGCTTCCCGAATCACAATATCGGGCGGCAGCAAACTATTAGCCGCCCGGACAATCCGATCGGTCGGAATCGTGCCATCGGTAAAGAAATTGACCACCTGACCATAAGCATGCACCCCGGCATCGGTGCGTCCGGCAGCCGCCAGCTCAATGACATCGCCAAAAAGAATCGCCAGCTTTTCCTCCAATACATTCTGAATGGCCGCCGTCGGCGGCGTCTGCCGCTGAAAACCATGATAAGCCGTCCCGTCGTAAGCAACTACCAGCCGAATATTGCGCCGTCGGGCCTTCATGATTGCCTTGTGTTCACTTCGCATTAAATTCCAACCACCTTCAGCGCGCCCAAAACCGCCGCGAACACAAGCGTCACGGCCAGAGCCAGATAATCGACGGCGCCGATCTGCAAAGCCTTCATCTGCGTGCGCCCGACACCGCCCCGGTAACAGCGGGCTTCCATAGCCATCGCCAGCTCGTCCGCCCTACGGAAAGCAGAAATAAACAGCGGTACCAGAATCGGAATCAGACTCTTGACGCGCTTCATCAGATTGCCGGAAGAAAAATCGGAGCCTCGCGATTGCTGGGCCTTAATAATCTTATCCGTTTCTTCAATCAGTGTTGGTACAAAACGGAGCGCAATGGTCATCATCATAGCCAGTTCATGCGCCGGCACGCCAAAGCGCTTCAAAGGGCGCAGCAAGCTCTCCAGCGCATCCGTAAGCGCCAACGGAGACGTGGTAAACGTCAGCAAGGAAGACAGCAGAATCAACAGCACCAGCCGCAAACAAACAAAAAATCCCTGCCAAAAACCGGCATATGTAAAATCGAAAATCCAGACTCTGACAAAAATCTCTCCCGGCGTACTGCAAAGATGCACCAAAAAAGTAAACGCCAGAATCCACCAAAGCGGCTTCACGGAACGGGCCATCATGCGCAGCGGCACATGGGACAACAGCATGAGCAGCAAAGTAAACACCGACATGACCGCATAAGCGCCGCGCGTATCAAAAACGAAAATGCCCACAATAAAGAAAAAAAGTAATACAATTTTTACCCGGGGATCCATGCGGTGCAAAACAGAATCCCCCGGAAAATATTGTCCAATCGTAATATCCGTCAGCATGACTTCGCCTCCCGCAGCGCCTTCATGATATGCGCTACCCCATCTTCCATCGTAAAGGCAGCCGGATCTACCGCCAGGCCTTTCTCGCGAAGCTTTGTCAAAAGCGTGACCATCTGCGGCGCTGCCAGCCCTGCCTGAGCGATTTCCTTCTCGGCAAAAAACGCCTTTGCCGGAGCCTCATCCAACAGCACCTTTCCCTGATCCATAAAGACCACCCGATCGGCCGTGCGGGCAATGTCATCCATATTATGCGAAACAAAAACAATGGTGATTTTTTCTTTTTTATGCAGCTGCACAATCCGCTGCAAAAGATCTTCCCGGCCGCGTGGATCCAAGCCGGCCGTAGGTTCATCCAGCACCAGATATTTTGGTTTAAGGGCAATCACCCCGGCGATGGCTGCCCGGCGCATTTGCCCGCCGCTCAGCTGAAAAGGCGACCGATCTTTATAGGTTTCATAATCCAGATGCACAAATTCCATCGCCTGACGAACCCGCTGCTCAATTTCTGCCGCCGGAAGTTCCATATTCTTTGGTCCAAAAGCAATATCGAGCGCCACCGTCTCCTCAAAAAGCTGATGCTCCGGATACTGAAACACCATGCCCACCTTACGCCGCGCAGTCAAAGCCGCCTTTCCCCTGGCTGCTAGATCCGTCCCATCCACCAGCACCTGTCCGCCAGTCGGCTGCAGAATCCCATTCAAATGCTGTACCAACGTTGATTTTCCCGAACCCGTATGCCCGGCAATGGCAGTAAATGATCCCTCCTCAATCGTGAGAGAAACATCCTGCAGCGCTACGCGTTCAAAGGGAGTCTGCGGCATATAAGTATAAGTTACATGCTTTAATTCTATCGGCATAATGCCATCACCAAATCCTCATCCGTTAAAATACCCTCCGGCAAATGTATTCCCTGCTGGCGAAGCCGCCAAGCTACCTCAGCCGCCAGAGGAACATCGAGTCCGCGTTTTTTCATCACCGCTACCTGACGAAAAATCTCTGCCGGTGTGCCGTCGTCAACGATCTTACCCTGCTCCATGACCAAAACGCGATCGGCCGCTGCCGCCTCTTCCATAAAATGGGTAATATAAACCACCGTAATACCCGCTTTCTCATGCAGCTGTCTAACCGTATGCAGCACATCACGGCGGCCGGAGGGATCGAGCATTGCCGTCGGCTCATCCAATACCAGACACTTCGTATGCATGGCCAGCGCCCCGGCAATAGCAATCCGCTGCTTCTGTCCACCTGACAAAAGGTGCGGCGCAAACTTTCGATAATGCTCCATACCAACGGCAGCCAGCGACTCCGCCACCCGCTGCCGAATCTTTGTCGGCGGAACGCCGAGATTTTCCGGACCAAAAGCCACATCATCTTCCACAACCGCTGCAATGATCTGGTTATCCGGATTCTGAAATACCATGCCCACCTGCTGACGGATGTCCCACAAATGCGCTTCATCAGCCGTATCCATACCAGCAACACGGCAATGCCCTTCCGTCGGCAATAAAATCGCATTAAAATGTTTGGCAAGCGTAGACTTACCGGAACCATTCGTTCCCAAAATGGCCAGAAACTCGCCTTCTTTTATTGTTAAATCAATATGATCCACTGCGGTATGCGCGTTCGCCGTACCATCATGGTATACATGGCTCATATCGGTCAGCTCTATAAAATTCAATCCGTTTTTGCCTCCAAAAGCAAAATAACACTGCTTAAATTGCAGCTAAATTCTCTTCGCCTCTTCCTGTAAAATATATCCCATGAACAGGCAACGCTGAAGGCGGGATAAAAATTTCAGAAAAGCGGTACATATTCATTATATTAGAAAAAGCAATTATGTCAACAAGATATGCAGTAAAAGTTAACAAATAGGCGCCCAGAAAAAAACCGCCCGCAGGCAGCTTTTTTCATATATTCAATTCACAAGCTCTTTCGCCCGTTTGCCTGATTTCTTACGCAAAGTATACCGGTTCAGCGCATTGGCAAATTCTTTTGATTCCTGCTCATCATTGATTTCCAATTCAGGTACTGCGGTTGGTTTGCCGTTCCGATCCAGCGCAACCATAGTGATAAATGCGGACAGCACCAGCATAGGCGAGTGCCCCTCCTTTAATTCATCTCCCAAAATTGTTGTCTTGACTTCCAGGGAAGTCTTACCGGTAAAAATGATTTTCACATTACAGGTCACCAGATCGCCAACTTTGACCGGCTGATGAAAAATCAGCTCGTCTACCCGGGCCGTTACCACATTGCCGCGGCAATAACGGCTGGCTACGGCAAATGCGGCGGAATCCATCATCTTCATGATTTCCCCGCCATGAATATTACCGGCCCAGTTTGCCTTATTAGGAAGCATAATCTCATTTAAGACCAATTCTTTTTGTTGCATATTACACCTTATTCCTTATTCCTTCATTGCTGCTCCATACAGCAATCTGACTAAAAACTTCCTGCACAGACCATCCTCCACGACTTCCGGACCAAATATCCGAAGCCAAAGCGCCTGTGTTTTCTTAGATTCAGCATAACACAAAAAATGATTTTAAGCAAGAAAGCATATTCGTTAACATAAAATAGTCTTAAACGACAAATAAGGCAGCCTCGCGGCTGCCTTAAACGCTTCTTCCTATTACACGAGCTCAAGAATGGCCATCGGTGCAGCATCGCCGCGACGAGGACCAAGCTTCAACATGCGGGTGTAACCGCCCTGACGGTCACTGTACTTAGCCGCAATCTCACCAAACAGTTTTCTTACAACATCTTCATCCGCAAGACGCGCAATTGCCTGACGGCGAGCAGCCAGATCGCCGCGCTTTGCGAGGGTGATCAGCTGTTCTGCCAAGCCGCTGATTTCCTTGGCCTTGGCTTCCGTCGTTTCAATGCGTTCATGCAGGAAGAAGGAAGTCAGAATGCTGCGGAATAAAGCTTTGCGTGCACTGGAATCACGCCCTAATTTACTGTAGCCCATTTATTTCCCTCTTTCCTATTCTTCGGTTTGTAAAAGCGACAGGTCAAGTTCCTGCAACTTTTTCTTTACTTCCTCAAGCGATTTGCGCCCAAGATTTCTAACCTTCATCATATCTTCTTCCGTCTTTGCCGTCAAATCCGCTACGGTATTGATATTCGCGCGCTTTAGGCAATTATAAGAACGGACAGAAAGATCAAGATCCTCGATCGTCATTTCCAGAACCTTCGCAGCATCGTTTTCCTCTGCTTCCGTGAAAGTTCCTTCTTCCTCTTCCTCTTCCTCAGGCAAACCAGCCATGTTTTGGAAAAGTTTCAGATGCGCGACCAGAATACTGGCCGACTTACTGACAGCTTCCTCCGGACGGATCGAACCATCGGTCCATACCTCCAAAGTCAGCTTATCATAATCCGTCACGTTGCCTACGCGCGTATCCTTTACGGTGTAATTCACCCGCAGTACCGGTGAGAAAATGGAATCAATCGGAATAATACCGATGACATGGTCCGGCTTCTTATTTTTCTCCGCCGGTACATAGCCACGTCCCCGTTCGACTGTCATCTCCATGTGCAGTGAACCGGTCTCATTGACCGTTGCGATATGGAGGTCTGGATTCAGAATCTCAACTTCGGCATCCGTTGTGATGTCCGCAGCCTTTACTTCCTTCTCCCCGTCCACATCAATGCGAATCACATGCGGCTCGTCCGTATACATCTTGAGGCATAACGATTTTAAATTCAAAATGATATTCGTGACATCGTCCCGAACACCAGGAATCGTAGAGAACTCGTGGAGCACTCCGTCGATTCTGATGGAGGTTATTGCAGCACCCGGTAAAGAGGATAATAGAATACGGCGCAGGCTGTTCCCCAGCGTAGTACCATAACCGCGTTCGAGAGGTTCACAGACAAACTTGCCATAACGATTATCTTCACTGATTTCTACTATCTCGATCTTCGGTTTTTCGATTTCGATCATCTGGAATAACCCTCCTCAATAATTCTATGCACTTGGCACACACTTTTCATCCCAACACAAAGAGATTATCTGGAGTACAACTCGACGATAGCCTGCTCGTTAACAGGAACATCAATTTCATCACGGTTCGGGAATCTCGTCACCGTTCCGGTCATATTAGCTTTATCCGCAGTAATCCAAGCCGGCACGCTGAGAACGCTGTAGTTCTCGCTGATGCCTTTGAAGAAATCCTTTGCCCGGCTCTTTTCTGCCACAGCGACCACATCATTGACGCGCACGAGTGCGGACGGAATGTCAAGCCGCTTGCCATTGACCGTGATATGACCATGACGCACCAGCTGACGAGCCTGTTTGCGCGTTGCGGCCAAACCCAAACGGAATACAACATTATCAATTCTGCGTTCCAAAAGTCCAAGCAGATTTTCACCGGTTACACCCTGCATCTGCTTCGCCTTATCATAATATGTCCGGAACTGTTTTTCCAGAATACCATAAATGAACTTTGCCTTCTGTTTTTCCTTTAACTGCGTGCCATACTCACTGACCTTGCGGTTCGTGCGTCTTGGCTGACGCTTCGACTGCTTGCTAAGCCCTACTACAGCCGGTTCAATACCGAGAGAACGGCATCTTTTGAGAGCTGGTACTCTATCAATTGCCATCTAGTTCTGCACCTCCTATTATACTCTTCTACGCTTCGGCGGACGGCATCCGTTATGCGGGACCGGCGTTACGTCTTTAATCATATTAACTTCCAGACCCGTTGCCTGCAGAGAACGGATAGCGGCTTCACGGCCAGCGCCCGGACCTTTTACATAAACTTCGACCTGTTTCAGGCCATGCTCCATCGCTGCCTTTGCTGCTGTCTCAGCAGCCATCTGTGCTGCGAACGGAGTGCTCTTTCTGGAACCGCGGAAACCAAGGCCGCCAGCGCTGGCCCAGGAAAGTGCATTACCGCTCTTATCGGTAAGCGTTACGATTGTATTGTTGAAGGTAGAACTGATATGCGCTACACCGAATTCAACATTTTTACGGTCTCTTTTCTTCGGACGAGCTGATTTATTAACTGCCACTTTTTATCCCTCCCTTAGCTTTCTTTTTTCTTACCGGCAATAGTCTTTCTCGGACCCTTGCGCGTACGTGCATTATTCTTCGTATTCTGTCCACGAACCGGCAGTCCGAGACGGTGACGGCGCCCACGATAGCAGCCGATTTCTACGAGACGTTTAATATTGAGCGACCGCTCACGACGGAGGTCGCCTTCAACGATAACCTTTTTTTCAATGAGATCACGAAGCTTGACAACCTCATCTTCTGTCAGGTCGCGCGTACGAGTATCCGGATTGACACCCGTCTCGGCCAGCAGCTTCTGCGAAGTTGTCAGGCCAATACCATAGATATATGTTAAAGCGATTTCAATTCTCTTATCACGCGGTAAATCTACACCGGCAATACGTGCCATATATCAAGCACCTCCCTTTCTTATCCTTGTCTTTGTTTATGCTTTGGGTTCTCGCAAATCACCATTACACGGCCCTTACGTTTAATTACCTTGCACTTTTCACAAATCGGTTTTACTGAAGGTTTAACTTTCATTGTGCTATGCCCCCCTTTTCCTTTCCTGCACGCTGCAACCGCAGCCACACATAACGAAACGCGGTTAAGCGCTTATTTGAAACGGTAGGTTATGCGGCCACGCGTCAAGTCATACGGTGTAAGCTCGATCGTGACCTTATCGCCAGGCAGAATGCGGATGAAATTCATACGGATCTTACCTGATACATGTGCCAATACAACATGGCCGTTTTCTAATTCGACCTGAAACATCGCATTGGGCAATGCCTCAAGTACTTTTCCCTCAACTTCAATTACATCTTGCTTGGACATGAGTTTTGCTCCTTATTGTTCACATGGCAGTCTCTGAAAACTGCCCTTCTATTGATCGGTGGTTTCGTCCAGATAAAAAACATCCGGCCATTGCCCCGCTCAGCCCTGAAAGCAGTTGATAACATCGTTAAAGACCTTGTCAATCGCCTGACTGCCATCAATTGCCGTGTAAACGCCGGCCTTCTGATAGTAGTCAATCAAAGGCTTTGTCTGTGCTTCATACACCGAGAGACGATTCTTCATCGTCGCTTCGCTGTCATCGGCACGTTGGTAGGTCTCGCCGCCACACACATCACAAATTCCATCCTTTTTTGTCGGATTGAACTTGACATGATACGTAGCGCCGCACTGTTTGCAGATCCGGCGTCCAACAGCCCGCTCGATAAGCGAAGCTGATGGAACGCTAATATCTACAACCCGGGTCAGCTTGATCTGAAGTTCCGCAAGAATCTTATCAAGCGCATCTGCCTGCTCAACGGTTCTCGGGAATCCATCCAGGATAAAACCCTTTGCACAATCCGGCTTTGCCAGCCGCTGCCGGACAATACCAATCGTTACTTCATCCGGGACAAGCTTCCCGGCATCCATACATGCCTTTGCTTGCTTGCCAAGCTCTGTCCCCTCTTTGACGGCGGCACGAAACATATCGCCCGTCGAAATATGAGGAACAGCAAACTTATTTACCAGATTTGCTGCCTGCGTGCCTTTGCCGGCACCCGGCGGCCCCATTAACAGGATATACATATTTTATCCTCCCTATTTCATGAAACCTTGGTAATGACGCATAACCACCATCGCTTCAATCTGCTTCATCGTATCCAGTGCAACACCGACCACAATGAGCAGCGCCGTACCGCCGAAGTACACACCTTCAATATGCGTCGCGCCAGCGACCGCATTAGGCAATATAGCGATAAAAGCAAGGAAGAACGCGCCGGCAAGCGTGATACGGGTCAGGACATGATCTAAATAGTCCTCTGTGGGCTTGCCAGGACGGATGCCTGGTATAAAACCACCGTACTTTTTCAGATTCTCTGCCATATCCGATATCTTTACAGTAACCGCGGTATAAAAATACGTGAAGAAGATAATGAGGAGCGCATATATGCTCGTCTGTAGCGGTGTGCCCCACGCAAAATAACCGGCGATAGTCTTTACCCATGGTACATTTACAAACTGGGCAATAGTTACTGGAAACATCAGCACGGATGACGCAAAGATTATTGGAATAACACCCGCTTGATTTACTTTAAACGGGATGTGACTTGAATGTCCGCCATATGATTTCTGGCCGACAACCCGTTTCGCATAGGAAATCGGGACTCTGCGATAGCCCTGTTGGATCATAATGACAAACACCACCATGGCCAGCGCGATAACCACAAACAGGAACACATTGAAATAGTTAATGGTGCCTGCCTGCAAATACTTATAAATGGTTCCTAAATTTTTTGGTAAAGCAGCTACGATACCAGCAAAGATAATCAGCGATATGCCATTGCCAACGCCCTGTGCCGTAATCTGCTCGCCAATCCACATAAGAAATATGGTCCCAGCTGTAAGCGTAATCGCGATAATAAGGATTGAGACAACCCCTGGGTTTAATATCGCCGCCTTGAGGCCGATCGACATGCCAATTGCCTGCAGAAATGCCAATGCTACGGTGAGGTAGCGTGTGATCTGGGTGGTTTTTTTGTGCCCTTCCTGACCTTCCTTAGACCACTGCTCCAATGTTGGAATTACAACTGTCAACAATTGGATAATAATCGCTGCATTGATATAAGGCGTGATGCTCATCGCAAAAATTGAAAACTTACTCAGCGCACCACCAGAGAACAAGTCCAGCAAACCAAACAGATTACCATTATTGAAAAGCTGCTCAATAACTGCCGGATTCACTCCCGGAACCGGAATGTGGGTTCCCATCCTGAATACGGCAAACATAACCAGCGTAAAGACGATTTTCTGCCGCAGTTCCGGAATCTTGAAAATGTTCGCAAGGGCTGAAAGCACCTTAGATCACCTCAACTTTTCCGCCTGCCGCCGTGATCTTACTTTCCGCTGTTTTCGTAAAGCCATTGGCTCTTACGGTCAGCTTTTTTGTCAATTCGCCATTGCCGAGAATGCGGATTCCATCCAGAACATTCTTCAGAATACCAGCTTCAACCAGAGCAACCGGATCTACCGTTGCACCATCATCAAAGCGGTTCAGTGAGGCTACATTGACTTCCGCGAACTCCTTCGCAAAAATATTTTTAAAACCGCGCTTTGGAAGCCGACGGTAAAGAGGCATCTGTCCGCCTTCAAAACCCGTGCGAACGCCGCCGCCCGCACGGGAATTCTGACCTTTCATTCCTCTGCCGGCCGTCTTCCCCAAGCCGCTGCCAAGACCGCGTCCTCTGCGAGTGCGGACCTTCTTCGAGCCAGGAGCCGGAGATAATTCTTGTAAATTCATCTATTGCACCTCCTTGAACTTAATCTTTGATTTCTTCAACGGTAACAAGATGTTCTACCTTGTGAACCTGACCACGAATAGCTGCATTGTCAGGAAGCTCTACCGACGAATTGAGTTTTCTTAATCCTAAAGCTCTAACCGTATCACGCTGTGTCTGTGGACGACTGATCACGCTTCTGGTAAGAGTAATTTTCAGTTTTGCCATTGAAATACCTCCTTAACCCAAAAGTTCCTGGACCGTCTTGCCACGAAGCTCAGCGACCTTTTCAGCTTTTTTCAGCTGTTTCAGACCAGTGAGTGTTGCACGGACCATATTGTTCGGATTGGAAGAACCAAGGGATTTTGTCAGGATATCACGGATCCCTGCAAGTTCAAGCACAGCGCGCGCCGGGCCGCCGGCAATAACGCCGGTACCTTTGCCAGCTGGCTTCAAAAGAACGCGTCCAGCACCAAAAATACCAATGATTTCATGTGGAATCGTATTCTCTCTCAAAGAAACTTCAATGAGGTTCTTTTTGGCATCCTCAACGCCTTTACGGATTGCTTCCGGAACTTCACCGGCTTTACCGAGACCAACGCCAACCTTGCCTTTCTGATTGCCAACAACAACCAGGGCACTAAACGAGAAACGGCGACCGCCTTTGACGACCTTCGCAACTCTATTAATATATACAACCTTCTCCTGGAACTCAGGAGTTTCGTTGTCCATTCTAGCCATTCATTTACCTCCTTTGCAGTTTTAGAATTTCAAGCCGGCTTCACGAGCTGCTTCAGCGAGAGCTGCAACACGGCCATGGTATAAATAACCGCCACGGTCAAACACAACTTCCTGAATCCCTTTTTCGATCGCCCGCTTAGCTATAGCAGCACCAACAGCCTTGGCTGCCTCAATATTGCCGCCATAAGCTACAAAATCTTTATCCTTCGAGCTGGCCGAAACCAACGTTACGCCTTTTTTATCATCAATTACCTGAGCATAAATATTGCTCAGGCTGCGGAATACATTCAGACGCGGCTTTGCCGCCGTTCCAAAAATGTGATTGCGCACTCTTAAATGGCGTTTCTGACGCGCTTGATTCTTATCTTCTTTACGAAGCACACTGGTCACTCCTTTCTGTCAAAGATGATTACTTCTTACCCTTCGCACCGGCTTTACCAACCTTGCGGCGGATATGCTCACCCTCATACTTAATGCCCTTGCCCTTATACGGCTCAGGTTCTCTATAGTCACGGATCGTAGCTGCCATAGCGCCCACAGCCTCTTTATCAATACCAGAAATCACGATTTTGTTTGCAGCCGGTGCATCAAGTGTAATGCCTGTCGGTGGCTCAACAATAACCGGATGGGAGAAACCGAGCGAAAGATTCAAGTTATTGCCCTGCTTAACAGCTCTATAACCAACGCCGTTAATTTCCAGGCTCTTTGTGAATCCTTCCGTAACACCCAGAACCATATTATGGATCAGCGTACGGGTCAGACCATGCAAAGACTTATGCAGCTTGTCCTCCGAAGGACGCGCAACCGTAATCACATTGTCTTCAATTTTAATTATCATATCCGGATGGCAAATACGGAACAACTCGCCCTTCGGTCCTTTAACTGTAACCTTATTTCCATCGCCAAGCGTAACCGTTACGCCTGCCGGAATATCAATCGGGGCTCTACCAATTCTTGACATTTTTACACCTCCTAGCTTTTTATGATTACCAAACGTAAGCGATAACTTCGCCGCCAAGTCCAGCCTTGCGAGCCTGCTTGTCGCTCATAATGCCCTGCGAAGTAGAAATAATCGCAATGCCAAGTCCGCCAAGAACACGCGGCAGCTCTGTACTCTTCGCATACATGCGAAGCCCTGGCTTAGAAATACGTTTGATACCGGAAATAACCTTCTCACGCTCAGAACCATACTTCAGCGTAAGCGTTAAAACGCCCTGCTTGTTATCCTCAGCAAAGGAAAAATCTTTAATGAATCCCTCCTCCTTCAAGACTGCGGCAATCGCCTTCTTGATCTTAGAACCCGGGATTTCAACTTTATCATGTAAAACAGAGTTTGCATTCCGCAAACGAGTTAACATATCTGCAATAGGATCAGTCATTACCATAAATCGATATCCTCCTTTCTTTCTGTTTTAAAGTTTACCAGCTGGCCTTCGTAATACCAGGAATGGCACCCTTATAGCTTTGCTCTCTGAAGCAAATACGGCACATATCGAACTTTCTCATGTAGCCATGCGGACGACCGCAGATCTTACATCTGTTATACTTACGAACCTTGAATTTAGGTTCACGGCTCCACTTTTCAATCATTGCCTTTTTGGCCAAAGTCAGTACCTCCTTTTAAGCGCTAAATGGCATACCCATGAGCTTCAAAAGCTCTCTTGCCTCTTCATCCGTCTTGGCAGTGGTAACTACCACAATATTCATGCCACGGACCTTATCGACCTTATCATATTCAACTTCCGGGAAAATCAGCTGTTCTTTCAAGCCAACCGAATAATTGCCCCGGCCATCAAAAGCATTTGCGCTCACGCCACGGAAATCACGTACCCGCGGCAATGCAACGTTCATGAACTTATCGAGGAACTGATACATGCGCAGACCGCGGAGCGTAACTTTTGTGCCAATCGGCATTCCCTGCCGAATCTTCCAAGTTGCGATTGATTTCTTGGCACGCGTCAGGATTGGCTTCTGTCCAGCAATCAACGTAAGATCAGCAATCGCTGAATCCAAAGCTTTCGGATTGCCGACGGCTTCGCCAACACCCATATTAATGATAACCTTTTCAATCTTTGGCAATTGCATTACGTTCTTATAACCGAACTTCTCCGTCAATGCCGGAATGACTTCTTTAACATACTTTTCCTGTAATCTATCCACTAAAGCTGCCTCCTTTCTGTATTATTTCGTCTGATCGATGACTTCGCCGCACTTCTTGCAGACGCGAACCATTTTTCCATTGACTTCCTTTTTCCCGATGCGGGTCGGTTTCGAGCACGCCGGGCAAATCAGCATAACCTTAGAAACATGCAGCGGAGCTTCCTTTGTGAGGATGCCGCCCTGCGGAGCCTTCTGGCTCGGCTTCGTGTGACGCTTCACTTTGTTTACGTCCTCAACGATAACCTTGTCCTTCTTTGGCAGAGCCTGAATGACCTTGCCCTTCTGGCCTTTATCTTTACCAGACAACACGATAACCGTATCGCCTTTTTTTACATGTAAACTATTCAGTGACAAAATAGCACCTCCTCACTATTAAAGTACTTCCGGAGCTAATGAAATGATCTTCATGAAGTCCTTATCGCGAAGCTCCCGGGCAACTGGCCCAAAAATACGCGTTCCGCGCGGGGTTTTATCATCCTTTATCAGAACCGCTGCATTCTCATCAAAACGGATATAAGATCCGTCGACTCTCCGCAGCCCCTTAACAGTGCGCACAACGACAGCTCTAACAACTTCGCCCTTCTTGACCATGCCGCCTGGAGCAGCCGATTTTACTGAAGCTACGATTATGTCACCAATATTGGCATATTTACGGTAAGAACCGCCCAGAACACGAATGCACATGATTTCCTTTGCGCCAGTGTTATCGCCAACGTTCAACATTGTTTGTTGCTGAATCATTTATTTACCTCCTTCTTAGAAATCTATCGTTACCTCTAAGAATCTATTATTTTGCTCTTTCGAGAATTTCAACGACTCTCCAACGTTTATCCTTGGAAAGTGGGCGCGTCTCCATCAGGGAAACCGTATCGCCTACATGTGCGTCGTTATTTTCATCATGCGCTTTAAACTTGACTGTCTTTTTGATGGACTTCTTGTAAAGGGCATGCTGTTCAAGATCAACCACCGCTACGACAACAGTTTTATCCATCTTGTCGCTGACGACTTTGCCGATCTTCGTCTTGCGTTCATTTCTTTCGCTCATCAAGGAGCCTCCTTCCTCTGCATATCAATCTCTGTGACTTTTTAAGCCTTAAGTTCCTGTTCACGCTGAACCGTCTTAATGCGGGCAATCGTCTTTTTGACTTCCTTGATACGCATAGGATTTTCAAGCTGCCCGGTTGCGAGCTGGAATCTGAGGTTAAACAGTTCTTCTTTCAGGGAAGCAATTTTCTGGTTAAGTTCTCCCGTACTCATATCCCGCATTTCATTAACCTTCATTTACTTCACCGCCTTCTTCCTGCTTTTGGAGGCCCTCACGCGTCACGAACTTCGTCTTGATTGGAAGTTTATGACCCGCCAGACGCATAGCCTCTTTCGCATCTTCCAGCGAAATGCCGTCCATTTCAAACATGACCCGGCCTGGCTTTACAACTGCTACCCAGTACTCCGGTGATCCTTTGCCGCTGCCCATACGGGTTTCAGCTGGCTTTGCAGTAACCGGCTTGTCCGGGAAAATTTTGATCCAGACCTGGCCGCCGCGCTTAATGTAACGCGTCATCGCAATACGAGCGGCTTCAATCTGACGATTCGTGATCCATGCCGGTTCCAAAGCTACCAAGCCAAAGGAACCATGTGTTACGGTATTGCCTCTATGGGCCTTACCCTTCATGCGTCCACGAAACTGTTTACGGTATTTAACTCTCTTTGGTAATAACATTAAGCTTCGCTCCCTTCAACAGCAGGGGCAGCAGCCGGCTGCTTTTTCTCCGGAAGAACCTCGCCCTTGAAGATCCATACCTTGACGCCGATACGGCCATACGTTGTATGCGCCTCTGCTGTACCGTAATCAATATCCGCCCGCAATGTATGAAGCGGAATACTGCCCTCACGATAGGATTCTTTTCTGGCAATTTCAGCGCCGCCCAAACGGCCGCCTACCATAACTTTTATACCCTTTGCACCCATACGCATCGTACGGCTTACGCAGGACTTCATCGCCCGGCGAAATGCAATACGGCGTTCCAGCTGTCCGGCAATATTCTCTGCTACCAGCGTAGCATCCATATCCGGCTGCTTGATTTCAGCAATATCAATATCAACATGCTTCGTCGTAAAGCCCTTCAGGCCCTCTTTGATCTGTTCAATACCGGAGCCGCCGCGGCCAATGACCATGCCCGGCTTTGCCGTATGAATAATCAGTTTCAAACGGTTTTTCGAACGTTCCGTTTCGATCTGGGAGACACCAGCCATCTGCAAAGTGCTCTTCAGATATTCACGGATCTTTATGTCTTCATGCAGATTCACTGCAAAATCTTTGTCAGCATACCACTTTGCATCCCAAGTTTTTACGATGCCAAGGCGCATGCCATGTGGATTAACTTTCTGACCCAATGCGTTTCCCTCCTTTTTATCTTTCTTCTACAACGACAGTGACGTGCGACGTCCGCTTCAGGATCCGGAACGCCTGCCCGCGGGAACGCGGATGGATGCGCTTCAGGGTCGGTCCCTGGTCAACAAAGGCCGAGGACACATAAAGCTTATCGACATTCATATCGAAATTATTTTCAGCATTAGCAACGGCTGATTTCAGTACCTTTTCTATTACATCAGCGCCAACTTTCGGCGTAAACTTCAGAATCGCAAAGGCTTCGGCAACGTTCTTGCCACGGATGAGATCCATAACAACACGAACTTTACGCGGAGCAACGCGAATATATTTAGCTACAGCTTTAGCTTCCATAAAGGATTCTCCTTTCGCAATTTACTTAAGCTCCGTTTTCTTCTCCGAGCCGGAATGGCCCTTGAAAGTACGCGTTGGAGCAAACTCACCGAGCTTGTGGCCGACCATATCCTCAGTAATATAAACAGGCACATGCTTACGACCGTCATGAACGGCAATCGTGTGACCGACGAATTCTGGAAGAATCGTCGAGCTGCGCGACCAGGTCTTTACAACCTTTTTCTCATTCGCAGCATTCAGTGCCTCCATTTTTTTAAGCAAGCTTTCTTGAACGAAAGGTCCTTTTTTAACTGATCTTGACAAAGTATATCCTCCTTTCAGTCAGGCAGCCTCATCGGCTTTCACCTGCCAGGTTCTTCTATTACTTCGTGCGATGCTTGACAATGAACTTCTCAGACGGCTTACGATGACGCGTCTTGGAGCCCATCGCGCATTTGCCCCATTTCGTAACCGGGTGCTTGCGGCCAACCGGACTGCGTCCTTCGCCGCCGCCATGTGGATGATCGTTCGGGTTCATCGCTACGCCGCGGTTTGCCGGGCGAATGCCCATCCAGCGGGAACGGCCTGCTTTACCAATCGTAATATTTTCATGTTCCAGATTGCCAACCTCACCGATCGTTGCCCGGCAGTTAACATGTACCTGACGAAGCTCGCCCGACGGCAGTCTGAGGAGTGCATATTCGCCCTCTCTTGCCATCAGCTGTGCGCTGGCTCCAGCAGAACGTACCAATTGCGCGCCCTTGCCGATTTTAAGTTCAACATTATGAACCATCGTGCCAACCGGAATATTGAGCAGCGGCAGAGCGTTGCCCGGCTTAATATCCGCATCCGGACCCGAAACAACCTGATCCCCGACTTTAAGACCATTCGGCGCTACGATATAACGTTTTTCGCCGTCAGCATAATTCAAAAGAGCAATGCGCGCACTGCGATTCGGATCATACTCAATGGTTGCAACATTGGCCGGAATACCGTCCTTATTGCGTTTAAAATCGATTACACGATAACGGCGCTTATGACCGCCGCCCTGATGGCGAACCGTCATGCGGCCCTGCTGATTGCGTCCGCCATGCTGTTTGATACGCTCCAGCAATGACTTCTCAGGCTTGTCTGTCGTAATTTCATCAAAAGAAGCTACGGTCATAAATCTTCTGCCTGCAGAATATGGTTTAAAACTCTTAATTGCCACTTAATTAACCTCCTTTACCAAAATCTTATGCTTCGAAGAACTCGATCGTCTCGCCGGCTGCCAGCTTGACAATTGCCTTCTTATAATCGGAACGCTTACCAACATTGCGTCCCATCCGCTTCATTTTACCCATTACATTCACTGTATTGACCGATACCACCTTGACCTTAAAAATCTCAGCAACCGCATTGGCAATCTGAATCTTGTTTGCAGCTTTTGCAACCACGAAAACATATTTGCCTTGCTCCATCAATGCTGTCGATTTCTCAGTAACCAGCGGGCGGATCAGGATATCACGTGCGTCCATCATGCAAGTACCTCCTCAATCCGTGTAATAGCTTCTTTCGTAATGAAGAGCTTGTTATGATTCAGAATATCATAAACGTTCAGGCCCGTTGTGTTGATCGCTTTCACACCCGGAATATTCCGCGAGGACTTCTCAACATTCTCTGCTTCTTCTGCCGTGATGATCAAAGCTTTTGTATCAACGCCGAAATCCTGAAGCATCTTTAAAACGCTCTTCGTTTTCGGAGCATCAAAGTCAAGGCTCTCAAGAACCAAAAAATCTCCACTCTGTACTTTGTCGGAAAGAGCACACTTAATAGCGAGACGGCGCTGCTTGCGCGGCATGCTGAACGCATACGAACGCGGCTGCGGGCCAAACGCTGTGCCACCGCCAACCCAGAGAGGGGAACGGTTCGAGCCGCTTCTTGCATGGCCCGTGCCCTTCTGCTTCCAAGGCTTACGGCCGCCGCCGCGCACCATAGCTCTGGTCTTTGTGGCGTGCGTGCCAAGGCGCTGTGCTGCCAGCTGCATCACAACGGCCTGATGAAGGAGCGCTCCATTCACTTCAACGCCGAAAATATCTTCATTTAATTCGATATCACCAACCTGCTTGTTTGCGATATCGTACATTGCTACTGTAGGCATAATTTAGCATATCCTCCTTCCAATTATTTTTTATTTGCTTTTTTCGTATTATCAGGTTTTGCCGGCTTGCCCGGTTTTACCGTATTCTTGATGATAACAAAGCTCTTCCGGGCACCTGGAACAGCGCCTTTAATGAGGAGCAGGTTACGATCCGTATCAACTTTTACAACGCTGAGACGCTGTATCGTTACCGTCTGGCCTCCCATACGGCCCGGGAGTTTCTTGCCTTTCAGCACGCGTCCGCCATGACCGCTGATCATAGCGCCTGTCGAGCCCGGCTCACGATGGGATTTAGAACCATGTCCCATAGGTCCGCGGGAAAAATGATGGCGTTTAATCGTACCAGCAAATCCCTTGCCTCGGGAAGTACCCGTAACATCAACCAGCTCGCCAGCACTAAATATATCAACGCCGAGCACATCGCCGACATTATATTCAGAAGCATCTGCCAAGCGCATTTCACGAATGAACTTGACCGGCTGAATTCCAGCCTTGGCAAAATGGCCTTTCATTGGTTTCGTTACTTTATATTCTTTAACATCACCAAAACCGAGCTGCACCGCATTATAGCCATCCGTCTCCATAGTTCTGTTCTGAATGACAACGTTTTTTCCGGATTCAACGACAGTAACCGGGACGACTTTGCCCTCTTCAGTAAAGATTTGCGTCATACCAAGTTTTCTACCTAAAATTGCTTTAGACATTATTCCACCTCCTCTTACAATTTGATCTCGATATCCACACCAGCCGGCAGATCCAGATGCATAAGAGCATCTACAGTCTTTGGTGTCGGCTCTAAAATATCAATCAGGCGCTTGTGCGTTCTCATTTCGAACTGTTCACGAGAATCCTTATTGACATGTGGAGAACGAAGAATCGTATAAATATTTTTTTCAGTCGGGAGTGGAATCGGCCCCGATACCATAGCACCCGTTCTCTTCGCCGTGTCAACAATCTTGACAGCGCTCTGATCCAGAGCTTTATGGTCATAAGCCTTCAAACGAATTCTGATTTTCTGTTGTTTGGACAATTTATTTTCCTCCTTATCGCCCGGATTCTGGACCCAGACAATTCTCCGTGCTAGTTCCCTCGCTGACGCGAGCAATCTAACACGTCATCGCATGGGGGTACCGAAAAAACCCTTATATAAGGGCGGCGCTGCCGCCGCCCTTACATAATTCTTTATGAAACTATTAAGCCACGACAATATCCGTTACACGACCGGCGCCAACCGTATGACCGCCTTCACGAATAGCGAAACGCAGGCCCTTCTCGATAGCGATCGGGGTGATGAGCTCAACATCCATTTCGATGTTATCGCCAGGCATAACCATTTCTGTGCCTTCCGGCAGTCTTACGACACCGGTAACATCCGTTGTACGGAAGTAGAACTGCGGGCGATAGTTCGTGAAAAACGGAGTATGACGGCCGCCTTCTTCTTTCGTCAAAACGTAAACCTGCGCCTTGAACTTCGTGTGCGGATGAATGGAACCCGGCTTAGCCAGAACCTGGCCGCGCTGGATCTGATCGCGCTCAACGCCGCGAAGCAGTGCGCCGATGTTATCGCCGGCAACAGCCTCATCAAGAGTCTTGCGGAACATTTCAATGCCGGTGACCGTCGTGGACTTCGGTTTCTCTTCCATACCAACGATTTCAACAACATCGCCCATCTTCATAACGCCACGCTCAACACGGCCGGTAGCAACCGTGCCGCGGCCGGTGATCGTCATAACATCCTCAACCGGCATCAGGAACGGCTTGTCCGTATCGCGAACCGGCGTCGGAATGTACTCATCAACAGCGTCCATGAGTTCAAGAATCTTCTTCTCATATTCCGCATCGCCCTCAAGAGCCTTAAGCGCCGAACCGGCAATAACCGGAATATCATCGCCAGGGAATTCGTACTGGGAAAGAAGTTCGCGAACTTCCATCTCAACGAGTTCGAGCAGTTCAGGATCGTCAACCATATCAACCTTGTTCAGGAAAACAACGATAGCCGGAACGCCAACCTGACGAGCAAGCAGAATGTGCTCACGAGTCTGCGGCATCGGGCCGTCTGCTGCGCTGACAACGAGAATTGCGCCATCCATCTGCGCTGCGCCAGTGATCATGTTCTTTACATAGTCAGCATGGCCCGGGCAGTCAACGTGAGCGTAATGTCTCTTCTCAGTCTCGTATTCAACATGAGCCGTATTGATTGTAATACCGCGCTCTCTTTCTTCCGGTGCTTTATCAATCATGTTGTAATCCATGAAATCAGCGCCGCCTCTTTCAGAGAGAACCTTCGTGATTGCCGCAGTAAGAGTCGTCTTGCCGTGGTCAACGTGACCGATCGTACCAATGTTAACATGGGGTTTCGTTCTTTCAAACTTCTGTTTAGCCATTTAAACTTTTCCTCCCTTATTCGCCTTTGTTCTTAGCAACTATTGCATCAGATATATTTTTTGGAACATCATCGTAGAATGCGACTTCCATCGAATAGTTCCCACGGCCCTGCGTCTTGGAACGCAGATCCGTTGAATACCCAAACATCTCTCCAAGCGGTACAAATGCATTGATGACCTGAGCGCCATTGCGCGGCTCCATGCCTTCAATACGTCCGCGACGGGAATTCAGATCGCCGATAACATCGCCCATGTATTCTTCCGGAACAATAACTTCAACCTTAACATAAGGTTCAAGCAGCACCGGAGTCGCTTTTTCAGCACCATTGCGGAATGCCATCGAACCGGCAATTTTGAAAGCCATTTCCGAGGAGTCAACCTCATGGAATGAACCGTCATAAACGATTGCCTTGATATCTACCATCGGATAGCCGGCAACTACGCCGTTCTCCATGGCCTCTTTAACGCCGGCTTCAATCGGATTGATGAATTCTTTTGGAATTGCACCGCCGACAACTTTGTTTTCAAAGCTGAAGCCCACGCCTGGTTCCTGCGGAACGAGTTCAAGCCAGCAATGACCGTATTGGCCATGGCCGCCGGACTGACGAACGAACTTGCCTTCGGCTCTGACCGTTTTGCGAATCGTTTCACGATAAGCAACCTGCGGATTGCCAACTGTGCAGTCAACTTTGAACTCGCGCAGCATACGATCGACAATGATTTCCAAATGGAGTTCACCCATGCCGGAGATGATTGTCTGGCCAGTCTCCTGATCCGTATGAACGCGGAATGTCGGATCCTCTTCCGCCAAGCGCTGCAGTGCAACGCCCATCTTCTCCTGATCGTCCTTCGTCTTTGGTTCAACCGCAACCGAGATAACCGGATCCGGGAAAACCATAGACTCAAGAATAATCGGATGGTCTTCATCACAAAGGGTGTCGCCCGTTGTCGTATCTTTCAAGCCGACGGCAGCAGCAATATCGCCGCTGTATACTTTCGTGATTTCCTGGCGATGGTTGGCATGCATCTGAAGAATACGTCCAATACGCTCCTTCTTGTTCTTCGTCGAGTTATAGACATAAGAACCGCCATCCAGCGTTCCGGAGTATACGCGGAAGAATGCCAGCTTGCCGACAAACGGATCCGCCATGATCTTAAATGCCAATGCGGAGAATGGTTCATCATCGCTTGAAGGACGATGGTCTTCCTCACCCGTATCCGGATTAGTTCCTTTAATTGCTGGAACATCCATTGGCGACGGCATATATTCGACAACCGCATCCAGCATTGGCTGAACACCTTTATTACGGTAAGACGATCCGCAGGTAACCGGGCACATCTTGCAGGCAATCGTTGCCTTGCGGATAGCCGCCTTGATTTCCTCTGCAGTAATCTCTTCACCGCCAAGATATTTTTCCATGAGGGTATCGTCAGTTTCTGCAACAGCCTCAAGAAGTTTCTCGCGGTACTCGTCTGCTTTCGCCTTCATATCTTCCGGAATAGCGACCTCATCGCTTACCTTACCGAGATCGTCTTCATAAATGATGGCGTCCATCTTGATCAGATCAATGACGCCGACGAAAGTATCTTCTGCGCCGATCGGCAGCTGAACCGCTACCGGATTAGCATGCAGACGTTCGCGCATCATTTTCAATACATTGTAGAAATCCGCACCCGTAGCATCCATCTTGTTGACGTATGCCATACGCGGCACATCATATTTCTCAGCCTGACGCCATACTGTCTCTGTCTGCGGTTCAACACCGCCTCTTGCCGTAAGAACAGCAATAGCGCCATCAAGTACGCGCAACGAGCGTTCTACTTCAACAGTGAAGTCCACGTGGCCCGGTGTGTCGATAATATTGACGCGGTAGCCCTTCCAGTGACAAGTCGTAGCAGCCGACGTAATCGTAATGCCGCGTTCTTGTTCCTGTGCCATCCAGTCCATCGTAGCAGCACCATCATGAACCTCACCGATTTTGTGGTTGATGCCCGTATAGAAAAGGATACGCTCAGTCGTCGTTGTCTTACCGGCATCAATATGCGCCATAATTCCTATATTACGAGTTTTTTCAAGTGAAAACTCTCTGCCCACTATTTATCGCTCCTTAGTTTCAGATACTGCCTAAATGTTACCAGCGGTAATGAGCAAATGCTTTATTAGCTTCGGCCATCTTATGCGTATCTTCTTTTTTCTTGATTGCTGCGCCCGTGTTGTTTGCAGCATCCATAAGCTCGCCCGAAAGCCGCTCATCCATCGTCTTCTCGCCGCGAAGTCTCGCGTAATTGACCAGCCAGCGAATTCCCAGCGTCATGCGACGGTCCGGACGAACCTCCACTGGAACCTGATAGTTAGCACCGCCAACACGGCGAGCGCGAACCTCAAGAACCGGCATAACATTTTTAAGCGCCGTCTGGAAAACTTCCAGCGGATCCTTGCCAGTCTTGGCGCGGATTGTTTCGAATGCATCATAAACAACGCGCTCAGCAACGCCTTTCTTACCGGAAAGCATTACTTTATTAATAAACTTTGTAACCGTCTTATCGTGATACACCGGATCCGGTAAAACATCACGCTTCGGTACTGAACCTTTTCTTGGCATTAGTTTCCCTCCTTACCATCAATCTTCATTTTGTGTTATTTTTTCTTAGCGCGTTTCGCACCGTATTTAGATCTGCTCTGATTACGGTCCTGAACGCCTGCAGTATCAAGTGAGCCGCGAATGATGTGATAACGAACGCCTGGTAAATCTTTAACGCGTCCGCCACGGATCAAAACAACACTGTGTTCCTGAAGATTATGGCCGATTCCCGGAATATACGCCGTCACCTCGATGCTATTCGTCAGACGAACACGGGCAACCTTGCGCAATGCCGAGTTTGGCTTTTTTGGAGTTGTCGTATAGACTCTCGTGCAAACCCCGCGTTTCTGAGGGCAATTTTTTAATGCCGGTGCTGTAGATTTCTCCTGCATGCTCTGTCTGCTCTTGCGAACCAATTGGTTGATTGTAGGCATACATGCACCTCCTTCCTTCATATTGAGAATTTATTATTTATTAACAACCCCGCCGTCAAAAGGCGGCAAGATTTTTAACAACCAGAGGATTTAAGAACGGCCACCGCTGCGGCGCCAACCTCAATAGAACAAGCTGCGCCCAGTTCTTTCATAGTTACCTGACGAACGGTTTTTACATTCTGTCCGGCACAAAGTTCCAGCAGCGGCCGGGTCACGCGTTCATCGGCGTCATCGGCAATGAACACCTGCGCCGCCGTGCCCTTGTTAACGGCCTTCATAACTTGTTTTATGCCAATCACATGACTGGTATTTTTCAGTGCTTCCAACGTCATTCGCTTCACTCCCAAAAAGACATACCCCGCGCCTGACAATAGGCACTCATATATAATAGCACCCGCAAAAATGATTGTCAACACCTATTTTATCGACTTTTTCATGTACACGTTGCCAAGCGTGTCATCAGCAAAAATAGTCTTTTCGTAAAATACATTTATTCTTATAATATTGCTATAAAAAATATTTTTTTTACATCTTATATGTCCATTGCAATATTTTTCTTTAAAAATGTGAATTATTTTTTGCGCTAATAAAAATCTGAGGACGGTTCTACAGCTCCGTCCTCAGACCATGTCCTATCCTGTTATGATTCCGACTTTGCTCTGCAAACATATTGTATCAGCGGACTAATACCTGTTTCATCGCTGCGGCAACATTTTCCTTCGTAAAGCCAAATTTTTTAAACAGCACACCGGCCGGCGCCGAAGCGCCAAACCCATGCATGGTTACCGCCGCGCCGTCCAATCCGACATACCGACCCCAGCCGAAATCTGCAGCCGCCTCCACGGCAACACGAGCCCGCACGTTTTTCGGCAGCACGGTCTCCTTATAAGCTTCATCTTGCTGCTCAAAAAGATCCATGCACGGCATGCTGACCACCCGCACATCAACGCCTTCGGCCCGCAGCAGTTCCTGCGCATCAATCGCCAGGGAAACTTCAGATCCGCTGGCAATAAAAATCCCGTCGGGGACTGCCTTTTTCTCTGCCGAGACAACATAAGCGCCCTTTAACGCATCTTTACTGCTGCCGTCCAACTGCGGCAGATTCTGGCGGGTAAGTACCAAAGCCGTCGGCGTATGCCGGCTCGTAATCGCCAGATACCATCCGGCAGCCGTCTCCATTGCATCCGCCGGACGAAATACATTGACATTCGGCATTGCCCGCAGCATGGCCAGCTGCTCAATCGGTTCATGCGTCGGACCATCTTCACCCACGCCGATGCTGTCATGCGTGAATACATACGTGACCGGCAGTTTCATTAAAGCCGCCAGGCGAACCATCGGCTTCGTATAATCACTAAAAACAAAAAAGGTTGCAATATATGCTTTCAGCCCGCCATGCAGCGTAATGCCGTTGGCAATCGCCGCCATAGCCAGCTCGCGTACGCCAAAGTGAAGATTACGCCCAGCATAATCCGCCCGGCTGAAATCCGTTTCTCCGTTCATATGCGTCTTATTGGACGGAGCCAGATCCGCGCTGCCGCCAATCAGCTGCGGCAGCATATCCTTGATCCGGTTGATCATTGTTCCTGATAAGCTGCGCGTCGCCTGCGGCTTATTCTCATAAGCCCAGAACGCCTCGTCGTTCAAAAGCTTTGCCGCATCCGGCTCGCTGTGGAACGTATCCCAAAGCTTTTGCATATCCGGAAAGCTCGCGGCATAAGAAGCAAAGAGCTGCTGCCATTCTTTCTCAGCGGCCTCGCCCTCCTGCGCCAGTTTCCGATATTGCGCATAAACCTCATCCGGCACCGAAAAAGCTTCCGGAATCGGCCAGCCCAGATTTTCTCTGAGCGCCTTCACATTTTCTTCGCCCAGCGGCTCGCCATGCGCGCTGGCCTTTCCCTGCTTCGCCGGGCAGCCATACCCGATCTGCGTATGCACGGTGATAAACGACGGACGCTTCGTATCCGCCTTGGCTTCCTCAATCGCCCGGCCGATCGCCTCCAGATCATTGCCATCCCCAACCGTAATCGTTTGGAAACCAAAAGCCTCCATCCGCTTCTGCACATTTTCCGTAAAAGCAATGTCCGTACTGCCTTCAATCGAAATGCGATTGCTGTCATAGAAGACAATGAGTTTTGACAAGCCCAGGGTTCCCGCCAAAGAAAATGCCTCGGAAGAAATCCCTTCCATCATACAGCCGTCTCCGCCCAGAGCAAACGTATAATGATCTACCACCGGATATCCCGGCTTATTAAATACCGCCGCCAGATGTGCCTCCGCCATTGCCATGCCGACGGCCATACCCATACCGGCGCCCAGCGGTCCGGTAGTAGCTTCAACCCCGACCGTATGACCGTATTCCGGATGTCCGGGAGTTAAAGAACCATCCTGACGGAAATTCTTTAAATCCTCCATCGTCAATCCATAGCCAAAAAAATGCAGCAGCGCATAGAGCAGCATCGAACCATGTCCGCCCGACAAGACAAAACGATCACGATTCGCCCACTGCGGATCTTTTGCATTATGCTTCATATGATGGCCCCAGAGCTCATAAGCCATCGCCGCACTGCCCAATGGCAGACCCGGATGTCCGGAATTTGCTTTTTGAATCGCATCGGCAGCCAAGACACGAATGGCATTTACACAAGTAGTCTCAATCGTACGCATTGTTTTTATTCCTCCATTAGCTTTTTTATCCATTAGCCGGCGCAGACAGCAACCGCATCAATTTCCACCAGCGCTCCCTTGGGAAGCTTACTAACCTCCACACAGACCCGCGCCGGACAATCTTGAACAAAATATTTTCCATAAACCGCATTCACCCGGGCGAAATCATCCATATTTGTAATATAAACGGTCGTCTTCACGACATCAGCCAAAGAGCTTCCGGCAGCTTCGATAATCGCCCGAAGATTTTTCAACACCTGCGCCGTCTGTTCCTCAATGCCCCCGGCCGCTAAAACCCCGGTGGCCGGAACCAGTGGAATTTGTCCGGATACGTAAAGCATCCCGCCAGTCTGAATCGCCTGTGAATAAGGCCCGATCGCCTGTGGAGCCTGATCCGTCGCTACAATCTTTTTCATTCCAATACTTCCCCTCATATATAATATAGCATCGTACGCCCGGCTTTAACGTTTCAAATCCGGACGCAGATTCGCTGCGCCGCCCAGATAAACATGCCGAATCTCTTGCTGTGTCTTGTCTACATCCGCCAGCAAAAGTGCTCGGATACAAAGCGGCAATCCGTCTTCCGCCGCCATCTGGCGCGTATCAAAAAGCGGCACGGCCGTGAATCCCGGAATCAGACGAGCCCCTGCAGCGGGAAAAGCTGCGGTAACATCCTCTGTCGCACTAAAAATAACGGCTCCTATGGCATCTGCCGTCACTCCGTTATGACGGCACATCTCTGTGACCATCCAGCGTACAGCGGCAAAAATCTCTTCCCTGGTATTATTTTTGATCGTAATGGCGCCCCGGATTCCCCGCATAGCCTTACCTCCTCAATGATTTCTGATAATCCCCCACAACAACCGGCCGCACAAAATCAAGGCGGCCAGGTAACCAAATACCCCTAAAATTGGAATTTCCATGAATTTCGGCGTCATCTGCGTCGTACAAATCACACTGGATCCCAATAGCAAAGCCGAGCTAATGATGCCAATAACAAGCTTATTGATCATCTTGTCAATGCGCCGCAGCGGTTCCTCGGAACCCGTCAGATCCAGATTTACCTTGGTCTGCCCGCTCATAGTCATCTTCAATATATCAGAAATCTGCTCCGGCAGCTGCATAGACTTCCGCAGCAGGATATACCCTTCACGTTTAAATTTATCAAACTCAGCCTGCCAGCTGAAATTCTTTTGAAAGTTCAGCTGCAGACTGCGGGCAAAAATCCCTACAAAACTCACTTCCGGACAGCAATGACGGATCACCCCTTCAATAGTGATGACCCCGCGGGCAAACATACTGAGCCCCGGCGCTATGCCAATATGATGTATGCGCAGCAAATTCATAATCTGCCGCGTCAGCACGCCCATCTGCAACGTGTTAAAGTCAACGCCGTTATACTGCCCCATGAGCGCATCAATATCTTCATAAAGCTGCGTATGGTTCACCCGGCCTTTAGGAATGCCCAGCGCCAGCACAGCGTCCTTCATTTCAAACGTATCATGGTTCGCCAGCGCAAAAATAGCCTTGCGCAGAGAAGCCCGGTCCTTATTCGAAAGCCGCCCCATCATGCCAAGATCCAACCAGACTACCTTGCCATCACGAATCCAAATATTGCCCGGATGCGGATCCGCATGAAAATAACCATCCTCAACAATCTGCTTGACATAATTTTCGCCCAGCCGGCGGCCCAACTGCAGAATATCATACCCCTTGGCCCGCAATCCCTCCGCATCATCAAAACGAATGCCATCCACATAGTCCATGACCAGAATACGCGAAGTCGTCAGCTGACGATTCACTTTTGGACAAGTCACATAATCCACATCACTGTTTAAATGACGGAATTCATCCATATGATCGGCTTCCATGAGAAAATCCATTTCCTGTTTGGCAATGGCCCACATTTCATCCAATATCATATTAAAATCAATAACATCCTGCGAATCACTGATGACCTTCAGCAGCGTTGCCGCCCGTTTCAACAGCACGATGTCCTTGGACATCACCTCATAAATACCCGGCCGCTGCACCTTGACAACAACTTTTTCCCCATCTACCAGCTCTGCCTGATGCACCTGGGCGATCGAGGCCGAGCCCAGCGCCGTTTCGTCAATAGAACGAAAAACCTGCGTCCAGCGGCACTTATATTCCGTCTCAATCAGCGCCTGAATCGTAGAAAACGGCAGCGGCTTGGCACTTGACTGCAGTTTCATAAGCTCATCGCAGTACTCCTGCGGCAAAAAATCCGGCCGCATACTCATGACCTGCCCGAGTTTAACAAAAGTCGGTCCCAGATCTTCCAGTGTCTGACGGATTTTCAGCGGCGTAATACCCCGCACCAGCTCACGCTTGCGAAGAACATCCACCATTTCCCGCAAACGCTGCGACGAACCGGTCGCTTTCAGATCATCCTCTTTTGTCTGGAGCAATCCTTCCAGCATAAGCGCATCTCCATTCCAGCCCCGATGGCCGGTCACCGTCATCAGTCCTGCAGCATTTCAGCCCGCAGCTGATTGACCGTTGCATTGTCCAAATACTCATCATACGTCGTCATCCGATCAATCACGCCCGTTGGCATAATTTCAATAATCCGATTGGCAATCGTTTGAATAAACTCATGATCATGGGATACAAACAACATAGTGCCAGTAAAAGCAATCAACCCGTCATTCAGGGCCGTGATTGATTCCAAATCCAGATGATTTGTCGGCTCATCGAGCAGCAACACATTGGCGCCTGAGAGCATCATGCGCGACAACATGCAGCGCACCTTTTCCCCGCCGGAAAGCACCGCGGCCGCTTTAAGACTCTCCTCGCCAGAAAACAGCATCCGGCCTAAAAAACCGCGCACAAACGTCTCATCCGGATCCGGAGAAAACTGACGCAGCCAATCAACCAGATTCATCTGCACCCCATCAAAAAAGGCCGCATTATCCTTGGGCAGATACGATTGCGTCGTCGTAACTCCCCATTTAAAAGATCCTTCGTCCGGTTCCAGCTCTCCCATCAGGATGCGAAACAACACCGTTTTCCCAATGCTGTTCGGCCCCGTAAATGCAACTTTATCGCCCTTTTTAAGCGTAAAGCTCACATGATCAAGAACCTTTTCCCCATCCATGGTCTTGGAAATATTTTCCACTGTCAGCAGCTGATCCCCGGCTTCGCGCTCTGGTTTAAAAGCGATATAAGGATAGCGCCGCGTCGACGGACGAATATCATCCAACGTGATTTTTTCCAAAAGTTTCTTACGTGACGTAGCTTGCTTCGACTTGGAGGCATTCGCACTAAAACGCTGAATAAATGCCTGCAGATCCTTAATTTTTTCTTCCTTTTTCTTATTGGCATCTTTTGCCAGCTGTAAAGCCAGCTGACTGGATTTCAACCAGAAATCATAGTTGCCGGCATACAACTGAATGCCGCCGAAATCCACATCACAAATATACGTGCAGACCTGATTCAGGAAATGCCGATCATGGGAAACCACAATGACCGTATTCGGAAAATCCGCCAAAAAGTTTTCCAGCCATTTTATGGAAGCTACATCCAGATGATTCGTCGGCTCATCCAGCAAGAGCACATCCGGATTGCCAAATAAAGCCTGGGCCAACAAAACCCGGACCTTTTCATTGCCGGTAAGATCAGCCATCTTCATTGCATGCTGCGCTTCGGGAATGCCCAGTCCATTTAAAAGCTGCGCTGCTTCCGGTTCCGCATTCCAACCGTCAAGCTCCGCAAATTCACATTCCAGTTCTGAAACCCGCATCCCATCCGCTTCAGAAAAATCTGGTTTTTCATACAGCGCATCCTTCTCGTCCATAATCTCCACAAGTCGTTTATGCCCCATAATAACCGTCCGCAGCACCTCATAATCATCAAACTCATAATGATTCTGCCGCAAAACAGCCAGCCGCTCTCCCGGAGATATCTCAACCATACCCTTGGTCGGCTCCAGCTCGCCCGCCAAAAGTTTCAAAAAAGTGGATTTCCCGGCGCCATTGGCCCCGATCACGCCATAGCAATTTCCCGGAGAAAATTTGATATTAACGTCCTTAAACAAAACCCGCTTACCAAACTGCAGCATCAAATTGTTCGTACTAATCATATAACGGTTTCCTCAATCCTCATTCATATATTTACTTGACCAGTTCACCGGTCATCTTGCATAGAATACAGTCTATTGTATCATACTTCCCTTTGCCTCGTCTACGCAGCCCTGCCAAGGGAAAACATATTTCACGGTTCTTGCAAAATGTGGTCAAAGAGCTCCATGATGCTCTGCCCATATGTATATCCGGGAACAGCCCAGCGGCCATTCAGATCTTCCCAGCTCCCCAGCGTATCATCGCCATAAACAGAACGCACCAAATCATAGCGGGGATCCACGACTGGGGCCATCGGCGGACGCGTCGACGCATAAGCCAAAAGATGCTGAATATGCGCCCGCACCCCCAGCAAAGAGTCAGGAAAGTACGCGCCCTTGACGGAAGTACTTGTTGTTCCCAGCCCACAGTAATTATTCTGATCCGGCGTTACCGTTCCGCCATAACGAAAGTATCCGGTTTCTTTCAGCGCCTGCGCAAAAGCCATATCCGGACGAACTCCTTCCCGTTCGCCTTCGGCATAATAATAGGCCACCAACGTTTGCGGCGGCACGGAAATTGCCGGATGAGGATTCACACTCAAAAGGTATTCCACACATTGCTGCTGTGTGGCAATGGGATGTCCCAAAATTGAATTTGCCTCCATACCAACAGATGGCAAAGGATTTTTCAGGCATTCCGCCGGCGGGTGCAGGATCGCCTGAATGCGCTCACGCAGACTGGGCCGAGCCGTCGTAACCGCTCCGGTCATTGTCAGATTGTTTGTGTGCCCTTGTACATTGGACGGCTGCACGTCCACCTTTGCCGCTACCGCCGGATCATGAACTCTTTTCGCAAAAGCCACCGGTGTGAGGACCAGAATACAGGCCCCCAGCAAGAGCGTCGCTGTCATCATTTTTCCGCCTTGCTTCATGTTAATTCCTCCTACTCATCTATTATATATAATATCCCCTTAATCAAAAAATCCCAACTGAAGCATGAACAGCACGGCAAACAGATAGAGCAGCGGATGAACCTTTTTCCCCTGTCCCGTCGCCAGCTTCAGCACAGCATACAAAATAAACCCGGCGCCGACGCCGGAAGCAATACTATAAGAAAGCGGCATAATCAACATGGTAAAAAATGCTGGAAACGCCTCCGTCATATCATCCCAGGGAATCGTCCGCATACCTTCCGCCATCAAACTACCTACCAAAATAAGCGCCGGCGCCGTTACCGCCGGCATTGATGAAACCGCCTTTGCCAAAGGCGCACAAAAAAGCATCACGCCAAACAGCACGGCAGTCACAACAGCGGCAAAGCCCGTGCGTCCCCCAGCCGCAACACCGGTCCCCGACTCCACGAAACTTGAAGTCGGCCCGGTTCCCAAAAGAGCCCCAACCAGGCTGCCAATCGAATCCGCCAACAAAGCGCTTTGCAAATGGGGAAATTTCCCCTCCCGGATCAAGCCGGCCTGCCGCCCAACCCCAAGCATCGTTCCGGTCGTATCGAATAAAGTAACCAATAAAACCGTAAAAATAACCAGCAACAGTTTATCAATATGCGCAAAACTCAACTGAAAAAAAGTTTTTTCCAACCCGGAGGGCAAAGCAAACGGAGCCGGCGGCAAAGCGATAAAGCCGAGCAGCCAAGCAGTAAAACCAGTAAAAATCATGCCGAGAAAAATTGCGCCCCGCACCCGGTTGGCCATAAAAACCGTTGTCACCAAAAGCCCCAATAAAGTGAGATACGCCACCGGATCTTTCATATCCCCCAGCATGGTGATCGTCGTCGGCGAATCGATGACCAAGCGGCCATTTTCCAATCCAATCAACGCGATAAACAAACCAATGCCCGCCGCAATCGCCGTTTTCAACGAAGCTGGAATGGCATCAATCAGCATTTGCCGGAAGGACGTAAGCGAAAGCGCCACAAACAACACCGAAGCGACAAAAGCCGCCCCCAGCGCCTCCTGCCAGGGTACGCCGTCAGACAAAATCACCGTAAACACAAAATACGCATTGATGCCGATGCCGGGAGCAATTGCAATCGGATAATTCGCCGCCACCCCCATAACCAGAGTAGCAATCATAGAAGCCACGGCCGTAGCAATATAAGCACCGCCAAAATCAATGCCAGTCCGGCTCAGAACCGAAGGATTGACAACCAGAATATACATCATGGAAAGAAACGTTGTCAGGCCGGCCAAAATTTCTGTCCGAAAATCCGTACGCCGTTCCTGAAATGCGAACCATACGCGCAGCTTATTCATACGTTCCCCCTTCTGTATTGCCGTCTTGCCAAGCCATTTTACTGGTCAAAATATTGGCAAGACGGCATACATATTTTATTTTACCACGCAGTCACCACAATTTCTACCAGTAAAAGGCGTGTTTTTCCCAATAAAATCAGAATAGTACATTTATCGGATAAAAAAAGCGGGGCTGTTGTTGAAGTCCCTTGTTCTTCAGCAGCAGCCCCAGCCTGTTCCGGCCATTTATAAAGTTTTCAAAAGCGCCAGAACCTCATCCAGATAATTATCCGGTGTAAAATTCTGCGTATTGCCCGTACGACGGGTTTTAACCTCGATGATATTCTCTTCGACAGCCTTTGGTCCGACCGTAATGCGCACCGGATAGCCAATAAGATCCGCATCCTTAAATTTAACACCGGCCCGTTCCTTACGATCATCCAGCAAAACATCAACGCCGGCGCCTTTAAGCGCCGCATAAATTGTTTCGGCCAGCGCCAACTGCTCGGGAACTTTGGCATTGACCGGCACTACGACAACCTCAAAAGGCGCAATGGCCCGCGGCCAGATAATTCCCTGCTCGTCATTATTCTGCTCGATGGCCGCCGCCATTGTCCGACTCACGCCGATTCCATAGCAGCCCATTACCAGCGGCTTTTCTTTTCCGTTTTCATCAAGGAATGTCGCATGCAGGGCCTCGGTGTACTTGGTTCCCAGCGTAAATACCTGTCCGGCCTCAATACCGCGGGTCATTTTCACCGGCGCGCCGCAATGCGGACAAGGATCGCCGTCTTTAATCAGGCGAATATCTGCCGCCGTGACTGCGGTAAAATCGCGCTTCGGATTGACATTTTTATAATGTGCATCCATCGCATTCGCTCCGGCAACAGCATTATACATGCCCATCACCGTAGCATCAACAATAATCTGCGTGCCCTTTTTGATGCCAATCGGGCTCATAAATCCCGGCACGCCGCCTACAGCTTGAATCGCTGCATCATCGGCCATGCGAAGAGTCAGCGCTCCCGTGAAATTCTGCAGTTTGACTTCATTGACATCATGGTCGCCGCGCACAAAAGCCAGAATAACCTCATCCTTTTCATTTTGAAAGGCCACTGCCTTAATCGTCTTTTCAAAAGGCACGTGAAGGGATTCGGCCACCAGCTCAATCGTCTTCATCCCCGGCGTCGCGATTTTTTCGAGCGGCTGCATTTCTTCCGCCGCCGCTTCCACCGGCTTCATCTCGGCTTTTTCATCGCTGGCAGCATAGTCGCAGGCTGTACAATAAACGATATTGGATTCACCGGCATCCGCCAGCACGGTAAACTCGTGGGAATGCCCGCCGCCAATCGCGCCGTTATCTGCTTCCACCGGACGAAACTGCAAACCGCAGCGCGTAAAAATCCGGGAATAAGCATCATACATTTTCTGATAAGAAACATTCAAACCGGCTTCATCCTTATCAAAAGAATACAGATCCTGCATAATAAACTCACGCCCGCGCATTAAGCCAAACCGGGGGCGAATCTCATCCCGATACTTATTCTGAATCTGATACAGCATGAGCGGCAGCTGCTTATAGGAACGCACCTCATCCCGCACCAATGACGTGACCATTTCTTCATGTGTAGGTCCCAGACAGAATTCACGATCATGCCGGTCCTTCAGCCGGAACATTTCCTCGCCATAAACGGCCCAGCGGCCGGTTTCCTTCCAAAGTTCCGAAGGCTGCACAATCGGCATTGAGATTTCCTGCCCGCCGGCCGCATCCATTTCTTCCCGGATAATCTGCTCAATCTTCTTCAAAGTACGCCATGCCAACGGCAAATAAGTATAAATTCCTCCCGCCGCCTTGCGGATCATCCCGGCCCGCAGCATGAGCTTCTGGCTCACGACCTCGGCCTCCGCCGGTGTTTCCCGCAATGTTGGTGCATAAAGCTGTGTAGTACGCAATTTATTTTTCCTCCCCTTTGGATTTGAGTATCGCATCTATTTCCTGGAACAGCTCGCTCACAAGCTGATTCTCAGGCACCTTCCGGATGACTTCGCCCCGTCGGAATACGAGACCTTCCCCCTTGCCGCCGGCAATGCCGACATCGGCGTCGCGGGCTTCACCCGGCCCATTCACGACGCAGCCCATCACCGCCACCTGAATAGGCTCTTTGATGCCCGCCAGTTTCTGCTCGACTTCGGCCGCAATCGCTGGCAGATCAATAGCCGTGCGCCCACAGGTCGGACAGGAAATCAACGTTGGCCCATACTCGCGCAACCCCAGAGCCTTCAATATTTCATTGGCAACCCGGACTTCAATCACCGGATCTCCAGTCAAAGAAACACGCAGCGTATCGCCAATGCCCTCGGCCAGCAGAGCGCCAATCCCGACGGCCGATTTAATCATCCCGGTATGCGGCGTTCCTGCCTCAGTAATCCCGAGATGCAGCGGATAATCGACCATTTGGCTCATCAGCCGATAAGCGGCAATCGTCAGCGGCACATCATGTGCCTTGAGCGAAATTTTCATATCATAAAAATCCTGCGCTTCCAGAATCCGCACATGCTGCAAGGCCGACTCTGCCAAAGCTTCCGCTGTTGCCTTCCCATACTTCGCCAGCAATTTTTTATCCAAAGAACCAGCATTTACTCCGATGCGAATAGGAATGCGGGCTGCCTTCGCCTCATGCACAACCGCCCGGACCTTATCTTCGCCGCCAATATTGCCGGGATTCAGCCGCAGGCCGGCAATACCCTGATGAATCGCTTCAACCGCCAGCCGATAATCAAAATGAATATCCGCTACCAGCGGCACCTTTACCGCCCGGATAATCCGCCCCAGATTTTGTGCCGCCGCCATATCGGGTACTGCCAGACGCACAATGTCACAACCGGCAGCCGTTAATGCCTGGATCTGCCCGATAGTTGCTTCCGTATCGGTCGTCTTCGTATTCGTCATCGACTGTACAGAAATCGGCGCGCCGCCGCCAATAGCTACCGGACCGATATGGATTTGCCGCGTTTTTTTACGTTGCATCATAATCTCTCCAGACTTCCTTCCTTAACTACCGAAAAAAATACGCACAATATCATTTTTCGTTGCAAACACCATGAGCGCCAGCAGCAGGGCTATCCCCACCGCCTGCGTATAATGCAACGCCTTGGCTCCCAAAGGCTTGCCGCGTACTGCCTCTACCACCAAAGTCATAAAATGTCCACCATCCAGTGCCGGCACCGGCAATAAATTAATAATACCGAGATTCAGGCTTAAAAGCGCGGCAAAATTCAGCAAGGGCAAGAATCCGATCTGCGCAACCTCACCGGCCATCTGGGCAACCCCCAGCGGCCCGGCCAGTTCAGCGGCCGAACTGCCCGTCAAAATCTGTACCAACCCCTGTAGCATGCGCTCCATAATATAGCCCGTCTTGTGGATGGCAAGTACAGCCGCCTCCTCAGCGCCGGGCATCTCGGTATGAACCGAACTCATGACCCCGATCATCGAGCGCTTAGCGCTCTTATCGTAAGCGGGAATCAAAGTTGCTGTCAACGGCTTGCCGTCACGTTCCAATTCCACCTTAAAAACCTTGCCTTCGCCGTTGCTGATCGCATCGACAAACGCCGCCCAGGAATCAATCTCCTGGCCATCCACCCGCAGAATCCGGTCGCCTTTTCGCAGCCCTGCTTCCGCGGCCGGTTTATTCGGCAGAATATCCCCCAGCACTGCATCAGGCGACGGTGAACTGACCCCGGCAAAAAAATAAATGGCGAAAAAAAGCACCACCGGCAGCAAAAAATTCATCACAGAACCAGCCAGAATTACAATCATACGCGCCCAGACCGGTTTAGCTGAATAGCCGCGGTTTCCGGCCTCCGTATCCTCGGGGTCCATGCCGGCAATATCATTAAATCCGCCCAAAGGCACGCTGCGCAGAGAATACGTTGTCTCCCCGTATTCATAACTGAACAGTTTAGGGCCAAACCCGATAGCGAACTCATCCACGCGCATATCCGTAAGTTTAGCTGTCACAAAATGCCCCAGTTCATGAAAAAGCACCAGCAGACCAAAAACAAAAATAGACGCTACAATTGTTAAAACCATTTTATCACCCTAATCTCTCAAGCAGCTCACCCGCATAGCGCCGTGCCCAGGCATCCTCTTCGCACAAAATTTCCAAGGATGGATGAAACCGGTTTGTCCGCCTCGCTACTGTTTGTTCAATTATATCATAAATAGCAAGGAAGCTCAGACGTCCCTGCAGGAACGCCTCTACCGCCACTTCATTAGCCGCGTTCAGCACACAGGGAAGCGATCCCCCGGCCCGGCCGGCATCATATGCCAACTGTAAGCCGCGAAAAACATCTGTATTCGGACGTTCAAAAGTCAGATCCGGTATATTCCAAAAATCCAGCCGGGAAAATTCTGACGGCATCCGCGTTGGATATGTAAGCGCATATTGAATAGGCAACCGCATATCCGGCGTTCCCAGTTGAGCCATAACCGCGCCGTCCCGATAAGCGACCATCGAATGCACCACGCTCTGCGGATGCACAACTACCTGGATCTGATCATACGGCATAGCGTAAAGCCAATGCGCCTCAATGACCTCCAGCCCTTTATTCACCAGCGTCGCAGAATCCACGGTGATTTTCTTTCCCATCGACCAAGTAGGATGCTGCAGACAATCCTTGACCGAAACTCCCTGCAGTTCTTCCCGGCTGCGCCCCCGAAAGGGGCCGCCGGAACAAGTCAACAGCAATTTTTCGACGGTATCCCGCTGTTCCCCCTGCAGGCACTGAAACAACGCGCAGTGCTCGCTGTCCACCGGCAGAATTGAAACCCCCTGCTCCTTAGCTCGGCGCATAACCAATTCCCCGGCCACCACCAGAGTTTCTTTATTGGCCAAAGCAATATTCTTGCCGGCATCCAGCGCCGCCATCGTCGGCGCCAACCCGGCAAACCCCATAAGAGACGTTACCACGGTATCCGTCGCCGAAAAAGCCGCCGCTTTTAACAGTCCCGCCTTGCCTCCCAGAATTTCCGTATCCCCACGATAGCGCTGCTGCAGGCGCGCAGCAGCAGCGCTATCCGACAGGACAGCCAGCGCCGGATGAAATTCCTCAATCTGCCTTTCCAGCAGCGCATCACTGGTATGAGCTGCCAACGCCGAAACGTGAAACAGCTCCGGATGGGTCCGAACCACATCCAGCGTCTGGGTCCCAATCGAACCCGTCGAGCCAAGAATCGCTATATTTTTCACCCGAAGGTCCTCCTTATCCTGCAATATGGAAAATTTGTACAAAATAATAAACCAAAGGCGTCGTAAACATCACACTGTCAAACCGGTCCAAAATCCCGCCGTGGCCGGGAATCAACGAACCGGAATCCTTGATGCCGGCGTAGCGCTTAATCGCCGACTCCACCAAATCCCCCATCGTCGCCGCCAGGGCAATACAAAGCCCCAGCAACGCCATCCACAAAAGCGAAAAAGAAAACGACCAGCCGACCAGCATAACCGACAAGATCGTGCCCACAATGCCGCCGACAAAACCTTCAACCGTTTTCTTGGGGCTGATTGCCTCGCATAATTTTGTCCGCCCCAGCCACGACCCGGTAAAATAAGCAAAAGTATCGCTGGACCAGGTCCCGATCAAGGCCAACCATACCAAAGCGCAGCCTAGCGGCATCGGCCCAGCCGGCGAAGCCAGCAGCACGGAATCATCAAAAAAGCGCAGCAGCACCAAATGCGAAAAAGCTACCCCTATGTATAAAATACCAGCCGCCGACGCACAAGCCTGCTCCACGCTAAAGCTGCGGTGCTCAAAAACTGCCAGGGAAAAGACCCAAAAAATCGCTATGGTCGCTACCGCCATAAACTCCTCGGCATTGCCCTTCCAAGCGCAGCCCCAAAAGAAAAAAAGCGCCGCCATCCCGCTAAAATAAGCCAAAGCCTTTCCCTTGTGCGAAAAAGCCCGGGCATACTCATGCCAACCGATCAGCGACAGCAGCAAAACAACGGCGCTGAAAACCCAGCCGCCAGTCTGAATGACAACCGCCGCTATAATAATGCCAACCACTCCGGTGATAATTCTTGTAATCAAAACTGCACCTCGTCACTTATTCTTGAGCCCGCCAAAACGACGGTCGCGTTGCCCAAAGGCAACCAGCGCATCCACAAAACAAGCCGGCGTAAAATCCGGCCAATTCGTCTCGGTAAACCAAAACTCCGCATAAGCAGCCTGCCAAAGCAAAAAATTACTCAGCCGCATATCCCCGCTCGTGCGAATCACAAAATCCACCGGCGGCAGCCCTTGCGTATCCAGACAGCGTTCCATTGCCGCCGCATCAATATCCGCCGGCTGCATCTGACCGCTCTGCGCCTCTGCCGCCAGCTGCCGCGCCGCCCGCAGCAGTTCATCTTGTCCACCGTAATTCATGGCCACATTAAAGCGGACCCCCGTATTATTTTGGGTCTGTTCCTCCGCCGATCGGGCTTGCTGCCGCAAGCGCGGTGACAATTCATCAATGCGTCCAAGGAAATGCAGCTTCACATTATCCTCATCCATCTCATTGATCTCACGCGCCAGATAATCCGAAAATAAATGCATCAGAAAATCGACTTCCGCATGCGGCCGCTTCCAGTTTTCCGTTGAAAACGCATACACCGTCAAGGCCGGCAGTTCCAAATCAATAGCGACTTTCAGCACTTGTTTCAGCGCATCTACGCCGGCCGTATGACCTGCCGTCCGCAGCAGCCCCCGTCCCTCGGCCCAGCGCCCATTGCCATCCATGATCACCGCCGTATGCTGCGGCAGGCGAGCACGGTTTATTCTATCGTATAAAGGATTCTCCGCCGTCAAAGACAAAGGTGCTCCTTTAAATAACTTTTTCCACATAATGTCCCCTTCTTGTAAAACGCAAGAAATAAGCCCCTCTCCGTCTGTCCAAAGAGGGGCCTATCATCAAGGAGCTGAAATCGCCGAAACCGGGCAACCAGCCGCGCAAGCACCACACTCAACGCACTTCTCCGGGTCGATTTCATAATGCTCCTTGCCTTCCGCAATTGCACCAACCGGACAGGTTGCAGCACACGAACCGCACGAAATGCAGTCATCATTAATCTTATAAGCCATATCAAGACACCTCCCTTCGCAGCTTCGCCGCCAAAGTCAGCCGCCAGCAGCCATCCGCCGCCGGCTTTTGCCGGATGACATAAAGATTCGCTTCATCCCGCAGGAAAAAATCCTTTGTTGGACGCGCGATCTCCACCTCATATTTTATATTTTCCGCTCGCAGCAAGCCTTCGGCTTCTGTCCACGGACGACCGGTAACATCAATATCCATATCAGACTTCCATAATTTCTTTTTCCTTGGATTCTTTTGCCGTATCGACAGACTTTACATACTTGTCAATGAGCTTCTGCACATCATCCTGCGCTTTCTTGACCTCGTCCTCGGTAATCTCTTTGGCTTTTTCCATCTTCTTGAACTTTTCGTTCGCATCGCGGCGCACATTGCGTAGCGCCACTTTAGCTTCCTCTGCCTTCTTGTTCACGCTCTTCACCAGTTCCGCGCGGCGCTCCTGTGTCAACTGCGGAATGGAAAGGCGAATCGCCGTGCCGTCTGAATTAGGATTCAATCCGAGGTCGGATTTCATAATAGCCTTTTCCAATTCATGTAAAAGAGACTTTTCCCACGGCTGGATCAAAATCATCCGCGGCTCCGGCACCGAAATCTTTGCCACCTGACTTACCGGCGTCGGCGTCCCATAATAATCAACCGTTACTTTATCCAAAAGTGACGGAGTCGCTCTGCCGGCTCGGAGCGAAGAAAACTCCCGCCGTAAAGACTCCATGGTTTTTTTCATACTATCTTCATGCGATGCAAGAATTTCCTGGATCATCATTTACATCCCCCTACCGTCGTCCCGATTTCTTCGCCCATAGCGGCCTTCAAAATATTTTCATGGTGGTCAATATTGAATACAACAATAGGAATCTTGTTGTCCATACAAAGGCTCGTTGCCGTTGAATCCATCACAGCCAGTCCCCGCTGCAGAACCTCTATGTATTCCAATTTATCAAATTTCTGCGCCTGCGGATTCTTGTTCGGATCGGAATCATAAACGCCGTCCGTGTTCTTCTTGCCCATGAGTATGACTTCGGCTTCAATCTCGGCTGCGCGCAATGCCGCCGTCGTATCCGTAGAAAAATACGGATTTCCTGTTCCGGCGCCAAAAATGACAACTCGCCCTTTTTCCAAATGCCGGATTGCTTTCCGGCGGATATAAGGCTCCGCAACCTGCCGCATCTCAATGGCGCTCTGCACCCGCGAATCAACGTTCATCTTCTCCAGCGCATCCTGCAGCGCCAGCGCGTTCATAACCGTCGCCAGCATGCCCATATAATCCGCCGTAGCGCGATCCATTCCCTTGTTGCTGCCCGCCAGGCCGCGCCATATATTGCCGCCGCCGACAACTACAGCGACCTCGATATCGTGTTCCCGGATCTCCTTAATCTGCGCTGCAATAGACTCCACAACAGCCGGATTGATGCCAAACCCTTGATCGCCGGCTAAAGATTCACCGGAAAGCTTCAGAATCACACGCTTGTACTTCGCTGTACTCAAAATAAGACCTCCAAATTCGCCTGTATCTACTATATTTCGACAAAGAACCCTATATTCCTTTTCTTATTTTGAAAAAAGAGAACACCGCGTGTTCTCTTTTTCTTTGTTGTTATTTAACTTGCGCCATAACCTCAGCGGCAAAATCTTCCTGCTTCTTTTCAATGCCTTCGCCCAGCTGATAACGGACAAAACGACGAATCGAAATCTTTTCGCCGATTTTGGCAATCTTTTCTTTGACCATATCTTCGATACTCTTATCCGGATCCTTGACAAACGGCTGTTCCATCAGGCAGACTTCCTTATAATACTTCTGGATGCGGCCTTCAACCATCTTTTCAACAATCTTCTCCGGTTTGCCTTCTTCCAGCGCCTGCTTGCGGAGCACTTCACGCTCATGCTCGAGATTCGCCTGATCGACTTCCTCACGGCGGACACAAGCCGGATTCGCGGCGGCAATCTGCATGGCGATATCATGGGCAAACGCCTTGAAATCATCCGTCTTGGCGACAAAATCGGTCTCGCAGTTAATCTCTACCAGCACGCCAATGCGGCCATCCCCATGAATATAGGAAACAACCGCGCCCTCTGCAGCAATGCGGCTGTCTTTCTTAGCCGCCGCAGCGATGCCCTTCTCCCGTAAGAAATCAATTGCCTTCTGTTTGTCCCCGTCCATTTCAGTCAGAGCCTTTTTGCAGTCCATCATGCCCGCGCCTGTCGTCTCGCGCAGTTCCTTTACCATTGCTGCCGTAATATTTGCCATAGTTATCCTCCTGTATAAAACAAGGGCAAGGGATAAACTCCCTTACCCCGTTTCTATTTTCTATTTATTTTTAAATTACTCTGCGTCTGCAGCAGCCTTAGCCGCTTCGCCAGCAGTTTCCTGCGCGGCGGCATCTGCCTCGCCCTGCCCCTGACGGCCTTCCATCACGGCGTCCGCCATGCGGCCCGTCAGCAACTTCACGGCGCGGATAGCGTCATCATTGCCCGGAATCACATAATCGATTTCATCTGGATCGCAGTTCGTGTCTACGATAGCCACGATCGGAATATTAAGCTTTCTGGCCTCGGCTACAGCAATACGCTCCTTGCGCGGATCAACGATGAAAAGCGCGCCCGGCAGCTTGTTCATTTCTTTAATACCGCCGAGGAACTTATCCAGCTTCTCCATCTCATGACGAAGCTTCTGAACTTCCTTCTTTGTCAGAAGAGCGAACGTCCCGTCTTCCTCCATAGCCTCCAGCTCTTTCAAACGCTTTACGCGCTTCTGGATCGTCTGGAAATTCGTCATCATGCCGCCGAGCCAGCGCTCGTTGACATAATACATACCAGCTTTTGTAGCCTCTTCCTTAACCGCTTCCTGCGCCTGCTTCTTGGTGCCGACGAACAGAACGGTCTTGCCCGCTTCGGCAACGCTCCGCAAAAAGTTGTAAGCTTCATCAACCTTACGAACCGTCTTCTGAAGATCAATAATATAGATCCCATTGCGCTCCGTGAAAATGTACTTCGCCATTTTCGGGTTCCAGCGTCTCGTCTGATGTCCGAAATGGACACCTGCCTCTAATAATTGTTTCATGGATATAACTGCCATGATTGGTGCACCTCCTGTTTTATTATCCTCTGCAGGCCTCATCCTTTGCGCCACCCCTAAGGGCACAGGGCAAATATCATCCCGCATGTGTTTTTGTTACACCGCTAAGAATTATATCATGCCCGGCGCTGGAACACAACACTTTTAAGCAAAAAAATTGCCGCTGGCCAAAGCGCAGCGACAACAAATAAAAAAACCATATATACAGATTATAACGGCGTCGCTTCCCTAGCAGGGACATAAAACCGATGAGAGCAGCTCTTTTGTATATCCTTTCTCCGGCTGAAAATATACTTTTTCCGCTGCGCCCTCTTCAATAATTTGACCATCATGCATCACAGCAATGCGATGGCTGAGATAATGGACCACAAAAAGATCATGCGCGATAAAAAGCATGGAAAAATGCTGCTCTTGCTGCAGGCGGCATAATAAATTAATAATTTGCGCCTGTATTGACACATCCAGCGCCGCAATCGGCTCATCGGCAATAATCAATTTTGGATTGATTCCCAGGCAGCGGGCAATAGCCACCCGCTGCCTTTGTCCGCCTGACAGCTCCGCCGGATACGCCTGCTGACAGCGCGGCGAGAGTTCTACCGCCGCAAACAATTCATCCAGCCTGGCCTTGATTGCCGACTGTGTCCGTGCCTGCCCCGACAGCAGCAGTCCCTCGGCAACGCTCTGCCCGGCGGTCATCCGTGGATTTAAGGCGCCGTCGGAGTCCTGAAAAATCATCTGCATCTGCTGACAGACGGCACGCGGCCGGGATCCAGCTGCTAATTCCTGCCCGCGGAAAAAAATTTTCCCGGCCGTTGGCTGACAGATATTCATGATCATGCGGGCTACGGTCGATTTGCCACAGCCGGATTCGCCCACCAGCCCTAATATTTCATCCTCATGCAATACCAAAGAAACATCCTTGGCGGCATAAAATTCATGCTCCTGATCCAGGCAGAAAGCCTTGCTCAAACCTTCCGTTCTTAGTAATTCTGACTTGCCCTTGACGCTGCGGCAGGCAGTTGGCCCAGCCATCATCGATTGGAGCCGATTGCGTCCCTGTTCCTTAGCAGAAAAATGCACGGGAGAAATAACCTGCGGCGCACGCGGATCCAACAGCCAAGTTGCCGCTTGATGGGTAGCGGATATGGCAAATAGCGGCGCTTCCTGCTGATAATCAATAGCCAGCGCATACGGGTTGCGCGGAGCAAAAGCATCGCCTGCGGGAAGTCTGGATAAATCCGGCGGCTTTCCCTGAATACAATGCAGCGGCTTTCCCTTTTCGGCCATCGCCGGAACCGAAGACAGCAACCCCCAGGTATACGGATGACGCGCATCATGAAAAATCTCCTGCGCCGTTCCTGTCTCTACCAGTTTTCCCGCATACATAATGCCGATTCGATCGGCAATATGCTCGGCTACGCCCAGATCATGCGTCACAAAAAGTACCGACAGTTTCATCTTCTGTTGAAGTTTTTTCAATAAATCGAGAATCTGCACCTGCACAGTCACATCCAGCGCAGTAGTCGGTTCATCAGCAATTAAAATATCCGGTTTGCCTGCCAGCGCAATGGCCAGTGCGCAGCGCTGCCGCTGCCCGCCCGAAAAAGCCTGCGGCAGCATATCCAAGCGGTATTTTCCATCTTTTATTCCCACCAGCTGCAAATATTCTATCGCCATAGCATCGGCTTTATGCCGCGAAAGCACAGGATTATGCCGGCAAATGCTCTCCCGAAACTGTGCTCCCATGGTCATGGACGGATTTAATATGGTTAAAGGATTTTGAAAAGCCATGGCAACTTTCCGGCCACGAATCGCTTGCATCTGTTTTTCCGTACAAGGAACAACATCCGTTCCCTGCACCCGTATCCCCCCCTGCCGGATAACTGCTTCCCGCGGCAAAAGTTTTAAGATGGATTTGCAGAGCACCGACTTACCGCTCCCCGATTCTCCCGCCAGCACAAGAATTTCTCCCTCCTGCACCGTCAGCGAAACATCGCGCACAGCATGAATCATGGTTTTGTGCACGGCAATATCAATGGAGAGATTGCTGATTTCCAAAGGAGCCATACGTTTTCACCTTCTTATCTGCACCGTTAGTTACGAATATCCCAGTCTTCAACATTCCACATAACGCCTACGGCATGATGCCCCAGAATCCGTTTCGTATCAAGGCCGGTAACCTTCTTGTTGGCAACATAATTGCCATCCAAATACGCCACCATGATAAAGGCAGGATCTTCTGCCCACACCTTTTGAAAATCAGCATACGCCGCTTTCCGCGCATCGGGATCGTAAGTCGCCCTCGCCGCTTTCAGCCAGCGATCAACGGCAGCATTACTATAATGCGTATAGTTCCCGCTGGCATTCGTGCAGAAAAGATCATAGGTGCCATTATCCGGATCAAAAGGCGCGGCATCGCCAATCAAAAACGTCTGCAGCTCTTTCCAATTCAGTTTTGGTACAATATGAACCGTCATTTCAATGCCGGCGTCTTTGAACTGACTGGCCGCCAGTTTGGCAATATCAACGCGTTCTTCCTCATATTCCCGCACATCGACGCTAAAAGCCAGCCGGTCGCCATTTTTTTCATAAATGCCGTCCGCACCTTTCTGCCAGCCCAATGCTTCCAGCTTACTGGCGAGAGCATTGAGATTATAGCCGCGCTTTTCTACATTTTCTTCGTTATAGTCGGCATTCATCTGAATCGGGCTATAGGCTACCCGCCCCTCGCCTGACAAAACGCTGTCGACAATAGCGGTTTTATCCAGCGCATATCCCAAAATCGGCACGACTTCTTTATGCTTTTGCCAGAAGGGATTCTGGAAATTTGGCGCCAAAGCGCGATAATCCGCTGTTTTAAAATCATAAACTGTAAAGTTCTTGTCATCGCGGAAAATCGCGGCATTCTGTGCGTTTAACCAGGCCAGATCCACACCATTTGATTTTACCTGCGCCGCTTTCGCATTTTCATCTTTAATGATTTTAAAAATAATCTTATCAATATGTGGCATCTTGCCATAATACGCTTGATTCTTCTCTACAATAATCGACTGGCCCTTATCCCAACTAACGAACTTATAACGGCCCGTGCCTACCGGATGCTGATTAAAAGAATCCGTCATGATATCCTTGCCCGCCAGAAGATGCTTCGGCAGAATACCAATCGTCAAATAGTTCAGCATCGCGGCATTGGGCGCGGAAAGCCGGACCTGCACCGTCTCCGGATCCACGACTTTGACATCCGCTATCTCTTTGTAGTTATCCGTGATTGACGCTTCCAAGTCCTTATTGTGCGTCAAAGTATCCAGCGTGAACTTAACATCATCCGCGGAAAAGTTCTGTCCGTCATGCCACTTAACGCCCTTACGCAAATGAAACGTATAGGTCAGGGAATCCTTATCAAAATCATAGCTTTCCGCCAGATCGGGAACCGGATTGCCTTTCTCATCATATTTCATCAACCCGGAAAAAATAATATCCGGCAGTTCATCATGCGTATTTAAAATTGAGTTGATCGTCGTATAATCTTCGCTGGCATAGCGTAAAACCTTTTCTCCCGCGCCTGTTTTGCCGGCATTCGGCTGACTGCCGCAAGCCGTGAACAACATCGTCAGCACGACCATCAAGCAACCGATCCAAACCGCTTTACCATAATTTTTCTTTTTCATAAATCTCTCCCTTTCTCTTTCCTTATAAGTTACTGCTGTTTCGTATGACATGATGCCGGAAGGCATGGCCGATATTTGTTATGCACACCAATGTCACAACCAGAAACAGCCCGGGAATGACCACAACCCACCAGGCATTCGTCAAAAGCGCCCGGTTCGCCAGAGAAAGCATACTGCCCCAGGATACGATCTCCACCGGCAAACCGATGCCGAGAAAACTCAGCGTCGATTCCGTCAGCATAGCTGTGCCGATGCTGGCAATCATCATAAATAAAATCGGCGATAAGAAATTTGGCAGCAAATGATGATACATCACATGCCAAAAGCCGCCTCCCATCATTTTCGATGCCCAGACATAATCGCTGCAGCGGATCTGCCGGACCTCGCTACGCACTATACGCGCCAGATTCATCCAAGTTGTCATGCCGATCACGCAAGAAATACTAAGTACACCGGGCCGGGGAATAAAGGCCAAAAAGAGCAACAGCAGCAAAATCGAGGGAATGCTGCTGAAAAGCTCGGCAGCGCGCATCATGATATTATCCAGCCAGGAGGAGGCCGTGCCGCTCAAACAACCATAAGCAATGCCCAGAAAAGAAGCAATTCCCATACTCAAAAAACCAATGGCCAGCGATACCCGGCCGCCATACCAGAGAATGGAATAAAGATCCCGTCCCATCGAATCCGTCCCAAAGTAAAATTCCGCATTGGGCGCTTCATTAAGATGCTGCAGGTAAAAATGCGTTGGATCATGATTGGCCAAAACCGGAGCGCACAGACAGCAAAAGACAATAACGCCAAAAAGGATAAACGAAAGCCAATGCATATGAAACACGGTTTTATGCGGCTTTGCTGTTGTATCCTGAAAAACACTATTTCTGCTGGCACCAACCAAAGTAAAATCGCTATTTTCATTCATCCCTGCACCCCTCTTTCCACTTTCATTCTCGGATCGATGATCTCGTTGACGGTCTGGGCGGCAATTCCCGATAAAATAACGAAGGCGCCGGTCAAAAGAACAACCAGCATCAATAAATTATAATCATGGTATTTTGCGCTCTCAATGGAAAGATTGCCTAGTCCCGGATAAGCAAACACCACTTCGACAACATACGTGCCGCCGAGAATATGATTGACGGATACGGCCATAATACTGACGATTGTCGGCGCTACATTACGCAGGCAATGCCGGAGCAGAATTTCCCAACGCCCCAACCCCTTGGCTTTTGCCAGCAATACATACTCCTGTCTCACTTCATCCAAGAGTTTATTGCGGATCATATAAGCGTAATACCATACATGACTGACGATCATAACCACCAGCGGCAGGACCATATGCTTGAGCCGATTCACAATATCAGACGCCATGCCCGGATCATAAGCGCCACTTCCCGGCAACCAATGCAAATTAACATTAAAAATGAGGATTAAGATCAGCCCCAGCCAGAACGGTGGTAAATAGTAAGCAACCGTTCCCAGCTTGCAAAATAAAAAATCAATCCAGCTGCCCTCATAATAGGCGCAGCAAAGAGCCAGCAGCAAAGCCAATATGAAAACCAGCGCATAAGCGATGCCTCCCAGAAGCAGCGTATTGCCCAAAAACGCGCCAATCACCTGATTGGCCGGCTCCTTATACTTATAAGAAATCCCACAGTCCCCCTGTAGCAGATTGCCGATCCAGCGCTGATACTGAACATATATCGGCGCATCAAGGCCCAGACGGCGTACCGCCGCTTCATGCTCTGCCGAGGACATCTGCTCGACGCGATCGCCGTAAAAAGCCTGTAGCGGATCGCCCGGCGCCAGTCTGGCAACATAAAAAGTCACAAAGGACAAAATCAACATAGAAACCACAAAGGTAAACGCCTTGGTCAGCCAGACTTTTTTCATGTCGTCTGCTTCCTTTCTGTCTGCATTACATCATAGACTTAATTCTATATACTCAAAAAAAAGTCCGCAAGCCCCCCTGGGGGTTGCGGCAACTAGAAGTACGTCGAATCAGCATATCCATCTATGCAACATCAAACTACCGACAGCAAAAAGACTGCCGATACGTTATCAAAAGCGATAACCTGTCGACAGTCCCTCTTTACTGATCGCAACTTTATAGTAGTAACACACAAAATCTTCCTAAAACCACGCCCGCGTCTAGCGCGAAAATCCCCAGCACCTTTTAGCGGTGCAAATTTTCCTGGGAAAGATTATTTTGCAATAAAACCAACGCTTCCTCCTTGGAAAGGACTTTCCCATAAGAGACTACTTTATTATCGATGACCAACGCCGGTGTTTGCATAACGCCATATTTTGCAATATCGGCAAAATCAGTCACATGCTGGACACGCGTCGCTTCGCCAAGTTCGGCCAAGGCTTCTTGCGTCGCCTTCTCCAGCGCCTGGCATTTGGCACAGCCGGAGCCAAGCACTTTAACCCGGGCTTCTGGTTCACCGCCCCCTATCGAACCTGCGCCGCCTGCTGCCCCATCTTTTTTCTTCCCAAAACCAAATAATCCCATCATAATTTACCTCCATTATAAATGATTTGCCACCGGAAAAAGCCATCATAGCTTCTCAAAACGATTCTCTCCAGCCGCCCTTATGAAAAAAAATACCCTTGAAAGAAATTGAACAAATAGCCGACGATAATGATGCCAAACGTACAAATGGCAATAAAAAGCCGCAGCAGCGGGGCTTTTACAACCTTACTCAGCATGATCATAGACGGCAGGCTCAAAGTTGTGACGGCCATCATAAAGGATAAAACCGTGCCCAAATCAGCGCCTTTGTACAGTAAAGCTTCAGCAATGGGAATCGTGCCAAAAATATCCCCATACATGGGAACACCAATAAGTGTCACCAAAAGCACACCAAACGGATTGCCCTGACCAAACGCCCTCTCAATCCATGCCGCCGGAATCCAGTTATGAATCACCGCGCCAATACCGACGCCGACCAGAATATAGAGAAAAACTTTTTTGAACGTCTGCACTGCCTGATCCCGGGAAAAAATCAACCGTTCCTTGACCGTAAGCGAAGCCGCACCAAGATCGGCCGCGCCGGCAGACTGCCGGACAAAATCAGCAACATACCGGTCCATGCCCATCTTTTCAATCAATGTACCGCCAAGGACCGCCAGGATCAAGCCGACCACAACATAAGCCACGGCGACCTTTGCCCCAAAAATACTCATTAAAATAACCAGACTGCCCAAATCCACCATGGGCGAAGAAATCAAAAAAGAAAACGTAACCCCTAAAGGCAATCCAGCACTTGTAAAACCAATAAAAATAGGAATGGACGAGCAGGAACAAAACGGCGTCACCGTACCCAACAGCGCGCCGATAAAGTTTGCGCCCAGGCCATGAAAACGACGCATAATTTTTCGGCTGCGCTCCGGTGGAAAGTAACTTTGAATATACGATATGCCGAAAATCAACACACATAAAAGCACCGTAATTTTAATCACATCATAAAGAAAAAATTCCAGACTGCCTCCTGCCGGCGACTGTATATCAACGCCCAGCGCAAGCAGCAGCTGTGCAATCCAGCCGTCCAGCCACTTCATTCCCAAAATCTGATTTTGAATAAATTCCCAAACCATACCAGTTACCCCCATATTTATTCTTCACGATGCTGAAACCAAGATTTACTACGATTGCAAATGCGGCAAATTGACAGCATCACCGGAACTTCCACCAAAACCCCGACCACAGCTGCCAACGTCGCTCCCGAAGACAGGCCAAACAAAGAAATCGTTACAGCCACCGCTAACTCGAAAAAATTGCTGGCGCCAATCAAAGCGCTCGGCGCGGCAATCGTATGCGGCACCCGGAAAAAATAGGATAAACCATACGCCAGCGCCGCATTAAAATAAACTTGAATAATAATAGGAACGGCAATCAACAAGATATTGAACCAGTTATTTGTAATCCGTTCGCCTTGAAAAGCAAAAATCAAAACCAAAGTAGCCAGCAATGCCATGGTGGACAAAGGCCGTAAAGGGTCAAGCACATTTTGCACAAACCATGCTTCTCCTTTGCGGCGAATACTCCATTTTCGCGTCATGATACCGGCCAAAAGAGGGATGACAATATATAATCCTACCGAAGCAAACAACACATCAATGGGAATAGAAACATTGGCCATACCCAACAAGAGCATAATAATCGGCGCAAACAAAAAGAGCATGAGCAAATCATTGAGCGCCACTTGCACCAAGGTATACGCTGGGTCTCCATCCGTTAAATAACTCCATACAAAAACCATGGACGTACATGGAGCCGCTGCCAAAATAATAGTGCCCGCCATATATTCGTTTGCCAAAGACGGCGTAATCCATGTTGCAA
>Ga0070399_1000223_pt1 | contig 62847 bp, 43 predicted proteins | sample BioMet4_FD_61217 | JGI IMG/M metagenome (GOLD analysis project Ga0070399, IMG submission 61217) | Microbial communities from bioreactor (seeded with sewage sludge) at LBNL, California, USA - Biofuel metagenome 4 (version 1) | ecosystem: Engineered > Bioreactor > Anaerobic > Unclassified ... | reverse complement strand
ACCTTAGGATCATCACTGAAGAACTCCTTTCCGTCAATCAAGACTTTCTTAATCTCTTTTCCATTGACCGTCACTTTACCGTTGCTATCAATTTCAACACCAGGCATCTTTTTCAAAAGATCTTCCAAAACAGAACCTTCTGTGACCTTATAAGAATCGGCATTAAACTCCATTGTATCATTCTTTACAACCACTTCGGGCGCTTTTCCTACCACAACTGCTTCACCCAAAGCAATTCCTGTATCATTTAAGGCAATCTTACCTAAACGGATACTCGATCTACTTCCTGTTATCTTCAACGCTTGATAAATGGTTTCATATCCGACATAAGAAACATTCAATAAATAATTACCAGGAGGGATATTGTCTAAGCGGAAGTTTCCATTCGATAAAGTCGCTACTCCACCAATCATAGAACTATCTCTAATACTTAGAAGACGAACAGTTGCCTGTTCAATAGCTTGACTTGTACCCTTGTCTATTACAGTTCCAGAGATTGAAACCTTCGCGGTTTGTCCGACCATCGGTAAACTGAACAGAAAAAGAGTTAATGCTAAATAAAAGTACCTTTTCAATTTCATAAAATGAGGATAATATATTTCTTTATGCGTAAATTTGAAAAACTTTAAGATAGACTCGTCGCAAAGTCTTTGGTTTAATCGTTTTTTTGCGATTTTGATTAATTAACTATTTTGATTGTTCTTTCGTAGATTATTCTTTTCTTTGCAAATAGTACGATTATTGCACATTTTTAAACTGTACAAAACTTAATGTATCCATCTCAAATGAATAATATTTCCCTGATTGTTGCAATCGCTGAAAACATGGCCATCGGCAAAGATGGCAATCTACTTTGGCACCTTCCGGCCGACATGAAACACTTCAAACTTATGACGACAGGCCACACTGTTCTCATGGGACGGAAGACTTTCGAATCCTTACCTAAAGGAGCGCTTCCCAACCGGAGAAACATCGTTCTGACACGAACCTTTGCCTCTTATCCCGAATGCGAAACGTTTCAAACAATTCAGAAAGCTATAGGCAGCTGCAGCAATGATGAACAAATCTTTGTTATCGGCGGAGAGCAAATATATCGTCAAACTATCAATTTAGCTGATCGGCTATATGTTACATTGGTTCACACCAATGTGCCGGATGCTGATGCTTTTTTCCCTGAAATTTCTAAAGAGCAATGGGAAGAGGTTGGACACGAAGTTTTTCCTGCCGATGAGAAGAATCCGTATCCCTATTCTTTCATCAACTTTATTCGGAAGATTTAACAGGGAATAAACAATCTTTTACTCACAAAATGTATCTATCATTCTAAAAGGAATCAAACAAAGCTAATTATTACAACAGATGAAGAGACCAATCGCATATTCTTTCATTTTAATACTAAGCAGCATCTTATGCGGATGCCTATATTTAAGTGCTATGCAAATAAACAGAGTAAATCAAAAAGACAAGGACTTTCCAGAACAGATAAAAGAGAAGGTTCAAAAAATGAAAAACCGTTTGGAAAAGAATGAAGACGAATTCCCGACACTTATCAAAGAGATGGAGGACTTCACCACAAAATGTCCAGATAGCGCATCTGTTGCTGTCTTGCATTCAATGATTGCAGAAATGTACAACCATTACTATTATGCCAATCGATGGAAAATCAACGAGCGTACATCGCTGTCAGATTTTGTACCTGATGACATTAGAGAATGGAGCCAAAATCTTTTTAAGAATAAAATCAAGGAAGAATTAGAAGCCTCATTAAGAAATGCTCAACTGTTACAACAAACGCCGGCAGACAAATTCAGTGCTATTATGACTAAGGGAAAAGATTCTCCCACTCTGCGCCCTACATTATTTGATTTCTTATCATATCGAGCTATTGAAATACAACCTCAAGAATCATACTACCTGAATTTACTGGCTTTTCGCAATACAAAGCCAGGCGAGAAAGCAACAATGATGTCCAATCTTGATTATCTGCAGTATAAGAATGAAGATAATTTGGACGAAGCTAATACTCAGTATCGTGCCTCTCTAGATAGTTTACTCGAATTATATAAAGATAAGGATTTCTGTATAGAGATTATCGCCGATATCGTCGACAATCTAGAATATAAAAATGACTCGATAGCCGAGCAATATAATCTCTGTAAAGAATGGATTGCTCGCTACCCAAATTATGAGCGTATCAATTTGCTCAAAAACAGATTGGCAGATATAGAGAAATCAACTATCTCTGTTGAGACGAATAAGAATGTGTATCCAGGAAAGACTCTTGATATTCAACTGAATTACAAGAACACGCAGCGTATCACAGTCCTTATTTACAATAGCTTGTTAAAGCCAGAAGACGAATTTGACTATCCAAGAAACAGAAATGTCACTTACGGCAAATTGGTTAAGAAAACAGAATTCAATCTTATTATCCCAAATACATACACAGAAGAAGATACCGTTCTGCACATTGCGATGAATAATCCGGGATTGTATCATTGTGTAATTAAATCGAACAAACTCTCTGTTGAAAGTTTGTTTTCAGTGAGCCGATTGGCAGGTATCTTCCGGAATGTCAAATCTGGGACAAATGAAGTGCTTGTCACAGATTTCTCTACAGGAAAGCCTATTGATGGAGCAGAAGTGAACTATTTCGGCTTGGAAAAGAGAAAATTCACCTGCTTGGGCAGTGTCAAAACTGACAAAAATGGTTTGGCGCAGCTTCCTATGAACAGCAGCATAACTGCTTTTCAGCCAATCTTTCAAGACGACAGCTGCTCATTGCTGACACGAGTTTACCAAAGCGGTCAAGGATATCAATCTTCGAGAGACGAAGCGGAAACTCGATTGGTCATGTTTACCGACAGGAAACTTTATCGTCCTGGACAAACTGTTTTCTTTAAAGCAATCGCATATTTGAACGATGCCCATAATCCGAAAGTAGCTGCCGATCGCATCTTTAGCGTTTCTTTTCGGGATGCGAACTATAAAGAAATCTCTTCGAAAGAGTTCAAGACCAATGCTTATGGTTCCTTCAACGGAGAGTTTGTCATTCCAAAATCGGGGTTGAACGGGACATTCTCATTAGTAACATCTAACGGCTCTACAAACATAAGAGTGGAAGAATACAAACGCCCGACATTCCTGACAGAATTTGAACCGATAAAAGAAGATGTTGCATTCGGCGACGAGGTAACAATAAAAGGAAAAGCTCACACTTATTCCGGAGTTCCTCTTACATCTGGCAATGTCACATGGAGAATTGTCCGCCGACCGATATATTGGTTCTGGCATTTCTCGACAAATGAAACCCAAGTGGCTGAAGGAAAAACCAGCATCAACGGAAATGGAGAATTCTCATTCAGCTTTTATCCTGAGAAAGACAATAATCTCCCATATTGGCGCAATTATCTCTCATTTGAAGCCTCTGCAGTCGTTACAGACAGCAAAGGCGAATCTCAAGAAGCCAACACCACATTTTCTGTCGGTTCAGCCAGTATAATTCTTTCATCAAACTTAAAAGACAAGGTTGAAAAATCATCAAGCGAAATCATTGTATCAGCAAAAACATTGAATGGCGAATCAATCTCGACTAAAGGAACATATACTCTTATTCGTCTTGTCGATACAGAAAAAAATGATGAGTTTCAAGAAAAAGAAGTCGCTGCATCAGGACACTTCACAAGCGAAACAGCTATCAAAAATGTACTGAAAAAGCTAGAATCAGGTCGATATAGACTTCGCATTGAAGCCAATGACAGTAAAAACAGACCAGTAAAAACTGAGGGTGATTTCATTTTATATGGAAATGACGACAAACAACCACCTACATTCGTACATCTATGGACAATAGAGAAAAAAACCATCTGTGACCCTGGAGAAGATGCGCAAATCGTATTCGGAACATCCGACAAGAATGCATATGTCCTTTACGAATGGTTTAAAAACAGCGAATGCATAAAGCGTGAACGCATTGAGATGAGCAATGAAAACCGCACTTTCCGAATTCCATTCGATAAAAGTTTCGGTGATGGAATAGTAGTAGTCTTTACGTTCGTGAAAGACGGTAAACTGTACACCGTACAAAGCAATGTCATCAAAAAACAACTAGACAGGAATCTTACACTCAAACCAACAGTTTTTCGTGATAAACTTCTGCCTGGGAGCAAGGAAACTTGGACATTCAATATCTTAAATCCAGATTCTTCAGCAGCAGTTGCTGAAGTTCTAGCAAGTATGTACGATGCTTCCCTCGACCAAATCGTTCCGTTCAGCTGGGGAATGATGTCAATTAGAGGAATAAATGTATATGCGCCGCATTTCTCAACAGGTAAAGCATTCGAGACAGATGAAGAATATGATGGAAATGATGGAGGACGAGGAACCTATCGAGAATATCAATATAACATGCTTGATTGGCAGGGTGCATTGGATGGATTCGGTCACCGAAAATATGGACGTCCTATGTTTCGTTCTAAATCACTTGGAAATTCTGATGTCTTATATGAGATAGCGGCAAATGACATGGTTGCTGAAGAGGCCGTTGCTGGGACAGCTGCACCGATGGAACTAGCTGAATCAAAGGCAGCAGCTCCCGAAGAACCGGCAAAGCAAAACGCAAAACCAATCAGAGAAAACTTTAATGAATTGGCTTGCTTTTTCCCAACCTTTATGACCGACAGAGAAGGCAATGTCAAACTTCAACTTACGATGCCAGAAAGCAACACATCATGGAAATTACAGGTTCTTGCGCACACAGCCGACATGAAGCAAGGCTTATTGACCAAGGAAGTTGTAACATCGAAGCCTTTGATGGTCATTCCTAATTTACCTCGTTTCATCCGTCACGGCGACCGCGCTTCGTTTAGTTCACAAGTTGTCAACCATACAGATAAGCCAATGAACGGAAAAGTCCGCCTTGAGTTGTTCAATCCTGCCACAGACAAACTCATCGAAGGATTGACAAATGCCGAGCAATCGTTCGACTTGCAGGCCGACAGCATTGCTTCTGTCAACTGGAATTTCGACGTGCCGACAGACTATGACTTAATCGGCATCCGCATCATTGCAGATTCAAATGAAGGAAGTGACGGAGAGCAGCATTTACTTCCAATATTGACTGACAAAGTTCTGATTACTGAAAGTACGCCTTTCTACCTTCTTGGCGAAGGAGAAAAAAAAGTTTCCTTCCCGCTTACAGGAAGTACCAAAAGTTCTCCTCTCCGATTGACATTGGAAATGACAGGCAATCCTGTTTGGTATGCAGTTCAAGCACTTCCGACTCTGACTGAACCGCAGAGCGACAACATCATCTGTTGGACAGCCTGCTTATACAGTAATACCTTATCGTCCTTCATCGCAAAATCGAACCCTCGAATTCAGAAAATCATAGGAATGTGGAATGCAAAAGGCGGAACATCTGAAACGCTCTTTTCTAACCTTCAAAAAAACACAGAATTGAAGAACATCCTATTAGAAGAGACTCCTTGGGTATTGGAAGCAGAAAACGAGACAGAGCAAAAAAACAGACTTGCACTTTTATTCGACCTCAATCGCTCGTCAGAGATGCGTTCATCAGCCTTGCAACAGTTACTCAAACAGCAGAACGACAATGGAAGTTGGAGTTGGTTTAAAGGTATGCCAGGAAGTGATGGCATCACATTGTTTGTCGTCGAAACGATGAATCAACTGCACCAACTCAAAGCTCTTGATTATACATCTGAAGAAAAAGAAATGCTTAAGAAAGCTATCAGTTTCCTTGATTCAGAACTTGTCGAAGATTTCAATAACCTCAAAAAATACAATAAATCTTGGAGAAAGATTATTCCCGGCTATTACGAGATTGAATATTTGCTTTGCAGAAGTGCGTTCGAAGAAATCCCACTCAATTTGCAAACAAAAGTTGCTGCGGATTTCTATACAAAACGGGCTGTCGACTGTTGGAAAAATTTTGATTACGAAATGAAGGGACAAACCGCTATGATAGCTTCTCGTAACGGATATACGAAAACCGCTATGTCAATACTTTCCTGGTTAAGAAAAACAGCAACTATTTCGGAAGAAATGGGAATGTATTGGGCTAACAACAAAAGAGAGTATAATTTCTTCATTTCTCCAATAGATGTTCATTGCATCCTAATGGAAGCATTCAACGAAATTAATCCCGTACAGACTGAGAATAATCAGATGAAACAATGGCTACTGACCCAAAAGCGTACACAAAACTGGAATTCCGATATCTCGTCTGTCAACGCCATTTATGCATTGCTGCTGACAGGAAGTGACTGGCTTAGCGACGACAATCGCTGTACAGCAGAATGGAACGGAACAGTTTACGACACGGCAAAAGGTGAAATCGGCACAGGATATCTAAAGCAAATACTTTCAGAGAAGCAACCGATTACAAATAACATTATTACACTCAACAAGACAGGGAAATCTCCTGCTTGGGGTGCAGTCTATCATCAGTATCTCGAAAAGATTGATGCTGTGAACAAACAAAAAGGCGTGATGAATGTCGAGAAGAAACTCTTTCTGGAAACCAACAGCGGCAAAGAACGCCAGCTGACTCAGCTTCATGACGGACAAAATCTCAAAGTCGGTGATAAAGTAATCGTTCGACTGACAGTCCGCACAGACAGAGAAATGGATTATGTATGTCTGAAAGACCTTCGCGGCGGCTGCTTCGAGCCTGTGGATCAGACATCGGGCTGTACATTTCGAGATGGTGTTTGGTATTATGAATCCTCAACCGATGTTTCGCAGAACATCTTTTTCTACACATTGCCAGTAGGGACTTTCGTACTAGAATATGAACTTTACGTCTCTCATGCAGGCTCATATGCCGGAGGTTATTCGACAATACAATGTTTGTATGCGCCCGAGTTTGTATCTCACACGGAAGGACTGCTCCTAAACGTATCAGAATAGACGAAGTTATCAAATTAATTATTAACAGACAACTAACATTGCACGGAAGAATGTTTTTCCATATGAATAGATATTTATCCAAGAAAAATTACTAAATTTGCAGTACAAAAAGCAATTAAGAAGATGATGAAACATTTGATTTTAGTATTTATGGCGCTGATTATGACGACAGGTCTTATTTCAGCACAGCAGAAAGCTGTTATTACAGCTGCAGAGACATCGCATGATTTCGGAATCATTAAAGAGGCCAATGGAAAAGTGTCACATACTTTCGTTATTAAGAATGAAGGTGACGCGCCGCTTGTTCTTACGCGCGTCATCGCTTCTTGTGGTTGCACGACTCCAGAATGGACAAAAGAGCCTATCGCACCAGGAAAAACAGGAGATGTAAAAGTAACATACAACCCTCAGGACAGACCTGGACCTTTCTCAAAAACTATATCTATTTATAGTAACGGAAAGGCGGGTAGTTATCTGTTGACTATTCGAGGGGAAGTAAAGTAAATAGTAGAACATCACTATCATGCTACGGAATAAGAAACTGATATTAGTCTTAGCTGAACTTTTGTTCATCGTTGGCGTTACCTTGTCACAGAATAGTGCACAAGTAACTGCTGATGAGCAATTGTACAACTTCGGTTTAATCGGCGAATCCGACGGCATGGTAAGCCATATTTTCCTAATTCATAACACAGGCAACGCACCTTTGGTCATCACCAGAATAACTGCATCTTGCGGATGTACACAACCTGAATGGAGCAAAGATCCCATCGCAGCTGGAAAATCGACAGAAGTTAAAGTCACATATAATCCCAAAGGGAGACCTGGTCCTTTTTATAAAACCATTACCATTTTCAGCAACGCAAAAAACAGCTATACTTTGGCAATTAAAGGAACTGTAGTTGCAAAGACTGTAGCTCCAGCTTTCCAATATCCGTATAATATCGGTGCGCTGAAAATGGAGACAAAGAATGTAGATATTAATGCTGTGCGCTTCGATGAAACAGTCGAGCAAAAAATCAGTGTGACAAATAGTGGCAGAACTTCTCTGACTATCCAGCTTGGCAAGACACCGCGATATCTATCAGTCGAAGCACATCCAGGTAAGTTGGCGCCGGATGAAGTCTGCGAAATCACATTCCGCCTGAACGCCAAGGAAGTGAAACACAAAGGACGTTTGATAATAGAAATCCCGGCCGTTATTCAAAGCATCGGCAAGAAGACTTCCGATCAAGGAACGGTTCGCTTTTCTGCTAACATCATAGATAACTTTGATAAGCAATCCATAATAGACAAATGGAAGGCGCCTGTAGCTTATCTCTCAGGTACATTACTTGAATTCGGACAAGTCAACAAAAAAGGAGGACATTTTCCTCTTCTTAGCGGCAAAGTAACAGGAACTGTAGATATAACAAATAACGGACGTTCAAAGCTCATTATTTATAGCGTCACTTGCGACGACGAAATCGTCGATTTGTCAGGAGGGAGACGAGAAATCAAGCCAGGAGAAAAATCTACATTTAAAATATCCATCCGTCCAAAAGATATCCAAACACGCTTAGAAACTCTTGTTACTTTCATCTGCAACGACCCAAACGGTCCTGTGCGCATTGTAAAAGTAACAGCCTATAAATAAATATCCGACTATGGAACATCCCGAAAATGACGACAAGTACAAAGGACTTAAAGTCAACGAGGGCGTGGCGGACATGCCGTCAGTCAACCCTTATCTCAGACAGAGTTTTAGTCGTCGGCACTACACAGCAGCTGAATATGTCGAAGGAATTCTTAAAGGCGACATAACTTTACTCAGTCAAGCAGTTACGCTTGTAGAAAGTTCAAAATACGAACATCAAGTGATTGCCCAAGAAGTGATAGAAAAATGCCTTCCGCACTCAGGAAAATCTGTCAGAATAGGTATTACCGGTGTTCCTGGAGCTGGGAAAAGCACTTCTATTGATGTATTCGGCCTTCATCTTCTCAAGAAAGGGCATAAACTCGCTGTTCTGGCAATTGACCCGAGCAGTGAAAGAAGCAAAGGCAGCATCCTCGGCGATAAGACACGAATGGAACAGCTTGCTCGCGAGAAAAATGCATTTATACGCCCTTCGCCGGCCGCCGGTTCGTTAGGTGGTGTAGCCCGAAAGACACGCGAAACGATATTTCTTTGCGAGGCTGCAGGATTCGATACAGTTTTCGTGGAAACCGTAGGAGTCGGACAAAGTGAAACAGCGGCACATTCTATGGTCGATTTTTTTCTCCTGATACAATTGGCAGGAACAGGTGACGAATTACAAGGAATCAAACGAGGCATTATGGAAATGGCCGACGGCATCATTATCAACAAAGCCGACGGTGACAACATTGACAAAGCCAAATTAGCGGCAACACAATTCCGCAACGCATTACATCTCTTTCCTCCTTCCGAATCAGGCTGGATTCCAAAGGTATTGACCTATTCAGGTTACTACAATCTTGGAATCAAAGAAATCTGGGATATGGTAGACGAATACATGGCGTTTACAAAGAAAAATGGATATTTTGACTTCCGCCGCAGCGAACAGGCAAAATATTGGATGTACGAAAGCATAAACGATACATTGCGAGACACATTCTATCACAATGCCGCGGTAGAAAGTAAATTGGCAGAAGCCGAGCAGCAGGTTCTCAGCAACAAAGTGTCGTCGTTCATCGCTGCCAAGCGTATGATAGACCTATTCTTCGACGATCTCGAATCGAATCGCGCAAAATAAAGACAATCCAAACTTGTGAAGCCACATATAAAATACCTCTCTGATAATATGGTTTATCAGAGAGGTATTACTTTTAGCCTATTTTACAGAGTCCTCTTTTTCATTGGAAAATTCTCACCACTAGAAAGGCCTTCTGAAAGTGTTGACGATTGAGAAGAAGTTGCATTGATGTCTGTATTCTTCTTAGAAAGACGAAGTTGAGCTATACATTGTTTGTAAAATGAGTGCGCAGTACGCTAAAGGTAATATCCATGGCTACTCAATTCGTACGCTTGAAAAACTGCGTACTTTTCCTCATCCAAAGGATAGTCCCAACAACCGAGCTGATGAAATATCGTACCACCAAAACCTTTCTTAAAACGATAGATGCCATACATAGGATGAGAAGGATCGGGATTAGGAGAAACACCAAACATATCGTACTCTGTACATCCATATGCTTTGGCAAGCTTGATTGCTTCCCATTGTAGTGCATAAGTCGACATCATGTTACGATGTTCTGACGAAGAAGCTCCATAGAGATATGTTGCACGATTGCTAGACAGAACAAGAAACATTGCTGATAAAGGTTCTGAATCAGCGTATGCGATAAGAATCTTTACAGTCACATCATTGGCTTCTTCATCAATGCGAGATGTAAAAACGATACGGAAATATTCAAGCGGATCGACATGGAGACTGTTTCGTGCAGCTGTTTCAAGATAAAGCTTATACCAGATATCCAGACTTTCAATGCCGGCGGACCTAACCTCAACGCCCAATCGTTGAGAAAGACCAATATTATATCTTGTTTTGGGCTTCATTCGTGCAAGAATCGCTTTTTCATCATATCTAAGATCAACTATTATCGTATCGCAGGGAAGCATGTTCTCATTCGATTTACGAAGGTTCCAATTTATCGTGCCATAGTTAAGTCTAAACTCTTGGAAGGTCTTATCAGGACAACCCTTCCAATTGCCTTCTTCATCGAAGTCTTCCTTCTTGCACCAATGAGATTCCCAATTAAGATCGTAGCGCAGAGCCACACAATGTTTGGGAAGATAAGAACGAAGCGATTCGGATAATTCTTCAAGAAAGACACCTTGGTTCTCTTCAGAAGGTTCAACTTCGGGGCCATAAGGAAAATAAGCTATATAATCTTCGCGGTTCAGATGACGGAAGAATGTAATAAAGTCAGCTTGCGTGTATGAGAAACCACCGACGTTTAAGTACAAATCACTGTTGCGCACTTTGAATTCGAAAGCCTTGGAATCAATTCCAAGACGCTGTTTGACATTCGACCAAAATGCAGTTTGTTGAATAATTGGTGTCTCGTACGCGTCACGAGTATCCTTTCGTTCAATGTCAATATTCATGATATACCTCTTTTCAGGGCAAAGTTAGGCATAAAGGTTATATAAAACAACCTTTCCGAGTGGATGTCGATTCAGTTCAACAGAGAAACACTCATTTTCAAGACATTAAATTCATCGGCGAGACTTATTCTGTCGATAGCGGATTGAAGCTGAAGTTTTAATGGTTGAGAAGTTTGTGAAAATGCGAAATTCATGCGCAGGGACAGAAACACTTTGAGTAGATTGAGTCACCTTCAACGATGAGTTGCTAATATAATCATACCATGTGCCTGTTTCGCCGAAATCTGCTGAGACAGAAATGTCGTTTCCGGTAAAGTTGCCCACAACAACAAGTTTCTTGCCATCGTTGCTTTTTATATAGATTGAGCGGCCTTGGCTCCAGAACGACTGCGTGACATTCCATGCCGTGAAAGAAGATTGGTTGAAGAGAGTTGGATAAGCATTGCGTAATGCAAGAAGTTTTGAATAAGTATCGTACAACTCCTTGCGTTGCGAAACATTGAAATAATCCCAATGCACAGGCTTAGGATCTGTACGATAAGTGTCAGACACGGACGAACCATCGGAACTGCTGTTGATGGAAAAATCGTAACCAAGTTCACCGAACTGCCAAATCATCTTCGGGCCCGAAACTGTAAAGAAAAAAGCGGCATTGGTTTCCAACTGCTTCATTCTTGCATTCAAATCACTATTAAGCGGAGTCTGAGCATAAGCTTTCTGTTTGTAACCCATACGTTCTTCGTCGTGGCTTTCCATATAGCCGACTAAACTGTTGGCTGTGTAGTCTGTATGCCATGTAGTTAAACCAGCGAAACTGCTATTATCAACATAACCCATTGCCGACTGACAATAAGCATTATTGACATTCCTCCATAGTTTAAGTCCAGCTGCTGCAAGTGCCTCTTCTTCATCCGCGTTACAAAAATGTTCAAGTATAACAAGAGCCTTGCTGTTCGTCGAATGAACCGTGTTATAATAATCTTCAAGAATTGCGATGCGCGACGCATCATAATTTCCCGCGGTAGATTCAGAGCTGCTCTTCTGGGTAAAACCTTTCGAAAAATCGAAACGGAAACCATCCACCTTATATTCGGTAAGTAGAAATTTCAAATTCCGATTGATGAATTTGCGTGTAAGCGAAGATGAATGGTTGAAATCATTGTAATAGCTGTATGGATGTGGAGCCGAGACATTAAACCAAGGATTGTTTGATGCAACTTTGCTTGAAGACGAATCCCAATAAAGCTTCGCCAACGGACAATTGCCCGTAGCATGATTATATACGACGTCGAGAATGACGGCAAGGCCGCGTTGATGGCAGGCATCTATGAATTCCTTATACATTTGATCAGTGCCGTATGCCTTATCCATAGCGAAGAAAAAGCAAGGATTATAACCCCAACTGTTGTTGCCGTCGAATTCCTGAATAGGCATCAGTTCGATGGCATTCACACCTAATGTCTTTAAATAGTCGAGTTTCTCTTCAGCTAACTTAAGATTGCCACTACCTGCAGTTCCAGTTGTAGTAAAATCGCGCAGCAGAAGTTCATAAATAACCAAATTATCAGGATTTGAGATTGTAAAGTCGCTGACTTTCCATGAATAAGTATCCTGCTTAACTTTGAACACCGAAACGATGCCTGTGACTCCGGTTGCTGTCGGATAAGTTTTAGCATCAGTATAAACTGAACTTGAAATATATTTGTCATTGTCTGGATCGAGCACCTTTCGTGCATAAGGGTCAGCAAGGCGTATGATTTCATTTGTACTTTTTGTACCTAAATAATATTGGAAGGCATATTCTTTGCTGGCATCAAGATTCGATAAAGTAATCCACCAACAACCTGCCGTATTGTCACGATACATCTTGCTTGAAGCATCATTTGCAAGAGCCCAATTGTTGAAGTCGCCGACAACATAAGCAAAATCCTTATGGTTTCCGTTAACATCTTTATCGAAAAGTACCAGCGTGACTGTAGAATTGTCTATTACATTAATGCCATAATCCAAACCTGTCGGCATCATCTTTTCCGTAATAGCCTCTGTTTGGAAAGCCTTGTATTTCGAATCAGTAACAGTGACGAAAGAGTCCTCAGCAATACCTTTCAGATTCCCATTGGAACTGCGGACTAAGATTCCAAGCTTATTAATAGGTGTTGTGCCAGAATTGAACCATGAACGAACGGACGGCGACAAGGTGATAGACCAAACATTATCGCTTTTCCTGGTCATCTTATACTTATCCGCATTGTCGGTCCACGAAGAAGGTTGATAAACCCAATTGCCTTCGGAGATAATTCCGGAATAGAGATAAACATCACCCGTGTAGCCATACAAAGCCGACGAAGCGGTAGCTTTGAAAGTAATTGTCAACGATTGGTCGGCATCTGGAGAAGTCGGTGAATAGCTCAATCCGTCAGCAACAGTCGTTTGTTGATTTTCGTTGCCATTGTCGGGTGAATCGGATGTTGAGCAGGCGCAAAGCCCGATAAGAAAGATAAAAAGGAGATGTATTTTCTTCATATTCATGGGTTCAAAGATAAAAGAAAGTCCGGAAAAAGAGCACCTTTTCCCGGACTTTCCACGATATACTCAAAAAATTCTACAAGCAGTCATTTTTAAAAGTAAACTAAAGTTCAATCAACTGATAAGTCATCTTGTTAGGATTGTTCAAGTTCACGATAACGCGATATTTACCAGCCTTAACGGAAATATTATCACCTCCAGGTTTCAAAATACCGTCGCTTCCGCCCCAGTTAAGATCCCAAGCGTTGTCGGCACGGAATTTGATAACTCCGGCAGCGAACGTTACTTCCGCTGTAAAGCGCTGTTTAGCCTTATCGAATATCAGTTCAACTTCTTTACCGCCCCAACCAGAGACTTCACTTCCAGCATCACCAACGATAGTCAGTTTGTTGAAACCAACGTCTTGTGTCAGAGTCGGAGCATCAAGAGAACTCCAAACGAAAGTTACACGGTAGAAACGTTTATCGAAGCCGACGCCAGTGATGTTACCGCCGTTATTAGCAAGCGTAATTCCATTTTTAGCAGTTCCTGTTCCAAGGCCCCAGTTGCCGGTTGAGTTATCCCAAGTTGTTCCTCCAGTGATTTTCCAACCCCAAGGAGTATCAGTAGCAGTTCCCAAATCGATGACTGCCTGATAGGTCTTATCAGAGTTGAAACTGAACAGGCACTGACCAGTCGGATCCCAATTGTTATACAAACCACGTGTATAAACTTTCGGATATTCAATTTCGACATCATAAGGAGCAACGTTAGCTGTTACCACGTTAGAAACCAAATCAGAGATTGCAGATACGGTTCCGGAAGAAGACTTCACTTGAGAAACGACTCTGAAGTAGAGAGGTGTGCTCTTGCCAACTTCGATGCCTTTATTAATCAAGTAAGAGTTAATCGTAGCGTTAGTTACTGCCTGAGACAGTCCGGTTGATGTTCCAAGTTCAAGCGGTTTGTCGAACGTGTTCGTCAAAGCAGCCTGAAGGATATATTGAACGGCAAACTGGACATTATCGTAGTTAGATTGTGTGTACGTGAATGTATTGAAGGTGCCGGAAGCCTGGTTCTTACTCAACGTATAGCTTGACGCAGACAAATTGCTGAGAACAGGAGCTACCGCGCTGCCAGGATTGAATTGCACGCCATCTTCATCGTTGCAAGCCGGCAAAAAAACGATCATACCGACAAGCGCCAGAATTATATATAATGTATTCTTCATTTCTGTATGCATTTAAATAAATCAATAACCTGAATTCTGTGTCAAGTTTGTATTTGAATTGATGTCTGTCGACGGAATTGGGAACAAGTTATACTTGCTGTCCACAGCTTTACCGTCGTGGGTGTTGCCTTTCCATTGCCAAACATAATCGGCTGTTGTCAGTTTGCCGAAGCGAACCAAGTCAGAACGACGGCAGCATTCCCATGCGAGTTCGCGAGCTCTTTCGTTCAAGATATCATTTGCCAACAGAGAAGTTGCAGGAGTTGTCAAGCCTGCGCGGGCACGGACAAGATTGTAATAATACAATCCGTTATGACCGGCAACGCTGACTGATTGTCCACCGACAATCTGGCATTCAGCCAACATCAGATAAACGTCAGCCAAACGGAAGATAGGAATATCTGCATTGCAGAAATTGCCTTGAGTTCCGCCAGTTCCATTGTCGTTCAAATCGGTAAACTTCATGAAAGCATATCCATTAGAGAAAGTTCCGATATCTGTAATGTCGAGTGTCTGTCCATTTGTAAAGAAAGACTTAACTCTGACATCCGATTTGTCGAACTTATTCACAAATTCAGGAGTAACACGGAGGCCGCCCCAACCACTGGCTGTAAAGCCATAATCAGCTGGCGTCATCTTGCCGCCCATTGCAGCCAAGCCGATAAAGGTCGAGCCGCCATAGTTTTGTGTGTTATACTCGTCTTGATAGACACTGAAAATGATTTCGTGGTTCATGCCATTCTCTTTGCAAGCCAAACGTTTGTCGTTCTGTCCGTTGAAGAGTGAACTGTAAGATGTCTCCAAAGCATATCCGAGATTGATAACCTTCTCGCATTCCTTAACGCAATTTGCGTAGTCAGCTGTGCCAGTATAAATCTTGGCATTCAGATAAAGCTTAGCAAGCAACATGTGAGCCATGCCCTGTCCGCAACGGTATTTCTCCGGTTGAGCCGGCAATTTGTCAGCGAAATCATTAATTTCGGTAATTAGCCAAGTATATAAATCAGCACGTGTAATCTGTTTAGGAAGACTTCCGGAGAGTTCGGTCACGAAAGGAACATTTCCAAACATATCGATTGCATGATAATAGCTCAGTGCACGCAGGCAGCGAGCCTCGCTGATATATTGAGTCTTGGTAGCGTCATCAAGCACGCTTGCAGATTTCAGCTCCTGAATAATATCAGAGCAGAGCGTAATCTGATAGAACAAACGTGAATACATTGCCGACACAAACACATCGGAAGATGACCAGGAAAGTCCGTGAAGATCTTTGATAGTCTGGTCGTTCCAACCGATAATAGCTTCGTCGGTTGTAAGTTCGTTCATATAATACAATGCGCGCAAATACTGACCGAAGCCTCCATCGATACCGGAAATATCAGGATTTCCGCTTGAACCGTCAGGTGAGCTGACTGATAAGCCAGAGTAGCATTTTGCCAGCAAAGAATTATAATTAGCTGCTGACGTCAGAGCATTGTTCGCAGTACTTAAGTTCGGATCGATTGGCGTTACATCCAAATCACCGACACAAGAAGTAATTGTCATTGCAGTCACAAAAGCGACAGCACAAGATAAAATTTTATATGTTTTCATAGCTCTCATTTTTTAGAAGTTGAAACTTGCGCCTAACAGAAAGGCCGTTGGACGTGGATACATATTGCTGTCGATTCCAGATGTTTCCGGATCAATCCCTTTGTATTTGGTGATAGTCAAGAGATTCTGACCTGTTGCCTGCAAGCGAACCCACTTGGCAAGTTGGTAAGCAAGAGTCACTTTATCAAGTTTGAAGAAAGAGGCATTCTTGATATAGTAATCTGACAGATACTGAGCATTCACGAAGTTTGAATTCCAAGCTGTGCGGATACGGTTGGCGATGAAGCTATTAGTCCACGTATCGCTCTGGAACTCATATTGAGAAGCGACATTGTTGTAAACATAGTTGCCTATGCTTGCACGTGCTGCTGCCGACAAAGTCCATTTTCTATAAGAAAGTGTTGTATTGAAGCCCATGAATACATCAGGAGCCGGTTTTTTATAGATGTAACGGTCGTCAGAGTCAATCTTACCATTGCCGTCACGGTCAACATAAGCGCCTTCAATCGGTTTTCCGTCGATGCCATAAACCTGCTGGTAAACAAAGAATGAATTGGTTGGATTTCCTACCTGCTGCAATTCTACGTTATTGCCGACTCCACCTGTAATACCTCCGGTTTCAACGCCTTTATAGCTTGGATCGGAATTCATGGTCAGCTTCGTAATCTTGTTCTTGTTATAGGAAACATTGAAGCCGAAATCCCAATTCCAGTCCTTGTTCTGAATAGGTACAAAGTTCAAAGCAAACTCAAGACCGGTATTTTTCAAGTCACCGACATTTGTCGTGATGTAGTTTGAAAGGTTTGTACCAGCGGAAATCGGAACATAGTTAATCAAGTCCTTTGTCTTGCGTACATAACCATCGATGCTACCATTGATGCGGTTATTGAGGAAACCGAAGTCAATGCCGACATTATAAGTTGTCGTAGATTCCCATTTCAGATTCGGATCGTAAGCAACTGGAGAAATCGGAACGACAGTATTGTTGCCGAACATATAATAGCTGCCCATCTGATGAGTATGGAAAGTTGCCATTGAAGGATAATCGCCGGCATTCAAGTCCTGCTGGCCTGTAACACCATAGCCTAATCTCAGTTTCAAGTTCGAGAGTGTATTCTGATTTTTGAAAATCGGTTCTTCAGAGATACGCCAAGCGAAAGCCATTGAAGGGAAAAGTCCCCACTTATTATTCTGGAAACGGGAAGTTCCATCATCACGAAGAGTGAATGTAAACAGATATCTGTCCATCAACGAATAGTTGAAACGGCCGAAGAACGAAACCAAATAGCTTTCGGTCTTGAACGGAGAATTGGACAGAACAGCTGTGCGATCATTCTGTTTAACCTGCAAACTCGTTGTTGAGTTATAGAAGTGCTGCCAAGAATAACCTGCCATGACGTCGAACTTACTTTGAATAGAAGAAACTTCCTTCACATAATTCATATAATATTCTAACGACTGGTCACGACGAGTCTGTGAATAATCAGTATGCAAACCAGAACCGTTCTGAACCTTGTCGTGAAGTGATTGTTCACTGTTGGTTGGAATGTCGACGTTACCGTCGCTGGTTGAATAATCCAAGCCCAAGTTCAAGTTGGCACGCAAGCCAGGAATATTGAAGAAATTATAGTCGAACTGAGCATTTCCGACGAAACGCTTAACAGTAGATTTATCTTTTTTCTGTTCGAGGAGAGCAACAGGATTCAACGTTGCCATTGTATTAGGAGCTCCGTTAAGCATCCATACGCGATAGCCGTTGATTCCGTTAGAATCATAAACAGATTGAGTAGGATCATAGCTTACAGCAGCGCCGATAGCGCCATTGTCTGCGAAGCGGTTCTTTGCGTAAATGCCTTTACCATTCAAGTTGACGGTCAGATGATTGTTGAAGAACGTCGGTGAAAGGTTGAGAGAAAGAGTATTACGTGACATGTTGGAAGTCTTCAAAACACCGTCTTGGTTGAGATAACCGACAGAAACGCGGTAAGGCATCGAGCCCATTGCTCCGACTGCTTTTGGCAGACCGCCGGCAACGCTTGCATTTACCTCTTCAGAAAGTGCTGTACGATAGATTTCCTTCTGCCAATCCGTATTAGAAGTTCCCATAGCTGCAAAAGCAGCATCCTTAGCTGAAGCAGACAACCCTGATGCTTTTGAGATAAAATCTTTCAGTTCAGAAGCATCCATCACGTCAACATATTTATGAATGTAGCTTGCGCTTCCAGACATATCGACTGATACCCTTGGAACACCTGTTGCACCTTTCTTGGTTGTGATAACAATGACACCGTTAGATGCACGAGAACCGTAGATTGCGGTTGCAGAAGCATCCTTCAAGACTGAGAATGTCTCGATATCGTTCGGGTTGATTGTAGAAAGGACGTCGCTCATACCAGAAATGCCTGTGCTACTGATAGGAAGACCATCGATAACGATTAACGGGTCGTTTGAAGCCTTCAATGAGGAACCGCCACGGATTCGTATTGTTGAGCCAGCACCGGGAGAACCGCTGTTTGTGGTAATCTGAACGCCCGCAGATTTACCTTGCAACAGATCTGCCGGGCTGGTTGCAATACCTTTATTTAATTGGTCTGCTTTCACCGAAACAACAGAGCCGGTCGCATCGCTCTTCTTAACGGTACCGTAGCCGATGACAACCACTTCGCTCAGAAGCTTGGTGTCTTCATTCAAAACTACAGAGAGAGATTTTCTCCCGTTCAGAGGAACGCTTACGGTTGTATAGCCGACATAGCTTACAACGATTGTAGCCTTCGAGTTAACATTCGTCAGAGAGAACTGACCGTCAACATCTGTGATGCTGCCGTTTGTCGTTCCTTGTACAAACACGTTAGCGCCGATGATTGGTTCGCCTTTGCTGTCTGTAACTTTTCCGGTGACTGTTAAGCCCTGTTGTTGTGGCTGGGGGTTTTCAGCGCGCGTGATTATGATATGCTTTCCGATAATTCTGTACGACAGTTTACTGTCAGTTATTTTATCAAGCACATCAGAGACCAGTTTGTTATCCATTTTAAGCGTATAACGCTGGTTATTGTCAATCTCTGCACTGCGATAGAAGAACATAAAGTCCGATTGATGTTCTATCTGAGAGACGACATCATAAAAAGTGCCATTTTTAACAGCTACCGATACGCGATGCTCTTGCGCGTATGTTGCAGCGGACACTTGAATAATACCCACCAAAAGGAGTATTGTTGTGATTTTCATTACTCGTGCAATTTTTTGAAACAGTTGAGTGTTACCATCTCGTTCTTTTTTCATATCTTTATAGTGTTTTTTATGAGTGACTTGTTCTTACTGTTGTGTTTTCCAGACCCTAACAGGCAGAACGGTTATAAATTAATTACTGAACCGAGGGCCGATCACAAAGTTCTCGGTTCATTTTTCCGCTTATTTCATACTTTCCGCATAGGCCCAATCATTTTATCTGTTATTATTTGTTGTTATATAAATATCATTTTGTGTTCTAGAAATCTTGTATTGCTGGTCAAAATTGATAACCTGCAGAACAGAGCCTAAATCTTGACTAAGTGCAAATGAACCGGTATATTTCTCAAGTCCGATTTTTCCGCTGTTCAGATGAATATTCACTCCATAGTATTTTTCAAGTCTGTTTGTGATGGTCGCAAGTTGTTCGTCATGGAAGCGGTAAACACCTTGTGTCCACGCTTCGTCCGACGAATCATTTATATTTATTACTGACACATTTCCGTTTTGTTTGTCTGTCGTAGCTTTTTGATTCGGCTTTAGAACGATATGATTCGTCTGATGCTTATTATAATAAGTATTGAGAGCGATGCTTCCGGTAAGGAGCGTCACTTTGCTTAACGATTCATCAGGATAAGCCTCAACATTGAAAGTTGTTCCAAGAACAGTCACATCCTCGTTCTTAATCATCACCTTAAATGGTTTCTGTGCATTGTGGGCAACTTCGAAATAAGCTTCGCCTTCGAGATAGACTTTTCTTTCTTTGCTATTGAAGTTCGACGGATAGCGCAGTGAAGAAGCTGCATTAAGAATGACTTTCGTGCCATCGGAGAGGAACATTGTGTTCGGATGACCGCCTCTTTCAACGCGGACTTCATTATAAGTTACTGCTGCTAAAGTCTTCTCAGGTGCTTTCGCACGATTACGGGTAAAATAAAGGCCGATAGCAACAGCGATAGCAGCCACCGCAGCGTACTTCAAACTTGTAAGTACTATTCTGCGAGCTTTGAGCTGAAAGGTCTGTTTACTGCGGAGTCTTTCTTCAATCAATCCCTTAATCTGGTTCCAGTTCTCTTCAGTGTTGTTCTGCTGAAGAAGCTGTGAATTGCGGCACAGGTCGGCTACGTCCTTGACGGAATAAAACAAATCCTTGTTCTCCTTCGAACGATTGACCCAAGCTTCCAGTTGATGCATTTCATCTTCAGTTATCGTTTCCTGAAGATAATGCACTATCACAGCCTCGATGTCACTTTCCAAATTAAACATACTTTTCCTTTGTTTTCTAATGAAACGAACAAGGGGAAAAATATACTTATTGTTTTAACATTTAAATTGAGGAGAAAATGTGTTAAATTTTTTCCTGCTTCATTTTTTAGAGAGTTATAATGAAAGAAGCAGTATGATAAGTGCAGGAACCAATGTCTTACGAAGAAGTTTGAGCGCTTTATAGAGTTGCGACTCAACCGTTCTGACCGACAAATCAAGTTCGGTTGCAATGTCCGACGATTTCTGTTCTTCGAAATAATACATTGTAAAGATGCGCCGGCATTGTTCGGGCAACGTTAGAACAGTCTTATAGACCGACTTCAGCCGTTCGTCGGCGGAGAAGACGAACTGCGAATCGTCGTTGAAGTAAATCTCTTCCAACTTCAGATTATTAATTGCCGTCTGGATATAATTGTTTTCAGTTTCCTGACGTTTCAGATAATCGATACAAGCATTTCGGACCGACTGATAGAGATATGATTTTATATCTTCACCGAAGAGGATTTCATCTGAAACGGTACAAAGTTTAAGGAAAAGGTCCTGAATAATGTCCTTAGCTGTGTCATTGTCAACAAATTTGCGGGTATAAAAAGTCAGCAGAGAAGCATACTGCCGATACAGCTTCTCTATTTGCCCCAACTTTTCATTACCTGTATTTTTCATCTTTGCAGATTTAAGCGAACATTATAGGTTTGAAGCGTCGGAGGCCCATGATTCACCTCCGAGGCCAAAAAGATTTTCCGGACTTTTATTTAACCGCCTTGATGCTGATGGCAAAGCCACCGCCTGGAGCAGCCTTGAGTTTCAGCACTGTGCGGCTGTTGACTTTCTTCGTCGTGATTACGTATGCTCCCGGATTGTCACGGAAATGTGCATTCGGTGCATCGCAGTATAGTGTAGCTTCATATTTTTTGTATTTATCAAGGAAGTCGAGCTTGAGCACACTCGAATGGCCGTTCTCGTCGGAAGTATTTCCAACATACCAGTCGTCGGTGCCTTTGCCTTTGCGAGCGACAGTGATGTAATCGCCGGGTTCAGCTTCGAGATATCGGCTATCGTCCCAATCGACCGGAACATCTTCGATGAATTTGAAGGCATCAAGATGTTTGTTGTAGTTCTCAGGCAAATCAGCTGCCATCTGGAGAGGGCTGTACATGGTGACATAAAGAGCAAGCTGGCGAACCAACGTACTGTGAACAAACGAGTGGTCTTTGCGGCCGATTGCATCAAGGAACGTCAGTTTCGTATCAAAAATGCCGGGAGTATAATCCATCGGTCCGCCTTGCAGACGTGTGAACGGCAGAATCGTCGTGTGGTCGGTGTTGTTTCCTCCCATCGCTTCGTATTCAGTTCCGCGCGCGGCTTCGTTGCCGATGAGATTCGGATAAGTGCGGCAAAGTCCTGTCGGGCGGACAGCTTCATGAGCGTTGACCATGATATGATAATCAGCGGCTTTAGTTACACAATACAGAAAATGGTTAACCATCCACTGACCATAATGATATTCGCCGCGCGGAATGATATTGCCGACATAACCGCTCTTGACTGCATGATAACCATTGTCGGCCATGAACTTGTAAGCTGCATCCATGTGACGTTCGTAGTTGCGGACAGAAGCCGATGTTTCATGATGCATAATCAACTCCACTCCTCTTTCAGCCGCATAGCGATGCAGTTCATCTACATGGAAGTCAGGATAAGGAGTTACAAAATCGAACACATCCTCTTTAGAGTTACCGAACCAATCTTCCCAGCCTACATTCCAACCTTCGACCAGAACGCCTGGAATATGATGCGCTGCAGCAAAATCGATATATTTCTTCACGTTTTCAGTTGTCGCTCCGTGTGTTCCGCTCGGAACCGCCTTGCTGTAGTCGAATTGTCCTAATTTAATAGATGTAGCGTTCGTATAAGACCATGTATTCATTCCGGTAATCATTGCCCACCAAACACCGACATACTTCATCGGCTTAATCCAAGAAGTATCGGTGTACTTGCAAGGGTCGTTGAGATTGAGGATGAGGTTCGACGAAAGCATAACGCGAGCGTCGTCGCTGACGATGATAGTACGCCAAGGAGATGTACAAGGAGTCTGCATATAGCCTTTACTACCCTGAGCATCAGGAGTAAGCCAAGATTCGAAAATCATCTTGCTGTCGTCGAGATTGAGCGACATGCACGGATAATCCTTCAGTGCCGCCTCGTGCAGATTGATATAAAGTCCATCGTCGGTCTTCATCTGAAGCGCTGTCTGAACGCCTGTCGGTGAAAACACCTTCTGTGAGACATTCTCGGTGACTGCACTTTTCATCAATCCCCGAATCTCAGAGAGTTTGCTGGTCATCGTCGAATATTCTTCAGTATCATAATCGCCGGGCAGCCAAAAAGCCTTATGATCGCCGGCCATAGCGAACTGCGAATGTTCTTCTTTGATTACGAAGTAGTTCAGATGGTCTTGTTTAGGGAACTCATAACGGAAGCCCAAACCATCATCGTAGAGACGGAAACGCACAATGATATAACGGTTGTTGTGTTGCGGCTGAGCCAATGTAACTGCCAACTCATTATAATAGTTGCGAATCGTTTTTGTTTCACCCCAAACCGGTGTCCACGTCTCGTCGAACGTAGAGGTCTTTGAATCTTTCAGCACAAAACCGTCCATCAAGCCGGAATCGTTCTTGATTTCCAAGCCGATACGGCTGTCCTTGATGACTGCCTTGCCTTTAAAATCCAAACTGTAGTATGGAAAACCGTTATTCACTTTGAATGTCATTGTCAGATTTCCGTTCGGAGACTTAAGCTGTTCGGCAACAACACAAAGCGGCAGCAGCATAAGAACTATCAATAAGAAACATACTCTTTTCATCATATCTTTCAAACTTTATTAACAACAATTCAACACAATAATTAATTATGCGAAGGTATAAAGAATATGCCAATTATACAAGCTGCCAAAAATATAAATTCTTGCGATAATTTTATTAGTCATCAGTTAATAAGAAAGGCAAAGAATTATACTCCTGCCATCGTCAAGAGGGAAATATAGGTTGACCTAAGGTAAATGTGTATTTCCCGCACGTCGGAGACAGGTAAACTCCCGAAAATATCCAATCTGCATGTGACGGAATCATTTCTCCATGCGGAAATCTCAAATCTGCACGCGACGGAATCATCTTGTCACGTGGAAATCTCTAATCTGCATGCGACGGAATCATTTTGCAAGGTGGAAATCTCCAATCTGCATGCGACGAAATGACTTTGCAAGGTGGAAATCTCTGATTGCATCGCGGGAAATGGACATTTACCTTAGGTCAACCTATATTTCCCGCACGACGATGATAGATTCGATGAATTTTACCTAATTCAGAATTTCTACAACATTCCTCCGTATCTTTGTGAACTATTATATTTTTACGACAACAAACGACAACATGAAGCTATTGATTGTAGAAGATGAACACGAGCTCTCTGATAGTATAGTCAGCTATCTGCATCAGGAGAATTATCTCTGTGAACAGTCTTTCACCTACGACGAAGCAATGTCGAGAGTTGCCATGTATGAATATGACTGCATCTTGTTGGACTTGATGCTTCCGGGAGGGAACGGATTGGATATCCTCAAAAAAGTCAAGAACACAAATCCGTCAACGGGAGTAATAATTGTGTCTGCAAAAGAATCTTTGGATGACAAGATTCTAGGTCTGAAAATCGGTGCGGACGATTATCTCGCCAAACCGTTTCATCTTCCCGAACTAAGTATGCGAATCTTTGCTCTTATCCGCCGCCGCAACTTTACCAACAGTAATATCTTGCAGAAAGGATGCATTACGATTGACCTCTTAAGCAAGGAAGTCAAGGTCGGCAATCAATCGCTGGAACTTACAAAAACAGAATATGAACTGCTTCTGTTCTTGATTGAGAACCATCAGAGAGTTGTATCTAAAAGTTCACTTGCCGAACATTTGAGCGGAGACATGGCCGATATGATGGATGATTTTAATTTTGTCTATTCTCACATAAAGAATCTGAAAGCTAAACTGGCTGCTGTAGGAGAAACGGATTGCATTCACACGGTTTATGGCACCGGTTATAAATGGAATGATTATGAAGAGTCTGCTCAATAAAACGTCGCTGCATTTCATTTTCTGCGCGGCTGTTGTTTTCTTTTTGGCTATTCCTGCCTTTTATCTGATTACCAAGCATTTTTATGCTGAAGATATCACAGATTTAATTGAAGCGACGAGGAATCATCAAGACATTACTCATTTCGATTTGGAAAGTGACATAATGATTGGTGTTACAATCCAGTTTGTTCTCATTTTCATCATCATGGGTTTTTCTCTTCTGATTACGCTGATTTTCATCAACAGAAGAATATGGAAGCCCTTTGACGATACATTGAACAAAATCGAACAGTTCAATCTGGAGCAGAACAATGAACCGTCGTTTCAACCGACAAACATCAAAGAATTCGACAGATTGAACAAATCCGCGACATTGCTCATTCAGCGTAATATGGAAAGTTATCGCACGCAAAAAGAATTCACCGAAAATGCCTCACACGAATTGCAAACGCCGTTGGCTATTGCCCAAAGCAAACTTGACCTGCTGCTTCAGCAAAATCTGAATGAGCAACAGTCCGCGATTGTCTCCGATTTATATAAATCAATACTTCGGATGAGCCGGCTGAACAAGAATCTTCTTCTATTGGCTCGGATAGAGAACGCCCAATACAGCCAGATGGAAGAACTTGATATCATCGGATTTATAGAGAAACAACTTCCCGCTTACGAAACGCTCCAAAATCCTAAACATACAATTATATTAAAGACCTCAGAAGGTATTCGCCCTATCATCAAAGCCAACGTAATACTATTTGAAAGTCTCTTAAACAATCTGGTTGTCAACGCAATCCGTCATTCGAACGCCGAGAGTGAGGTTTCTATTCTCATTGAGCGGCATTCACTCACCGTATGTAATGAAACCAATAACGGACCTTTGGACAAAATTCTCCTTTTCCGCCGGTTCCATTCCTACGACAAAGAAAATCGAGGAAACGGATTGGGCTTAGCCATCGTAAAGGCTATATGCAGTTTCCACAAATGGACTGTCGATTATAACTTTAAGGACAATCTTCATTGCTTTGTCGTGACTTTTCAGAGAAACGTGCCCAAAACTAAATCTTGAGACGAAATAAGGAAAAAAAATTCCAAGAAACGCATTAATTCAAAATCTCTACAAAGTCTCCGAATACTTTTGCCCGAAAAACAAAAGCATTAGTGTATGAAAAAAATCTTTTTTCTGTTTCTGCTTTGTGCCCTTCACGCAAGCATTTATGCACAAAGCAGAGCTTCATTATCCGGACAATTAATTAGTAAAACCAGTTCTCAACCACTGTATTATGCAACAGTAGCTCTCTATACGACAACGCCTCATGAAATAGTAGGCGGAACAGTAACGGATTCCCTTGGAAGGTTTCGTTTGGACAAAATCAAGTATGGAAGATATGAGATTAAATGCAGTTATGTCGGTTGTAAAGATTATATCTCAAAGCAGTTTGCAATCAGTGCGAATAATCAGAACATCAATTTGGGGAAAATAATCATCGACGATTCAGGACAAGCGCTGAATGAAGTCGTGGTTAATGGAAAGCGAAGTACTTATGTGCAAACTGTAGATAAAAAGATTTTCAATGTTGGAAGCGACATTGCGAGCGGTTCTGGTGCAGTAAGCGATTTGCTCCAGAATGTTCCGTCCGTTCAAGTTGACATTGAAGGAAATGTTTCTTTACGAGGCAACGACAACGTTCTGGTCCTTATTAATGGAAAACCATCCGTTTTGATGCGCGGGGCCAATAGAGGAACGATTTTACAGCAGATTCCCGCTTCATCGATTGAACGGATAGAAGTAATCACTAATCCATCCGCTCAATTCAAACCTGACGGAACTTCCGGAATCATCAATCTTATTCTCAAAAAAGACCGTGCGACTGGGTTAAACGGAAACATATTAGCTAATGTCGGCAATAAAGGACGTTATAATGGCGGATTGGCTCTCGGGTGGAATTCGCCGAAATTTGGAGTGAACTTAAATTATGGTTTTCGGAAAGACCGTAGAGACAGAACGAACAAAAACGACAGAACATTAACAGATGAAGCAACCGGACTTCAAACAAATCTCTTACAGAATTCTGTAACAAAAGCTCCTTCAAAATCACATATCGGAGGAATCAGTTTACAATGGAACCCGACAAAGAAAGACGCCTTTGAGGCGAGCGGAAATTACACAAACATGAAATTCCCCCGAACCGAGGATAATGTCACGGTTCAGCGCAGCAATCAGGTAATCGAGAAAGAATATGATCGTCATCGCTTTGACAACGAAATTCAGCAAGAAGCTGAAGGAATGGCGGCATATACGCATACTTTCGGAAAAGATCATTCGATAACGGCAGATTACACCTACTCGCTTCAAGATGAAACAGAGAACAACCATTACAGTAATATATATACATTACCAACCTCAATAACATCATATGACAATACGCTCATCAAACAAAACAATTACTCAAATCTGGCTCGGCTTCAATACTCCAACAAAATCAACGAACGCAATTCACTCGTCGCCGGTTATGAAGGCGAGCTTGATAAAAGCGTCATGTATTATTTCGCAGAAGATTTGATTGATGGCTCATGGGTGAAAAATACGGATAAAAGCAATGATTTTATATTCAACGAAAACATACATGCATTCTATACGACTTGGGAGCATTCACTTGGCAATTTTGCATTAATGTTAGGAGCCAGAGGCGAGTTGTCTTTTATAAAATCAAATCTTAGAACACTCAATCAGATTGTACACAATAATTATTTCCTGTTTTTCCCTACATTTCATTCCTCTTATAAAATCAACGATCAGAACGAATTGCAATTTAATTATTCGTTGCGTGTACACAGACCTGAAGGAGATGATTTGAATCCTTTTCCAGAGTATCAAGACCCGTACAATCTGAGAGCCGGCAATCCTTATTTGAAACCTGAAAAGATTCATTCGTTAGAAATAGGCTGGCAATTCAAGAAAGATGCGACTACGATGATAATGACTCCCTATTATCGTTACACATACGATAAAATGACATCAATCACAAAGGTCCTTGACGGAGGAGTTGTCAAAACGACCTCAGAAAACATGTCGTCAAGCAAAGCGGCAGGAACTGAACTGATTGTCAATTCAGCCATCGGCAAATGGTGTAACTTTAATTTCAGCTCAAATGTCTTTTACAACACAATCGATGCTTCAGATCTTGGATATTCAAATAAAAAAGGCTCTTTGGCATGGTATCTATCCCTGAATTCCGACTTTTATGCTTTTAAGAATTTCATGTTGCAGGTAAACACCCGATACAACTCGTCGGTATTGACTCCGCAAGGGAAGAAAGAAGGAACATACATCATGAATATGGGTGCAAAATACGATATTCCCAAATGGAAACTTACGATAACAGCCACTGTATCCGACTTATTCAATTCGTATAAGAATGTGATGCTTGTAAATATCCCGACGATAAACCAGCGCGTAGAAAGAAGACGCTCGCCACGACTCTTCTATATCGGATTATCCTACAAATTCGGCGGTCATTCCAATTCAAAAAAGGATAAAGAATTGAAATACGATGAATCATTATAACTGAAAGACTGTTTGATTCAAACTGAAATCTGTCATAGTATCGATAAAGAAATGACGGCGATAAAGATATTGTCTTTATTAAAAGAGCAAATCCATGAATAAATGTTTTGTCCTGCTGATATTTGTAACGCCATACATCGCTGTGGCGCAGTCTCGTTCTCTTGAGATAAACAATGACAGCATTAATATTTTAAACAACCGGATTCCGGCTAAGGATACTTCATCTTTAGTTTCTAAAACCAGCTATTCGGCTACTGATTCTGTTTTTCCGCATAAAAAGAATTTTTCTTCTTACACTCATCCGATAACGCAATTCATATTGCCTGTAACCTTGACAGGAGTCGGATTTATCGGTCTGGAAAGTGATTGGCTGAAATACCAGAATCACGAAGTCCGCGACGAACTGCAAGAGAATATCGACAGTAAATTCACCATCGACGATTTCTCTCAATATTTACCAATGGCAACTGTATATGGACTGAACCTTTGCGGCATCCACGGATTACATAATTTCCGAGACAGAACAGTCATTCTTGCCACTTCCGCTTTGGTGATGGGAATAACTGTCAACTCCTTGAAACGGGTCACTCATGTAGAACGTCCCGACAGTTCATCATGCAATTCATTTCCGTCGGGACACACTGCAATGGCTTTTATGGGTGCAGAATTCTTATGGCAGGAATATAAGGATGTCTCTCCTTGGATTGGAATTGCAGGTTTTGCTGTTGCTGCAGGAACAGGATTCTTTCGACTGTACAACAACAAACATTGGTTGACCGATGTGATGGCTGGTGCCGGAATCGGCATTCTAAGTGCAAAAGTCGGATATATGATTTTCCCTTTCATAGAAAGGACATTATTCAGAAAAAACAATAAAGAAAAGAACATCGCTGCAGCTCCATATTTTAGCAAAGGGGAAGGCGGATTATGTTGTGTAATTCGTTTTTGATTAAGTTATATTAATATTCCGATATAAATGTCGGAATATTAAGAATAATGACTACATTTGGGAGATATTAGAAAACTCTCATATGAAAAAATTGTTTTTGCCAGCCTTAGCGTTGGTTTTGTGTATTTCCTCATCTAAGGCAGTTCTGAACGAAAAGAACCTCGCTCAGACGTTATCGGTGCTGCGCATCGAGCTCATGAATACATACAAAGAGCAGAGAATCTCGCTCCTACGCATCAATCAGATGAATGAGATTCAGCATCAAAGCATGATTGCCATCATGCAGCAAAGCGACCAAGTTGCGTTGATGCTCTATTCACAGAAACAGGATTATACATTCGACCTTACTTATGCCTGCCACGAAGCGACCGAGCAATTCCGTCAGTTCCGCATGAAAAGGATGCCGTACGACAAGATTCTGCAGAAACTGAACACCGACATCAACCGCTACAACGGCATGATTACAACGCTGCAGCAATTACCGCCATCGCTGATCAAACAGGCTCAACCGCAACCAAAACCCGGCGAGAAAATGCCGCCGCGACCCAAAGGCAAATCCCTGCCTTTCATGCTCAGCAAACAAGGTCAAGCAGATAGAGCCGCTTGCCTAAGCTATGCGATTGCCATTCGTGACCAAATCACAATGCAGCGAAACAATATCATCAAAGACAACGAGCATTACGAACGTGTCAGCTTGAAACTCAAGGAAGTCAACGACTATGCCATTCATCGCTATCGCAACATTCAGCAAAGCATCTTTGTCAATGGCGACGACACATATTTTTCAACGTTGAAGCGCTTCTCACGCGCCGTCAGTCTGGCTCGTCAAGATGTAAACGACAAATATCAAGATAGAGGATATCGTCATACTCACAGCGAATGGCGCGGACCGATTGTCATCGGATTGATAATCTTCGTCATTTTCTACTTAATCATTGCCACAATACTGAGCAATGTCATCGTACGCGTGATGATGAGAAACATCAAATCGCTCAGAACCGAAGAATTCCAGAAAAAGAAATTCTGCCTCATTCTTGCGGCCGGAGTCTTCATCTTCGCCATTTCAATCATGATTGTGCGAGGGTTCATGGACCACAATTTTTTCATCATGGCTTCCGGACTGCTAGTCCAGTTCGCATGGCTTTTAGGTGCAATCCTTGCATCGTTGCTCATTCGCTTGAAAGGAGACCAGATAAAGAGCGGTTTCCGCATCTATTCGCCAATCATGCTGATGAGTTTCATCATTATCGCTTTCCGCATCATTTTCATTCCGAATCGTTTGGTAAACTTAATCTTCCCTCCGATTCTACTTGTTTTCACTCTTTGGCAATTGAATGTTATTCGACGTCATAATATTAACATTTCAAGAAACGATATTTTCTTCACATGGATTTCATTGGCTGTAATGACTATTTCATGCGCGTTCTCATGGTTTGGTTATGTTTTGTTGGCGGTTCAACTCATCATTTGGTGGATGTTCCAATTAGCGGCCATTCAGACAATCACTTGCTGCTACGACTTGCTTCGACTTTACAAAGCGAAAGTTCTCGACAAGAAGATTGCGGCTTTCGGAGCTGCCATTGGCGAGACTGCCGCTGCCAACGCATCTGAAGAGGTCAAAGAAATAACTGCAAAACGGAAAAAAGGTACTCATATCCGAATCACATGGTTCTACGACCTGCTGAGCATGGCATTTTTCCCTGTTCTTGGAGTGCTTTCTGTTCTTTGGTGTATTTGGTGGGCAGCCGCCATATTCGATCTCACCGACGCTTGCTTCAGCATTTTCATGACACCTTTCGTCAACTTGCCAGGTGTTTGTCAGTTATCGCTCTTCAAGATTGTGCTTGTCGTCGGAATGTTCTTCATCTTCCGCTACATCAATTATGCCATCAGGAACTTCTATCAGGACATCAAACTCTCATCACTGAAGAGGAAAGCAAAAACATCAATTATCTCGGCGAATGAAACGAATTTCACTCTGTCGAACAATATTACAACAATCCTCGTTTGGGGCATATACATCATCTTCACGATTGTTCTACTGAAAGTTCCTAAATCAGGCATTTCAATTGTGACTGCAGGACTCGCAACCGGCGTCGGCTTTGCCATGAAAGACTTGCTGGAGAACTTCTTCTACGGTGTTTCACTTATGGCCGGACGTTTGCGCGTCGGCGATTATATCGAATGCGACAGCATCAGAGGCAAAGTAGACAGCATCACTTATCAAAGCACACAAATCGCGACGGCCGACGGTTGCATCATCGCATTCCTCAACAGTTCTCTTTTCAGCAAGAACTTCAAGAATCTCACGCGCAATCATTCATACGAAATGGTGAAGATTCCTGTTGGCATCGCTTATGGCGCAAATGTGGAAGAGGTTCGCAAACTTCTGCTCAATGCTGTCAAAAGTATGCTGGCTAAAGATGCAAGCGGACGCGACATCATCAGCGAAAGTCGAGGAATAAATGTTTTGTTCAACGACTTCGGCGACAACAGCATCAATCTCGACATCACTTTCTGGGTACTTGTTGAAGACAGATTCACATACGTGAGCAAAGTCAAAGAAATTATCTACGACACACTGACCGAACATCACATCGAGATTCCATATCCTCAACGCGACATTTACATTCGTCAAATGCCAGACAAAAAGTAAACCGGACGGGAAAAAGACAAAAAAGCCTGCAGACGAATAATCGCTTGCAGGCTTGTTGTAATAAATAATATAATCAACAAAAGAACATACAAAATAACGCTCTATTGAAGCGCTTTGGCATTGCGGTTGAAGTCAATCATCTTGAGCACTGTGACTGCTGCTTCAACTCCTTTATTGCCGAACTTTCCTCCCGAACGAGCTTTAGCTTGAGCCATATCGTTAGTCGTCACCATTCCGAATATGAACGGAATATCATAACGCAGATTGAGTTCGGTCAAACCTTGAGTGACTGACGAACAGACATAATCGAAGTGAGGAGTTTCGCCGCGAACGACACAGCCTAAAATAATCACACCGTCGAATAAGTTCGTCTCAGCCATTTGCTTCGCGCCGAAAGTCAGTTCAACACTGCCAGGAACACGCTCAACAAAGATGTCGTGCTCTGCAACACCATGTTTTTCCAACGTATCGCACGCTCCTTCAAGCAGACGCTCAGTGATGTTGCGATTCCATTCTGCAACGACTACGGCAATTCTCATCCCTGTTCCGTCAGGGACGCTGTCGAAGTCATAAGAAGAAAGATTCTGATATGCTGATGACATTTACTTGCCGCCAAGAGCTTGGGCACGCGTAATATACTTGTCGATATCCTGAGCTTCCATCGAGTTGAAGTATTTCTCCTTGATCTCGGTGTACACTTTGACAGCTTTACTGTATTCTTTCAGGTTCTCATAAGCAATACCGGCTTTTTTCAAATAAACAGGGCTGACTACTTCGTTGTCAGCTTCAGATGCAGCTTTCTCAAAATAACCGATTCCATCCTTTACCTTACCCATGTTTACATAGCAATCGCCAATCAAGCCGACGATAGCCGGAGAAACCATATTGTCTTTAACCTTGAAAGATTTCAGATATTTCAGAGCATTGGCATTGTCACCCATTTTGTAATAGCAAACACCTGCATAAGCTTTTGCAAGATTGCCGGATTTTGTACTGCCGTATTTATTTACGATAGAAATGAGTCCTTCATATCCAACTCCGTTTCCATTGAGAGCCAGATTGAATGAATCTTTGGCAAAATATTGTTCGCCCGGGAAAAGAGCAACAGCAGCCTTCTTCTCACGAGGCACCAAATAACCGTACTTGATACCGAAGATCACTGCAGCGAGAACTGCGATTCCAACGATAACATAAGTGATTTTCTTGGAGTTCTTCTGAATGAACAGTTCTGTTTTTGAGACGAGTACATCAACTTCAATGTCTTTTCCTGTCTCTTTTCCTTTTGCTTTTTGAGTAGCCATAATGTTTATTTTATATTTTATTATTCTGTATTATCGGCACATGAGTCGATTCAAGGCGCAAAAGTAGTTTTTTTTACTGAATTATTATATCAACTAAGTATATTTTTTAAATTTGTGCTCGAAAATATGCTGGAATGATTCTCCATAAACTATCCATATTAAACTACAAAAACATCCTGCAAGCAGAGATTGACTTCTCATCAGGGATTAATTGTTTTTTCGGAAACAACGGCATGGGCAAGACTAACCTGCTCGATGCAGTTTATTATCTTTCTTTCTGCAAGAGTCATGCAAACACGCCTGACAGTCAAATTATCCGCAACGGACAAGAGATGTGTGTCATCGAAGGCAAATATGATTATGACGGACATGAAGAAGATATATTCTGTGGAATCCGCACAGGACAACATAAACAGTTCCGACGGAACAAAAAAGAATATCAGAAACTTTCAGAACATATCGGTCTGCTTCCACTCGTCATGGTTTCTCCCGCCGATCATATTCTTATCCAAGGCGGAAGCGAAGAACGGCGCCGGTTTCTTGACATCATCATCTCGCAGCAGGACAAAACTTATCTCGCTGCGCTCATCCAATACAACAAAGCGCTGATGCAACGCAACACGATGCTCCGCAACCAGAGTTACGACGATGCGCTCTACGAATCGATTGAACTGATTCTCGAGCGCAACGGTTTGCTCATTCACGACCGTCGCCAAAAACTTATCACGGACCTGATTCCAGTGTTCAACCGTTTCTATCAGATTATCTGCAACTCGACCGAAGTGGTCGGACTTAAATATGTGTCTCAACTTGACAGAGATGATTTTGAAGAACGGATGAGCAACAGTCGCGAACACGACCGCATTCTGGGTTTCACTTCCGTCGGCGCACACAAGGATGATTTGGAGATGACGCTCGACGACCGGCTTATCAGACGCGTCGGCTCAGAAGGTCAAAACAAGACTTTCCTCATTTCACTTAAACTGGCTCAATTCGATTTCCTTGAAAAGCACGGACAAACCACTCCGATACTGCTGTTCGACGATATCTTCGACAAACTCGACGCCGCTCGCGTGGAACAAATTATCGAACTGGTCAGTCAAGGGCATTTCAAACAGATTTTTATTACAGACACCAATCGCAAACATCTAGACCAAATATTAACACCAACAGGCGGAAACTTCGCCCTTTTCCAAGTCAACAATGGAGAAGTTAAAACTATGGAGGGAACTTTATGAACCGAACCAATGCAGTGTCAGTTGGAGAAGTGCTGCGCACAATCTTCCAAGAGAACAAATTCTTTCACGAAAAATATATAGAAACAAGAACCAAAGAATCGTGGAAAGATGTCATGGGCTCAGGCATCATGCGCTACACGAGCAGCGTTAATGTTCGCAACCGAACGATGTTCGTCACTTTGCGTTCGTCGGTGCTTCGCAGCGAACTATCAATGCAAAGCGAGCAACTGCTGAAGAACCTTAACAGCTATATCGGAGAAAAAGTATTGGACAAAATCATACTTCAGTAAACCAAAAAAAGTTCCCTGCAGTTTCTTTACCAATCATCATATTTGTTGTACCTTTGAAAACTAATGATTCTTTAAATGGCAGAAAAAGAAAAAAGACAATACAACCGGCCACGGACCATCGCAATTCCGGCCGACGGACGATTGCAACCGCAAGCTATTGACCTTGAGGAAGCAGTCATCGGAGCTATCTTGCTCGAACAAGATGCTTATCCCATCGTCAGCGATATTCTCAAACCGGAGTATTTCTACGATTCAAGACATCAGAAAATATATCAAGCGGTCGTCGATTTATCAATCCACGAAAAACCTATTGACATTCTGACTGTCACCGACCAGCTCCAAAAAGCAGGACAACTTGAAGAAGTGGGCGGAGCTGTTTATCTTTCGCAACTTTCAAACAAAGTGGCCAGCGGTTCGCACATCGAATATCATGCGCGAATCATCGCACAGAAACATATTGCGCGTGAATTAATCAGTTTTACCGCTGATGTTCAAGGAAAAGCTTTCGACGAAAGCATTGATGTGGACGACCTGATGCAGGAAGCTGAAGGAAATCTGTTCGACATCTCGCAGCATAACATCCGCAAAGATGTGATTCAAATCAGTCCCATCATCACCGAAGCGTTGAAGAATATTGAAGACGCTGCCAATAAGAAAGAAGGCATCAGCGGCATCCCTTCCGGCTATCATGGAATTGACGAGATTACTGCAGGTTGGCAAAACTCTGACCTCATCATCATCGCTGCCCGTCCGGCAATGGGAAAGACAGCCTTCGTCTTGAGCATGGCTAAAAACATGGCTGTCGATTATAAGATTCCAGTAGGACTTTTCTCTCTTGAAATGAGCAATGTGCAATTGGTCAACCGTCTGATGGTCAACCTCAGCGAAATTCCAGGAGACAAACTGCGCAGTGGCCGTCTTGAATCGTTCGAATGGAAACAGCTTCACTCTCAAATTGCACCGCTTTTCGACGCTCCGATTTATATCGACGACACTCCAAGTCTTTCCGTTTTCGAACTGCATACCAAAGCCCGCCGATTGGTGCGCGAACATGGCGTCAAATGTATCTTTATCGATTATTTGCAGCTGATGAACGCAAGTGGAATGAACTTTGGCAGCCGCGAGCAGGAAGTCAGCAACATTTCCCGTTCGCTGAAAAGCCTTGCCAAAGAGCTGAATATCCCGATTATCGCACTCTCGCAGCTCAACCGTGGTGTAGAAGCACGACAAGGAATCGAAGGCAAGCGTCCTCAACTGGCCGACCTCCGCGAATCCGGAGCAATTGAACAGGATGCAGATATGGTTTGCTTCATCCATCGTCCTGAATATTATCGAATCACAGAAGATGCAAAAGGAAACTCTTTGATTGGCATGGCTGAAATCATCATTGCCAAGCATCGTAATGGCAAGACTGGCGATGTCATACTTCGCTTCAAGAGCGAGTTCGCAAAATTCTTGAATCCTGAAGATGACATTCCTGTTCAAACGATTCCTTCAAAGATGAACCAGATGCAAGATAATGATGTTCCTGCCGAACCTATTACGCCGCCGAACAAAGATTTTCTTGCTCCGGACAATTCCCAAGTACCTTATTAAATAGGATAATCAATCTTCAATATCATGAATATGAATAAAATAACAGCAATGACAGTTTTATCGACCATGTTACTTGCAGGAGCTTGCTCCGAAGGCACAAGCAACAAAGACAAAGATGAGCCTATCATCGAACAGGCTGCAGTGAAAATAACTGACGGACGAATGACTCCTGAAGCTCTTTGGGCAATGGGACGAATCGGAGGAATGAATGTATCGCCCGATGGCAAGCGCATTGTCTATTCAGTAGCGTTCTACAGCATTCCTCAGAATAAAAGCAACCGCGAATTATTTGTCATGAACATCGACGGTTCGGACAACAAACAGATTACAAAAACCCGCTTCAACGAAAATGAAGCTGTTTGGCTCGACAACGATAACATTGTTTTCCTGTGCAACGAAAGCGAAAAAAGCCAACTTTGGATGATGAAAGCCGACGGCAGCAACCGCAAACAAATCTCCGATTATGACGGAGATATCGAAGGTTTCAGATTCTCACCCGACCATAAGAAAGTGCTCTTCATTTCTCAAGTGAAAACCGTGAAAAGCACAGCCGACAAATATCCAGACCTCGACAAAGCGACTGGCGTGATTGTCAACGACCTCAACTATAAACATTGGGACGAATGGGTTACAACCGCTCCACATCCTTTTGTCGCTGAATTTGACGGTAAGAAAGTTGGTGAAGCAACCGACATAATGAAAGGCGAACCGTATGAATCGCCAATGAAACCTTTTGGTGGAATTGAGCAACTTGCATGGGACACGAACTCGAGCAAAATCGCTTACACAAGCCGCAAAGCAACTGGTCTTAAATACGCATTGACAACAAACTCTGACATCTATATATATGATCTCGCGACCAAAAAGACGGAAGACATCACGACCGAGAATAAAGGTTATGATACAAATCCGCAGTTCTCGCCCGACGGCAAACAAATTGCTTGGTTGAGCATGGAACGCGAAGGTTATGAGGCCGATCAGAACCGACTGATGATTATGGATCTCGCCAGCAAACAAAAACAGTTTGTAAGCAAAGCCTTCGACTCGAATGTCGACGCTTTCGTCTGGGCTCCTGATTCGAAGAAGATTTGGTTCACAGGTGTTTGGCACGGAGAAATACAAATCTATGCTCTCAACTTGGCGAATGATTCGATTGTACCTGTAACCGAAGGAGTTCATGACTATGGGACCATTGTCTTGGGCGATAAAAATGGCACACAACTGATTGCCATGCAACATTCGTTCAGTCAAGGCGATGAACTCTACGCGGTCGCAACAGACGGAAGCAAAAAAGTGAAACAGCTCTCATTTGTCAATAAAAAGATTTACGACCAATTGGAAATGGGCCGCGTTGAAGCACGCTGGATGAAAACTACCGACAACAAGCAAATGCTTACTTGGATTATCTATCCGCCTCATTTTGACAAGAACAAGAAATATCCGACGCTGCTCTATTGTGAAGGCGGACCTCAAAGCGCTGTAAGTCAATTCTGGAGCTATCGCTGGAATATGCAAATCATGGCAGCCAACGATTATATCATCGTTGCACCAAACCGCCGCGGATTGCCCGGCTTCGGAATGGAATGGAATGAAGAGATTAGCGGCGATTATGGAGGCCAATGCATGAAAGACTATTTCACAGCGATTGATGAGTTCGCTAAAGAACCGTTTGTCGATAAAGACCATCTTGGTTGTGTAGGTGCAAGCTTCGGCGGTTATTCAGTTTATTGGATTGCAGGTCATCATGACGGCCGATTCAAAGCTTTCATCGCCCACGACGGAATCTTCAACATGGAAATGCAATACCTCGAGACCGAAGAACTTTGGTTCGAGAATTGGGACATGGGCGGAGCTTTCTGGGACAAGAAAAACGCTGTTGCCCAGAAATCATTCAGCAATTCACCTCATCTGTTTGTCGATCGTTGGGACACGCCAATTCTATGTATTCACGGAGAGAAAGACTATCGAATCCTTGCTTCTCAAGGAATGGCAGCTTTCGATGCAGCAGTCATCCGCGGCATTCCTGCTGAACTGCTGATTTATCCTGATGAAAACCATTGGGTATTGCAACCTCAGAATGGAATTCTTTGGCAGCGCACATTCTTCGAATGGCTCGACCGATGGTTGAAACCTGCTAAGAAATAAAAATTGATTAATAAACCGAATGAAAAGCTTGCCGATTATTCGACAGGCTTTTCTTCTTCTGAAGCTGCATCTTTACCGTTACCAAACAGTATGCTGTCAGGCAATTCCAAGTCAAGACTATCGTCTTCAGGACGATAACTATAATATGGACGACAATTATAGTTGCGCGTGATTGCCTGCTTCGGTGCAGGGAATTTACCACGATAACGCGCGAACTGTGGATCAGCCAAAACCTGTTCCATAAAATATGCATAAATGGGCAACGCAGTTCGGCTTCCTTGTCCCAATTCTCCTGAACGGAAGTGAATGCTTCGATGTTCACCGCCAACCCAAGCTCCTGCCATCAATGTTGGAGTTGTTCCAACATACCAAGCATCGCTATGATTGCTGGAAGTTCCAGTCTTACCACCAAATTCAGTATTGTAAGTAAAGAGTTTAAATGCCCAAAGTGCCTGACTCGTTCCTCCACGTTCCGTCATTCCACCTTTCAGCATTTCAGTCATCAGATAAGCAGTTTCATAAGAAATCGCTTGTACTTGACGCGCTTTATGTCGATAGAGCACGTGACCGTCACGGTCTTCGATTCGAGTAACAAGCACAGGTTCGTGACGCATTCCGTCGTTAACGACTGTTGAATAGGAATTGACCAATTCCAACAGTGAAACATCAGAAGAACCAAGGCTCAATGAAGGAGTCTCTTCAAGAGGTGTATGAATTCCCATCTTCCTGGCTGTCACAGCGATATTATGAATGCCAATTTGTTTTGCAACCTGCACAGCAATACTATTGCACGATTGAGCAAAAGCAGCTTTCATTGACATAGAATCGCCTGTAAAGTAACCGTTGGCATTATGAGGAATCCAAAGCTTCAGTTGTCCTTTATCCATCACTTCCCAATCGACATATTGATCTTTCCACATATCGCATGGCGACATTCCTTGATTGAATGCTTCTGAATAAACAAACAGTTTAAAAGTACTTCCAGGTTGACGTTTTGAGAGAACCTTATCATATTTCCATGAATTAAAATCAATGTCACCGACCCAAGCTTTCACTTCTCCCGTTTGAGGTTCCATTGCAACAAATCCGCAATGCATGAATCTCTCCATATAACGAATCGAATCAAGCGTACTAATTGTGGTATCCCGCATTCCAGTGTTGTAATCAAATACTTTCAGCTTGTGAGGCTTATTTAGATAATAATTAATGCTATCGGGATTATTTGGAAAACGATCTAACAAACGCTTGTAAGTATCGGTTCGCTTAGCGAGATCTTCGATGAAGTTAGGAATTTCAACGCCAGTTTTGTCACGCCAAGGATTTTGCGTTCCCCAATGATTGTTGAAATTACGCTGAACGACGCGCATCTGTTTCTGAACTGCTGCTTCTGCATATTGCTGAAGACGAGTGTCCAAAGTAGTGTAAATCTTCAAACCGTCGCTATAAATATTATAATCGTTCTCTTTGCACCAGCGCTCCAGAGAGGCAGCAACTGCTTCTCGGAAATAAAGTGCAATTCCGTCATAGTTGCGCTCCACTTCATACTGCAAACGGATTGGCATCCTCTTCAAAGAGTCGCATTCAGCACGTGTAATCATCTTATGAGTAAGCAGATTATCCAGCACGACATTGCGGCGCTGAAGGCTCTGTTTCGGATGAATGCGAGGATTATAATAAGTCGTTGCTTTCAGCAGACCGATTAATGTTGCCGCCTGTTCAAGGGTAATCTTTTGTGGAGTCGTATTGAAATAAGTTTTGCAGGCGGTCTTTATGCCATAAGCGTTACTGCCGAAATCGACAGTATTAAAATACATGGTTAAAATCTCGTTCTTGCTGTAAAACATTTCAATCTTAATAGCCAGAATCCATTCCTTGCTCTTCATTATAAGCATACGAACGCCAGGAATATGCCCCAACAAACCAGTTGAATACTGACTGCGCACTTTGAACAGATTTTTACAGAGCTGCTGTGTGATTGTACTTGCACCGCGGGCATTGCCGTGAGTCATATCTTTAGCGGCAGCAAAAAGACCTTTCAAGTCGATGCCGAAATGTTGATAGAAACGTTCGTCCTCTGTTACAATAAGTGTATGAGTAAGAAGCGGAGAGATTTCATTGTATGAAACAGGCGTTCTGTTTTCCTTGAAAAATTTGCCGAGCAGTTTACCATCGGCACTATAAATCTCGGATGCGACAGCTTGATTTGGATTGCGAACAGCTGCAAGTCCCGGAGTCTTGCCAAAGAGACCTAAGAAGTTGAAGTCCACCATCAGCAAGTAAAGAATGAAGCAAGCAAAGAATGTTACTATGATGATTAAGAACTTGCCATACCAAGCAGACTCGCGATAAGTCGTCTTATATTTATTCCACCACGAACGGACATAACTCCATCCTTTCTTAAGAATGGGTAACACACGATCCGTTATAAAATTCTGATTATTCTTTTCCACTAAAAATTAGCTTAATTAAAACGGTCGCAAAGATACTACATTTTATATTATTGCTTACTTTTGTAGGAATGATTAATCTTTATTTAAAAATGAAACACACCGTTTTTCTTATCTTTTTTTTTGTTACAGTAGCCCTATCAGCAGCTGCACAAGCTAACAGCGACAAGCAAATCAAATCAGATTATTTATCAGGCAAAACCTCTCCAGTAAGCTTTACAATTGGCGACGCATCGTCGACAAGTTTCCTTGGCGAACTCAAAGCAACTGTCAACGACAAGACAACCGATAGAATTGCGCATCGAACAATTGTTTATAAAAACTCATCAGGTGTAGAACTACGCATAGAAGCGCAATTCTATCCGGATTTCAATGCTGTCGAATGGGTTGGATGGCTGAAGAACAATGGTTCCACGAATTCTCCAATTATCAAAGATATCGACGTTTGCAATGTTTTAACTGAGCTGAAAGCATCCGCCAATGACACAGTTTACTGGTCGCGCGGCAGCGACGGCGAAATCAACGACTTCGAGCCGATGACGACAGCTATTAGGAAAGAAGTTGTTAAGTTCGGGACCAATTTAGGGCGTTCTTCAGATACTGATTGTCTTCCATTCTTCAATCTGCACGACGGACAGAATGGCGTCGTTGCCGGAATCGGTTGGTCGGGCAACTGGCAAAGCACAATGCAGCAGAAGAATGGCAAAGTTGCTTTGTCGGCAGGATTCAGCCGCACAATGGGCTTTTATCTGAAGCCAGGCGAAGAGGTTCGCACACCATCAATCGTCCTTATGTTTTGGCAAGGAAAAGACCGGATGATGGGGCACAATCAGTTCCGTCAGTTGATTCTTCGTCATTTTACTCGTCAGATTGACGGCAAACCGGCGAATTCTCCGATTTCCATGTCTCTCGGATACAATGGTCCGAAACCTTGCGTGGAGTTCTGTTGCACAGATGCCGATTATGCACAATCGATTATTGCTCGCGCCAATCGTTATGGCATCAATCCGGAAATCTGGTGGATTGACGCAGGCTGGTATAAATGTCCGGTTGACGATTGGACACATGTCGGCACTTGGGAACCTGACAGCACTCGTTTTCCTTTCGGCTTCGCTCCTATCGGTCTGCAAGCCAAGAAATATCACCAGGGATTTCTCGTCTGGTTCGAGCCCGAGCGTGTGACCAAAGATTCATGGATCTATGAAAACAAACCTGAATATCTGCTGCGCGCCAAAGGAAAAGCCTCTTGTCTGCTCGACCTTGGCAATCCAGAAGTTGTCAAATGGATTAGCAACCATATCAACAAAATCATCAAAGACGGCGGACTTACCTTCTACCGTCAAGACTTCAATATGCGTCCAGTCGATTATTGGAATCAGAATGACGAACCGAACCGCAAAGGCATTCATGAAATCCGCCACATTATGGGATTGTACCAGTATTGGGACAATTTGCTAAATGCAAATCCAGGTTTGCAGATTGACAACTGCGCAAGCGGAGGCCGTCGTCTCGACATGGAAACGACAAAAAGAAGCATTCCTCTTTGGCGAACCGATTACAACTATCACGAACCTGTAGGATATCAAAGCCAAACATACGGATTGGAATATTTTCTTCCCTGCCACACGACTGGTTGTGGATCAACCGAAACTTACAACTTCCGCAGTGGAATGACGAACGGCTATAACTTGGCTTGGAACATCAATGCCGACCATTTCGATGCTCCTGCAGGACATGCTTTGCTGGCAGAACTGCGCGATGTCCGCGATTACTTCTATAAGGACTTTTATCCTGTTACTCCATACAGCACAAGTTCAAGAAATTGGATTGGTTATCAATTTAACGATGCCATTTCCAATACAGGAGTTGTGCTTGTATTCCGTCGTGATAATGCCGGAAAACAACAGCATATTTCCATTCACGGACTTATCGAATCGGCCAACTATGAGCTCTTCTTCAAAGATTTCGGCATTACAAAGACTTATTCCGGAAAAGAATTGACAGAAAAAGGACTCGATATTGCAATTCCACAGCAACCGGGCAGCCTGCTCATCAAATACAAGAAAACAAACTGATTCAATTCTAAGACATGAAAACATTATTTCTATCTCTATTAGCAACATTAGTAATTGCTCCAGCTATCGGCCAAACCATTTATGTCAGTCCTTCCGGCAATGATAATGCTGCAGGAACATCTTCTGCACCTGTCGCATCGCTCCGCAAAGCCTGCAATATTGCTCGCGAGCTTCGCAAAAGCACTTCGAAGCAACCCATTACCATTTCCATAGCCGAAGGTTCATATTCGATGAGAAGTCCGCTGACGCTGACGCCTGAAGATGCAGGAACTGAACAATCACCGCTCATCATCAAAGGACAAGGAATGGGCAAAACCATTCTTTCCGGCGGCATTGAACTTCCTCCTTTTATTAAAGTGAACGACAATCTGTGGAAAGCAGACCTCAGCGACATCATGCTTACTGGAGGAAAAATAGAACAGCTTTTCATCAACAGCAATCGTGCTGTTCGCGCGCGCACCCCAAATGCTGACAGCTATTTCATTCCAGGTCCAATCCGCGAAACCAAGATTGATTCCATTCCTGAGCGAGGCGCCACTCGCACGGGTTTTGCTTGTCAAGAAGTAAAAATGCCTTCAGCAGCGGTGGACGCATTGAATCACTTATATTCAAGAAGCTTCTCGCAACTGAAAGTTTCTTTCTATCATGCCTGGGATATGACGCGCCGTTATGTTCTCAGCTATTCGCCTCAAGATTCTACAATCTTCGTTGGAGGCGATCCGATGAAATCATGGAACCCAATCGGCCGCTGTGCGCAAATCATGTTCGAAGACGACCGCTCCTTCTTAGATGCTCCGGGAGAATGGTTCTATGACGAAACTGAACTTACATTATATTATATTCCTCGCAAAGGTGAAGAGATTGAAAACAGTCGTGCTGTCATTCCAGGACCGCGTCAGTTGCTGAAGATTGAAGGTACAGCAGACCAACGTGTTTCCGACATTCAATTCGAGAATCTTTCGTTCCAATATACTAACTCCATCATGTCATGGAAAGGCGATGAACCGCAACAAGCAGCAAGTTCAACAGATGCAACAGTGATGGCCGACTATGCTCAACGCATCAAATTCACAAACTGTGAAATCTCACACACTGGGAACAATGCCATCTGGTTGCGCAATGGATGCAGCTATTGCAATATTAGCAGATGTTATCTGCACGACCTCGGCATTGGAGCCTTGAAAATTGGCACTCAAGCCATTCCTGCCGACGAAGCTCGTGATTTGACCAATCACATCACGGCAGATAACAACATCTTCCGCGATGGAAGTCTTGTCTTCCCGACCGGTGTCGGAGTAACACTTTTCAGTTCTGCTGACAACACAATTTCTCACAATGAGATTTCGAAGTTCTATTATTCAGGTGTTTCTGTCGGATGGGTTTGGGGTTATGCTCACAGTCCAAGCAAGCGGAACCATATCATTTACAATCACATTCATCATATTGGTTGGGGATTGCTAAGTGACATGGGCGGAGTTTACACATTGGGAAAATCTGAAGGCTCGGAAGTGAGCAACAATGTCATTCATCATATTTATTCTTTCGATTATGGCGGCTGGGGACTTTATACCGACGAAGGTTCGACAGGAATACACATGGAGAACAATCTCGTTTATCAATGCAAGAGCTCCGGATTCCATCAGCATTATGGAGAGAATAATTTTATCCGCAATAACATTTTCGTCAATCAGCTGGTTAATCAGTTGGAAGCGACACGCATTGAAGAGCACAACTCTTTCACTTTCTCCAACAATGTGATTTATTACACTCAAGGAAACATGTATGGAAAACAATGGGATCAAGTTCATGCCATCGTCGACAAGAACTGCTATTGGAATCCATCAAAGCCAGTCAGTTTTAACGGTAAGACAATGGAAGAATGGCGAAATGCACATAAGAAAGACTTAAAATCCATCATCGCCGACCCGAAGTTTTATGACATCAGCAAATGCGACTTCAGAATGAAGAATAAAGCTGCTCTGAAAAAAATCGGATTCGTGCCTTTCGACTACACAAAGGCCGGAGTTTATGGCGATACGGATTGGTTAAAGCTCTCAGAATTTGACCCAGCTTATGCATCCCGCTATGATGAGCTTGTCAATGCTTATGAAAAGGGTGCCGGAAGATAACTCTCTTAATTGAACCTCATCTATAACACAAAGTGGATTCCTTTTTGATGAAGGAATCCACTTTTTTATTGTCAAGTTCGGAATTGTTCCGAAGCTATGAATGTCTAATGTTTTTTGAAAATCTTGAGAATGCCGAAAAAAATCAATCGCAATATCAGAAAGACAATATATAAAACAGCTGTTAGAATCAATGTCCAAAGCCATTGAGTATAGAGTTCTTTCCAATCTGTCTTATATACAATGATTGAAACCACATTAGTTGCAATAGCTAAAAGGAAGCAGACCAATAAAATGATAAGCTCCGTTTTCTGTCTTTTTTGTGTAAAAACTATATCTTTCATGATTTATGCGAAATTGAGATAAGGGATTTTATACTCTTCCGGGAAAGTGATTATGCGCTGTTCATCCATTGCAAGTTCACCAAGCAAAGAAAGAGTTGAAGAATAATAAGCCTCTTCCAAGAGGCCCGGAGCATCTTTTCCTGAAATTGCAGATTGACAGAATGCAGTTTCAAGTTCAATGCTGCCATCGCCAAGTGCTCCGACTGAAGAAGCACCGTCATGACTAACCATTTTATCCATAATCGGTTCACCTTTGTCTTCATTGGCTGTTTCAGGCACCCAAGTTGGACCGGCGAAAAATGCATCGTCAAACATTTTATGCTCAATCTGATTGATAAGCTGCATGATGCCCGGAGCCGGCTTAACATCTTCAAAATAATATCGGCCTTTCTCAGGCTGCATCGAACCTTTGTTGCCGAGAATCACCTCTTCCAAGCCAAGGAATTTGTTGGAAATAATCGATTCATAAGTCATCTTGACACCATTCGGATAACGATAAATAAGACTGACATTATCATAAACCTCGCGTCCGTCTTTCCAATAAGTGATGTCACCGCAGCCCATCACAGTTTCGGGAAGCATTTGAAGAGCCCAATTTCCAACCTGCAGCTGATGCGCAGCAAGTTCAGTCATCAGACCTTGAGAAGTAGCTTTATATAGACGCCAATTGATTTTGCGTTCCAAATCAGGTGACGGAACATCTCGACGCCAATTGTTGTTGCGATACCAATAAGCGCGAATACCTTGAATTTCACCAATCAGGCCGGAATGAATCATTCCCATTGCTTTGATATATTTCGGATCATAAAGTCGTTGCTGGCCGATGAACATGACTCTGTCAGATTTCTTATGCGCATTGTACATGTCAAGGCATTCCTGAAGAGTCATACCCATTGCCTTCTCGCAAAAGACATGTTTTCCGGCAGCCAAAGCTTCGATTGTCATGTGAGCATGTTCGTTCAGCGGTGTTGCAATCATCACAGCCTGGACATTCTTGTCGTCCAACAGACGACGATAATCAGTGTACAACTTTGCATTCGGAAAAATCGCAGATCCTTCTTTCAGATGCGGCATATAATTATCGCACAATGCTATTACATCGGCAAAAGGATTTGTAAGCAGATTATTCAAATGATATTGTCCCCGTGAACCAGTGCCGATAAAACCAATCCGAACCTTTTCTTTATCTTTTACCATCAGAGCCTTGTCCTCTTTACTGCAAGACTGAAGCCAAGGGAAAGCTGTCAGTAACAGCCCGCTGCCTCCAATAGTGCCAATTTCTTTGAAAAAATCTCTTCGATTTATTCCTGAAGTGTTTTCATTACTCATATCTCATATATCTGTTTTTCAATTAAATCAAATTTAGTTGCAATACTGTCGATTTGTTGTTCTGAGGCCACCATGAAAACCGTTGACAAAACTTCCGCATCAATCGGGTTAGCAGAAACGACTGCCGTCAGGCGTCTTCTTTCCTCAAACTTTCCACTCTCAGGATTAACGATGTGTTTCGGATGCGAAGGCATATTTCCTGAAACAGACAGCGAAGAGTCTTTCAAGTGGAAATTAGTAAGGCCTTTGCTTGTATAAGGATTATTGATTCCAACCGGCCAATAATCTCCTTGCGGATGATGGCCAAGAGCCAACACTGCACTGTTGCCGAAGTTAACAAGAGCTTGCGTCACCTCATTTTCCATCAACATTTTAAATATCACCGACAAAGCATAACCTTTTCCATACCCGCCCAAGTCGAGTTGAATGTCTGCAGAAGTGAATCGGACATCTTTAAAATTATTCTCTTCAGAAAGGATCACGCGGCTGAAGTCCAGCATCGTGATATCGAACAAATGGTCTGTCAAATCCCAATATTTCCGACAATCCTGTAAGATATTCCAAAGTTCATCACTTATTTCAACCGGACGGACAAAAGCATCACGATTGACAAGCGCCAATTCACCTTCTTTGTCATAACGACTCATCATTCTGTCAAGTCTTTTCAACTCTACTAACAAGTCATTCCACACTGCTTTCAGTCGGTCTTCATAAGCGCCAATCATCAACACATCGAATTGTGTGCCCATAATGACTTCCTGAGAACCATGAAACAGATGAGAATTGGAATAATAATTCGAGTAAGACATGCCAAATGTTTTTCAAGGGTCAAATCCACCTGCAAAACTACAACCAATTATTTGCAATCAATTGCGATTTCAACTTTTTTATTCAAATTTCACGGATATCAAAAGTAAATCGCAGCATCTTCCCTGAAAAAGCAGGAACTGTGAGCCGATATGGGCATGAAGAAGTCAATGTTCCGATGACCTCATCACCGAAGAGCAGATCCTTGACATGTGCCGGCTCATTGTCCTTGATTGCAAGAGCTCTGAAAGCTTCATCCGGAATATGAATCTGAACATCATGTTCAGAACTGTCGAAATTGACTAAAACCAACAATATTGTTTTATCCAATTTTCTCAAGAACACATATTCACGGGCAGGATTAAAATTCGGATTATTGAGATTGGCATAAGTCAAGTCATAGAAACCACCTTCCCTTATCACTGGTTCCAAAATACAGGCATTAAGCAGTTTTGAATAATCCTCACGCAACAAACGCTGCGCTTCTGTCAGACCGCCGCCGTCGAACTTTCCCTCATTTATCCATCCGCGAATGGATGAAAGGCTCCAATAATCGAAGATTGAAGTCCGACCATCACGTCCGCTATAACCTTCTTCATCCATGCCTCGCTCACCGACTTCCTGACCGCTGTAAATCATGACTGGATTGATATTCATGGAAGCGGCGACAATCATTGCCGGGAAACCGGCTTGTGCATTTCCCGCGAAGAAATCCGAAGCGATGCGCTGTTCGTCATGATTTTCCATAAAGGTAAGAGCCTGACGCTGCATGTCGCCCATCGACTGCCAGCAATAAGAGATATTACTTGCAGGAAGTTCGTTGCGGACAACTTTCCGCAGAGTATCGTACAAGCCAACTTTATCATAGAGATAATCGAAGCATCCGCGCTCCAGATAAGCCGAATATTCTGAAGGATTATAAATCTCAGCAATAAACATCGTGTCGTGAACCTCTTTCACTTGAGGAATCGCCCAATGCCAAAACTCGACCGGCACCATTTCAGCCATATCGCAACGGAAGCCATCCACACCTTTTGAGCACCAGAAAAGAAGAATGTCGAGCATCTTCTTCCAAGTGTCAGGAATCGGATTGAAATGAGCTGTGTGAGCATTCAGATAATCGATGCCATAATTCAGTTTGACTGTTTCATACCAGTCATTATGACTTGGGAATGCATCAAAGTGGTCGTTGCCTGTAGCCTTTGCAGGGAACTCGCTATAAATAAAATCGGCTTGCTGATTGTCCTGAACAAAAGTCAGCGGCTGGCCTGGGATATAGTAAAAATTGTTGTTTGAGTCAAAAGCAACAGACGTATTGTCGTGATGACCGAGATCTTCGATATAAGGCGGACGCGAGTCAGAATAATACTGACGGGCGACGTGATTCGGTACGAAATCGATGATTACCTGCAGGCCGTTGTTGTGAGTTCTTTCAACCATAGCTTCAAACTCCTGCATTCTGTCGGGAACGTTTTCGGCCAAGTCGGGGTCAACATCATAATAATCCTTGATAGCATATGGAGAGCCGGCTTTGCCTTTGACAATCGCATCATGGTCGCGACGGATGCGCCATTGCGAATAATCGGTGCAAGTCGCATGCTCGATAATTCCGGTGTACCAGACGTGGGTGACGCCGAGCGCTTCAATCCTCTGAAGCACCTCGTCTGTGAAGAAGGAAAACTTACCGACGCCATTATCGTTAATAGAGCCATTCTTCACCGGGTCAGCTTTCAGATTGCCGAACCAACGTGGGAACACTTGATAAATGATAATTTTATTTTGCTTCTTCATTTTAATGCATCAGTTAAATTATTCTCCGAATGCTGATACAAATATGTAAATTATTTCTGAGATAAACAAATTAAGAATGTGTAATCTCGGTTACAAAATACTTTTTGCAATCCAAGCACAAGCTTCAGCATCGGCCAAAGCGTTGTGATGATTGGATAATTCATAGCCGCAACGTGCTGCTACTGTTTGCAATTGGTGGTTTGGGAGGTCTCTCAGAACTCTCCGCGAGCCGATAAGTGTGCAATGGAATTCATAATCGGGATAATCCATGCTATAGACACGGAAAACTTCCTTTAAACAACTCTCGTCGAACGCTTTATTATGCGCCACCAGAGGCAGTCCGCATATCTTTGACTCGATTTTTCGCCAAACTTCGGGAAAAATTGGTGCATTTTCTGTATCACAGCAAGTAAGACCGTGAACGCGAGTGCACCAATAGTTATAATAATTGGGTTCAGGATGAATCAGACTGTAAAATTTGTCTGAGATAACGCCTCCTCGAACAATCACAATACCGACACTGCAAACGCTTGCACGCGATGAATTGGCAGTCTCAAAATCGATTGCGGCAAAATTATTCATACAATAATTTTCACTTGACCTTTTCGATATTTATCAGACGGAGATTCGTCAGCACAGTTTCCTCGGCAAGCTGCCGGAAATATTGTGCATCGTCATCAGCAAGTCCGGCAGTAAAAGATGTTTGGTAACGATGCTGAAAGATGGTTGTGAAAATGACATTGGCAGCCAGATAACTTCCTCCGACAGTCGGATGCGAACCGTCAGGCATATAAAGGTTGAACTTCGGTCTTTGCTCCCGTGCTTTCATCCAAGCTATTCCTACAGGTGCGCACCAGGCATCGCTCTGATAAGCCATTTCCAGATAGCTTGTCATCAACCGCATCTGCATCCCAAGATAACTTCCGCTCAAAGGATATTTCTTGACTTGAAGACTGTCCTCATCGCCGTCCCTGTGTCCCCATGTCATATAAAAGATGACTTTAGCCGAAGGATTATACCGATGAATCAAGCTGTCCAAACTGCGAGCCGGAGCAAAAGTCTGCGACTGCACTTCCCAAGAGGAATAAGAGGGAGCCTGGCTTTGTTCTTGAAGAACAACATAATTCCAATTCCCTTTCTTCACCTCTTCAAAGACTTTCGGGTTCTTGATATGCTGACGGAGATAATAACCTCCGGGTGTCACCTGCCCGATAGCAACCGCAATATTCTGTGTTGCAGCAATTTTCTTGACCATTTGCGGCAGTTCATTGAAATAGGTATAGCTATTGCCGATGAACAAAATGCGCATCGAGTCTGTCGCAGCGGCATTCGTTTTCTGAGCCGAAGCCGAAAACGAAAGCAATGCCGCAAAAATCCCTAAAGCGAGGCTTTTGAAAATCTGGTTTTTCATATCAAGAACAATATGTCCCGAAGACTTTTATTTCGCTACTTTCTCCAAACGTTTCATGATGGAGAAGATGAAAGCTGCAGCCAACAGACAGCAGACAACCAGAATTCCCCAAAGCATCCAAAGCTGCATTCCGCCCCAAAGGATACCGATGATTGCGACGCAGTAATTGCCGACAGCCGTTGCTGCGAGCCAACCGCCTTGCATCAGGCCTTTATATTGCGGAGGAGCCACTCGAGAGACGAACGACAATCCCATCGGGCTTAAGAACAATTCAGCGATTGTCAATGTGAAATAGGTGCTGATCAACAGATTTGGAGAAACAGTTCCGTCGACACCGCCGGTTGCAGCCAAAGCATCCGGTGTAGGCAGGCCGATAGAGCCAAGCGACATGATGATGAAGCCGATAGCGGCAATCAACATTCCGAAGCCGATCTTGCGCGGAGCCGAAGGTTCTTTGCCCTTCGAAGCCAACCATGCGAACAATCCGACAGACAGCGGAGTCAGTATGACGATGAAGAACGGATTGAACTGCTGGAAACTTTCCGGAGTGATATTGATGGTTTCGGGCATTGCATGATAAAGTATATATGCACCGATTGCACCGATGAAAAAGGCGGCCGCACTGATAAGACGCGAACGCAATTTTTTAGAAGTGACGAAGCTGACCAATCCATAGAATGCGACAATCAGCATCACCATATTTGGCAGACTGAAGCTGAAACGGTTCAGACCGCCGACAGTGCTCATTGTGTAGTCGCGAGCGAACCAAGTCAATGTAAGTCCGTTCTGATGGAAAGCCATCCAGAAGAAGATAACCACAGAGAACACAAGGCAAAGAGCGATGATGCGTTCTTTTGTTTCTGCAGGAGAAAGAGGCTCGACTGTGCTCTTCTCGCCACTGGCTTTTTCCTCTTTGGCAAGCTCACGAGCCGTGACATCGGCTTTCTTGTAATATTTGCGGAATACCAGGAAAATCAGCAATGAAATCACCAGAGAGACGCAAGCTACTGCAAAACCGTAGTTGTAGGAAGCTGACAAATGAGCTATATAATTCCGACCGAACTCAAGGATATCAGTTCCGGAATAGCCCTGCGCACTTGCCAACGTGGCAAGTTGATTTGTACCTTCCGGAGTGATAGTATTGTTCATCATCTGGTGAGCCAACACAGGGATTGAAGCGTCATAAGTGAGACCGGCACGAGCCAGCGAATGATTGACGATCGCCTTAGCTGCACTTGGAGCGAAGAAAGCGCCGATGTTGATGCACATATAGAAGATACTGTAAGCAAGGTCGCGTTTCGAATTGTATTTCGGATCGTCATACAGATTGCCGACCAACGCCTGCAGATTGCCTTTGAAGAAGCCTGTTCCAATCGCTATGAGCGCCAACGCCCCGAACATCATCAACTGCGCCACAACATTTGTTCCGCTTGGGACAGCCAGCAAAAGATAACCCAGGAACATAACGACGACGCCGAGAATGATGGTTTTGCCATAACCCAGAACTTTATCAGCCAGCAAACCGCCGAACAACGGCAGAAAATAGACTAAGGCCAAAAAAGTGACATAGATGAGACTCGTCGTTTTTGGTGCAAAACCGAACTTGGCTTGGATAAACAGAACGAAGATTGCAAGCATCGTGTAATAACCGAAACGCTCGCCCATATTCGCAAAGGCAAGAACAAATAGTCCTTTGGGATGATCTTTCAACATGGTATTTATATTTTAATGTTTAATGTTCAAATATCTCTATGATATCTGGTTTGGTTTATTGTATGATTTGTTTGATAGCACCGGTTTCAGGGTAGAAATAGACCTTTACAGGGGCTTTCTTATCTTCGAGCATCGAAGGAGCGAGACTTTCCTTGGTTCCAAACTGAACCACTTGAACTTCACCTTTAAAGTAGGTTTTGTTCTCCATTGAGATGTTGACGCTGGCTTTTCCCGGCACATTGTAGATGATTCCCTTCATCGATTTCTCCTTTTTCTCTGCTTCTTTCGGGTCGAGAGCCGGAGCGCGGTCGATGGCTTTGAGCGTCATATAAACCGGAGCACCGCCCAAGTCGTCGGCACCGACAATTCCTATCTTTTTGGAGAAGCGGAAAATCACCTCTTTATCCAAATCCTCGTTCGGTACGATTGTCACATCGTAGTCCGAAGTTTCTTTCGTCGTCGTTCCAATGAACAAAGCTGTCAAAGCCTGTTCCTGCGCGTTCAGCTGTTGAATGACCAGTTCCATTGCCTTTCCGTCGGGCGGCAGATTGTCAGCGTCGCCAGTGATAATGTTCAAACGGCTTTCACGGATATGATAAATCTGACGTGCAGCGACTTCAGCCTGTTTGGCTGTCGAGCCGGCCATCAGCAATTCTTCTGAAAGGACCGACGATTCAGGTACTGCCACAGCAGCAGCTTTTTTTGTTTTTGCAGTATCAAGAGCCGCTTCAGCAGGCACATAATCCGCATTGATAGTACAGAGCATGCCATCTTCCGTCAGGCAGCAGAAAGGAGCCAAAGTGCCGGATTTGAAATCCACGATGTAAGTATTGTCAGCATCAGGCACACCTTTGTTTTCCAAGTTAATCGTTCCCAGTTCATAGTTGGCATCATCTTCCGTGATGGCATCTTTCACGCCGAGATATTTTTCAGCATATTGGTAATAAGGGCCTGCTTTGCGAGTCGTTTTCGTCACGACGGCATTCACGACGAGCGACGTCCGCGGCAAGACATAAGTAATGCCGAAGCCATTGGCTTTAACGGCGTTTTTTTTCACCACTTTCGTCTGCGCCAAACAAGGCAGGCAAAGCAGTAGAGCAGCTGCTACGAGTAAGTTCTTCATGTCTAAATCTTACATTATTTCTAATTTGCAAAGCTATAAAATAATTCCCAATCTTTCCCAATTTACCATAATTGTTTTTCCAAAAGGAAAGGTCGGAAAACAGAGAAGGTTGAACCGTTTCCGATTCAACCTTCCCGAAAATGAATTTCGAATGTTTATTTCAGAGCTGCCGTCACATTTGTGAGAGCTTTCTTTGCGTCAGCATTAGCCGGATCAATAGCTAAAGCCTTTGTCAGAAAATCTTTAGCAGTCGTGAAGTATTCTGTTGCTTTCTTTTTTTCAGCAGCATACTTTGTCTGATCACTTTGTGCAAGAGGAGCAGCAGCATTCAATATCTTGGCACCCTGATTGGAATTGAGGATTCCGAGGCAGCTCAAAGCAGTAGCTTTCTGTTTAACGTCAGTCAAATCAACGCATTTTTTGAAAGCAGCTTCAGCATCTTCAAATTTTCCTGCTTTCTGAGCAGACAAACCGTCATTCATAGTAAAGCCATAGAAAAGCTTTTGCAAATTCGCATTCTTCGGAAAAGCAGCCAAACCATCTGTTACAGCCTCCTTCAAATCTGCAGTCTTGTTAAGAGCTTTCAGACAAACAGCTTTATACACATAGCAATTTTCAACGTTTTTCTTATTCTGAATCGACATGTCGAGATACTTGATGGCTTCAGCATACTTTTTAGCTTGGAATGCTGCATAGCCGCAATTAAACACACGATTAGCATCAGGAGTAGTTGTTTGCTGCAGATACTGTGTGTACTTTGTAAAAGCGACAGCATAATTTTTAGCTTTAATGGCTGCATCAGCGTCAGCACCTAACTTGTCAGCAGCATTCTGAGCGAACAGACTTCCAAAACACAGGCAGCAAGCTGCCATCAATAAAACGATCTTTCTCATAATTCAAATCTATTGTTTAAATGATTTATTAGCATCGCAAAAATATCTATTCGTGACGATAGACGCAAATAAATTATATTTATTTAATAATAGAAGCATCAAAGAGCTTTTTCACAAGGAAGACCATACGCTTCTGCAACGCCCGGGAAAGTCACCTTCCCCTTCACGATGTTCAATCCCAGAGCCAGTCCCTTGTCATCCTCGCAAGCTTTCTTCCAGCCTTTTCCAGCTAAGCTGATGGCATAAGGAAGAGTGGCATTGGTCAGAGCCAGAGTAGAAGTCATTGGAACAGCTCCCGGAATGTTGGCAACGCAGTAATGAACGATGCCGTCAACCTCGAAGATAGGATCGGTATGTGTTGTCGGATGAGAGGTTTCGAAACAACCGCCCTGGTCGATAGCGACGTCAACCATGACTGAACCTTTGCGGAGCAGCTTCAGCATATCGCGGGTGATAAGATGTGGAGTCTTTGCACCAGGAATCAGCACTGAACCTATGACCAGATCAGTCGTCGGCAGCTCAGCTTCGATATTTGCAGCAGAAGAATAAAGTGTATTAACATTTGCAGGCAGGATTTCATCCAGATAGCGCAAACGCGGCAGAGAAATATCAGCAATCGTAACATCGGCACCTTCACCGGCAGCAATCTGAGCAGCGTTCTGTCCAACGATTCCACCGCCTAAAACCAAAACTTTAGCCGGTTTGACACCAGGGACACCGCCGAGCAGCATACCTTTTCCTGATTGCGGTTTCTCAAGGAAACGAGCACCTTCCTGAATCGACATGCGGCCTGCAATTTCACTCATCGGGACAAGCAATGGCAGCGTTCCGTGAGCATCGCGGACAGTTTCATAAGCCAAACAAATTGCTCCACTTGCCAGCATAGCTTTTGTCAAAGGTTCGTCAGACGCAAAATGGAAATAGGTGAACACCAGCTGGTCTTTCTTTACCAAGGCATATTCGGATTCGATTGGCTCTTTCACCTTGATAATCATTTCAGCGATATTGTAAACATCTCCAATTTTCGGAAGAATCTTAGCACCTGCTGCGACATATTCCTTATCAGCAAATCCACTATTCACACCGGCTGTGTGTTGAACATAAACGACGTGACCTCTTGAAGTCAACTCTTTTGCACCTGCGGGCGTCAAAGCTACGCGGTTTTCATTGTCTTTAATTTCTTTTGGAACACCAATAATCATAATTGTAATGTTTTTAGAGTCATTTTTTATGCCGGAAAAATACAAATATTCTTTTTTATTTATTCATCCAGGAATAATTTTTTTTGGAGAATGTCTACACCTAAGTGATAAAAACCACTAAAATCGTCACCGAACAGATATGATTTGGAGATATAATAGCCCTATTTTCTTTCAATCTGACAGATGCAGGATGAAGGAACAAAGATTTTTTGGTCACAAAGAGTAGATTATTTATATCCGAAAACCGCAGGATAGTCACCGCCCTTGAGACTTTATGTTTTTCACTTTATTAATCCCATATATCATTGATGAAAACAGCGCTCTCTTATTGAAGATTTCTGATGATGTATTAACTCTCTCGCAAATCGAATCTGGGAATCTTATATTTTCACATGTCGAATTCGACATCGACAGATTCTTCAGAGAATTTAAAGCAGATGTGAATGCGGCCAAAAATCCGGATGTCAATCTTATGATAGAATCTTTTGATGAGAGGAAGACAGTCGATTTGGATCCTTCGATGCTCAACAGAATTATCACGACATTGCTGAATTATGTTGCAAGTTTCACACAAAAGAGGATCGTCATAATTAATTACAAGATAAAAGACAATGGTCTTTATGTCTCTGTCAGCGATCCAAGTTTCGCCATTAAAAAAGAGCGTCAGAAATATCTTTTCGAACGCTTTGAAAATTTTGACCGGTCATCCAAATACATTCCAGGAATCGGACTTCCCGTCTGCAAGGCCATTCTAGCCAATGACAACGGGAAAATAGGCGTTGAGTCTGAACCAGAAACCGGCACGACTTTCTGGTTCTGGGTTCCGTGTAAAATCGGAGATTTAGCATAGAGAAGTAACAAAAAAGAGATGCAAGTGATTGCATCTCTTTCGGGTGACAGGTGGGATTCGAACCCACGACATTCAGAACCACAATCTGACGCTCTAACCAACTGAACTACGGTCACCATCTATCGTTTTTTCATCCTTTCGGACTAAAAACGCCGCAAAATTAGAACTTTCGTTCGAATCTGCAAACTATTTTCGAATATTTTTCTTCTTAAGAAAGCTGATTACTCATAAATGGCATGAGTGCCGGCAAGGAGCGTGTTGCGCATCAGCGAAATGATTGTCATCGGTCCGACGCCACCTGGAACAGGTGAAATCCAAGAGCATTTCGGGGCGACCTCGTCGAACTTCACATCGCCTGTCAGTTTGTAACCGCTTTTCGTCAGGCTGCTCGGCATGCGTGTTGTACCTACATCAATCACGACAGCACCTTCCTTCACCATATCTCCTTTGACGAATTCCGGAACGCCGAGCGCAACGATCAGAATATCGGCGCTCTTACACATTTCGTGAAGATTTTCCGAACGGCTGTGGCAAACGGTCACAGTGCAATCACCGGGATAAGTTTTCTGCATCATCAGCGCTGCCATCGGTTTGCCGACGATATTGCTGCGGCCAAGAACCACGCAATGCTTGCCACGCGTCGGAATCTGATAACGTTTTATCAGTTCGCAAATCCCGGCCGGAGTTGCCGAGACGAAGCAAGGCAGACCAATCGACATGCGTCCGACATTGATAGGATGAAATCCGTCAACGTCTTTGCGATAGTCAATCGTCTCGATGACTTTCTGCGTCGAGATATGTTTAGGCAGCGGAAGCTGGACAATGAATCCGTCGACATCCTTATCGTCGTTCAATTCCTGAACTTTGGCGAGCAGTTCGGATTCAGTCACATCATCTTCGAAACGGATTAGCGACGAACGGAAACCGATTTCGTTGCAAGTCTTCACTTTGCTGGCGACGTATGTTTCGCTTCCGCCATCATGTCCGACGAGAATCGCCGCCAGATGAGGAATCTTGCCGCCTGCAGCTTTAATTTTTGCCACTTCTTCGGTCATCTCGGCCTTCATCTGTGCCGAGACCGCTTTTCCATCTAAAAGTTGATAGTGTTGATTGTCCATATTTATTTCTTTTTCATTTGCTGAAATTTCTTCATGCCCGGCTTGAAAGTCGTCATTGCATGCATCATCTTGCGTGTTCCGTCGAATTGTTTTATCAGGCGGTTCACGTCGGCGACCGTTGTTCCGCTGCCTTTGGCAATGCGCTGACGGCGGGTTCCGTTCAAGACAGCCGGATGGAGTCGTTCGTCGGGTGTCATCGAATAGATAATCGCCTCAATATTTTTCAGGATACTTTCGTCGAAGTCCATGTTCTTCAGTTCTTTTCCGATACCCGGAATCATCGAAGCCAGGTCTTTCAGATTACCCATCTTCTTGATTTGGTGAATCTGACTTAGGAAATCGTTGAAATCGAACTGATTTTTGGCGATTTTCTTCTGAAGTTTGCGTGCTTCTTCTTCGTTATATTGTTCTTCGGCCTTCTCGACGAGAGAAACGATATCGCCCATTCCGAGGATTCGGTCGGCCATTCGTTCGGGATGAAAGACGTCCAAAGCGTCCATCTTCTCTCCTGTTCCTATAAACTTAATCGGTTTGTTGACGACTGTGCGGATTGAAAGGGCAGCACCGCCGCGTGTATCGCCGTCAAGTTTAGTCAGGACGACGCCGTCAAAATCGAGACGGTCGTTGAATTCCTTAGCAGTGTTGACGGCATCCTGACCGGTCATCGAATCAACGACGAACAAAGTTTCGTCAGGTTTGATTGCAGCCTTGATGGCGGCAATCTCTTTCATCATCGCCTCATCGACAGCCAAGCGGCCAGCTGTATCGACGATGACCAAATTCTGCCCGTTCTTCTTAGCTTCTTCGATAGCATGTTTAGCTATTTCGACCGGCTGTTTGTTTTCAGGTTCAGAATAAACCGGTACGCCAATCTGTTCGCCCAAGACGCGCAGCTGTTCAATAGCAGCCGGGCGATAGACATCGCAGGCGACCAGCAGCGGCAGACGGCCTTTCTTGCTTTTCTGCATCGAAGCCAGCTTGGCGGCGAACGTTGTCTTACCTGAGCCTTGCAGACCCGACATCAGAATGACAGCCGGAGAGCCTTCAAGCTTCAGTTCCGAAGCTGTTCCGCCCATCAAAGTGGCCAGCTCGTCGTGAACAATCTTCACCATCAACTGGCTCGGCTTGACCGACGTGAGAACGTTCTGGCCTAAAGCCTTTTCCTTGACTGTATCGGTAAACTGCTTTGCAACCTTGTAGTTAACATCGGCATCGAGCAAAGCTCTGCGCACATCCTTGAGTGTTTCGGCAACATTGATTTCAGTAATCTTGCCTTCGCCTTTAAGTATTTTAAACGAACGGTCTAACCTTTCGCTGAGACTGTCAAACATATCTGTAATATTATTATTTCGGGTACAAAGATAGTGCGAGTCGAGCGAAATACAAAACAAGCTCGCTTGTTTTTATTTCCGAGACGATGCCTATCTTCGCTACAGAGTAGCAAATTAGTGCAAGCTGAGTGAAAAAACAAGCTTGCTTGTATTTTTCCGAAGCGCAGCCTATCTTCGCCGCTTTGCGGCAAAGATAGTGCAAGTCAAATTATAACAGCAGACAAGAAGATGCAAGCTGAGTGAAAAAACAAGCGGATATCGGCTTCGGAAAAGCGCTTCGAACTGTTCTTTATTCTGCATTCTTTCTATCGTCTTTATTCATATAACGAATGAAACCTGTATTTTCTAACACCAAATATACAAAAAACAGCTTTAAAAAAGCCCGAACGACCAGACATAATAACTTCATCCGATTCAAGCCGTGAAGAAGCGCAAGCATCTGTCCTTGCCAAAGTCTGTCGTCAGGAAGCGGAAAAATCTTATATGAAGCGAAGAATGTTGTGAAAATTGATTTTCTTTGTGCGACTGAATCAATTATATCATGAAAACAGACAGATTTATCTTATTCACATTCTTCGCATTAGCAACCGCGTTCGCGTCGGCTCAGGAATCCTACAAATATCTATCGCTAGACATGCAAAAGATGGAGCAGATGAAGAAAGACATCAAGACGGGCAACAACGAAGCGCAAGCTTATCTGAGTGATTTGAAATCGAAGGCAGAATCGGCGGTCAAGAACGGTCCGTATTCCGTCACCAGCAAGAAAGCTGTTCCTCCCAGCGGCGACAAACATGATTATCTGAGCATGGGACCTTATTGGTGGCCCGATCCGTCGAAGCCCGACGGAAAGCCATATATACGTCGCGACGGAGAAATCAATCCGGAGCGGAACGACTATTCGGACCACAGCAGTTTAGGCAAGCTGACATCTGCCGTCAGCACATTAGGTTTAGCTTACTATTACACCGGAGACGATGAATATGTGAAGCAGGCCGAAAAATTGCTTACAGTCTTTTTCATAGACCCGGAAACGAAGATGAATCCCAACCTGAAATATGGGCAGTTCATTCCGGGGATATGCGACGGCCGAGGCATCGGAATCATTGAAACGGCTTCGTTAAGCGAAATGCTTCAAGGCGTCGCGCTCCTCTCCGATTCTCCCGCATGGTCGAAAGACGTTCACGCGCAACTGCAGAAATGGATAGGCGATTATCTGCACTGGCTTCAGACAGATGCTTACGGCATTGATGAGCGGAACGCGAAGAACAATCACGGGACTCATTACGATGCCCAAAGTCTGTCGATGTATCTGTTTTTGAACGATGTGAAAGGCGCGCGCGAGCACATTGCGAAATACACCATTCCCCGCATGGAAAAGCAGATAAAGTCCGATGGCAGCATGCCTCTTGAACTGGCCCGCACAAAATCGTGGGGTTACGACAACATGAATATGCGCGGCTTCATTCAAATTGCCATGTTGGCCGAAAAGATTGACGTCGATTTATGGCATTATCAGAATCATGGGCAGATGTACATTAAAAGCATGATAGATTGGTTTATTCCATATCTGAAGAAAGAGAAGGAATGGACTTGGAAGCAGATTGTCCCGGCTAAAGTCACGGAAATCACGCCTGTTCTGGAGATAGCCGCCAAGCGGTATAACGATTCGTCTTATCTGGATTTAATCAAGAACCTTCAGCCAATCCATAAAAACATCACAAAATAGATTAGGCGGTTCGCATATCCAGATTCAAATCCCGCATTCCCAGCAGAAACGCGGTGCGCTCATGGTCAGCATCTATATAATCTATTTTCTTTCAAGTAGAGCGTCCCAAGCAACACTGTCATTGTCATTGGCAAGACATTCGCCCTTGTGTTTTAACTATATGTATATCCCATCGTCGTTCAACTTATCCAAATTGCCATAAAATGAAGGGACGGGCACGCGGTTCCGTCCCTACAATGTTTATTCCCTATTTTATTTTGAGTTTCCGCAACGCGTAAAAACGGACAATAATTCGGAACGGATGTCCGCAGATATGCAATATCTTGCTTCTCAGATTAAAAGCGCAATCTTCACATGAAGATTAGAGGTTTCAGACCGACGACCTCTAATCTGCATGATGCGGAAAGGCAAAAAAAGATTGTTAACCATGTTAGAAAAAATCATATCTTTGACGCATAGCTTAAAAATCGATTTTATCTTGAGATTCAGACCGGGAATCTCCCAACATATTCATTCTCTTGGCTGATAAACGGTAAACAAGTGATTATAAAACAAACACAAATGAAAAAAATAATATAAATATGAAAAGAACAGCATTAATTCTACTAGCATTTCTGCCAACAATCCTGTCGGCTCAAAGCTTTATAAAACAGACTGACGGCAAATATTTTGAAGGCGAAATAAAGTCACAAAACGATAGCGCCGTTGTAATAAAAGGAAAAGATATGGGTGACTTCTCAATCAACAAAAGAGATATCGCGTTCATCGAATTCCAGGAATCAGGGTTGTTGTATTTCAACAAAAGCGGGATAAAGGAAATCAAAGGCTCAGGTGAAACGGTCAGAGGTTCTTCAGCCTTCGTTCCGATTTCATCCGACAACATCGCCGAGAGATATGGAAAAAGAAAAATGAAGGAACTTCTGAAAAAAGAAGGATTCTGGAAGGTTGCCGACTGCGACCTTGAAGCTGACTTTATCATCAATTACGTGTTTGACGACAAAGGAAGAGACCATGCATATTTTGAGATAAAGGCCAGAGATGGAAGTTTGATATTCAGAAGTTCGTCAGTAGGAGCAAGAGATTTCGTCCCGGGCGATGCAGGCGAAGAATCCGCTCAGAAGCTGTACAAAAAATACATCGTCAAATATCAGAAAAAAACGGAAGAAATCCGAATGAAGTAGGAACGCAAGCACGTTTGTCTCCTAATTTTCACGAGAGTGGAATTGTACTCAAAAGAATGACTAAAATGCGTATCAAAAACGGGAACAGCATAAGGATGTCAAAAGACAGTAAGAAGCTAATCATTGATATGGTTGTTGTTCCTTAACTCACAACGATTTCTTGAGATTCTAAGATTCACATGATGGTCTGAAAATGGGCAACCGTTTTCAGACTTTCTGCAATCTGAACAGATAGATTTTCAACAGAAAACAAACCAATAACAGGTTCCGTTACAGAATTATATTCAATTTTTTCATCCTTCATACTCATAATTTTAATTTTGATTCCAAATTTACATAAATAACATTTATCAAATTAACATTATTCATTATATTACAATAATCGACTCAAAGCGTCATAATGCGCTATAATAAATAGTTGTGAATTGCTTTCAAAATTGTATTTTTGAGGATTAGAAACAGCATGATTCGACCAATCACAAATACACTTTCGGTTGTGAATTGCTTTCAAAATTGTATTTTTGAGGATTAGAAACAGCAGAATTGGGACATATAGATTTCGATTCCTAGTTGTGAATTGCTTTCAAAATTGTATTTTTGAGGATTAGAAACAGCTGTATGCTTATATCACAAATCTGCATGTCCGTTGTGAATTGCTTTC
>Ga0070399_1000215_pt1 | contig 64143 bp, 38 predicted proteins | sample BioMet4_FD_61217 | JGI IMG/M metagenome (GOLD analysis project Ga0070399, IMG submission 61217) | Microbial communities from bioreactor (seeded with sewage sludge) at LBNL, California, USA - Biofuel metagenome 4 (version 1) | ecosystem: Engineered > Bioreactor > Anaerobic > Unclassified ... | reverse complement strand
AGAACGCCCCGTGCTCGCACTTTTGCATCCACGTAGCGCGTTAAGTGATTTGAGGGGGAATTGCCAATCCACAGATGAACAGCACCATTTTTTCCGAAAAGAGTCAACGTGCCATCTGAATTCTGCGAATGAACAACACCTTGGATTTCTGTCCATCGACCATCCCGGGTTCCAGACACCGGTCTTGAAATTGGTTGATCCAAAGGCGTTGGCATGGAATGCCACCCCATTTCCATAACCGCCATGGGAGTGATAGTACCAATGTTTTTGCCAGGCTCCAATGCGCCGCCAATGTCCATCCACTGTCCCAATTTGAATTGATTTTTAAAACGTCCTCCCTCCATGGCTACTCGAAGTGCCGCACCACCTTCCTGAACATATGAATAATCTTTCCCCAAAACCCGGTCATTAAACGTCACCACGCCACGTGTGGCAAAGTAGCCTTCCATTGCTGGAGTGTTCGTAATAACGGGGGGCGTGATTTGCCCCAATTCATTGACAGTATTCGAATTATATCTAGTTTGTACTACTGAAATTGCATTACTCGTCGAAACCCAAATGATTTCCGAGAGCATCAAGCCTCTTTGATCGTAGGCCCCCTCCCCCACCCCCTCAACTCGGACTAAAGCGTTTGTGATTCGTCTTGCCAAATCGGCGTTCCAATGTAAGACGCGGACTTGAGCAAGAGCCTGTCCGTCGGATATTTCCAGCAAAGCCGTTCCTTGATCCTCACCACAGAAATTGACCATGCCATCCACTGTTATCCACCGAAAATTATTATCAGTGCGCCAGGGCTGTCCCAGGACAACTGGCACAGGTTCCGGCATTCGCCCAGAACCAACAACGGTTATCGTTGCATCTTTGACTGTCAGTGCCGATTCAAACGTGCGCGGCCCCCCCATGCCAATCAATCTGCCCAGCGTGAAATTTGTCCAATATTCACGAAAGATACCTGCGTTTGTCATGGCAGAATATCCTTCATTCCATGGAGTCAAATATGCCCCATCAATCACAGATTGATCAATTGTAGGTCCCTGCCATGCGACCGATAGATTGTCTGATCCCACTGTCTGTTCCTGCAAGGCCTCGAGATAGTAAACTTCACCTGCTTTAAGCTCTATTGACTCCGAACGTTGTGATGGAAAACGAGACCACTCGCGTGGCTCGACATATGAAAACGTCGGAATGCCAGCGATTCGTCTCATTAACGCTGGATTTGCATCAAGGCTCAACCACAACTCTGAAGAATTATCGCTGGCGATCCAGAACGTATAGCGCCCAGTCACCGGAGGATGCAGCCAACCACGCATTCGTGTCAGGTAATACTCGCCCCTGTTAGACGGAGTCTCAAAACGAGGCAGAATATCCCGACCTGAAGGACGATACGGATAATCGGGAAAATGCGAAAAGTATGGTGAGCAATTTGTGCCAATTATACGCACCAGTTGTCCCGCATCCAACTTGCTGAAGTCGGATATTATATTAAGCGCCACAGCTCCGCCCGTGTCTTGCAAGACAACCAGTTGCCGGTTTGTGTCGATCAAGGTGACTACTCCAGTCAAATCAAAATCACAACCGTCTAGAAAATCCGCATTCGAGAGACCTTTTAATTGTGCAATATTGGAGACAAAATGTGAGCTTGCTACAGCAGGCAGACTTTCACACGCGACCGAAATCACCACTGCAAAAACGGCAATCGTGCTTCGTTGAAGCAAAAAAGTCATGAACCGGCACAACACCATTTCAATCTCATAACATGTATGAGTTTTGAAACGAAGCTGATTCCCATGAGATTTCATGCTTATTATTGCGATACCAACAATGGTATCAAATTTGAATAAAAAAATAAGCCTCAAGAAAAATTACAAGCAAACTGCCACACAATCATTTAAAAACACCTTTTTGAAAGATACAGAAACTGATTCCGTGATGTTTGTTATTTGGAATCATTTTTTATCGAAATTCATTTCGACAACATCGTAGAGTGGTCTGTCAAAAACAAATTCAAAAAAGTGGGTGATCAACTCGCTTCGATGCTCGCAACCTTCGGTTTTGGCAGCACTGGCGCAGTGCCATTTGACCATTTTCCCCTCTCACGGACGGGAAACAAAACTTCTGGCTCAATTCGATCAATTTGCAAACAAGAAAAACACTTGGTTTTGAATCGACACTTAAGATTTTACTTGTTTCACTCACTTTTATGAGTGCCAACCGTTTTTCATATTTACGAACTGGCGTGAGAGCTTTGTCGTTTGGAAGGCACTACCTTGATTCTAATTCTGGCATCGGATTTCTTAGATACGGTCTGGGCCTCGTGACGGTAGAAAAGAAAATTAACTTCCGCCATCCTCAGACTCGGCAGAAACATAAATTTAGGCAGGCGCTCGATAGACATCCCTTTCATTATGCAAGAAACACAACCTAATCGTCCTGTAATATTCATAGGATCTTCAAAGGAAGGATTAACAATCGCAAATGCTCTTCAAGTTAACCTCGACCGACAGGCGGAAGTTATTGTATGGAGCCAAGGTGTTTTTGGACTTAGTAATGGCACTCTCGAATCCCTCGAAGATCAAACGGGCAAATCAGATTTTGCAATAATGGTACTTACGCCTGATGATCTTATCTTAAGTCGCGAAAATGAAACCTACTCGCCAAGAGACAATGTTGTTTTTGAGCTCGGTCTGTTTATGGGAACTCTTGGGCACAAACGAACGTTTATCGTTTATGATCGAACAGCTAACATAAAATTGCCATCTGATCTTGCAGGCTTAACGAGTGCAACATTTCAACCGCCTTCTGTGGGGAATTTTGAGTCTGCTTTGGGTGCGGCATCAGCTACTATTCGCTCTTCTGTTCAGAGCTTAGGCAATCGTGAGCGGTCAGGCAAAGCCACACAAATCGATCAGAATACGCAATTTCGTGTAATTGCCGGACTGCTAGAACCATCAGCAGTTCAGTTCATTATTCTAATGCACGAGATTGGAGCAAAACTGCACCGTGAAACTTCGTTTATCATGGGCACTCGTTATGAGTATGCAACATACGATGAACATCATCACGGAACCGGTAACGGCTTCTTTGGTGTCGCACAGTTTTGTATGAAGTTAGCTGACGCTGAGATTTTAACTATAGACCTGCGCGGACAAGTTAGTCTAACAGACCGAGGTCACCAATTTGCTAAATGGCTTATAGATGCCAAGTTAAAGGCCAATTACTTCTCGAGTGAAATCGGCACTTGGGGAGAGCGTCCCAAAAACATGAACCCCTTTCCTGCCATGCCATCAAACATCTTCGAGGCCCAACAACAATAGAACTACCACTTCCACCAACGACACCTAATAATCTGAGCGCAACATCGGTTCTAAACATATCAACCAATACATGGTATTGCTATGAATTTCACAGTTTGTTTTATTATATATTCAAGTTTTTTCGAAAGCCAAATTTGCCAACTTTTCACCGACGGGAAACACTGATAATAGAACGAGATAAAATCACTTACAGAACATCTTTGATTTGAAGTTGCCAGAAAGTTGGTTTTGTGAAAATCACTGACGCCGTCGAACCAACCTCTGAGAACACTCCAATCACCGATTTCCCATGATCTCGCAATAAACTGTTCCGATGGATCCATTCGTCGTTATGTTTGAGACATGGGCACGCACTGTATATCGTGCTCCGGCCATGCAGGCCCGCACACTCACCACATAAACCACATCGCGAGAGATCAAATCCCTTGGATCGACACCTGCCATGCCATCGTGAACATCACTGGAAATCACATGCCCATCTTTCAAAATATCGACGCGGCTTATTCTCAAGGAATCTCCAGAATTTTGTTCAAACACGATATGACACTTGCCAGGTTCAGACAAAAGCCCCTCTGTTGAGGGGCGCAATACATCGTCTAAAATTGGATGCCTCCGATCCGCTTTTGCCAGAATTCCAGAGACATCCCACTCCAAATCCGTGCCATTTGTGGACACTTCAGATGAATTCCATGCACCTATTTTAACACTTCGCTCGCGACGATAATTCACGCCGAGCACGTCAAAACGCTTTTCATTTTTTGAGAGACGACTCAAAAAATCCTCCCAGTTTCTCACCGTTTTCGGAGACCAGACAACCTCAGCCAAGGCGCAAAGCCGAGGGAACGTCATGTATTCAAGATAATTTTTTGATGCAATATACTCTGACCATACGCTCCCCTGCCCTCCTAAAACGTGTGACAAATATTCCGGCTGTAGCTGGGAGGGCACTGGGTCAAAGTCATAGACCGATTTTAATGGGGTATAACATCCAATTGCCACTGGTTCAGTGGTATAATCAAGGGATTGGTAATGATCAAAATAGCAGGAGGCGTTTGGAGTCATGACCACATCGTGACCACTGGTGGCCGCATCCAATCCGCCTCCCTTCCAATCCATCAGAACTGCACTCTTGGCTAATCCCCCCTGCCCGATTTCACTCCACCCAACAAGAATGCGACCATGGGCGCTAACGAATTTTTCAATCCGTTGAATAAAGTAACTCTGCAATTCTTCTTCATTGTGAAGGCCATTTTTCTTCATTCGGTCCTGACATTTTGGACATGCCTTCCAAAAATTCTTAGGAACTTCATCTCCGCCAATATGAATATACTTTCCGGGGAATAGCCCAACAACCTCGTTTAAAATATTCTCCAAGAATGTGAATGTCGCATCATTTCCTGCACAGTATACTCCTGCTCCGGAACAAGAAAATTCAGGATAGGCGCTTAAGGCCGCACTTGAATGTCCTGGCATCTCAATTTCTGGAACGATTGTGATGTGTCGTGACTCCGCATAAGCAACAACCTCACGGATATCCTCCTGCGTATAGTAGCCTCCGTAGCAGCCATCGGGTCTGTAAGCCTTGCTGACAGTCGGATTGATCTCGAACCCAATATCTTTTCGCCAGGCGCCTTTTTCCGTTAAACGCGGGTATTTCTTAATCTCAATGCGCCATCCCTGATCATCGACCAAATGCCAGTGGAAGACATTCAATTTGTACATCGCCATGGTATCCAGCAACTGTTTGATTTCCTCCTTGTCAAAGAAATGGCGACTGACATCCACCATGAAACCACGCCATTTGAATCGAGGCCGATCTTCGATATGTATGCAAGGGATTTCCCACGAAACACTTGTTTTTACGCCACCCGCGTAGACTTCAGGTGGCATTAATTGCAGTAATGTCTGCACACCATAGAACATGCCAGTCAGTGTCTGGGCGCTGATGATAATTTTTTTGCCAGTGACATCCAATGAATACCCCTCTAAACCGAAGTCACGTCCTCCAGTGTTCGTAGTCAATAAAATACCATCGAAGAATGCCCCTTCATTATTAATCACACCGGTTTGGATCTTATACCCAATAACTTTTGCAAACCTCTCAGCCAATAACTGCCGCGAAGTGGCTGAAGCTGAATCAGAGTAAATCTTTGTATCTGGCTTCACCACGAAAACGCTATCACTTAACCGGACTTTGTCCGGCCACGGAATCAGGGAAGGCAGACAATTTGTCGCAGCCAAGCTTGAAAAAGCTGCAACAAAACAAAAAGCACCTATTACCACTTTCCAATTTTGGCAAAGCCATTGTTTTTTGTGCATGTTTCAGACGTTATCAAACAATCTGATGTTGCCAATCCCCAAATCCACGAAATTACATGCACAAAGACAGTCAATAGTTTCCACCGGAACGGCGTTATCGCGGAATCAACGCATCTCGAATAGGTTGAACCCAATCGTCTTTTTTCATGTCATACAAAATGAAATCGCCGTCAAACTGCCAGTATGCCCAAGCCCAGCCCAACGATTCTGCAGTCCGTGCAGCATGTCCAATGTAGCGCGCTCGAGACGTCATGTCAGCCTTGTCATACGCGCCAAATTCCCCCAAAAAGATTGGCCGATTATTTTCCCTTGCCCATTTTTGAACACCCGCAAAATCCTTTTCCATGCGTTGTCGTTCTTCGTCAGTCCCCCAGGTGATTCCCGAAAGTTTGGAGGTACTTTCCACCCATGGGGCTCCCTGATGAGTGAAATTCATCGGGAGATAATAATGAACAGTCACAATAATATGGCGATCTGCCGACGGCAGTTCCAGTTTTGAAAGATTGTGAATACTGTTCCATGAGCTGGGGCCAATAATCACATTACGCGTGGGATTATTTTTGCGAATGATTGCCAGAGCCTCCTTAAAAAGAGCATTCCACGATTGGTCATCCAGCTTGCCATTTGGCTCGTTCAAAATTTCAAAAATCACACTGTCAGGAGCATTTTTATAGCGTTCCGAAATCTGGCTCCAAAATGCCAGTAATTTCGGCTTGCCTGCATCGGCATTTTTACCCATTGCATTAAAATCGTGCTCATCCAAAATCACCGTCAATTTGTTTGTCAGCGCATTTTGAACCACCCAGTCCAGTGTTTTTAACCATGCAGGATCAAGTTGGTTATCGCCATTCATATGACCAAATGCCTGCAAATTGACACGTAGCGTTTGGAATCCCGCCTCTTTGATTTTTTTAAAATGATACTCCTTGAAATGCGCCTTTCCAAAGTCCTGCCATAATGGATCATAACCAATGACATTAATGCCACGCGCCATCTGCCGCGTTTGTTCAATTGGATCAATCCCACCCTGTGCTTGAGCCTGCAAAGTCATTCCGGCGATGAGAGAAAGACTCAGACAACAGATGGTCTTAAACGCAGATGGCAAAATATGTGTTTTCATAGGACGAACAGAATAGAATTCTCCACAGATCATCGAATCAGACCAAACATGCCTGACTTCTCAAATCTGGGACTTTAACGGATGCTGCCAAAACAACCGTCGACAGGCAAGTTTTTGATTTGATCGCCAATTTCTGGCTGGTGTTATTTTCCAAAGACACCCCATTCGACAGAGAGTTTGCCGCCTTAAATCAAATCAAACGATACTTTCAACTGACCGATTTTTTGAACACAACGTTGATTCCAAGTGCTGACACGTGAGGTTGGACATTAAGGGATTGGTAATGTTTTTGTAACAATTCTCCAAGCTGGCGCGTTGTATGCAGTGACATTGTGATTCGAGAGATTGAATTTGAAATTCTGTGTAAACGACATCGCGACGATATATACCGCTACGCTCGTTCCTTGCTGGCAAATCCAGATGACGCGCAAGACGCGACGCAAGAAGTGTTACTACGCCTTTGGAATAACCTCCCAACAATTTACCCTTTCAACCTCAGAGCCTGGCTGTTACGGACAACGCGCCACTATTGTTTGGACCAAATTCGTCACCGCTCCTTATGCGCTGCGCCTGTGTCTGTAGAAGAGGAATTGCTTGATGAGTATCCAGACGAATTGGCAACAAATCCCAGTTTGGCGGCAGACTCCAATCTGCGTCTTGAGCAGGCACACCGTCTTTTGCTTCGACTGCCAGAGAATCTCAGAAGCGTTTTTGTGCTCTACGAAGTCAACGACCTGCGCTATCGAGAAATTGCCAAGGTTCTTGGAATTCCGATGAACAGCGTCAAAGTCTATCTTTCGCGAGCTCGAGAGAAACTCTCACAACTCGTCATCCAAGAAGGGAAAATATGTCGAAAGACCTTAAGAAAATAACGTTTGAACTGCGAAAGGAAACCTGCCCGGCAAAGGTTGTTGATACAGTGCGACGGCAAATTCGCCCCAGAGAATCTACACATGGACGCCTGTTCTATGCGTCCGTGACGACTATTCTTCTCGTGGCAATGACATGTTTCATTGCACTTTGGCAAGAAAACGTCAAAGCGCGGCAACAAGTCCTCATGGTCCAACGCGCCAGGACTATTCAACAGACCTATGATTCGATTGAATTGATTGGGTATGTTTTTGTCGATGCAGGCACCCATTCTGGAAAAACAATTTTCGAGCGGACCGTCCTTCCATTACGAGATGGCCTGCAAGAATATAAAAATAAAATAATCAATAACGAAAAACTATGAAAAAAATCATCGCATTACTCTCAATCATGCTTATCACAGCGTGTCCTTCGATCAGCTTTGGCCAGGATAACATTCAAAATGACCGGGCCTACCTCCCCATCGACAAGGTATTAGACCTCAAGACAATTCCGTCCCAGGTCAACATCAACATTCCTCGATTCCTGCTGAAGGACGCCATCTCCGGTTTGAGCGAAACCAATCTCTTGAAGGAATCAGGGATAGATTTGGCAGACCTTGTCAAGGACATCAAACTGATCCGGATAGTGGTTGTCGAAGTCACTCAAACCAACAAACAAGCCTTGGACACGGCTGTTAAAACACTTCAGAAGGAGCTCGTCGCCAAGTGGACCCCCATTGTTCAAGTCACGGAAGACAAAGTGAACATCTACGCGATGAGGGATGCCAAAGGGGAATCGCCCGCCGGATTGGCCATGCTGTGTAATAACGATGACGATGTCATCATCATCAACGTGGTTGGACATGTTTCAATTGCAAAGATTATCAACATTGCCTCAAAAAATAATAATAAAGTCATAAACGATGTAGTCAAAAAATTGACAGGAGAAGAAAAACCGTCGATGGCACAACCGGCTGAAACAAAAAACAAGGCCAATGCCGGTGGAACAACTAATAACGGGGTTAATCCGTAACTGATCTCGCCCCAGTTTCAATCCACACCTCGAGTTAATGCTCGAGGTGACTTTATTTGCCGGAGGTGAAATAACCACCTTCGAATACACCGTATTTGCTACTTTTTTTCAGATAATCGTTTTGCTTTCCAGAGGAAGAAAATTGCTGGATAAACAATCAACTCCATGATGGTTGACGTGGCCACACCGCCTATCATCGGTGTGGCAACCCGCTTCATCACATCAGCACCAGCTCCGTGGCTCCATAGTATTGGCAGAAGTCCGGCAATAATCACCGCCGCAGTCATTGCCTTAGGACGGACTCGTTTTACCGCGCCATGATAAATGGCTTCGCTCAAATCCGCTCTATTACACATTCTCCCGGCTCGCGCTGCATCTTCACAGGCCAAATCCAGATACAAAAGCATAACCACGCCCGTCTCAGCATCCAACCCCGCCAACGCAATCAGGCCCACCCAAACCGCAACGCTTAGATTGTATCCAAACAGATAGAGCATCCAAAATGCTCCGACCAGCGAGAATGGCACGGCCAGCAGGACAATTGACGTTTTGACGGCTGAACCTGTATTCAAGTAGATGATCAGAATAATGATCAGTAAGGTAAGCGGAACCACAAACATCAAGCGTTGCTGAGCACGAAGCATGTATTCATATTGTCCACTCCAGAAAACGTTGTAACCACTTGGAAGTTGGATTTTATGATTTTGAATGGCTTGATTGACTATAGATTGCGCCTTTTGAACATATGTTCCAATGTCGATGTTCTTCATATCGACATAAATCCAAGCATTGGGAACAGCTCCCTCGCTCTTGATTCCCATTGGGGAACGAACCAATTCAATCTTAGCGAGTTGTCCCAGTGGTATTTGAGCCCCCCCGGGAGTCGGAACGATGATTTCACGCAACGCCTCCAAATTCTCACGAAAATCCCGATGATATCGAAGATTAACTGTATATCGTTCCAAACCTTCAACAGTCGTTGTCAAAGGCATTCCTCCTAAGGCAACTTCAAGAACATCCTGCACTGCGCCAACCGTCAGTCCGTAGCGGGCAATCGCATCACGATCAATGTGAAATTCAACGTAGTTTCCCCCCATGACACGTTCTGCAAATACGCTGGAAGTACCCGGGACCGTTCTGATGACAGCCTCAATCTCAGAAGCAATGCGCTCCAGTTCCGAAAGGTCCGGGCCTGCCACCTTGATTCCAACAGGGGTCTTGATTCCTGTCGCGAGCATGTCAATTCGCGTCTTGATCGGCATGGTCCACGCGTTATTGAGCCCCGGTATTTGAACAACGGAATTCAGGGCGGTAACAAGCTCATCAGGTGTGCGCGGACGGTGCGCCACAACACGTCCATTGTCATCCAAAATATCCACTGCCGGCCATTCTTTTTCATCCTTAAGCGTGATCGTTGTTTCAATCATGTCAAAAGGAGCGGGGTCTGTTGCCGTCTCAGCACGGCCAACCTTGCCAAACACATTTAAAACTTCAGGGAAAGTCCGGATCAGTTTATCCGTCTGCTGTAAAACCTCGCGCGCTTTCGTTGGAGAAATTCCGGGAAAGGTCGTTGGCATGTAAAGTAAATCCCCTTCATAAAGTGGAGGCATGAATTCTGATCCCAGATTTTGAAACGGAAATGCCATTCCAATCTTCTCCGCAAGATCCTTCGCTTGACCTTCTGCCAGACGATTGGTGACCAGATAATTCCACGGAAAGAAAACCCACACCACAAAAGCGGCTGCCGTGACAACCACCTGCCATCTCCATCGGATCACCCATCCTATCACCGGATGGTAAAGCCAGATCAGGAAGCGATTGATCGGGTTTTTCTCTTCCGGTAAAATTTTACCGCGAATGAAAAATCCCATTAGAACCGGAGCCAGAGTAATGCTCAGAAGTGCGGCTGCCGCCATGGAATAAGTCTTGGTGAACGCCAAAGGCTTGAACATCCGGCCTTCCTGTGACTGTAAAGTAAATACAGGAATGAAGGAAACCGTAATCACCAGCAGGGAGCAAAACAACGTCGGGCCAACCTCCATGGAAGCATCCCGTATGATTTCCCAGCGGTCTTTTTTGCCACCATCCCGCTCAATATGCTTGTGAGCGTTCTCGATCATGATGATCACCGCGTCCACCATCGCACCAACAGCAATTGCAATGCCGCCCAAGGACATGATATTGGAGCTGATTCCCTGTCGTTCCATGATCAGGAATGAAATCAAAACCGCCAGCGGCAGGATCACAATGGCAACCAGCGCGCTTCGAAAATGCATCAGAAACAATACACACACCAAAGCCACCACAATACTTTCTTCAAGCAGCTTCTGCTCAAGATTCTTCACCGCCCTGTCAATCAATGCACTGCGGTCATAGGCAACACTGTAATGAACATCCGCAGGCAGTCCCTTCATTGCCTGTGCCAAACGCGCCTTTGCTTTCGTAATTACCTCGCGCGCATTTGCTCCAGATCGCACCACAACAATTCCACCGACTGTCTCCCCCTCGCCATTGGACTCTGCAATCCCCCGACGCATGTCAGGTCCCAGTTGAACATCTGCCACTTGTTCCAATAAAATTGGAACCCCGTTTGTTCCAACGCCCAACGCCACTTTTTTCAAATCCTCGATTCCGCGAATATAACCACGAACACGCAGGATGAACTCCTTTTCCCCCATTTCCATCGACCTTCCCCCAACCTCGCCATTGCTGCGCTGAACTGCCATGCTGACCTCATTAATTGAGAGATTGTAGGCTCGAAGGCGAACAGGATCGACAGTGATTTGGTATTGCTTGACAAAACCTCCGACAGAAGCCACTTCAGACACGCCTTCCACTGAAGCCAGTTGATTTTTAAGATACCAATCCTGAATTGAACGTAATTGGGCCAAATCACGCTCCTTGGACTCCAGTGAATACATGAACGCCCAGCCAACGCCCGTTGCATCAGGGCCAAGACTCGGCACGACATTCTTCGGAAGGGTTGATCCCAGGGAACTCAAATATTCCAGCACTCGAGACCTTGCCCAATACTGATCCGTTCCATCTTCAAAAATGATGTAAACAAAGGAAAAACCGTAAAATGAATAACCGCGAACCGCCTTTGCCCCGGGAACAGAAAGCATTTTTGTAGTAATGGGGTATGTCACCTGATCCTGAACAATCTGGGGAGCCTGCCCCGACCACTCTGTATAAATAATCACCTGCGTATCTGAAAGATCTGGTATCGCATCCAAAGGAATGTTGCGCACGGCGATGGCTCCCAGCAGGGCCAGCACAACGGCACTAATCAAAACAAGAAACTTGTTCTTTAACGAAAATTGAATGATGGAACCAAGCATGGAAGAAGTTATTTATGGTTTTCGAGCCAGTGTTTCTCAGCGATTTTACCGTGCTCCACTGTGCTTGTCGGAACCAGTTTCATCCCGCATTTAGGACACTTGCCTGGCTTGTCAGACACGACATCTGCATCGTCCTCCATCGGACAAGTATAAAGCACAGATGATGTGCCAGAAGCATTCGTCTGAACCAAAACCGGAGGTTGAGCAACAATGGCTGTCTTCATGACAGGAATGAGCGTCATTCCACATTCAGGGCATTTTCCCGGCTTATCCAAATGAACATGCGCATGTTCTGGCATCGGACATGTGTAATAATCCAATTCCCCACCGGGACGAATTTTTGCCAACAGCGACTCAGATACTGGGATGAGTGCCATGGAGCAAATCGGGCATTTGCCCGGATGATCGTATCGTATGGAAAGGTGCTCTGGCATCGGACAAATGTAAATTGTTTTGCCACTCTCTTCTGTTTTCTGGGCAAGGACATCAACAACCGGCTTTTTGTCGCTGTGTGCCACCGGATGTGACATTTTCTGAATGGCATCCCTCAATTGACTCTCTGAATCCAACATGAATTCGCCTGAGGTCACCACGCGTTCCCCTTCTTTTAGTCCTGATAATACTTGATAAAAATTACCTTCGGAACGTTCCCCCAAGGCAACAGATCGAGGTTCAAACCGCCCGCCGTCCAATGCCACAAAAACCGTATTGTTGTCACCACTTCGCAAAACCGCGGTGTCCGGAACCAATATGGCGTTGCGTTCCAGTTCTGATTCCAATTGCACTGTAACAAACATGCCAGGCTTTAAAAAATAACCTGGATTGTGAAACTCCATTCGAATTTTCCCAGCGCGTGTTTTGTCATCCACAGTTGGATAAATGTAAGTCACACGACCCCGGAATTTCCGATCAGGGAAATATGAAAGTTCAACCGTCGCCTCTTGCCCAAGAGATACAAAAGCCAAATCTTGCTCATACACCTGCGCCTGTATCCAAACGAGTCCCAGATCAGCCAGACGGTAAAGTCTCATTCCCGCATCCACCATCTGGCCCTGAACCGCGTTTTTTTCAACCACAACCCCATCGCGGGGCGCCACTACACGAAGCGTTTTCTGAACCTTGCGTGTTGCCTTCAATTCCGCAATCTGCGCTTCCGTTACATCGTAAAATCGCAGTTTGTTCAGAGCGGCTTCCTTCAATGCATCGCTCGAATCCAAGGCAAGAACAAATTCCGATTGTGCGCTGTAAAGTTCCGGCGAATACACTTCAAATAATGGGTCACCGCGATGAACCTGCTGTCCGGTTGTGTCAACATAAAGTTTCTCAATCCACCCCTTCACCTTGGTTGTGACATCCGCAAGCGAAGTCTCGTCAAAATCAACAGCCCCCACAGTCCGAATCACGCGCTTGAGCGGGCCGTTGGTGACAATCGAAGTCCTCAGATTCATATTCTGAACCATCGCTGGATCAATTGTGATGACCTGGGAATTGGATGTCATTGAATTTGTCTCCGACTGCTTTCGAACGGGGGTCAATTTCATTCCACAAATGGGGCAATCCCCCGGCTTTTTCTGAAGAATTTGTGGGTGCATTCCGCACGTGTAAAGCGTCTCAGCTTCGGGGGATGCCACTTTCGAATGCCCGGCAGCCAAAAAATAGCCTCCAACACCGCCAACAACCAAAACCAAAGCCAACACGATAACCTTAATAATTGATCTCATATCTCGTAACTCATTTGGAAATTGAGGTGGACAAGAGCGAACCTTCAGGCGGAAGCCCCACTAACATGAGAGAAATTTCAGCCAGATTAATCTCACGTTCACTTCTGGATTCAGCTTCCATCAGCTCAAACTCGAGCAATGTTCTTTCTGCATCAATGACACTCAGAAAGTCCGATTGTCCAGAAAGATAACCGGCGCGAGCAATCTCCATTGCTTGATGTGCTTTGGGGAGGAGTCGTTCACTCAATAATGATAAGTTTCGGCTGTTTTCACGAAACAGAAAGCTCTTTTCAGCAACCCCCACTGCCAAATTGATCTGCTCGTTTGAAAGCCGCGCCTGTGCTGCTTTTTTCCCGGCCTGAGCCTCCATCAATTGTGCTCTGAGTTTGTCCCGCCAAATCGGTAGCGTGCTCGAAAACTGCGGACGGTAAAGCACTGGAGAAGATTTTGCATCAGCTTCCAAACCCACTCCAAAATCGGGAATGCGCGCTTTTCCAGCCAAAGCCAGCGAGGCCTCTGCTTGCCGAACCTCCGCCTCCATGGCTTTAATTTTTGGGCTCCTCGCCAGCGCCTCAGGCAGCACATCCTTCAAAGTCGCCGTATCCGCCGACATCTCAAATTGCATCGGAACGGGTGGATTCGAGCTTTCAGAAGACATTCCCAAAGCCGCTTTGAACTGAGACATCAGGTAATGCCGCGAGTCCTCAAGATTTTCGATCTCCGTCCGCAAACGTTCTTCCTCAATCTGTGCCTTTAACACGTCCTGCAACGTCCGTTTCCCGGATTCATTCTGCACCCGCGCCAGCTTTTCGAGTTCCGTCAGCAAGTCCAGGACCTGATGGTTCACCCTGATTTTCGAATCAAGCAAATAGAAACGGTAATAGGCCTGTTTCAAATCAAAAGCCGCCTGCAAAACGCGCATTTGAAAGGTATGATATTTGACTTCACTCACCGCGGAAGCCACCGCAGCAGCAGCATGGCGTTTCCCCGGACCAGGCAGATCCATCATCAACCCCGGCATCAAAGACGTAATGGAATCCATGATGTCCGCTTGAAACGTCAGTTTCGGATCGGGAAAAGACCGGCTTACGGTGATTCTCTCTATCGATGCATTCCAGTCATAATAAGCCGCCTCAACATCAGGATGATTCAAAACAGCAAATTCCAAGTAATTGCTCAAACTGGAATGGGGCGTCAATTCAGGGAGCACTGGGCGATGTTCTGACGGGCGAAAGGCATTGCTCACTGAGGAAAAGCTTTCGCGGGCCTTTGTCTCATCACCAGTCGGCACCCCTTTGCATCCAAAAAGAAAAAATGAGATCAAAATCCCGCTCCCGAATAAAATTCCCTTTCCAAAACCAATCAAATTGAGCACAAGAGCCATTTTTCTCATAAAACAAACGCATTTGAAAAAATCAGCATTTTCAAAAACAACCCATTCATAGACTTCCCCAAACCCAACCCTTAAAAACTCGCTAACAGGATTCTTTCTAACGACCGAAAAACGTTCACATCCATTCTAACATACCCCATACATTGCAAAATCCCTCAAAGCAGACTTGAAATAGCGTTTTCAATGAAACCACCCTCTGTCACAAAAGGAAAAGAAATTTGCTTTACCCCTATCACCGAACTGTCGTTAAGAAGAACCGGTTCCCTGTTGAAGTTTTAATGTAATTCGAGTATTTCTAATGGTATGCGATTTATCACCAGCATAATCGACAAGCTTCAGCGCCACCCAAAACGGGTGGTGTTTCCTGAAGGCACAGAGCCGCGGGTGCTGCAGGCTGCACGACAATTTCATTCTCTGCGCCTGGGTGTGCCGATTCTGTTGGGCGACCGTGCCCAGATAAAAGAAGCTGCCGAGCGCCTAAATGTTTCGCTTGAAGGCGTGCGCATCATCAATCCTGTCGAAAGCGAAGATCTGGATTCCTTTATAAAGCGCTTTGAACTATTGCGACGAATCAAGGGCATCAAGGAAAAGGAAGCGCATGAATTCATGATCAAGCCAAACTATTATGGAGCCATGATGGTGGCAATGCATCAGGCGGATGGTTTGATTTCCGGCGCAAATGAGATGTCCGGCAGCGTTTTACGCCCCCTGTTCCAAATTATCAAAGTGGCCCCTCAGGCCACGACCGCTTCAAGCTGCATGGTCATGGAAGTTGAAGACACGCAGTTTGGCGAAGGCGGCGTCATGATGATGGCAGACTGCGGTGTCATCCCGGATCCCAACGTCGAACAACTATCGGATATTGCGATTTCAACGGCACAACTCGCCCGTAAGCTTCTTGGAACACGCCCTCGTGTTGCCCTGCTTTCCTATTCCACAAAAGGCAGCGCCACCCACCCCTCCATTGGAAAAGTCCAGGCGGCAACGGCGCTCGCACAAAAGAAGGCTGACGAAAAAGGCGTGGAAGTGGATTTCGATGGCGAACTACAGGTTGACGCCGCTCTTGTTCCTGAAATTGCCGCACGCAAGGCTCCTGAAAGCCCCGTGGCAGGCAAAGCCAATGTCCTCATTTTCCCCGATTTGAATTCCGGCAACATAGCCAGCAAACTCATCCAGCACGTTGCAAAAGCGCATGCCTATGGACAAATACTCCTGGGCTTGGATCGCCCCGCAGCAGACGTCTCGCGCGGTTCCAACGCACACGATGTTCTGGGGGTTGCAGCCATCGTCGGATTGCAGTCCATCGAATATAATCAACTCTACCCAGGAGCCGGGACAAAGCTGCCCGGCGAATAAAATCCTATTTAATGAATACCGTTACACCGCGCGTGTTCATCGCCGCTACGCGCCAAAATGAAGGTAAGACGACAACATCTCTCGGACTCCTTGCAGCCCTAAAAAATATCTACCCGCGAGTTGGCTACATCAAACCCGTAGGGCAGCGCTTTGTCGAAATCGAAACACAAAAAATCGATGAAGACACCGTGTTGATGGATCGTGTTTACGGGTTAAACTGCCCCTTGCTCGACATGAGCCCGATTACCGTCGAGCCTGATTTCACCCGGAAATACCTCCAGTCCTCCAACAATGAAGCGCTTGTCAAAAAGATACAAAAAGCGTTCGACCGTGTGGCATGGGAAAAGGATTTCGTCGTCTGTGAAGGTTCTGGTCACGCTGGTGTCGGCGCCGTTTTTGACCTTTCAAACGCCCAGGTAGCGCGAATTCTAAAAGCCAAAGTCATCATCGTCACCAGTGGCGGCATCGGCAAACCAATTGACGAGGTCTACCTGAATAACGCCGTTTTCGAGCGTGAAGGAGTGGAAGTCATCGGAGTCATTCTTAACAAGGTTCACCAGGATCGTCTCGCCTACGTCACCGAGTTTGCTCGAAATGGTCTCCGACGCAAAGGTCTTGATCTTCTGGGAGTCCTTCCCCACCAGCGCATCCTCTCCAACCCGACTGTTGATTTAATCCGCGAAGAATTGAAAGCAGAGACCTTGAACAAGAGCCTGCTTGTCAATAACCTTGTCAAATCCGTCGTCATCGGAGCAATGGGCGCTCACAACGCCACCAGCTATTTCAAGCCCGGAGTGCTCGTCATCACTCCAACCGATCGCGAGGACATTATTTTTGCCGCTGCCGATACAAAAAATGGAGCTTCCGATACGCTTGCTGGACTCGTTCTGACAGGGAAAAGCCGGCCTGGCTCCGACGCGATGGATGCCATCGAAAAAATGCCATTCCCAGTGCTCCTGGTGGCTGAAGACAGCTATGAAGTGGCATCCACAGTCCACAATCTCATAGTCAAGACAAGGCCAACGGACACGGAAAAAATCACATTAATCCGTGACATCATCGCCAACAACGTTGATCTGAACAAGATCCTGGAAAAACTAAAATAAGCTCACAAACCTGCACTGAGAGCTTATTCCTTGCTCAATTTTTCAAGCAGACCTTTTGCAAAGGCCACGTTGTCACATTGCACATAGTGCATCGCGCCTCCCATGCGTGAATAGCTCTTGCAGAAACGCAAATAATAGGCGGGATTCGTCTTTGGGGGTTCGCCATGAGCCCAATCCCAATTGCCACCGTCTTGGAGATCAACCACGTAGATATGATGATTTTGAACAACGTGACGTTCTGAATTCAATCGCAGGTTATTGACACAACTCATGCTCTTTTCAAACACCTGCGGGCCCATGATTGCAGACCCGACTGACAACGCCACGCCACCATCGAGTCCTTCCACGGAGTTGGCAAACCATTTAAAATCGATTCCGGCAGCCCTGCCTATCGCTCCGCCATTATACATCGGATGCGTTGTAATAATATCGTAGCCAATCCCCGGATGCACAGTAAAACAAACATTCAGTCTATAAGCCGATGCCAGGACACTCGTGGCTTTTCGAGGATGGATCACACTTTGGCGCCCCCCCTTGAGATGATGAACAATCATCGTCTGTAAAAGTTCGGCCCGCGCCGGAGACATCGGATGACTGGGCTCACTTTTGAGCTGCCCTTCCAGAACCTCAACCGAAGGTAATGTTGTACCATCCTCGGCAATGAATTTACCAAGGCTCCGCCCGTATCCCTCCCCATCGAGTCCTCCGGCCAGAATGGCCAGATTAATGTTACGTCCCGTTTCATCCCACGTTCCAAAAGTACCCGTTGCCACATTCTTGAGCACACTTTCGGTTGACACACCGCAAAATGAAAATTCCCAATCATGAATCGTCCCGGCACCATTCGTAGCCAAATGAGTCAGCCAGCCTCCTTCCATCAACCGGATCAGTATTTTTGCCCCCCCGTTCTTGATAATGTGAGCCCCGTATATGAACATCACACTCGCTTTGCGGGCTCTGGCTTCACGGATTTGTTGCGCACAGGAATCAATCCATTTTCGACTGCTTTCTGAACACGGCAAAGAGGGACCGTCTGGATCAACAAGGATGTCATCCAAACGCGCCAGGCTTTTTCGTTCTGACAAAGGCAGGACTTTTACGCGAGATAGATCAATCGGATTCATATTAATTTCCAAAAATTGCAGAAATCAATTCAGATGGATTGCGGTAGTCGGGAATCATGGCATGGGCTCCCGCTGCAGTCAGTTGTTTGCGTTTCCATGGATCCATGACGCCCGAACCATTCTCGTCCTCATTGCTCGCCACGGCAATCGCCAGCCCTCCCACATCCACAGTCTCGGCTATTTCCACAGGACCGTCTCCAAAAGAAAGCAACTTTGCGCCTTTCATGTTGTCCTCACGCATAAAACGATCAATCACCTCGCGTTTGGAAAACTTGGCACCATCCGCACCGCCTCCATAAATATACCGCCCAAAGAAAGGTTCCAGCTCGAGAATTATCGCCTCCTCGCGCACTCGTTCTTCCATTGTGCTGCTGAGTATGATTAATTTGAGCCCCCTCTTTTTCAAAAGAGTCAATAATTCACGTGCGCCAAATACAACAAAATCGTCCGGTTTATATACTCCCTTGCGAATCGCCATCGCCCGCTCCTCAATCACGTGATCAAGACGGTCCTGATATTCCTTTCGCATCTCCTCAGGCGATGGACATTTGCCACCGCGCGCCTCCACCTCCTGCTTGAAATGAACCATCTGAAAAATAGTTGGCTTCCCATTGAGGGAAAGCAGCTCGGTGATCAAATGATCACAAATTTCATTTTCAGTTTCATTCGCGCGAGCCGGATAATATTGCCTCATCACTTCAGCCATCATCCGCGGCCAGCCATGGCGTATCCAGGAAAGCGTACCGTCAAAATCAAACAGGACATGAGAGATTTCCGGTCGTGGCTTGATGCCTGACAATGATTTCATAGAAGTAGAGTAATTTGGAATGGGGGGGCTTTTCTTAGCCAATTGTTATTAGGCCAAATCCAGCACAGCCCGAACGAGTTTGCTTATTCCTGCTTCCACTTCGGTAATTCGTTCACCAAGCATATAGGCAGGGGTTGTCACAATCTTTAATCGCCGGTCGATCACGATGTCATAGACGCTGCAATTGACATGTGTGGCTCCGCGCTTCTCCAGCACAGCGGCGGTTTCTGAATCGTTGCCAATAGTTAATTCCACTTTTTCCGGTCCAAATAAGGCAGCGGCAATCACTGGAGCCAGACAAATGAACCCAATGGGTTTCCCGGCTTGATGAGCTTCCTTCAGCAATTGCGCGACCTGAACGTTCACCTCAAGCTTATCTCCGGCAACGGCAAAATTACTCAGATTCTTACCAGCCCCCAATCCGCCGGGTAAAATGACGGCATCGTAATCCGATGCGCGCAACGAAGCCAGAGCGCAAATCTGTCCCCGGGCAATACGGGCCGCCTCGGTCAAAACATTGCGCCTCTCACCCGCAACTGGCTTGCCTGTCAAGTGATTGACGACCTCAGACTGCGGTATGTCTGGCGCGGCGCAAATGATCTCTGCCTGGGCTCGGTCCAGCGCCAGAAGGGTCAGAACGGATTCATGAATTTCGGCACCATCGTAAATGCCACATCCCGACAAAATGACTGCGACTTTTTTCATAAGTTCAAATTGAATGTTATTTTGTGACGGCCTCGCCGTTTCCCTCATCAAAGTAATCCGTGTTTCCAACTCGGGAAACGTTTAAATGTTGTGTCCAGCGCACTTTCCCCAAATCGCGCGAAGCCTCCAACTTTCTGGCTTCGGCAACTATTCCGCCCTTGTCATTCACCATGGCCTCAAGCAAAACGCGACCATCCTGTGGCTTGGGAGGAGCAACATTGAAAATCCATAGAACGGTCGGAGCCAGGTCGATGCTCGCCGTCGGCAATTCGTCCACAAATCCCTTTTTAAAATCCGGTCCCGCGGCAATCAAGATATTGTGCATATCAAAGCGACTGAGAGATCCGTGAGTCCCCTTCCCCTTTGTTCCGCTGTCAGAAACCACCACGCCAGGAGTGCCATTCCCGTCCTTTTCATCAAACCACCGCATCGAGACAAAAATGTCCGGACCACTTTCCCCTTTGTCCACATGAACCAAGTCCATGGGGAAGGTTCCCTCCATCGCCTTGCGGGTAAAAATCACGCCGGCAAAATCCGTCCCCTGCAAAAATTGAACCAACTTCGAAATCACTTCTTCGTCGTGATTGACAACATAAATTGCACTTGTTCCGCCCAACCCCACAACCATGACTTCTCCCGGTTCTGGATCTTCAAATTTGCGTGTTGCCTTAAAGCCGGCTTTCTTCAAAATATCGGCAACGTCCGGGCCCCGTTTGATGTTTGAAAAACCGTGATCCGACGCAACAAAAACATCTGTTTTGTCTCGTAAATTTCTTTTTTCAAGCTCGTTTAAAACTACCATTAAGCTATGATCTGAATTTTCGATTCCTGCCACAGCAGCAGAACTGCCAACTCCCTTGGCGTGTTGTGTCGAATCGGGATCATACAGCCACATCAACGTGTATTTGGGCACGCCGTTCTTCCAAAGGCCGTTGATCAAAGCCTTTGTCGTCCAAGCGTCTTTTGCCGTATTGGGAGCGGAATTGGTTGAAGGAAACTTTTTGCCACCGTTGGCTGTTTCCAAATCCTTGATCAAACCTTTTGGAAGCGTTTGTCCAGCGAACAGCACTGGGGACTGCGACTGGGCTCCTGTTCTGTTTCGTGGAAGCCTGTCATGCAACAACGCCACCGTCTTCGTGCCTGTAATGATCGTGGGATAACCTGCCTGTTGGAGAATCTCGGCGAGCGTTGAACAGCGCAGGTAATGACCTCCCGTGATTAAATCCGCACGGCGAAGATTTTCGAATCCCTCAGTTGCCACAGGGCTCAAGAATGACAGTTCTGGAAGGTATTCAGCGTTTGCAACAACACCGCTATGCCCCGGATACATTCCGGTGGCAATCGCTGTTCCATTGACCTCTGTTGTGCTCGGATATTGGGGATGATGATGATTAAAATAAACGCCCTCCTTAATCATCTTGCATAGATTGGGGGTAATCTGCGGAGTAATGAAATCCGGACGCATCCCATCCCACACAAGGATCACCACGTGTTCTGCACGGCCATGTGACTCATCCGCTGCAACACCGTTAAAGGCCAAAACACTTAATGAAAGAAAGAAAACAAGCAATCCCTTGAAGTATCCCCTCAGAGTCAAAAATATTTGCATCCCCTATTTCTCGCAGCCTGAGTCCAAAATGTCAATTGGGTGTTCCCCCCTCAAAATGACATATCTCTGGCTTGGCAGCCAAATTAATTTCAGGTAGTTTAATTCTCTGTTGGTTTCCGTTAACAAAAAAGCCTATGCCCAGTTCTGAAGCAAATAAACAAAAGCACGTTTGGAAATTTTCCCGTGCTGGTGGACTCGATCAGGTCAAAATCGAATCTGGCATCGATCTTCTAAACTTGGAAAAACTGGACCAAAAACTCTGGATGGCATTGAGTTGTCCCACCCGAGGGTTGGAGTTTGACACAAAAACTCTCGATTTTATTGACACTGACAAGGACGGACGAATCCGCGCGCCAGAAGTGCTTGCGGCGGTCCGATGGGCCACAGCGTTACTCAAAAACCCGGATATACTTCTCAAAGGGAGTGACAACCTTCAACTCAGCGAAATCAACACTTCCACCGACTCAGGAAAACATCTTTTCGCAGCTGCACGCCAAATTCTGACCAATCACGGTAAGCCAAACGCCGATTCCATTTCCATTGCAGACTTGGGAAACACCGAAGTTGCCTTCGCTCATACGTGGTTTACAAAGGATGGGGTTTTGCGTGCGGAAAATGTTGCAGACAAAGCTGTCAAACAGCTTATTCTGGACATTCAAAGTGTTCTTCCTGAAAAACCCGTTGTTGCCAAGCCTGCAGGATTACCAGCTGATAAGCAATTGGTGGGTATCACACTTGAAGACATTGATACCTTCTTTAAGGAAGCTCAGGATTATGCAGATTGGTGGCAGGATGCCATGCAACAGCCAAAAGGGACTCCCACCATATTGATTTTTGGCGCTGAAACGACTGAAGCCTGGGAAGCACTGAAGGCAGTGCGCACCAAGATAGACGACTATTTCACACGGTGCCGCCTCGCAGCGTTTGATCCCCGTGCCACAACCCCCCTTAACACCGCCGAAGCCGGTTTCACAGCACTAGCGGGAAAAAATCTGGCTTCGGAAAATCAGGAAATCGCTTCCCTGCCTCTTGCCCGAATTGAAGCCAATCGCCCACTGCCTCTCACTGAGGGAATCAACCCCGGCTGGCAGGTTGCCATCGATAAGTTCCGGATCGCCACCCTGACACAAGCCTTCTATGCGCAAAAGGCAACGCTTTCGCAGACCGAGTGGGCAGACTTGATCGAACGCTTCGCTCCTTATCAAGCCTGGGAAAATGTCAAAAAAGGTATCATGGTCGAAAAGTTGGGGCTGGCTCGCATCCAGCAAATCCTTACAGGGCAAGGTCGGGCAACGTTGGAAAAAATGATTGCTCAGGACAAGGAGGCCGCCCCCGCATTGTTGGAGATGGCCAATGTAGAAAAACTACTCTGTTTCAATCATAACCTTTACCGACTTCTTAATAATTTCGTCTGTTTTGCGGACTTCTACGCTAAAAACCGAATGGCAGTCTTCCAAGCGGGCACTCTCTATATCGATGGCCGATGCTGTCATCTTTGCGTCAAAGTGGAAAATGCTGAAACGCATTCGACCATGGCCAACTTGGGCCGTACCTACATCGCTTATTGCGATCTGACCCATCCGTCTACAAAAGATAAAATGACAATCGCCGCCATATTCACCGAAGGCGATTCAGAAAAATTGCGTGTTGGACGCAATGGTATTTTCTATGACCGTAACGGATTGGATTGGGATGCAACCATCATAAAGACAATTGAGCATCCCATCAGCATCCGGCAGGCATTCTGGTCTCCCTATAAACGCATTGGTCGCATGATCAGCGAACAAGTCGAGAAAATGGCGACGGATCGTGAAAAGATCGTCATGGACAAAGCCTCCCAGCGCATTGAAAAAACCGCCACCACAGCCACATCTGGCAAGCCAATCGAAAAATCAAAAATCGACACAGGGACGCTGGCTGCCATCGGTTTGATCATGTCCAGTTTAATTGGAGCATTAAGCGTCGTTTTTGCTGGATTTCTTGGTTTGCTGCAACAACCACATGCCTGGTTGAAGGTCCCGATGATTTTCGCCGCCGCCATCCTGGCTGTATCTGGCCCGTCCATGGTTATCACATGGCTGCGGCTGCGAAGACGGGACTTGGCTCCAGTTCTCGATGGTTGCGGTTGGGCCATCAATGGACGCGTAAAACTAAACATGGCTCTGGGGCATGTCTTGACAGAAACCGCCGTTGTTCCTAGGAATGCGCCCCGAAGTCTGGAGGATCTCTATCCAGACGATCATATTCCGCGCTGGGTTTGGTATGTTGTGGGCGCCACAGCCATTTTTCTTATTTTGTTCTTCACGAACTTCATGGGCTTTGAGCATTGGATTTATCAGCATGTTTGGCTGAACCATCTGCAGTCCATCTGGAATTTCCTCTGGCCTATTCCTGACAAACCTCCGGTTCTTCCCGGGGGAACAAACGCCCCAGGAACAAACATCGTCAGCACAAATGCAACAACTCTGCAGAACCTATTGCCTTCACTCCAAAAAACGCTGACAAACCATTGATAATGGCTTGCATCGCAAAAGACGTGTGAAACACAAATCGTCTTGAAATGTTGGAGTGACTTTTTGCATACACAAAAAAAGCAGGTGAACCCCAATTGATTCACCTGCCAGGAAAAAAGTTAGAAGGAATACTATGGTCGGGCCGTCTTACGCTGTTTCGATGGCAGAGCCAAATTAAACTGCGTACCGCCAGCATTGGTGGTGGTAAACCAAACGCGCCCCCCAAGGAGGTCCTCTCCAAAAACTTTCATTGAGAAAGTTCCCAAACCGCGCCCCGCGCCAACCTTTGTGCTGAAATTACGCTGAAAAATTCGCTGTGGAATATCCTTTTGCATCGCTCCCTTGTTCCAGACCGAGAAAACGACCTTGTCTCCTGCACGCTTGGAAAAGATTTTCACCTCACTACCCGCTTTGGTTGCTTCTAACGCGTTCACTGCCATATCGCGCAAAATTCGAGTCACCAGCATGGCATCTGTCTTAAGGGAATATTTCGGCAAGACCTTTGGAAGCACTACCGACTTCTTCTCATCCTCAGCTCTCCCGCTGATGCTTGCCTGTACGCCTTCAAGAATGCTCTTTGCCGCAACAGCCTTCAAATTTGGAACGTAAGCTTTTTTCCCAGCAAGGTGGTCATGTAAAACCACATGCTCCTTCAATCCCAACGGATATGAATGACTCGTCCAAGGACCGATTTCCAATGTTTTTGAACGCCTCATCGGCAAACTCATTCTGGCCATTCCCGACACCAGACTGTCAATGTCCTGGAAGAAAACACGCTGGAGCTCAGCAACTCTCTGCCCCTCGGTCAAATCCTCAAGTGAAACCAAGAAGAACATCCGATTTCCAAGACGCAGGGGGGCACACCGCACTGAAAAGAATAAATCCACGATTCTGCCACCCCGATTAACTTGCAGGGCGCATTCCCTTTCAACAGGGCGTTTCTCACGCATGCACGCTGCTATGACGGTCGCCATGCCGCAAGTCCGGCAATAAGTCCCGGTTCCACACCCTGCCGGATTTTCCCCCAAATGAATGCATTGCAAAGATTCACCTGGACGCAATCCCAGAATCGGCATCGGATCGGAAATACCAATTGTTGACAAAAAAGACTGATTCAAGGAGACAATCTGGCGGTTCTCGTTGAGCACCGCCACCAAGCCAGTCACAGATGCCAACAAGCCAGATTTACGTCTCGCCGCCTCGACGTCGCGCCCGATTCTCTCATCTGAAGTTCTTTCACCAGCCAAAAAATACGTGGTCATATCAACTCTAAAAAAACTTTCGGCTTTACCGCCACACCATATCTATGAACTTCCCATCATGGTGTCAAGACACATAGCCCAAAGCTAGTAATGAAATAGCTAAGCTAATGCACTTCCCCTCTGAATACGTTTAGAAGAGGATCAATAATCCAAGTTACTACCTTTTTGAGACTTTCCAGATCAATAAATTTTGACTCATAAATATTATTTGACTTACAGTCAATTTATGACGATAGTTCAATTGTGAACGTTATCGAAAACCGGAAAGAACAGCAACGCCTCGCCCGCGAAAACCTCATTCTTGAGAATGCAGCTCATTTTTTAGTGCGTGACGGTTTTCAAAATCTGAATCTGGACGCCCTCGCCCTCTCTGTCGCCTATTCAAAGGGAACTTTATATCTTCATTTCAAAACAAAGGAAGATCTGGCTTTGGCCGTTTCCACGCGCGCTGTGATGTATCGGACTGACCTGCTCGAACGTGCAACGCATTTTTGTGGGACTACCCGTGAAAAGGCGCGTGCAATGGGAATCGCCTGTTGCCAATTTGCCAATTCGTATCCGGAGTTCTTTACCGTCGAGCTCATGCTTCAAGAGCGGTCTTTCTGGGAACGCGTCTCAACCGAACGCCAGGAAGCCCACCTGCAACAGGGCAAACGTTTATTTGGCATCGTCAATAACTTGGTTCTTGAAGCCATCAAGGCAGGCGACATTCCACATAACACCGAACCACAAGAGGTCACGCTCAGCATGATGGCTGTGACTCTGGGAAGTCATTATTTTGTCACCCGACCTCACCTTCAAAGCCTTTGCGATGTCCAAGACAAGCTTGCCACGCTATGTATGCACCAAGACCGAATGCTTGATGGCTGGAGATGGAATCCAATCTCCGCAGGAAGCCGTCACACGGCTTTGGATCGCCGAATCATCAAGGAAATCTTTCCCGAGGCCACGTGGTTCAAGTCCTAGTCATCCATTCAATTTTGCTTAACTTTAAAATCAGGTTACCTTTTTACATTATGTTCCACCCATCGTTTAATTACAGGAAACTAATTTTTTTTAAATTTCGTCCTGGCGATGAAAAATCTTCAAGTTTTATCAGACTAGTGTTGTTGGGAATGGCTGCCATTCTCTGTGGTTGCAATAAACCGGTGGAAACTAAACCTGAAAAGACGCTTGTTCGCACAGTTGCAGTTGCCCCTGCTGATCCTGCAATGTTTCTTGGAAAAGCCTCATACATTGCCTTGGTCAAGGCTGAAGATGAAACCGATCTGGGATTCAAAGTTGGCGGCATTATCTACAGCATTGGGCCTGAATTTGACAAGGAATGGGATGAAGGAACACCGGTCAAAGCTGGAACCGTTCTGGCAGAATTGAAACAATCGGATTTTACAAATGCACTGGCTTCAGCACGTGCCCATGCCGAACTCGCACAAAAAGTGTTCGAACGCTTTTCAAAGCTTCGTTTGAAAGATGCCATTTCACAACAGGAATTGGATGTTACCGAAGCAAATTGGCGCACTGCCAAGGCTCAGTTGGATCAGGCAGAACAGAATCTAAAGGATTCACATATTCTCGCCCCAAGCGACGGTGCTGTTCTGGCAAGATATGTCAATTCGGATGCCACAATCGCCGCAGGACAAAGAATTTTGCGTTTTGCAAAGAACAGTTTGATGTCGGTCGAATTGGGATTGCCAGACAGTTTGATCCATTGTGTGTCAACCAATGACATCGTCAACGTTGAGATTTCCGCGTTGGAAGGCCATCCGCCATTTCAAGGACGTGTGACTGAAGTCGGAATTGCCGCAAGTCCGGAAACCCGCCTGTATCGTGTCGTAATAAAAGTTCCCAATCCAGATGGAATACTTCGATCTGGAATGACTGCGCGAATTCAAATCGGCGACAAAGCAACAATCTCCCCTGGATTTGTCACAATACCACTTTCCGCTCTCATTACAGTTTCCGCCAAAGGAAGCACAACCAATGCGATCGACTTGGCTGTCTATGTTGTTCAAAACGGCAAGGCAACACGCCGGATTGTCCGAACGGCAGACATTGTCAACAGCTCCATCCTTGTCTCTGACGGACTTAAAACTGGAGAACAAGTGGTCATTGGAGGAACAAGTTTTCTTTATGACGGCGCTCCCGTTGATGTGGTTCAAGACAACAACAAGTAACTCAAGAGAGAAGGCGTTTTCGCATGTCAGAACCTGATTCAAAACAACTCAAGTCCGGCGGACTTGCCCAGTTCTTTGTTGAACACCGAGAAGTGAGCTGGGTGGCGCTCATCGCCGTGCTGGTTTGGGGAATTGCTGTCTTTGGAAAATTGGGACAACAGGAAGACCCTTCCATTCCCCACAGGATAGCCATGCTGGTCACTGTCTTTCCTGGAGCCACTGCATCAAAAGTTGAGGAATTGATTACAAAACCCATTGAACGAAAGATTTCCGAGCTTCAGTCAATCGAAGAAATCAAAGCTCAATCCCGCCCCGGAGTGTCAACGCTCACCATAAAAATGTTGCCGGCATCCAAAGCTGTGATTGATCAGGAATGGGACAAACTCCGTGCGAAATTACAGGAGGTTCCCCTTCCCCAAGGCAGTCGCAGCCCATTTTTAAACACCGATTTTGGCAACACTGTAACACTTCTTTTCGGGCTGGTCAGTCCCCCGATTTCCGACGCAGAATGCGTGGCCAGAGCGGCTCTTTTGAAAGACAGTCTTGGAAAATTAAGAGGGAGCTCTCCGGCTGACAAACATGCCGCTGTGGCCATTTTCTTCCCGCCTTCGATTGATCAAAAATACCGGGAAGTTTTGCTTGGACGCTTTGTCACCGAAATCAAAAAAGCGGGGTTGACGAAAAACATCAAGACAGTCAAAGGCATCTCATATTTGCTGGCTGACCTCGAAACCCAGGCATCTCGTTCCACACTCGAAAAATTCATCTCTGACTTTACGCGCTCACTCACCGGTACCGATCAGGAACTATTCCATCCAGATTTCACCATGCCAGTCATCTGGTTCGGAAATGAGGATCCGCTACCGCAAATACGCGCAACGGCTCCACCGCGTTATAGTTACCACACATTGGAACTGCTTGCCCGTGATTGCGAAGACCAGCTCAAACAAGTGTCCAGCGTTGGAAAAGTCACAAAAATTGGGATTGTTCAGGAGACTGTTTACCTGCTTTTCTCCTCAGCGAACGTGGCAGGTTACGGACTTTCCCCAGAGGCTGTGATCAACTCCATCGCTTCAAGAAATGCTGTCATTCCGGGGGGAACATTGCACACCGAAGGACGCAATTTTCCAGTTCAACTCTCTGGAGAATATCGTAGCGAGTCTGAGATGCTCGGAACCGTGGTGGGAGTCAATAAAACCGGAACTCCTGTCTATCTGCGCGATGTCTTCGAAGTCCGGCGAATGTATGAATCCCCCATTTCTTACAAGGTGGATGTCCTCGTTCGGACCAACGACACGGCTCCATTGAATACATGTCGCTCTGTCTTGCTCGCCGTGGAAATGCGTGATGGCAAAATCATCCGTCACTTCAACGAAGAAGTCATGTCGACGATGAACACGATGAAGGCCAGAATGCCCGAGGGAATCGAAGTTCACGTGCTGTCGGATCAACCCACGGCTGTGGCCCATCGGATCAATCACTTCATAAAGTGTTTTCTTGAAGCCGTGATCATCGTAATTTTTGTGGCTCTATTTTTGATGGATTGGCGTTCTGCACTTGTGGTTGCAACCGCCATTCCACTAACCATTGCGATGACCTTAATCGGGATGTATCTGTTGAACATTCCCCTCCAGCAAATCTCAATCGCCTCGCTAATCATTGCACTGGGAATGTTGGTGGACGTCCCCGTTGTTGCATCAGACGGAATCAACCGTGCGCTGCATAAAGGGGAGACCCGATTGCGCGCAGCCTGGGTAGGGCCCCATAATCTGCGACATCCCATGATATTTGGAACCGCGATTAATATTGTAGCATTTCTTCCGTTGCTCCTGCTCTCAGGCGACAAGGGAGTTTTCATGGAAAGCCTCCCCGCGGTCATTACCATATCCCTGCTCTCAGCACTGGTGGTATCCTTCACATTCACGCCTCTTATCAGCTATTACGTCTTAAAGGGGCAAAAAGGATTCGATGAGGGGGGAGAAATTCGTCACGGTTTTCCATTTCGTTATGTGGATCTGTTTCTCTCAGCCGTTTTACCACGCTACCGAGCTGCATTGCAAACAGCCCTCAAACACCCATGGCCCGTCTTGTTTGTCGCCTATTCGTTGCTGGCCGCAAGTCTGTTCATCATTCCAAAGTTGGGAAGTCAATTTTTCCCACCGGCAGAACGCAATCAGCTTTTGGTCGACATTGAACTTCCCTCAACCGACTCAGTCAAAAGCATGTCCACTGTGGTTGATCAAGCCATCTCAATCATTAAAAGCCATTCAGTGGTCAAGAGCGCCGCTGTCTTCCGCGGTGGCACAGCCCCACGCTTCTACTACAACGTTACGCCAAAGGAACCCGCAAGCTATCTGGCACAAATACTCATTAACACAAAATTGGATGGAGATGTGCCAGGGTTGTTGGTCAAGCTCCGCGAGCAGTTGGACAGCCAGATTCCAGGAGCCCGCTGCACTGTCAAGCAATTGGAACAAGGTCCTCCTGTGGATGAGCCAATCCAGATTCGGCTGAGCGGAGAAGACCTTGATGAATTACGGCGACTGGCAGATCAAACCGCAGACGTCGTCCGATCTGCGGGAGGATATCACGTATTTGATGATTTGGGGTTGCGTATGCCTAACATCCAGATCGATATTGACCAGGATCGTGCCAATTCACTTGGTATCGGAAACCAGCAGATTGGCACCGCATCGCAGGCTGCCTTTGCGGGATTGAAAATAACCGAACTGCGCGAAGATGACCGCCTGATCCCAGTCGTCATCCGCAACAGGATCGAAGACCGAAGCGAAGCGGAGAAAATCCGCAGTTTGTATGTGCCAACCCATTCCGGAAAAAATGTTCCATTGGAAAGTTTTTCAAAACTCAGGATTCAACCGGAGTTTGTCACCATTCCACACTATAATCAGCTTCGAACCGTTACCGTCAAAGCTTATGCCCCATACGGCACATTGCCATCAAAAGTATTAAGCCGCGCCCGGCCCGGTCTTGCTAAAATTCAATTGCCCGCTGGATACACCATGAACTTCGCGGGAGAAGACAAGGAACTTCAAACCAACCGCGAGGAAATGGCAGGAGTCATGCAAGTTTCCCTTGCACTGATCACGCTGGCAATGGTTTTGCAATTCACGTCCGTCATCAAATCGGTTGTCGTTATGTTGACAGTTCCACTGGGAGTGATCGGTGCCCTGCTTGGCCTTGTGCTTTCAGGTTCTCCATTGGGATTCACGGCACTGCTGGGGATTGTGAGTCTGGCGGGTGTCATGGTCAGTCATATTATTGTGCTCAGTGATTTCATCGAAAAAGCACGCGAGCGGGGGTTGCCTCTGGAGGAAGCACTGTTACAGGCGGGACTGGCCCGGCTTCGCCCAGTTCTAGTCACTGTTTTTGCCACAGTCGGCGGTCTGATTCCTCTCTTTCTAACCGGCGGTGAGCTGTGGCATCCATTGACAGCAGTCCATATCTTCGGACTTCTTCTTGCAACTGTGATGACGCTAATAGTTCTACCTGTGCTCTATTATGTGTTTTGTGCAAAACTTAAACTGATCAAATAGAGTTTCCAGCCATGACGCGTTCTTTTTCCATAATTAAACCGGCATACTTAAAACAGAGAGTGAACGAGCTCCTTCACCTTTCGCAACTCTGGAACTTGAGTATTTGCGTTAGTCTGCTCTGTCTTTTGAATGCCTGCGCAGTGGGGCCAAAATATCAACGCCCCACCGTGAATTCACCAACCGAATACCGCTTTGCCACAAACACGACATCCACTAACCTGACCACTTCAACAAACTCCCTTGCAGATCTTCCATGGTGGGGGGTATTCAAAGACTCTGTTCTTCAGGATTTGGTTTATGAGGCACTAACAAATAATTATGATTTAAGAACAATTCTCTCGCGCATGGATCAGGCACGAGCTCTTCAAGCACAGTCACAATCCCAGTTTTTACCAAACGTTGCCTATGGAGGCGAAGCCAGTCGCGGACGCAACATGTTCCTGAACATGCCCAACCTCAACGGCGGTCATACGCTCAGTGGTTTTGCCGGAGGTTTTGAAGCGGTCTGGGAAGTCGACTTGTGGGGACGTGTTCGCCGGATGAACGAGGCAACTCGGGCGAACTTCATGGCAACTCAGGAAGGTCGACGCACAGTTATGATCTCGGTTGTCAGCGGTGTTGCCCGCGCATATTTTGAATTGCTGGAGTTGGATGAAGAATTAGCCATTGCAAAACACACGGTTGAGTCCTACCGCCAGACTTACAAGCTCTTCAATGACCAACATACGGATGGATTGACTTCAAGATTGGAGTTAGACCGTGCCCAAGCCGCGTTAAGTTCTGTTTCAGCAAGCATTCCAGACATCGAGCGGCAGATCAGTCTTAAAGAAAACGAAATCAATATTCTCTTGGGAAGAAATCCTGTTCCCATTTCGAGAAAATCGACTCTCGCGCAACAAGAAATCCCCGTTGATATTCCCGTCGGACTCCCCTCCTCTCTTCTAGAACGCAGACCGGACATCCGCATGGCTGAACAGGAAGTCAGGGTGGCCAATGCCAAAATCGGTGTTGCCATTGGAGACTTTTTCCCAAGAATCGGCCTGACCGCTTTTTATGGAGGCGCCAGCACTGAGTTGAACCAATTGACATCAACCAGCGCCAATGCCTGGTCCCTGGCGGCTTCTACTGCGGGCCCCGTGTTTACGGGGGGACGCTTGGTCGGCCAATATCGACAGGCAAAAGCTGCGTGTGAGGAAGCCAAATTGAAATATCAGGAAACTGCTTTGAAAGCGTTTTGTGAAGTTTCAGATTCACTGATCACTCGAACAAAATTGGAGGAGACATACACCCATCAAGCCGAAGCCGTCCGCGCCTGTCGTGATGCTGTGGATATTGCAATGGAACGCTACAAGGCAGGCAAGGCAAGTTACTACGAAGTTCTTGAAGCCCAGCAACAATTATATCCTGCTGAAAAAACACTTTCTTCCATCGAGTCCAGCCGACATCTCGTAATCATCCAACTCTACAAAGCCCTGGGCGGCGGTTGGTCGCTCAAAGATTCGGAGTGGATAAAGGCTGCCGGGCAAACGCCAAAATAACTTCAAGACATTCACCTGCAGACTGAAGACCGAAAACACACTCATTTTTTATCTTCAAACTTCAGGTTCTGCACCTCGTTTCCAACCTGCAATTGCTTTGATTCCCTTGTCAGGGGTTGCCCCAAAATCATCACATTGTCAAAGCGGACGTTCTGAACATTGTGCTCGGCATTGGCCCCCTGAAGTTGCACCAAATACTCACCAGCCTTTCCAGAAATCGCGATGTTTTTGAACGCAACATCGCTAATATAGCCCGGCGTTTGTTTGTGCATATACTGGTTAATGGTTGGCTTCAAGCGAATGAACTCCCGCTGACCTTCGCCGTTGATGCGTATGTCTTGAACATTCACCTGTTCCAGGTGCATGTCTTCTCCTGGCTCGAAAAGAAAGCATGTCATTGTAAAATGGATGACATCCAGATTACGGATATTGATCTGCCTCATAAATGCGGCGCGACTTTCATGTCCCAAGAGGAAAATTCGAGCGCGATCACACCAAAGAACCGAATTTTCGATTGTGATACGTTCCACGTTGTTGTTGGGGACTGCAAGGTCGAGCCCCTTGAGGGCGACACAATCGTCATCCGTCCGGAAAAAGCAATCTGTCATCAAGACATCCTGCGAATTGCATGGATCAATGCCATCATCGTTTTGCACCCGTGATCCGCACAATTTGACGTTGCGAATCGTCACGTGAGAACTGTTGCGGGGCACGATTGTCCAGGAGAATGCGCCGCGTATTGTGATGCCCGATACTTCAACATTTGTTCCGCAAATATCCACCATGTTCCCATTGGGACCTTTTCCCCAACCCCAATCAGAACCGTCAAGAATGCCACGGCCTGTAATACGAATGTTATTTCCATGCGCTATGACGACGCCCTTCACAACCGCACCATCCGCCAAATACAACGTTTGTCCAGAGCCAAGCGTTATCCTGGTGGATTTGTGAATCCCCGGACCAAAGAACACGACTCCAGAGGCATTACGATCTGGACGATCCACTTCAAGGGGATTGGCAAAGAGTAACAGAGGCGATTTTTTGCCATCGGGTTCCACACTCACTTTGGCGGGCCTTTCAAATGTAAGCAGCAAGGTGTGTTCATCTGGATGCACAATTTTGACTGCCTCTGGACGCACAATAGTAGATGCCAGCGAACGTTTGGAGGTAATCTTCACCGTAACCTTTCCATCCATGTCGAAATTGGCAAAAGAGTAATTGCCACCATAATCGAACCCCTTGTCAGCAAAGGGCGCATCCAACACCCGTGATGTATAAACATCAACCTTCTTTCCCTCAGCAATGACCTCATAATCCGTGGACAACACTTCACCCTCTGGAGCACGGGCCACGACAACTTTTGCCATGCCAGAAACAGGTTCAGAGGAACACTTTTCAGGCAAGACAAAACACAAAATTGCAACTGACAATGTCTGAAAAATCAAAAAGCGCATGGAGATTCGACGATTTGCCAGTAATAAATCTTCATCTGCGATGCTGCTTGTTATTTCTGAGTTCCTTTAAAACCTGATAAAATTGCATCCGTCAGTTCTTTTTGCGATATGGGAACTGGCCCTGTTACCAATTCCGGCACGTTGTAAGTTCTGAGCCATGTCTCATAAAAAGCAGGGTCTTTTTGTGGAAGCACAAAGGCCTTGTGTTCTTTTCCTGTCGCATCCACATGACAAATGTACGGGCGTGCAAGCAATCCATTGTCACGCTTGCTGCTGAACACAAACCACCGCGAATTGCTGGACCAGGAGTGCCATGTGTCAGCCTGATTGCTGTTGCAATCCAAACGTCGATACTGTCCGCTCTTTACATCGAGCAAATAGAGGTCGCAACTGGCCTGGTGAATGGGAAAACCACCATAATCCGTCATGCAAAAAAGAACAAAACGACCGTCAGGAGACGCTCTGGGTTCCAAGCAACTCTTCCCGGTAATTGCAGAAGACACTAACACATCCGGTTTTCCCCAGCTTCCGTTCGTCCGGTCATATTTGACAGACATCAAATCAAATTGTGTCTTTGCAATCTGCTCAGGCGTCGGATTTCCTTTGCTTCCCCAAAGCGTCTTTGCACTGCAAAAATAAAGCGTGTTCCCGTCTGCCGCCCATCCGGGAAATGTCTCCAATCTCTCAGGATTAGATAACTCAGGAACAGTCGACGCATTCCCAGATTCCAGATTCAACGCTGCTATATCGGAATGGTACTCAAAAACATCCCGAATCTCCGCTCCTGTGCTCCGAAAAATCTGATCCGGTTTGCTCATTGAAAATGCAGCAATAGGCGCTTTAGGATTCCAACAATGGTATCCCGGCGGACTTGGCGCCGCCGCGGATTTGGTTTCAAGCCATTGGGCTTTACCTCCTCGAACAAGGATCATCCCCGCCTTGGTGACCCGCTTATCCATGCCAGGGCGAATCTGAAAGGAAAAGAAATCGGGGCAATTGTTTTGAAAGGTGTGACAATTAATGCAGCCGCCGTGGATCGAACTATTCTGCAAAATTGGATGCTCATCAAAATTCTCAAGATTGCGCTGGTAAATTCCCACATTGCGAAACCAGACGCAATCCGGCCCCAACAACCGATAAACGAGGCAGGGATCAATGGCTTCCTGCGCCACAGTCATTGTGACAGGTTGAAAACGCACCCAACGCCCATCCTTTTGCTTTGCTTCCAAACTCAAAGTCAAATTTGTTCCCTTGTTTTCAAGTAAAAGATGTCTCCATTCTGATTGAGAAAAAACGATGCCAGACTTACATGAATTAAATGTGATTTGACTACTTTTTTCCCCCCTCAATTCGCCTCGAAACTCAATGCCAATTTCATTTATACGAAAATTAAGCGGCGCGATGTTTGGTGGAATGACAACATTGCAATAGTCCGGACAGATTTTTGGGATGCGGTTAGTATTAACCGTTGAGTCGCCACTCCCCTGCCCTTCACATAATGTGATGAGAAGTTGCGATACAAGTAACACAACGGTCACGACCTTCATGACTTGTAATTTTAATGATCGTTTACACATGGCCGTTTCTGTGTTGTATCAAGTAATACTCAAAATAAGTGTTCTTCAAATCCCGTGAAATCTCTGGTGCAGCGTTTTTCAAAGAACCCCCTGATTGTTTAAGAATCGAACGAAGGAGCTTGAACTTATCCTCAGTTGTCGTGCTGATTTTATAGTTGCGAAAAAAGAGCCCTGAGGATTCGATGCGTAATTCTTTTTGATGTCCAGTTGCATAAAGCAGGGCTGCCTCCTCATAACTCGTTGGTAAAGCTGGATAATGAAAACGATCTCCATACGGGAGCAAATCAACAACGGCCTGCAAATTTCCATCCAACAGATAAATCGCCATCAGATATTCAAAGGCCATTTTGTTTTCAGGATTCTGTTTTAGCAAATCGATCAACATTTCATAGTAATTCATCATGGGCCCGTTTCCCGTGATGGTGCAGACCTTGGACAAATCATCCTGGGCTAGCATTCTCTTGCGTATTTCCTGGATTGTCCCGTCTTCAGAAAAATTCTCTCCTGAATCAAGTCTACGAAGATAGTCTTCAGCCCAATGTCCCCACAAAGGATCCTTGCGTAAGACATGTAAAAAGAGCCGAGCTGCCTCCATGTCGTTTTTAATGATCTTAATCAAAGCCAGTCGTTTAAGTGTTCTGCCTGTGGGATAATTCTCCAGCAACTCAAGCGCGTTATGTTCAGCTTCATTCACACGCCCCAGTTCCAAAAGCAGATCACACGGTTTACTAACCCTTCCCACCGCGTCGCCTCTCACCTGTTCCTGATCCAACAGGATGCTGTAGTGCTGCCAAAACGTGAACATTTCGTTGGGTAACCGCCCCGTATGGTAAAGCGCAAGATTTATATCGTGATTGGCGTATTGCGTATACACACGCAGTTTTCTGGCTTTTACTAAAAGCTCATCCCACTGCTGATTGTCAGCACAATAATCAATTTCAAGGAGGGCCTTCTTACTTTTATCAATAGAAATCAGTCCCACTCCCCAAGCCATCCCTAACACCAGAATCATCCCCATTCCCCAAGCCCATCGAAAACCTTCATTTTGTGAGACACTCCCCGAGGGGTTGTTTTTAGCATTTTTCTTTTCCCCCTTAGTTTTGACAATTTCCTTTTTGTGAAAAGCACCTTCAAACCGGTGCAAAAGAGCAGTCCCACGCGTTGAATGGAGACAGACAACAACCAAGGCACAAATTGGAAAATAACTGTAAAAGAGAATCGTCTTGAGGTTAAGAAGGTCAGCCTCCGCAGCAGGAATTTGAAAATTCCACGTTCTCAAGCCCAAGTTTGAGAGTATGAAATCAACCCCATACTTTGCACACACAGAAATCAGGATCATTACCAAGGCCAAACGCCACGATTTCAGCCTGGCAATTGAATAAATCAGGCAACAAATGACAAAACAACCAAACGCAATCCCTGTCAGATAATAAAGCAGGACACTACAAACGCAAAACGCAGCCATTTTTTGTATGCGCCATTCAGCTCTAATACAACACCATCCCCAACTCGCCAACATGTTAAACGCCGCTCCAGTTAGGACAAAAGTCCGCATACTGTGATTGCCATATAAATAAAAGAGAGCAACCCCGGGAATGATCCAAGTGCCGCGAATCCTTGAACCCGTCAGAGAATTCATGAACTCACTTGTTGTAAGCAGCAACAACCATGCGAACGCAGTGAGCACAATCGCAGCAAGCCCCCCTGAGTGACACCATTGAACCCACAAAGCATCAAACCACCGCAGCAACCAGCCGGGCTGCCCAATAAAATCTGTAAAATACCTGAAATCCCAAAGGAAAAGACTATCTCGAGCTTCAAAAATCAAATGGGTGTCAACAACCCAGAATAAGTATCCCCCAAAAAGCACTGCCAAAAGCAAATGCCGGAAATTTTTGCAGAAAGCACGCAGACTGTTTTCGAATACAATGAATTGACTCATTAATAATATTGCTGACTGAACTTATACGTTCATTTCTTGCATGAGTTTGATTTTCAGTGATTGGTTTTTGACCTTATATTGGTCCCCAATATTGTCAATTTAATTACCCATCCCGAGGTTCATTTGACTATGTTGCATTGAACCCCAAAACATGCTTTTGCTCCCCCCCAGAAAAAACACAGAAAAGACAAACTGAAAATCCCTCCTGCCTCATCCAAATGATGTTGAAACTCAACAGCTCAAATAAAGCGGCAACAAACAGAATAGAATGATTGCACAAGTTAATTTCAAAATGGCACCCACTCTAGTTTGCATGAAAAGGCTCAGCGGATTTTGAAACCAAAAAATCACCTGTGCTTTGAGCGGATTGGAATACCAATGGCATTAAAACAGCATTAACAGGACATTAAACTTCCATGAATGTGTCATTAACACAAAATTAAACAGAAATTAAGTTTCCATTAAGCTTGCATTTCTTTCCAAATCATCCAAAAGTCAAACATCACATGTATTTCAAAGCTCTGGATGAGTTGTCGTTAGCTCTAGTTCCAGCGCTTTTGTCGGTGTTTGAGTGATAACAACAGATAGCAAAGTTAGTTCACGCAGCAATAAGCAAATTATGAATAAAAAACTAAAGTATCTAAGCGTAGCATTGGCTGGAATTGCTTTTGCCAGCTATGCTCAGGCACAACAACTCGTGGGCGTGGATGTAGGAGGCCCAACATTACCCGGATCCGCAACTGTCAATGGGGATGGGACAACCACTATTGTCGGTGGAGGAGCAGATATTTGGGGAACAGCGGATGCTTTTTATTTTTATAATACTCCGATCTCAGGTTATTATATCTGGGATGCAGTTGTCCGCGTTAATGATCTTCAAGGACCTGACACTTGGACCAAAGCCGAACTTATGGCCCGTTTTGTCGATCCGACAATCGCAACAAACCAAGCAGGCGATCCATTCATCGCAGTAATGACAACCCGCTCCGGCGGACAAAATGAAATTCGTGCTCAAGTACGCACAACCCGAGGTGGCAGCGCAGATGGTTTTAATCCATCCCCGACGATTGCCCCTTCCTACCCAAACCAGTGGCTGCGTTTGACTCGTTACGGTAACGTGTTTGATTGTTACTCAGGAACTGATGGCACCAATTGGACCCTTATCACTGAAATGGACACCTCCACTAATACATGGAAAGGTGGCGATAACAGTACAACATTTGGAAACGCTCCAGGAGATAACGTTCGCATCGGTGTCGCCGTTACGGCACACAATGACACTGACGGCAGCGGTGGTATTGCCACAATTTCTGACTGGACTTTGACACTGAAACCACTGACAACAAATCCCAAAACCATCACATGGCTCAAGACTCCCCCAGCAACTGTGACCGCATATGACGGCACATCCGTGTTGCTTTCAGCTCTGGCCACGAATGATGCTGTTCCGAACGTCGTTCCCTGCACCTATCAATGGTACAAGAACGGAAACAAAATGACAGGGGCAACGCAACCCAATTTGAGTTTTGTTGCAAATTTGACTGAAACCAGCACCAAATACGCATGCGTTATTTCTGCTACGGCAGCCGGAGTTTCCATTTTATCAACCAATTCCGGAACAGTAGTCACCGTTCTTACCGGTGTTACCTACACAAACGGTCTCAAATGGGAATACTGGACAAACGCCACACGCACTGCTGTTGAAAGCGGCTCTGCGGGAGCCCCGGCTTGGGTTGCTGTCGCCTCAAGCTTTGACATGCCATCCACCACTGGAAATAATAATTACGCTCAACGTGTCAGTGGTTATTTCATTCCACAAACATCCGGGACCTATTCCTTCTTTATTGCTTCCGATGATACTTCCGATCTGTTCTTCAGCACGGACAGCAATCCTGCCCATAAAATGCTGATTGCACAGCAAACCTCCTGGAATGACGCCCGCATGTGGGCCTCAGGTTCCAACCCCACGCAACGTTCTTCTGACTCTTTCACCCCAGACGATGGTGCAACAACCCCTTATAGCAGTGGTTTTGCCCTCACAGCCGGACAGAAATACTATATCGAAGGCGTCATGGAACAAGGTAGTGGTGGCGATAACTTCGATGTCACCTATGAACTGACTGGTTCATCCCCTGCTGATGGTGATTATTCACTCCTCCAGTCAACCAACGGAAACATCGGTTTCCAAACTGGGTTGAGCACAAACTTGGTTATCACAACCCAACCCGTGGATGTCTCTGTATTTGATGGAGATTTTGCCAAGTTCTCTTTTGCTTATACAACAGATAGCGAACTAACTCCGACCATTCAGTGGTATAAAAACGACCAACCCGTCTCTGGAGCGACATCTGTATCATGGAAGCCCACAGTTCTCTTGAAGGACAGCGGAGCAAAAGTCTATGTGGTCATCAAAGTCCCAGAAACCAGTTTGGTTTTGACCAGTTCAGTTGTGACACTCACCGTTCAGCAAGCCGTTTTTGAAACTGGCTTTGTAAAACGTGAGTTCTGGTCCGGTGGCACTCGTGCTCCCGTTGAAAACGGCACAGCTGCAGATCCCACCTATTTGACCACAAGTTACGCCTTCGAAGGATCTCATGGTAGCAGCGGTTTGGACAACTATGCTGAACGCCTCAGTTGCTTGTTCGTTCCTCCATCGACAGGTGATTACGCCTTTACAATCTACGCTGATGATGATGCTGACCTATTCATCAGCACAGACGCTTCACCTGCCAACAAATATCTGATCGCCCAACAGACCAGTTGGAGCGCATATCGCGCATGGAATGCCTCTGCTCAATGTGATTCAGCTCAATACACGCCAGACAGTGGTACAACCATTCCTTACGCTTCAGGTATTCACCTGATTGGTGGACAGCAATACTATCTTGAAGGCGTTACTCATAATGGTAGCGGTGGTTACGACTTTGGCGCCACCTATCGAAAAATTGCCGATGGCATTCAAGAGGACAACAGCGCTTCACTTCTGACCGGAAGCGTGATTGGCTTCAAAGCCCCTGCGGCAAGCTACATCGGGTTCACCCAACAACCCACGAATGTGACAACTCCAGCTCTCACGACCGTGACATTCAGCGCCGTTGGAGCCACTGATTCAAAAATCAGCATTGGGGATGACACCAGTACGTTTGTCATGTATCAATGGTATAAGAATGGCAGCAAGATCACTGGGGCCACTGCGAGCTCGTATACAACGCCTTATCTGAAGAATTCCGATAATGGAAATTCTTATGTTTGCGCCATCCGCGCCCTGGGTGTTGCCAATTGGAGTAACAGCACTCCGGCAACCGTTACAGTTGTAGCTGATACCAACGTTCCAACAGTTCTGTTTGCCACCTTCAGAACCAATGACAATACTGGAATCAATGCACCTGTTATTGACATTAACTTCAGCAAGCGCATGGATCTCGCATCACTTGCCAACATCGCCAACTACACTGTTGCTGGTGCCACTATCTACACCGTATTCATCAACAGTAACAGCCTGCAGCAAGTTGAACTGGTTCTCAGCGATTATCCGACCCTGCCCGTTACTGTGACATTCAGCGGCTTGAAGGATTACTCAGGTATTGCAATGGCGGCAAATGCATCAGTTCAGGCAAAAACTCCGACACTGATCAACACCGACATTGGAACACCGGGGACCGATCCTGCACTGCCTGGCTTCATGATTCAGACCAGCACAAATTCCTTTGTTATCACTTGCGAAGGCAGTGATATGTGGGGGACTGCTGATGCCTTCAACTTCAGTTATGAATTGAAGACCAATGACTTCGATGTCATCGTTCGCCAAGTTTCAACCACCCATTCGTCCACTTGGGCCAAGGGTGGATTGGTAATGCGCGAGTCGCTTGACCCTGGCAGCCGCCACTGGAACATCCTCAACACACCGGCCTCTGCCGACGGCATAAATGCTCCGGATAGTTCCGGCACGGGTGCCAATCAGGTTGTTTGTCAGAACCGCGTAGCAACCAACGGCGACAGTGCAAGTTGGGAAAACATGGTCACGACCGCTCCAGTTCCATCCTATCCCAATGCATGGCTCCGCCTCAAACGCGTCGGCCAAATGATGTATGCCTACAACTCGATCAACGGCGTTTCTTGGACTCCACTCGGCACAAATGATGTGACCACAGTTGGCGACAAGACTCCGCTCCCATCAGTTGTCTACCTTGGTATTGGTTGCACTGCTCACAACAATGATACAGGCGCAGGAGCTACACCATACCTTTATATCTACACAGGTGTATTCGACAACTATAACAGCAGCTACGTCTATGTTGCCCCACAAAACCCGGCTTCATTGAGTGCCAAATTAGTCGGCAGCAATGTAGTGGTTAGTTGGACTCCCGACGGCGGTCATCTGGAATCCAGCCCAACTCTGGGAACGAGTGCCAATTGGACTCAGGTTGGAACAACAAGCCCTGTCACGCTTCCAGCGACTGGGACTACAATGTTCTTCAGAGTGGTTAATCCGTAAGGAGCGACTTCTCTAGATCAATTCACAGAGAGCTGCGGAGAAACTTCCGCAGCTCTTTTTTTGTAAACTGACAGCCCCCCTTCTCCTCAAACAAACAGGTGATTTGAGACGAAACCACCCACAAACAATTCTAATGCAACTTCTTAAAAGATTTCGGCAGATGGAATCGCCTCAAAGTTTACACTCCAGATAAAATGCCCCCTTAGCTGGGAATAAAGGGAATTGATTCACACGAAAATGCCCATTTCGACCTATGATTACAAAGAGTTCAGTGGAATGACTGAAAAGTTGCCCCAAAATCACTTCGAACATGAACCTCCCAAGACAATAAAGCCTCAAGCCACCTCATAGTCATGACATTTCATAATGACTTTTGAAAAACGCTCGCCATATGAGAAATGCAATCGTTCTCAGGCAATCATAACTGGCTGCGACAAAAAGCAATACGCCCCCGAAGCCTCGCACTCTGATCCTCTCTCCCTGCCTTTTCTGCCAGTCTTTCTCCCTTCTCCGCTGACTCAAGTCCTTTTCTGTAGAGCTTCTTATCAATATAATTGCGACTGAGCAGATCAAAAAAGTCAGGTAATTGTGCAAGGTGCTCATCGAGTTTTGCAGCTTGTTCAAAATATGGAATTGCCGTCTCCGTCTCTCCCAACCAAGCTCGGGCCATAGCCATCAGAAAACATCCCCGTGGATGTGATGTTCCATGTTTAGTCACAATCTCAAGTGGCGCAATACAATCAGCATACCGGCCCAGTCTGTAGCGTGCCTCTGCCAACGCGTAGTTGATGTCTGTTGTATTGTATATGCGGTTATAGCCATTTGGCAAAAGCCTTGCAGCCTCAGCCAAATGCGTCTCCGCATTTGTCAGATCTCCTGTCGCCGCCAAAACGACTCCCAAATCAAATTGAGCGAGCCCATTCCTGGGGTCCAAATGAAGTGCCGCCTCCAGATGCTCCATCGCTCCAGAAGGATCATTTTTGACCCGAAATAGGAGAAAACCAAGGACCTGATGAGCCGTTACATTTTGGGGATTAAGAGACAATGCCTTGAGATATTTTTCAATGGCATTATCAGCATCACCAGCTCGAAAAAATTCATTCCCGGCCCTGGTAAAAGAATAGTCATCCAGAAATTTCTCATGAATCTGAACGATTGCATCCGACTTTAGATTGACAAACTCGGGAATGTTGGCAGCCATTTGTCCACTGACCAAATGCGACAACCAAACAGCCGGGGTAGCCTCTCCATCCTTATTGATATGAGTCAGGTAGAGTTGCGTGTAATCAGAGTGAGCTTTTGATGAAAAAACCAACCACTGTCCATCTGAAGACCAACTGTGCCAGGAGTTCATGCGTCCCAAATTACACTTCAGAGGACGGGCCAGCCCTCCCTCGGATGGAATGATGTAAAGCTGGCTGTCCGGCTGTAATAACATATAATTCGAAGCCTGACAAAAAACGATCCAGCGTCCATCAGGAGAATACTTTGGGAAAAAGTTGCTCTTTCCATTGGCTGATGCACCTTTGATCGGCTCTGCTTTCCCCCCCTTGCCATCATTAAAGGGCACACGATAGAGATCAAAGCGAAATTCCTTACCTTTCACCACAAAGTCCTCGCACTCCTCAGCCGTCAATAGGATACTTCCTGTATCCCTTGTTTTTTTGAGTTCGGCAGCTCTATTCCGGGCAAACACAACCCATCTGCCATCCGGACTCCACGTTGGATTGCTCTGAACGTAAACAGGATCATCAGCCCCTGGTAATTCATGGAATTGTTTTGTCTCACGATCATAAACCGCGACAATGCCTTTGAGCGGAAAAAATAGCTGTGAAAACGCAAGATTCGGCCTAGGCACAAACACGGACCTGTCTTTTACCGTGCTAAGCACGTAACGACCATCAGGTGAAATTTGAGAAAGAAGTCCAAAGGTTTGTTTGCCATCTTCCCTTCGATAATCATCCCACGTAATGATGTCACTAGTGCTCAAGTGCATTTCAGGAGCCGTGCGCGTAATGACATAGGATGCCTTGCTATTTGCGTAGTCCACATCCATTGCCAAGAATTGACCGTCTCGCGTAAAAGAATGACAATTTCCGCAGACTGGCAAATTCTGCAAAATGATCGGCGGAGCCGTTTCCTTATTGATACCGCCAAACCTCCAGCGAATCTTTGATGGATCCTTGACGGCTTCCACAAAAGGCAGGTTAACCTCACGATAAAAAAGAGAGTCCTTCAATTCGGTCCCGCTCACACCAAAGTGAACTGTAGACCGCTTGAGTAAAGTCTTCTCTTCATTGTTCTGACATGCCACCAAAATCATTTCGATTTCGTTTGTTCCCGCTGATTTCTTAAGTTCATCCCAGATGTTACTTGGGGGACGCCACATGGGAAACACGTTCTCAAAAAGCCATTTTTTTTGGCCGGCCTTGATCCCACAAATCCAAATCACATTTTCGCTATCATTGTTTTTCCAATAGACAACAGGAGCCGCCATATTCGATGGCATTTGAGATCCCTCAATTGGATGTTCGATCACAACTGAAGGAACCTGTGTTTTTGATTCCAGAACAGCCCACGCATCAAAAGTTTTATGGCAAGCTGTGACTAAAAAAGCTGCCGATGTTGATGAAAACAACATCACATATATACGCCACCAGTTATTTTTTTTATTCATATTGCACACTGAAGCTGGACTATTCAATATGTCACCTGGATTGCTTCTACTTTTTCATCGTTGCGATAAGGCATGGGGATTTACGCGATTACACAAATAAAACTTCACTTACGTCTCTTTAGACGTGTCGTAATTTATGTTACTGGATGGTTGGCTCTTCTACAGGGGATGGCACAAAACACATAGCTTTTGTCTGCAAGTGAGCAAAGAATTTCAATGTGGTAAAAGTCAAAAATCCAACATTCATCATCAAATGTACTAGAGGTCCCCAACCAATTTTCACTTACTCACCATCAATTTCCATATAGCACAGTAAATATTAGTTGGATTATCCACTACTTACTCTAGATACAATTTAATGACAAATAACATGTATGACTGATACCAAAACGACAGCAGAGGAAACAAATTCAAGGTATCGCCACAGACAAAAACTTAAAATGTCTTCCAAAAGACAAAGTCACAATGTCAGTGTAAACACTGAGATATTGTTTCTCGGCCAACATCACTTTCAATTTTTGGGATGAACAGATGATAAGATTTGTGATCTTTAAAGACAACAAAAATTTATAAGATTGTATTAAACCAATGAAATAACCGGCGAGAGAACAAGTGAAATGACCGCTTAGAAAAAAGCGGGTCGCATTTTATCTGATGGATTTGGAGATAGCGCAATTGCTGGGCTTTGGTCAAGACGTCCAAAATTTGGATTTACAGCACACATACGGGGACGGGGAGAAGAAGCTCAAACGATCAAACGGAAAGCAAGATTTAAAGCCCAGCGTTGGGTGATGGTGAGAACTCACTCATGGATGAACCGCTTTTGCCGGATTCTCATCCGCTGGGAAAAGAAAGCAGCCAACTATGTCGCCTTTCTGCATCTGGCCTGTGCCATCACCACTTGGCGTTCTGGTTTGGAACCTATCGGGTTAGGGGCTTAATCAGCGTATTCAGCGCAACCAAACGCAAGGCTCGCGGCTATCGATCATCGGTGCATCTGCTCACCATGCTTTACTTCGTCGCAGGCAAACTTCGCTTGCCCCAATTCTAATTCCACTGAAAAAAGCGAGGAACCAGAGATATCCTCCCACATTCTCTTAACTATCAACATATTAGAAATCGTCTCGTCTAGTTGGTAAATTCTGAGGTGGAACGTGACATATTCGCAATGCAGCAATGAGTCCTGTTTCGCTTTGTATTACCGTGGTGGAAATCCAATAAAGGCTTGGCGAATTTTAAGAATCATGCCTTAATCCATATAAATAAGCGTATGTCATCTAAATCCCTGATCACATTGGCAGTTATAGTGGGTATTATTGTTGGCGCTGCGGTTGGGGGAATTGTTGGAGCAATGGGCACTGCTCTTGTGTTTGGTGTTTTTGTCGGAATATGGACAAAAAAAAGACACGGCACAAAAACTACTCAGCAGGATCAATCCTATCATGATTCCCCCATGTCTTCTGGTACGCCACCCGTCCTTCCAATTCAGCAGGATGTTTCATCTCTGGAGCAGCATCAGAACGATCAGGAGATAGACTGTATTCAGCCCTCATCTAGCATTTCCCAACAAATTGACGAACAAAATAGACCTTCTCCAACTCTTGATCTTCCAAAGAAAACTCTTCTTGAAGGTGAATTACGTTGGATTCCAGCCGGAGAGACAGTTGATATTTGCGGACATTTGATTTCTGCTGGGCTCATTTACATTTGTAATAACTCAAATTCCATTGATGAGGCGTCGGCCATCAACATCTCACTCCCAGTTGATTTCCCCGCCCAAGGTTATCAAGCAGAGTTGCCATACTATAGTCGATATGCAGGACTGACTCCGGCCCAGCGAGGTGCCTATCTGAAGTGGCTAGCCTCTGACCGTCGCGATGCCGATGCAATCCCAAAGGACCCGGGATACGTCTTTTTATTTGTTTATGGATTGGAGCGTAGGTTGTTGTTGGAGGGCGAAAATGATCAAGAGGCTATTCGCGAATTGGTCCGTCTTCTTCATAATTATCAGGAAAGTCGGTCCCTGAGAAGTTATGTGTGTCAACTAATCCATTTCTGGGGATGGAAACAAGGTTTGGACTACTATCTCCAATTGCTCGAATGGATGAAAACACTCCCAGTCTCGCTATTAGGACAGGACGAAACAGCCATTGTCCTCGCCGGTCTTCACCTCTCGGGCAAACCTCTTACTTCTGAGTTGGCCTACGACATTACCTTACGCCATCCTGATGCCCAACGATCCGTTGTTATTCAACGGACAGAAAATGAACTAAAAAATCTCTTTATCAAACGCTACTCTGAAAAGTTTTCTGAGGGCATGTGTTTGCAGGCAACAAAGAGGCTTACACGGCTTTTTTACCATCCGGCAAGCCCGACTTTGCTCCGAATTTCAAATTCCAGACCAGACTTATTCGAATTGAAAATACCGAATGTTTTGGGGCTGTCGTCTCAGTTCGAACCGCTGCTGAAGATTTGGGAGTCGTGCATTGAAGACCTTGGCAGTTACAGCCGCATCAAGGCGAAGGAGGGATCGGCATCCAGCCTCAAAGTATATTTGGCACTCCCAGTAGAGCTTCGTTCTCAAACGCCACATCCCCTGTCAGACTTTTGGGATGCAATTATTAAGGAGGCTCTTCAAGAGGGTGATTGTTTTCTAATACCTGCGGCAAAGGCTGCAACGATGATTGAGATTCAGCAACGGAATAAGCTGATGTTGACTCAAAGCAGGGATATTGTTGAAACCATTGAATCACTCGGTTATGGAGTGGAACCCGATCCGCGTCGAAGCGGAGTTGGCTTTTTCTGGGATCAGCCACTTGGAGTTTTTCGACCTGCAAATCAACCACCAACTTCTCCAACTCCCAATTGCTGTGCAGCCCAAATCTTACTCGAACTCTGTGTTTTTATTGCCGCTGCTGATGGTCAAGTCAGCTCGGAAGAACTTACAATCACCCGGGATTTGATCCAACACCAAACCTCATTGACAGAAGACGAGAAACAACGTCTGTCCGCCCTCGAAAAAGTTCTCATTCACGATCCCAGGATTGCAAATAGTTCCTTTGAAAGAATCGCCCGTCAGACTCCAGCCAAAGACCGCGAAAAAATTGGGCATCTACTCATTTCCATAGCAGCGGCAGACAAGGTGATCACAAAGGATGAATTACGTGCGCTAGAACGAGCCTTTGATGCTCTCGACATTCACTCAGATAAACTAAATGAATGGCTTGAAATTCTATCCACAGAATTTGCTGAAGTTACAGTTCAAAAACCTGCTGAACGAGTGCCGGGAGAGATCATTCCCCCACCCTCAAAAATCTCAATCAATATGGCTCGTGTTGCCGCAATTTCAAAAGAAACAGTTGAAGTTATTGGCATTCTGACCGCAGTAATGGCAGAGCCTGTCATATCTGAAGCTCAAGAACCTCTCCCCAATTCCATTTCAACCGGAATTACAGCAAAAAGCGCCATTCAGAATGCATCCCCTGCCGCTGAAATAAAATCTGGTTGGATGGAAGGGTTGGATTCCAAATATCAGCCTCTTCTCGTCAAGTTAATGGAAAAGAACTCCTGGACACGCCAGGAATTTGACGCACTTTCTCAGTCATTTCATTTAATGCCATTGGATTCCTATGGTGCCATTAACGACTGGGCAGATGATCATTTGGGAGATTTTTTGCTGGATGGAGACAACCCAGTCCAAATCAACAAGAACTTGATCACAAAAGGAGAATCAACACATGCCTGAAATCATTAAACGACGCGAACGGGATTCCGTGCTTCAATCACTTCAAGCGGGACTCGTTCCACGCATGGGACTACACCTGATTCAAGTCGGTCGAAAACAAGAGGTGACGGCATTGCTCTCAGACCTTGACCGAATCAACCAAGGCGGGGCTTGTTTTAGAATTGTTGTAGGACGTTTTGGAAGCGGAAAAAGTTTCTTTCTAAACCTGATTCGAACACTTGCCTTGCAAAAGAGAATGGTGGTCATTCAAGCAGATATTTCGATGGGACGTCGGCTTCAGGCATCCGGTGGCGAAGCTAGAGCCCTTTATTCTGAATTGGTCAAAAATCTGGCTATAAAATCAAAACCCGAAGGCGGGGCTTTGCGGAACCTTTGCGAAGGCTGGATATCAACAATCCACCACGATGTCACCAGCAAAGGCGGCAGTGATGATGATGTCAAAAAACGAATCTCAGAAGATTTGAAAAGCCTGAAAGATTATGTTGGAGGATTCGAGTTTGTCGATGTCTTGATCAAATACTATGAAGGTTATGTTTTTGGGAATGAAACACTCCAAAGTGCCGCTCTGAGATGGCTGCGTGCGGAATTTTCCACAAAAACAGAGGCACGAGAAACACTTGGAGTTCGCCGGATCATCGACGATGAAAATTTCTATGACAGCTTAAAATTACTGGCAGCGTTTTGTGTCAAGGCTGGTTACGCTGGACTGCTGGTAAATCTTGATGAAATGGTTGTTCTGTCTCACAGGCTACCAAGCACACGTGCGCGACAAACAAATTATGAGGCCATTCTGACAATTCTAAACGATTGTTTACAGGGAAATGTCCAGAACCTTGGATTTATCTTGGCTGGCACAGATGAGTGTGTGGAAGATCAACGTCGCGGACTTTATAGTTACGAGGCATTGCGGACCAGACTGTCAGAAAATAAATTTGCAGGGGAAGGAGTTGTGGATTTCTCTGGTCCAGTCATAAGACTACAAAATTTAACTCCGGAAGATCTCTTCGTTCTTCTTCAAAACATTCGACACGTACAGGCAAACGGTGATCCGACAAAATATCTTCTCCCAGATGAGGCATTGATGGCTGTTCTACAGAAGGCAAGTGAAACACTTGGTGCTGACTATTTTAAAACACCACGTGATGTGGTCCGTTCTTTCGTTGGCCTGCTCAATGTATTGGAACAAAACCCAGGGAAGAAATGGACAGACTTTCTAACCAGTGAGTTGATCAAACCATCAGAAAAACCACTCTCAGCCGAAGAGGAACTTGCAAAGGGTTCCGCCCCAACACCCGATGAGGATTCACTAACCCATTTTAAACTCTAATGAATGTCGCCGCCTTTGACCTGCTGGACCGAGAGGTACAAAAGGCCATTTGGAACATGGGATGGAAAGAACTCCATCCCATACAAGCCGAAGCTATTCGCCAGATTGTTCAAGGAAACAGCAACTTGTTGATTACGGCACAAACAGCTGGAGGAAAGACAGAAGCCGCCTTTTTGCCAATTATTTCGGAAATTGCAAAAGCTCCTCAACCATCAATTCAGGCTCTCTACATCGGGCCTCTTAAAGCTTTAATCAATGATCAATTTGACCGGCTGGAAAAACTTTGTGAATCATTGAACATCCCCGTTCATCGCTGGCATGGAGATGTGAATGACAGCCAGAAAAAGGCCTTGCGCAAAACCCCATCGGGCATACTGCTGATCACGCCAGAATCGTTGGAGTCAAATTTCATAAATTTTGGAAATCAAGTCCCCCGGATTTATCGTCATTTGCGTTTTGTTGTCATAGATGAATTACATTCCTTTCTTGAAAATGTCCGCGGCATTCACCTGCAAAGCCTGTTAGCACGGCTAAAAATAGCGATCGAACATCAACCAAGAATCATCGGCCTGTCAGCGACAATCGGGGAACCTGATATAGCGTGCCGTTACATTTGTCCAGACCTGTCAAAAACTGTTCGAATCAACGATCCGAATTCAAGCCGTGAAATCCGTCTTGGCATTCGAACCATTATACGCCGTCCAGATTCTTCCAAATCGAAATTACTGGAGCCGCGATTACGAGCATCCGAGGTCTATGCTCTGAGTCAAAAACTCGACCAATCCACTCTGCTCCGTAAAAAACCTTTGTGCAAAGAAAACGCCCCAGAATTGATTCCCACTTTTCTTACGAATGAAGGGCCAGAAAACGAGGATTTGGCTGAAATCGCAAAGGATTTGGTCAAAAATTTCTCTCAATCCACAAATCTGGTTTTTGCCAATTCAAAAGCCACAATCGAATCCTTAGCCGACCAGATTAATAAACAAATTTCCAAAGGCCAATACAACCCCTTTGTCGTTCATCACGGCTCACTCTCAAAAGAACTCAGAGAAGCGGCGGAATACCGTCTCAAAACTACAAAATCAACTACTGCAATCTGTTCCAGCACTCTTGAAATGGGTATTGATATAGGTTCCGTGAGGTCAGTTGGACAAATTGATCCACCATGGAGCATAGCTGCAATGGTGCAACGTCTTGGACGCTCTGGCCGCCGTGAAGGAGAATCCGCCATTCTCAGAATGTATCTTCGGGAAAATTCACCTTCTCTTCAGAGTGATTTGTCAGACCTTCTTCAGATTCACCTTCTACGCTCAGTGGCAATGATTCGTTTGATGCTAAGGAAGTGGCTCGAACCGCCAAAAACCGACCTTTTGCACCTAAGCACACTCATTCACCAAATTCTCAGTTGCCTTAAACAAACTGGTGGCATGAAGGCAGCCCAACTGCAACAACTATTGATACAAAACGGCCCATTTAAAAATGTGGATCTGCACATTTTTACAGGAGTGCTTCATGAACTTGGTGCAAAGGAAATCATCGAACAAATTCCCACAGGCGAAATAATTCTCGCTCCTTTGGGCGAGAAAATCACAAGCGCTTACGATTTTTATGCAGCATTCCAGTCCACAGACGAATACACATTGCTTTTTGGCGAGGAAGTCATCGGCCAACTTCCCTCAGATCTAATCCCCCCGCCAGGAGAACTCATCCTCTTCTCAGGACGACGCTGGTGTGTTCAAAGCATCGATATCGATCAAAAAAAAGTCTATCTCATTCCAACAGACAAAGGCCAACCACCAAAATTTAGAGGTTCAGGCGGCCCCATTCATCCAAAAGTCATCGCCGAAATGCGTCAAGTTCTGCTCGATACAGATGAACCTGTTTGGCTGGATTCGGAAAGTCAGCTTTTACTAAAATCCGCCCGCTACATTGCAAAAGTCTCAGGACTTCTACACCAGGAAGTTCTCATAAAAGAAGATTCAATCCAGTGGTTTCCATGGATTGGCACACAAGGACTTCTTGCACTCAAAGCCTTTGCTGCCCAAGCTGAAATTAGAAATCAGATGGATGACATTTCCATCACCTACCAGAAAAAGACACCTCAAGATTTCCAAGAACATCTTCAAAGCATAATCAACACCAAAACCCAAACAGAAGAATTAGCCAGGGCAATAGACCTGCATACTGGAGAAAAATTCGAATACCTTCTGCCAAAAGAACTCCTCTATTACGCCAATGGCCGCGATCAGTTAGATCTTAAATTGGCCCAAAACGCCGCGTCGCGAGCACTGAATCAAATGTCTTCTCAAAAGTGAAAGTCTACCATGAATGAGTCACCGTCCATACGAAGCAACCTTAACGCTTACGAAGTGGCTATTTTAATTCTGACTCTAATCGTTCTGGCTGCACTGGTAGTCGACACTATTGCCAAACTACCTGCCGACGTATCACAAGTTTTACACTGGATGGATACAACCGCCTGCGGAATATTTTTCATCGACTTTGTCGTCCGCTTCTATAAAGCCAAATCCAAACTTGCCTTCATGAAATGGGGATGGATTGATCTCATCGCCTGCATCCCTAACATCAGTCTGTTTCGCTGGGGAAGGCTCGCTCGCATACTCAGAATAATTCGACTATTGCGAGCCATTCGATCAGTCCAGCGAATCTGCCAAGTTCTATTCAGCCGATCCACCGAAACCGGTTTTGTCTCAATTGGACTAACTGCATCCTTGCTCGTAATCTTTTCCTCCGTTTCAATTCTCATTTGTGAAACAAGTCCTGAATCCAACATTAAAAACGCAGAAGACGCCGTTTGGTGGAGTATTTCCACACTGACAACCGTCGGATATGGAGACAAATATCCGGTTACCAGTGAAGGACGAATCTTGGGAATGGTATTAATGACAGCAGGCGTCGGCCTCTTCGGTGGGTTAAGTGGGCTTGTGGCCTCCATGTTTCTTGGGACACGCGATGCACGCACCAAAGAACAACGAGAACTCATTGACAGACTCGAAAAGCTACAAAATACAGTCGATAAACTTCAAATGCATCTGAACACAAACGAACAATTGCCCCCCAAAAAAAGCGTGTGAAAGTCACGATCTGCGCGGACCATTTCGGTGTGGGCAAAACGTTGAGCGACTGTGATCACACTGAAAATGAAAGCGACCAACGTGTGAGTTGCCTATGCGATTGGAGATTGGTTGAAAGAAAAGAACGTAAAGACGATGTATATCACGCCAGGCTCGCCTTAGGAGAATGCGTATATAGAAAGCTTTCACGACAAACTGCGGGACGAATGCCTGAACCGCGAAGCATTCGAGTGCCTGTTGAAAGCGCAAATCGTGATCGAACAATGGCGGAACTCTACTTATAATCTGTCCACCTTTTCGGGGCAGACAAATCCACTGGTAACAATACTTTTGGCTCAACTGCCCTCTTTTCAACTGCCCTCTTTAGGAAGACTCCTCTTGACATTACATAAAACATACTATACCGTCTGGTCGGTATTGTGAGAGTTTATTCAAATTCGCGCGACAAAATACTCGCTGCTGCCGAAGCCTTGGTGATTGATCAAGGAGCTGGGAAACTTACCCTCGACGCTGTTGCCAAACGGGCTGGCATCAGCAAAGGTGGTCTCATTCACAATTTTGCAACTAAAGAAGCCTTGCTCGCAGCAATGATCGAGCAGATGCTTCACACGTTCCAGAAACACCTTGCCGATGAAACAAAAGATGCTCCCAAAACATCTCATGGTAATTTTATTACGGAATTACGCTTAAGCCTCCAACTTGATGCAAAATTCATGAAGGTTAGCGCTGCTCTGCTTGCAGCAGCGTCTGCAGAACCGAAGCTCTTGGCCCCTGTTCAGGATTGGTATAAGCAACACTACAAGAACTTATCCAGCGGCGATCTTGATTTTCCAGAGGCGGCAATTTTATCCCTGGCAAGTGATGGTATTTATTTGTTGAGTCTTCTGGGGCTGTTACAGCTCACAGAATCACAAAAAAAACAAATTGTGCAGACCATCCTTAAAAAGGCAGAAAATTGTAAAAAATGATTTTCATGGGTTCATCTTTTACGTTTATTTTTCACGCTAATAAAGACCGACCAGTCGGTATACTATAAGATAAATATGAATCACCTTTTCGACTTACATTTTCATGATGTGACGCCTATTCATGGCATGGAATTTCGTGATTTTCATCTCCGTGATCATCATTTAAAGATCTCTGAACCCCATTCCGCATCGGCTCCCAAATGTCTCCACACATCACCAGTCTATTCTCTTCCATATATTAAAAATCCCCCACATTGCCTGCTTTTCATCCTCACAACTGTTCTTATTGCTTTCGCATTCGGTTGTTCTCCAGCAAAAACACCAGAAACAATACGTCCACGAGTTGTAAAACTATGCACAGTTGGTTCTCCTGAGCTTTCATCTGAGAATACCTTTTTTGGCGTTACACAGGCGGCCCGTAGGGCTTCATTAAGCTTTCAGGTAGGTGGACGCATTGAACTTCTTCCAACTGAAATGGGTGACCACGTAGCAGAAGGACAGCTTTTGGCTCAACTTGATCCAATTCCATTTGAATTACGTGTCAAACAGGCTGAAGCAGATCTTGTCAGCGCAAAGGCATCGCTGCATGAACGGCAGCAGGTTTTTGATTCAGAAAAACGCCTTCTTCCACAAGCCGCAACAACACAAATCGAATACGATCAGGCAGAAGCTTCTCTAGCCCTCGCAAAATCAAGGCTCGAAATTGCTGAGGCAACCTTACGTCTGGCTAAACGTGATCTGGCCAACACAAAACTGATCGCCCCCATGTCAGGACGCATTGCTCAACGGAATGTGCAGAACTTCACTGAAATCGTTCCAGGCACATCAATCTTTGAGTTGGATGGCGATGGAGAATTGGAGATTTCCGTTGCTGTTCCTGAAAACTTTAAGATTACGCAAGACACACCTGTAAAAGTCCGCTTGAAAAACGATGATCTTGGACAAATTTCAGGAGTTGTTTCAAAGATCGGATCGCGTAGCGACATTGCTAATACTATTCCATTGATAGTTCGCCTCAAAAACTATCCCCCTGGCCTTCGCACCGGAACAGCAGCAGAGGTTGTTTTTCCACCACAGGATCAATCCCTCTCCGTTGTTTTGCCAGTTGTTGCAGTCATTCCTGGGGATACCCCCAACAACGGTTACGTATATATATTTGACAATGGCCAAGCCAAGAAACGCCAAGTGAGCCTTGGCAAGCCGGTGGGAGAAGGTCTTTCCATCCTCTCTGGTTTGAATCAAGGGGAACAAATTATTGTGGCCGGCGCTACATTCCTCACTGAGGGGCAGGCTGTTCGTCCGTTTCAGCCAACAGGCAATGGTTCCAATGGCAATCTGTCAAAATAATTTTAATAACCACAACAAATGGATCTCACAACGTTCAGCTTCAAACGAAGCCAATTCATTTTGTTTGCAGTTCTTGCAACTCTCTTTGCAAGCATTTCTGCGCTACAGGATTTTCCTTCACAAGAGGAGCCATCCATTCATATTCGCATTGCAGCAACTTATGCCATTTGTCCGGGAATGTCCGTCTATCAGATGGAAAATCTCGTGGCACGCCCCATGGAGGAACACATTCGAGAATTGGCTGAAGTTAAAAAAATCACCACTCGTGTTCGTCCCGGATTTGTTCTGACCACAGTCGAAATACAGGATCGTTACAACGATTTACAACCAATCTGGCAGCGATTGCGCTCAAAAATGCGGGAAATCGAACCTGATATGCCTGAAGGTGTGCAAGGTCCATTTGTCGATGACGATTATGGACGCGTTACTGTGGCTTCTCTGGCCATTTCAGCTCCGGGGTTTGACTGGAATGAAATACGAGACCGTTCAAAATGGCTGAGAGACAGGCTTTATTCCATTCCAGGAACAGAAAGGATCACAATCCATGGTCTGGATAATGAGGCCATATATCTCGAAATCTCAAATGCCGAACTTGCGCGGCATAATCTGACCCCCTCTCGGCTCATCGCCGAACTTGGGCACCAGAACATTATTATTCCCTCGGGAGAAATTGAATCAGGAAACTCAATTTTACCTGTTTCCACCACGGGGGACATCTTGTCCATAAATCAACTCCAACGGATTCCCATTACACTTAATAACGGAAAGGTCGCCTATCTTGGTGATCTCGTCACTGTGAAACGCGGCCTTTCGGACCCACAAAACAAGGCCGCATTCTTTGATGGAAAACCAACTGTCGTTCTTGCCGTATCAATGGCGGATGGACAAAATGTTCTCTCCTTTTGCAACAAGCTTAAAACAAAAGTTACTTCATTGGAAAGAGAACTTCCGGCAGGTTTCAAAATTGATTTTGTAACGTTTCAGGCCGATGTCGTCAAACAAGAGATTGATCGTGTCAAACATGTTCTTTTCGAGACATTGGTGGTTGTCCTGATTGTCGTGGTTGTGTTCGTTGGTCTGCGCACGGGAGTCATCGTTGGCACCATTGTTCCATTGACACTTCTGCTGGCTCTGCTGGTCATGCGTTGGTGCGATATTGAATTGGACACGGTTTCACTAGCGGCACTAATCATCTCACTCGGTCTGCTCGTGGATAACGGAATCGTCATTGCTGAGGACGTATTGCGACGAATTGGCTCCGGTCAATCGGCTGCCGAAGCTGCGCGAATGGCCGGAAAAACGCTGGCCATACCGCTTTTGACTTCAACCCTTGCATGCGTGGCGGCATTTCTTCCTTTGACACTTTCAAAAACAGTCAGCGGAGAGTATGCGCGTGCCCTGTCTACTGTTCTAACAATCACCCTGCTCTGTTCCTGGTGTCTCTGTCTGACAGTCACACCACTCCTATGCAGTCGATATGCAAAAGTAAACCCAAAGCATCAACACTCAGATGAAGAAACCGCCTATCAGACACGTTTCTACAAAATTTTCCGCCGGATCGTTGATGGATTACTGGCACATCGTGTTCTTTACCTTTTCTCAATGATTTTCCTATTGATCATAGCTGGAATTGCATCCGTTTGGGTTCCACAATCATTTCTACCAAACTCGGGACGAATGCAGATCCAGATTCCTCTCGATCTCGCTCCCAATGCCAGTTCCACCGAAACCATAAGCTCAGTTCAACGTCTGGCAGAATGGCTCAATGATCGAAAAATAAATCCAGAGATCATTAATCACATCACGTACGTTGGTGAAGGTGGACCACGCGTGGTGCTTGCCATTGATCCGCCCGACCCGGTTCCTCATTCTGCTTATATCATCGTCAATCTTCGCCAGGGAACAGATCCTGCAAAAGTGCTGGAAAGAGTTCGTTCACATCTTGATTCCAACCATCCTGAAATGCGTGCCATCCCACGGCGCTTTTCCTTTGGAATGCACGACGCGGGAACAGTCATCTACCGAATCAGTGGCCCGGACATTGCAACGTTGAGAGAACTTTCGACTCAATATCAACAGGCCTTTCGCACTGTAAACGGGACTCGCGATATTCGGGATGACTGGGAAGCCAACATTGGACGTTTTAAAGTTGTTGTCGATCAGGAAAAGGCGCGAAAAGCGGGCGTCAGCAGCGCTGACATCTCAACTTCACTCCGACTGGTCTACGGAGCACAACCTGTTTCCGGTTTTCGTGATGATGACCGCACATTGCCAGTCTTGTGGCGTGCCCCGGAGAACGAACGGAAGGCGATGAATCGACTGTCAACTGCGATGGTCTTTTCGCAAAATGGCACGCAGGCGGTCCCTCTCTCTCAGGTTGCCAGAATTGATTTTATTGGCGAGCCTTCCATTATTCGACGTTACAATCTTGAGCGAACAGTCTCTGTCTATGCGCGAAACCCGGGACTGTCATCTTACGAATTGGTAAAGTCTGTCAAACCAGCGGTTGAGAAGATCACAACACCGCCTGGGTATACTGTCGAACTTGGCGGAGAAATAGAGGAAAACGAAGAGGCAAATCAGGCACTCTTTGAGTATCTACCACTGTCAATCATACTATTGATTGGCGTATTCATCACGCAATTCAATTCCCTTAGAAAGGTCGTGGTAATCATGATCTGTGTTCCGTTTTGTTTCATTGGGGTGGTGTTGGGAATGATCGTGCTGCATGGAGAATTCAACTTCATGGCCATGTTGGGAATGCTTGCCCTTGCAGGAATTATTGTCAGCAATGCCGTGCTTTTGCTTGATCGTATAGAAATCGAATTGGGTGCTGGAAGATCACGCCATGAAGCCATCGTCATGGCCAGCCTTAAGCGGCTCCGCCCCATTCTAATGACCAAACTGACTTGCATTGCAGGCATGGTGCCCATGCTGCTCTTTGGCGGCCCACTCTGGCATGGACTTGCCGTTGCCATCATCGGAGGATTAAGCTTGGGGACCCTTGTCACCTTGGGCTTGGTCCCCGTTGTTTACTCCCTTCTCTTTAAAGACACTTCTGAGAAATCCCATGAATTATTGAAAGCAACGCCAGCCATCCTTGCAGGAATATTGATAATAAATATCTCTGGGTGTGCCGTTGGCCCAGACTATCATTTCCAAACATTTCCAACTCGAACTCAGTTTGCAAGTGTCCCAGGCACATTATCAACCAATTACCAGACCTGCTGGTGGACCAATTTTAACGATCCCACACTTGAACGCCTTATTTCGGATGCACAGATTTACAACCACGATGTTCGCGCAGCAACAGAACGTCTCAAATCGGTAAGGGCTTTACATCGCCTTGTTAAGTGGGGATATGCCCCCTCGGGTGCTGCAACGGCGGGCTACCAGAGAAAACTAATTACACCAGTCGAAATGCCAGGTGCCAGCCGTGACATGCGTAATTTTGATTTGTTCGACACTGGTTTTGATGCGAGTTGGGAACTCGATATTTGGGGACAGGTTCGCCGTCAGAATCAAGCTGTCCGCGCTGTCGTCAATGCTGTAACAGCTCAACGCGATGCCGTCCTTATCAGTGTTACCGCAGAAATCGCCCGGCAATATTTCGAACTGCGGAATTTGCAGGATCGCCTCGCCATCGTGACTCAAATTGTTGCAACGGAAAAAGAATGCCTGCGACTTACGCAACTTCGATATGAGTCTGGCAAAGGCTCTCAATTAGAGGTTCAAACTCAGACAGCTCAAATGGCAACGACAGAGGCATTGCTACCCGATCTCAACACCGCTATTGCTCAAATTGAACATGCATTAGGTCTTTTGGCAGGGCATGATCATTTGGAACTCAAACCGTTATTAGAAACAACACGCTCAAAACAGACTCCGCCCCCCACTGTCTGGCTTGGAAAGCCTGCCGACCTTCTCAGACGCCGTCCTGACATTCGCATGGCGGAACAACAGTTAATCGCCTCAACCGCTCTCATTGGGGCTGAAATGGCCAATTACTTCCCACATGTTAGTTTTAATGGCCAAGTGGGACTCGAAGCCAAGACATTCTCAGGTTTGAGCCAATCGCAGGCGGACACATATGGTTTTGGTCCACGAATTACCTGGACGGCATTTGACTTTGGAAGAATCAAGGCCAGGGTCGATGCCTCAAAAGCCGATACAAAAGCCTATCTCGCCATCTATGAAAAAACGGTTCTTACTGCACTGGCAGAAACCGATAACGCATTAATTTCCTACGGTCATGCCCAATCCCACCGGAAGAGTCTTGAGACAGCTTACAATGCTGCATACGAAGCTCACCAGATAGCCATTAAGAGACAAAAGGAAGGTTTGGCTGATAAGATTACCGTTTTGGAATCTGAGCGTCACATGCTTGAAACACAAAACACTTTTCTTCAGGCGCAGACGGAAGAAAACACCGATGTGGTCGCAATCTACAAGGCCTTGGGCGGTGGTTGGGAAGAAAAATAAAGTCTCACTAATTACTAAATTCAAATAAATAACTGTCTCAACATCCTTTTCTTTTTTACACATCGTCACTTTAGCCTGGCCCAAAAAGGTGGACAGATTATAAGTTGAGTTCCGCCATTGTATTTGTTTATTTCTGCTGTTCAGTTCTGGGCGCAGGGAGGGCGTAGCCCTACCACAGGTGCGTTGGACAATGATAATGAGCTAGACGGTGAAAGTCCGCTGTGGAGGCTTCGGAAGGCAACCCCGAGTAGAAGGCAAGCCGAATGCGTAATCCGCCATCACGGTTCTGAGAGAGGGGTAGCCGTGTAACTGGCTACCCCTATTCGATCGGTAGTTTAACTGAATTCTACAGGTGTTTGAGATCCTGAGGCTTTTTAAGAGAGAATCATTAATATCCATCAACGCTGAAATTGACGGAACCGTCGTCATTTGTATTTCGAATCTCGCTGGATCTGTCGATTTGTCCATATGCGTCTCCAGAGCCATCAGTATTATGGTATTTGGGGGCATAGAATCCATTCGTTGATATTTGCACTGGGGGGTTGAATGCAAAATCGGAGACGGAAGCACGGCACTGTATGATCTTGTCAGGAAAAACGCGCAACACCATCAGGTCAAAAGCCCAGACAATATCTTTTCCCATCACGATATTGGGACAGTGTGCTTGAACGCTCTTTAGCGCACTTTGAACCGTATCGTCTGCTACTGGAAAATGTATTGGGACGGCCAAACGGGGTGCTGGTTTTATTTGACTTAAGAGGTAACCAAAAGCTCCTTGTGGTGTATGGGAGCTGTTCTGAACTGTTGTTAACTGTGCAACTGTGTTGGTGAAGCTGGGATAAAGTGGATCGCCGACAGTTGGAGCGGCATCTAATCCCATGTTTTTGTAAGCCCAGACTTCCGCAGGAACCACCATTTCATGAATGAACAGATCAACGCCATTGGTTCCATTGCAGGCTTGATTCACACTATTGGTTTCAGGTTTGGTGTCACCGCTGATTGTCAGACTGAGGGGGTTTGTGGCGCCCGGTGGGGTCCATTCCAGTTTATAGCCAACGGATCCCCTGCGTGTGTGAATAACTGGATAGTGTGTGATTTTTAAGCCGGTAGTTTGATTATTGTAAGCCACACCTCCTACTTCGGTCCAGTCCATCTGGATTGGGATCATTGCATACGCATCATCTGGTTGATCATCGCCCACGGGAAGAGGCTCAACTGGCAATCCCCAGCTTTCCTTGGTTGGAGACTGATAATTGAGATAACGTGTTGGTTGGAAACTAAAGCTCTCCGTATGCCAGCGACAAGCAGCCCTTAACATCGCACAGTAATTACTGGTGCCATCATCGTAGAACTGACCTGAAGTTGTGGGGTTTTCCACTCCTGAAGGCCCCGGTCCAAAAACGTAAAGCGGGGTTTTACGATCTGAGCTTGGCCCAAAACAATAGATGTGTGTGAGGTCACTCATGTGATCGGCATGAAGGTGGGTGATGAATATCTTATTTAGCCGACGCATTCCGACGACTGCTGCGGCATAGTTTGCAGATACTCCAGCACCGCAATCGAAGACGGCCTGATCCAACGCCTGACCGTGATAAACACGATCATTGGCGTTGGAAACCCAGCCCACTTCAACAAAGGTGCTCACTTCCGCCTGAGCTCGACGCACGGGCAGCGGAATCATCGACCCCATGAAGGTTACGCGCATTTCATTGCTTTCAAGTGGTGTCAGAGGATTGAATGAGGGGAGACTTTGAACATAAGAGTAAGTGGCATTTGTTTGGTAGGTCGGATCTGGATTTACCATCCGGTAAAACATGGGGACAGTGGTTGTCCCATTGGATCCGAGACCGGTAAAGTTGGCCATTGATTCCGACCAGTTATGCCATGGGCCATCTACAGAAGATGCCCACTGGATTGAATGGTGTGCTCCGCTTCCATTTGTATCAACCCAGGATAATTGGCCGTTTGTGTTGAATGATTCAATCTGGAATTGTGCGTGTGCCCAAATGGGAAAAACGGTCATGCCACACACCAGGGCCGTGATGGAGGCTGATCGATTGACGAGATATTTCTTCATATAATCTTTGCAGTAGATAAGGCCTATGTTCATGAGGACAAATGTGGAGTAACTCCATTATTAAAGTAATGACTCCACAACCCTGAAGACTATATGCAAATGCAACGAGCGTTGCTGAGAGGGTTTTCTCTAAAAATGTGAGGGGAATTTTCCCCTCACAATGGCTGTTGCAAACGGTAGGTGATAGCTTGTTTCCGTAGTTCTTTCATCCCAGACAGATTCAGTTTTTCGATCATCCGAGCGCAATATGACTCAACAGTACGTGGGCTTATTCCCAGTTTCGTCGCTATTTCATCCGTGTCCAATCCTTCTCCTAATAACCTGTAGAGGCGTTGTTGCTGCTCGCTGAAATCGGTTGAGGGAAACGATGTGGCGGATTTTGTCTCGGTAGGCTTCTTGGGCACATTTAACAAGGTTAGGGCTGCACGAGGGCTGAGGTAACGGCAGCCCATTAGAGTTTGGGTTACGGCTTCAACGAGGCTGGATGAAACCTCTCGCTTGGTGACGTAACCCAGCGCGCCTGCCGAAAAAGCACTTTGGATATAATAGGCATCCTCATGCATGGAATAAACCAACAGCGATAATTTGCGGTCCGCCAGTGCCTTGATAAGTGTCAGACCGGAGTCTTCTCCCAAGCTTAAATCGATGACTGCAAGGTGTGCAAAAATGAGTCCTGGATGGGCAAGAGTCTCTGAAATGCTGGCAGCCTGACCACATATTTCAAAACCCGCCTGTGTTAATACAACGGCCAATCCTTCGCGCACCATCGTGTGGTCGTCGACCAGAAAAATTTGTTTGCGTTTTGAGATTTTTAATGACATGGAAAACAACTCATACCGGATTGGATAATGAGTTTAGGGGCACTCTACAATTGACCACTGTACCTCCATCTGACGGATGTTCGATCCAAAATCTTGCTCCAATCGTTTTGGCACGGTAATTCATGATATGAATTCCCAATCCACCAACATGACTGGGGGAAACAGCTTTTTTTTGTCCATTGTCAGCTACACGAAGCAAGCATCCATCAGCCTCGCAGAGCAAGTCCACCCGCAAGCGCGTGCATTGTCCGTGTTTTACTGCATTGGTGAGTGCTTCCTGCGCGATGCGATAAATATGAAGCATGGTGGATTGGGTAAAACTGGGGTGAAGTTCATCCGCACGCAGTTCAAATGACAATTTGAAATCGCTGCTTAACTGATCTCCCAACCGCTGCAAGGCCGTTGCAAGCGATCGGGGATCCAACCCAACAGGACACAACCCCTTTGCCGTGTCGTAAGCCATGCCAATGCTATCTTCCAACTGATGCCGCAATCGAGTCACTGAAGCATGTTCAATGTTTTTATGGCTGGTCAGATCGTTCTCCAGCGCCATACATGTCAACAGTGCAGCTGTCAGGTGCTGGCAAAGACCATCGTGTAATTCTGAGCCGAGTCTGCGTTGTTCTTCCTCACAGATGCTTGTGATGGCTTTTTCCAGTCGCTGTTGCTCTGCGGCGGCCTGTTCAATCTTTCGTCGACTCTGAGATTCCTCAAGCATTATTTTAAACATCAAGGCATTGTGACGCGAACAAAGCAACAGCAATGGAATCAATGTTAACATGAGTATCACCCCTTGAAATAGAACAAAACCAGGTCTGTTGGAAATATCAATCTGACTATTCAAAATACCAGCCATACAGCATCCAGCAAACGTCCAATATATCACCACACATAATCCCGCCATTAACCATCCGGCAGTATTTCCAAACAAAACCAAAGCCAGCAGTGGAACCCAGATTAAAGTGATGCGCCCACTGCCATCCAACCCAGAAACGATCAATTGCATTGTAATGACAGAGATGGCTGGAATGAAAAAAATTGCCGCTCTCCAGCGCAAATCCCAATCCTGGCGCCAGGCTGCCAACGCAAGAAGCAATAAAGCTCCGATGCAAGCGAACCGAATTCCCCATGAAAATACTCCGCATGGGGAATGAAGAAGAATGACTTTTGGCAGGCTTATTATGACCAAAATGGTTAAAATAACCGTCATGGCTTTTGAACGCCATTGGAGTATTCGCCTATTCACCTCGTCTTCCACCGACACGAGGTCTCCAGCCAGGGGGAGTAAGATCATT
>Ga0070399_1000125_pt1 | contig 78990 bp, 64 predicted proteins | sample BioMet4_FD_61217 | JGI IMG/M metagenome (GOLD analysis project Ga0070399, IMG submission 61217) | Microbial communities from bioreactor (seeded with sewage sludge) at LBNL, California, USA - Biofuel metagenome 4 (version 1) | ecosystem: Engineered > Bioreactor > Anaerobic > Unclassified ... | reverse complement strand
TTCGATGTACCGCCTAATCCTTTAATCACCTCATCCGTATTGAAGAAAATCATTACCGGTTTTCCTCCTACTTTCAGATAATTACTTTTTTTAAAATAAGCAATCGTCTTCAGACAGAAATTCGGCCACATCTTCTGTGAAACAGGCTGACAAGAGAGCAAACAAAAGTTCAATCTATTGCGATTAGGAGCCTGCAAAAACAACTTTAAGGCAGTATTCAGATAATTCATCGTCGTCGAATCGCTGGACAAAGAATTTTCATACCAGCAAAATCCCCAAAACGACAAGCCATTATCGGCAGCATAATTAATCTGATCAACCATTATATCCAGTCTATCCTCTCTCCAACCCCAAATAGGTTCCCGATACGAATATTGCGTAACCAGTGTCGGACTGATATGGAAAGTATAACCTTTCGAATCGGCAGGCATACTCCATCCTCCAAAATACCAAGCACCTACTTTAATTTTTTCAGTTTTTGTTTCTTTCCCATTCGAAGGCGGATCATCATCAGACTTACACGAGAAAGAGACAAAGAGAATAAAAGTTGCTATGATTCCCAAATAAAAGATTTTATCTTTAAAACCTATTTTCATCATCAAGCACATTAAGAATTAATACCCCGGATTATTCGGTAACAACAAAGGATTAGCCAATTCATCTTCTTCAGGAATAGGGCTCCAAATTTTCTGATCAGTAATATTATCTATTAATTGCGGAGCAGCGTTTCTATTCCACACGCCGTAAGTGGTTGATATTGATTTTATAGTCGATTCATACCTATTGAAACGAATCAAATCAAACTTACGCTGTTGTTCATAGCATAATTCTCTCGAGCGCTCATCCAACAGTTCCTGAATAAAGTCTTTCCTGCGGTATTTGCTTTGAAGCAGAGAAACGTCGGTTGTCCTATTTTTCATCAATGCTCTATATCTCACATCCTTCAATGCTTCTCTTCCAGCTTCATCACCTTCCAGGTGGGCTTTTGCCTCAGCTTTATAAAGATAAATATCTGCCAACCTCAAAAGAGGAAAATAACCATAATACGAATCTTCATGTTTTGAACTTGTCTTTACGTAACGATATTTATTAATACAATAATCGCCATCGTATGCCTGACCATTCGACAGGTGCAAAGCGGCAGGTTTATAATACGCATGCCCATCTATTGTTTCGGTGGCAGTTTCCGTATTGCATAATCCGCCGACAACCCAATGCACTCTTGAATCGTATAGAGTATCATATCGGTCGTATTGTTCTTGAGTAGGACGACACGTTCCCCATCCGCCTCCGTTATTACCGACAGGGAGAAGATAATACGTCAGCCCCATACCCATCAATTTAGAAGGTGAAGGCAATAATGTAAACAATAACTCTTTCGATTGTTCACTTGTAGAACCTTCGCAAAATAACGATCGATAATCGCTTGTCAACGTCTGGCCGCTATTACTGATAATTTCATTGGCCAATGCAAGTGCATTCTTATAATATGTATCAACATCTACCCAATCAAAACTATTCAAAGCAAAATTCAGATTTTTCCCGACACCATACTTTTTACAGCTCGCCAGATAGCTATACATCTTTACAAGATATCCGGCAGCCGCCCATTTAGAAGCCTTACCAGGAGTCGTTATTTTATCACCCGGCAACTTGTCATAAGCGAATTGGAAGTCGGATATGGCCTGAGTCATCACTTCTTGCAATGAATTACGAGCTTTATCATCTTGAGGAAGAGTGGTATAAACTGGTACACCTCCCCATATCATACCCATATACATATAATGCCATCCTCTCAAAAATCTGGCCTCAGCTTCTATCTTTGTTTTAACATCGTCATCCATCTTTATTCCAGGCAACTGTGTCAACAACAGGTTGATGCTATAAATGCCATGATACATCTGTGCCCATAGATCACGGATATTTTTATTGCTTTTCAACACACGTCCATAAATGAATTGTTCCATATTCGATGCGGCGTCCGGTGTAGTATAAGGATTCCCTACCAATTCATCGTTGCCCATATCAGCAATACAAAAAAGTCCGGTTCTGTAGTCGACAGCATAGCTGTTTCCTAATAACCCATACAAGCCGATAAGTGCTGTTTGAGCATCATTTTCATTTTGATAAAAGTTATTGATGGATGTAAACGACAGCGGCTTGGAGTCCAAGAAATCAGAACAACCGTTCAATACAAACCCAAACATTAAAATCACTATATAAATTATCTTTTTCATATTCGTATTTATTAAGCATTAGAAAGTTATATTCAATCCGAACAAATGAGAAGTTGCACGAGGATAGCCTATCGTGTCGAAGCCGGTGCATAATGCATTGTGCGAATCGACTTCCGGACTTATCCCGTCATACCCTGTAATAGTGAAGAGGTTATTTCCTGTATAATAAATCTTCATATTCTTCAATCCTATCTTATTCACAAATTTCTGAGGCAGTGTATAAGCCAAAGAGACAGAAGAAAGTCTTAAGAATGAGGCACTCTCTACATAGTAATCGCACGATTGCGAAGCCAAAGTATTGTAATATCCTTCATCCGAATACGACGGATACGAATTTGTAGGATTCTCGGGTGTCCATCTGTGTTTCCAAAAATCTTTTGTGATATTATAGTACTCACCTGGGTAAGCACCTTCCAATTCATATTTAGTAGAATTAAAGATTTTACCGCCCAGCTGATAAGTAAAGAACAATGACAGTTCGATATTCTTATATCTGAAATTATTTCCAAAGCCACCAAAAGCAGAAGGAGAACTCTTTCCTATCACATCCTTATCACTCTCAGTAATCATATTATCTTCCGATTTATCCAGGTTAGCAAATTTAAATGTACCCGGTCTAGGTTTAGCTATTTTACTGCAATTCGGAACCCCATCCTTCAGAATCCATTCTCTCTCTTGCCAAGGGATATGCGTGTCATTATCTTGATACGTATTTGTTTTATCTTTCCATCCAGCAAAATCGTCCATTTGATATATACCAGCTACTTTATATCCGTACATCACGCCGATAGGTTGTCCAGTCATAATACGTCCTACATCATTCAATTTGATATACGACAACGACCACGAGCCGGCTCCTATAGGAATAGTGTTCAACCCGTTTCCTATTCTCTTCACTCTGTTGCGATTGGCACTGAAAGTAAGATTGGTAGTCCACGAGAAATCCTTCGATACAATGTTGCGTGTTGTCAATGCTATTTCAATACCACGGTTGTCGACCTTTCCTAAATTCTGCCATTGTGTTTTGAAGCCCGACTGTGCAGGAATAATGGCATTATAAAGCATGTCTGTTGTTTTCTTATCATAAACATCCACAGTCAAATCAATTCTTCTCAGCAAAGAGAAATCGATTCCGACATTAAACTGAGTCGTCGTTTCCCACTTCAATTTAGGATTTTCAAGCGAAGATGGAGTAAGTCCTAATTCATCATTGTAAAATGTATTGCCCATTCGAGCCATATATTGAAACTCCGGAATATTCGAATTACCTGTTACACCATAGCTTAATCTCAGCTTTAAGTTATCTACCGCTTGTTGGCGTTTCATAAATTTCTCCTCCGAAATACGCCAGGCAAAAGCCATGGATGGAAAATAACCCCAACGATTATCTTTACCGAAGCGATCGGAGCCATCGGCACGTAAACTAGCTGTAAATAGATACTTATCAAAAATATTATAATTGATACGCCCTAAAAAAGAAACTCTATGTGTTGGTCCGGCATCCGATGATGCATCTTGGAGTGTAACACCCTTGCTGATATCATTATATTTCGTGGTTTCATCACCGAAATTACTCTTTATAATCGAGTTATACTCATACTTGCTCCCGCTCAGTTCGAAAGCACCAACAGCACTCAGTTTCGTATTATTTTTGAAAGCTTTGTCGTAGCTGACAGTATTAATATTATCCCATCCCCACCATTGAGAATTTGTTAAAGCGGCTCTACCCTGAAGATAATACCCCCAAGGAGTATCTTTTCCATAGAACTCATTACATTTTGAATTCACCAGGGTACCGCTGATGGTCGAACCGATATACAGTCCTTCAATCACTTTATAATTCAAAGAATATGTCCCTGAGATGTTCGGAGACGAAATCACCTTATCAATATGGTTCAAGTTTTCGGTTGGCTTTCTCCATCCTCCCGTAGTTGAAACAGCGAGTGGATTGTTGAACACAACAGGCCTCGAAATAACTGCATCTTGCAGGATACCCATATTGTTATAGCCATCGCCCGACTGTGCAGCACCGTTAAATTGAGAGAAAGAGGCATTCATCGACATTGACATCACAATTCTGTCCTTATTATAATCCAGCCTCATACGTCCGTTATAACGAGAATAATCGTTTTTCTTCAGTAAGCCATCCTCTTGATTATATCCCAGGCTTCCCGAATATTTCAGATATTGTGTACCACCCGACAGAGAGATAGAATGAGCCGTCGACCATGCCGTACGGTACATCTCATCTTCCCAATTGTATTGCGGTAACGCATAAACATCTCTTGGTTCCATCTTGCCTGGGTCTGTCTCTCCTGGGTTCTTAAAGAACAGCCAATCATTAAAGTAGCCATATTTGATACGTTTCTTGTCAGGCATCAATGTATAGTCTTTCCGATAATCAATCCAATCATCGGCATTCAACATATCATAATTCTTATACACATACGATACACCTACATGTCCGTCGTAGGTCACTACGGGCATTCCTTCTTTACCTTGGCGCGTATTGATGATAACAACACCATTCGCACCTTTTGAACCATATATAGCAGTCGAAGAAGCATCCTTCAACACCTCTATCGATACGATATCTGCCGGATTGATAGAACTTAAGGGGTCGTGAGAAGCGCTAGTGCCGAAACGAGAACCAACAACGGTACCTTCACTTTCATTCATTTGGATACCATCTATCACATACAGCGGGTCACTCGAACCTGCAAAGGTGTTCGCACCACGAATCAATACCCTGCTTCCGGCACCCGGTTCACCCGAACCAGTTGTAATCTGCACACCGGCTACACGCCCTTGCAATGCATTCAGAAAAGAACTCGTTTTCGATTCTTCCAATACATCCGATTTAATAGAAGTAACAGCACCCGTCAAATCCCTTTTCTTCTGCATGCCGTATCCGATGACAACAATCTCATTTAATGTTTTCAAATCAGAAAGAAGTCGTACATTAAAAGTGTTTTTCCGTCCGATAACGATATTTTCAGTCTTCATGCCCAAAAAAGATATTTCCAGGACATTCTTATCCGAGAAGTTCCCCGAAAGAGTAAAGGAGCCATCAACGTCGGTAATAGTTCCAACCTTCATATTTTTCACTCGGACACTTGCTCCCGCCAGTACCTGACCTGTTTCGTCGAGCACCTTACCGGTAATTTTTCTGATTTGTGCAACAGATTGCTTTTCTGCAGGCTTCTGAGACAATAGAATATACGTGCCTTCCATCGAATAAGTTACGTCAGATGCACGAAACAGACTGGAAAGCACAGTAGAAACCGGCATTTCTTTTACTTTTACAGTGACCCGTTTATCAGTATTCACACTCGAATTGATAATAAACAAATAGTCTGTTTGCCGTTCAATTTCATTTAATACAGAATTTAGTGGAGTGTTTTCATTAATCAGTGTGACCCTTGCATTCTGTGAGTTTCCATTTGCTGCAAATATATTCAGAGCAACAAAGCACGTCAAAAATACTGTGACCTTCATAATTCTAAGGAAATGGTTAATTGGTAATAAATAAAGGCAACATTTACCTTTAATCGAAATTTTATTCATACATTTGTAATGCTTTAGTTATTAATACATTTAATTTGATTATTTGCGTTAATAGCGAGAATGCTGACATGCGACCAAACCTGTTAGCATTCTTTTTTCGCCTATAAACGCTTCATGTTTCTCATGACTTATTTTCCATAGGCAGTTGATTATTTTATATAAAACACACGATTATTATCATCTCTAATATATTCAAATTTCATATCTTTCTGCAACACTTTTAAAGCATAAGGAATACCATCCGATTGTCGGAACTTTCCTGTATAACGACGGCCTGCAGTACGATCATTTTGAATTTTAATATCCACGCCATAAAATCTGACAAATTTCCGCATGATATCCGAGAATGACTCGTTAGTGAAACATATTAAGCCTTCTTTCCAACGATAGGCATCATAGTCATTAATCTCAGCAATATACATTCTCCCCTTATCGAGATAGGCCATGTGCGAAGGCGTCAGCATAAATTCATTATTACCTCTGATAACCTTAACCGAACCTTCCATCAAAGAAATGTTGAAGATGCTATCATTCGAATACGCCTCCAAATTGAATTTTGTTCCATAGACCTCAATATTTCCCTTCCTAGTCTGTACAATAAAAGGCATCTTTTTATTTTTTGCCACTTCGAAATAAGCCTCTCCGTCAAGCCTTACTATTCTCTTCTTCCCTACAAAAACAGCCGGATATTCAATCTTTGTACGAGCGTTCAGCCAAACATTGGTACCATCTGATAATTGTAAATTTATTCTTTGCCCGGCAGGTACCATTATCTTTTGAAAAGCAGATAATTGACGATTCACTTTTAACTGCTGATATACAAAAGCGAAAGCTAGAGTAACAGCAATTACTGCAGCGATTTTGACAAACTCTTTGAACCAGCGACTTTTGTGAATTGGAATTTCTTTTATTTCTTCATCCTCTCTAGATAAGAGAGTCATAGCATCGAATATCTTCCTTTCCTTGAAGAATGTCTGATGATTTTCATCGGACGACTCCATCCAAGTCTTTATCCTTTCTTTTTCTTCAATAGAAGCAGTTCCATCGAAAAATTTATATAGCAACTCTCTATCCATTTTTTGCCCTTTTATAATATAGCAATTCAGAGCTGACTATCCCTAGTAAAAATGAGGAAAAATTATATTGTAGGTTGGGAAAAGATTATTCTATGTTAGTATTTGATTATCTTGTGTCTAAAGATACTAACTAACAGAACAAGAAAAAGAAAAGAGGAAAATAATCTTTCAGTTGAATCCGTAATGCTTTTAATGCTTTGTTCATGTGAAATTCAACACCTTTTGTAGTGATTCCCAATGTTTGCGCTATTTCTTTATAAGAACGGCCTTCATAACGGCTCATAATAAAAATCTTGCGAGTTTGTTCGGATAAAGAAGCCAACGTTTCATCAACGATAGCTTGAGTTTCAGCAGTAAACAAATCCATTGGTTCGCATGCCTGTAAAGAAGAAATTTGTGTATTCAATTCCCAAATTGCAAGATCCTTCAACTTTTCGGAAACTTCTTCACGAACTTGCTGCCGATTAAGATAGTTCAAGCATTTATGTTTGATGGTTGTAAGGATGTAAGCAGGTACATTAGTATTCGCATCCAAAGATTTCCTATTCTCCCAATAATACATTAGGGATTCTATAGTTACATCTTCAGCAACAGTTTGATCCCGAACGTAGCTATTAGCAAAACGAATAAATTTCGCCTCATAATCTTTAAATAATTGATTAAAGAAATCTATATCTGCCACGTTAGTCATTAATAATTCATTTTTTAAGGAACCCTTTCACTGAATTCTTCATCAAGACCATCTAGTATTCCATTAGTAAGTTTAACAACACTGCAAATATAACTATTTTTTTTGTCAGTGAACAGATAAAAAAAACACTTATTTTTCTGTCAATAAATAAATATCAAAACAAAGACATTCCCTAGCGGGGGCGGGAGAGAGTCACAAAATGACGAAGGGATAATTACATCAAGTCCAAGGAGAAGTAATAATAACAGCGGGAGTTTCTTTTATTATCCTTTGTCATAGTGATTCTCTTGCATTTTAAAAGTATTTTTGTAGTTTTGTATGTCCTTAACTTCTAACGAATATGCAAAGAAGAAGTTTCATTAAACAATGCGCATGGGCAACGGCTGGAGTGTTCGCTGCCGACCATCTTTCTCTTTTTGCCGAGAGCGGTATAAAGAACGGCTCTACTATTGGGAAGTCACACGATTTGTACTCCTTGTTTCGAAATCCGATGCCTCCGTATCGCCCTTTCGTAAGATGGTGGTGGAATGGCGACAAGATAGAGGCTAAAGAACTTATTCGTGAACTTCATTTGCTGAAAGAGGCAGGTATCGGCGGAGTGGAGATTAATCCTATTCAGTTCCCTAGTCTGACCGACGATATGGGGAAGAAGTCTGTAGATTGGCTGAGCGATGAATGGATCGACTTGCTGCATACGGCTTTCAATGAAGCTAAATCGTTGGATATGACTTGCGACTTAATAGTCGGTTCGGGTTGGCCTTTCGGTTCCGAGAGTATTCCCGAAAAAGACAGGGCCGAGATAGTGGTTCTTTATATTGAAGAGCTGACAGGTCCTATCGAACATGAAGTATCCGAACAAGGTATCTTCTGCGATGCAGACCCCGGGGTAAGCAGTCCCTTTATCGGTCGCAATATGAAACTGCTGTCGCTGCAACTGGTTCCTCAAGAGTTCAGTGATATCAGTCAGGTAACCGATTTGCTGAACACCAAGAAGGCCGACGGCAATTACCACTTCAAGGTTCCCGACGGGAAATATGTGCTGTATGCCTTGGTGAAGGTACATGGCTATCTGCAGGTAGAAGATGGGGCTCCTGGTGCAATGGGTCCTGTGCTCGACCATTTCAAGAAGGATGTTGTCCGCAACTTCCTGCGCAACATGTCCGACAAAATTCAAGATCGCATCGGTCCGCTGTCGAACTATATCCGCGCCATGTTCTGCGACAGTATGGAACTGGAGGGTACGAACTGGACTGATGACATGGCGGAACAGTTTATCCGCCGCCGCGGTTACGATATCCGCCCCTACCTTCCCTTCATCCTTTACAAGATTGGTACGATGGGAAATCCCGCTTCTTTCGAATCGAAGGTGAAACTATCACTCGATATGGTGAACCGTATCCAACGGATGCGATACGACTTCAACTATACGATTGCCGAACTGCTCGACGAACGCTTCACGACGACTTATCAGAACTGGTGTCACGAACTGAAGGTGAAGGCCCGCGCTCAAGCCTACGGATGTGGATTCTTCCCACTAGAGAGCAGTCTGCACTACGACATTCCCGAATGTGAGTCGTGGACAATGACATGGCTGCATCATCAGCTGGGAGAGGAAATGTCGGAAACGGATTACCGCAGGGGACGGGCTTACACGATGGTCAACAAGTATGTCTCGTCGGCAGCGCATTTAAGCGGCAAACGACTTGTGAGTTGCGAGGAGATGACGAATACTTACACCGTGTTCAATATGACCATGGAGTTGCTGAAGATTGGCGGCGACCAAACAGCCATCACGGGAGTGACTCATTCTATCTTCCACGGCTTCAACTACTCCCCAAAAGAGGCTCCTTTCCCCGGATGGATTAGATATGGCGCCTACTACAACGAGAAAAACAACTGGTGGCCCTACTTCAAATATTATACGGCGTACAAGGGGAGGCTGGCAACAGCGCTTCAGCATGCTACCATGTTTGCCGACACTGCCCTACTCTACCCGCTTACGGATATGTGGAGCACTATCGGTGTGCAGAACGAGCCTTTCCCCGCAACAACCATCGTGCCATACAAGACACTGATATGGGAGGGCATCAACAAGAACGGCGGCGGCTGCGACTATGTCTCCGAGTCTATCATCCGCCATGCGGAAATGAAAGACGGCTATCTGTGCTACGGACCGCGCAAGTACAAGACTTTGTTCCTCGTCGAAGTGGAACGTATCGATGCCGTAACTGCTCAGAAACTGCTCGCTTTTGTGGCGTGTGGGGGACGGATATTCTGCATAGAGAAGTATCCTTCGCTCTCGTCGGGATGGAACGATTTCGAAGCTCATGACAAGGTTGTGAAGGAATGTGTGGAACAGATGAAACATTATTCCGACCGCTTCATTCTGTTGCACAAGCCCGATGCCAATTTCGTAGTGTGGTATGAACAGATTCAGAAACAATATCGTCTTACTCCTTATCTCTCTATCGAAAAACCCGATCCTTATCTGATGCAGATAAGATATCAGACGGATGATAGGGCAGAGATGTTCTTCTTCAGCTATGCACACCGATATGAATCGCACAGGACTCGCATCGGTTTCGACAAAGATATTGCCAAAGGACGGCAGGCTTGGGTGTGGAACTTGGAGAATGGGGAACGCTACCGGCTGAAACTCGACAAGGACAACAGTTGCACATTCGACTTCGGTCCTGCCGATTCACTGCTGGTGGTATTCGACCGTCACCGCCGTGGTGAAGAATGGAAACCGCTACCTACTAGCGGCTCCGAACTGAGCAACTTAAGTACCGATTGGGAAGTGGAACTGAAACATAGCTTGGATAGTACCTACGACAAGAAGGTACATTTCGACAAGCTGGTCGACTTGAAAGATACACAGGACTATGTCACTTTCTGTGGTACCGCCATCTACCGAAACACGATTCATCTGTCGTCAGTCACCGATACCGTCATCAACCTCGGTTCGGTTCAGGGTGTCAGCGAACTGTTCGTGAATGGCAAGAGCTGTGGCGTGAAATGGTACGGACGGCGCATCTATCGCATCGGCGATAAATTGTTGAAGGGCGACAATAGCATCGAAGTGCATGTGGTCACTACCATGGGAAATTATATGAAGACATTAAAGGACAATAAGGTGGCACAGAAATGGCTCGTTCGCAAGACTTACACTCAACCCGACCAGCCAATGGGACTCATCGGCCCCGTCACTCTTTATCACGAATCATAAATAATAACAGATATGAAGAAATGCATTATCCTGATTAGCCTGCTCCTCGCTGCAAATTCAATGGGAGCAAAAGACTTCCAAGCATCAGTGTTCGGCATCAAGTCGGATGGCATCACCATGAATACCCGTTCCATTCAAAAAGCCATCGATTTCATTGCCCAGAATGGCGGCGGCGAACTCAAGTTCAGTGTCGGGCGATATCTTACTGGCAGCGTACACCTCAAATCGAAGGTTACCATCAACCTTTCGGAAGGAGCTATTTTGGTAGGCTCTACAAATCCGTACGACTACGACATGGAAAACAACACCTATGCATTGATATTGGCTAATGGGCAAGACAGCATCGGCATCAAGGGTAAAGGAGTTATCGACGGATGCGGAAGAATCCTCGCCAATCATTTCCTCGACCAGGTAGAGAAGGGCATCATCAAAGATGATCTGAAGAACGACCGTGTCGCCAACCGCCCGATGCTTATCTACTTCCGCTCCTGCAAGAATGTGAACATTCAGGGTATCACCCTTACCAACCCTGCATTTTGGACAGAGACATACGACCAATGCGAGAACCTTCGGATAGACAAAATAACAGTACACAGCACTGCCTATTGGAACAACGACGGCATGGACATCGTTGACTGCAACGGGGCACTCATCACCGACTGTTATGTAGATGCCTGCGACGACGCCATCTGCCTTAAGTCGCACGCTGCACAAAGCGTTTGTCAGAACATCGAAGTGAGACGTTGTGTGGCTCGTTCGAGTGCCAGCGGCATCAAGTTCGGCACCGCTTCTCTTGGCGGATTCAAACACATACGCATCATCAACAATACGGTATACGACACCTTCCGTTCGGCAATCACGATACAAGCAGTAGACGGCGGTGTAGTCGACGATATCGTAGTCGACAGTCTGCGTGCCCTCAACGTGGGGAATCCTATCTATCTCAATGTTGCCGAACGTAGAGGAATCCGCAGCCACATGTCGAACATCCATCTGTCGAATATCTATGCCGAAGTTCCTGCGGGAAAGCCCGATACAGGATACGAATACGAAGGTCCTGTAGAAGACAACCCGCGCAACATATCACCATCGGGAATCGTAGGACTCTCGGACAGCAAGATAACCAACGTAAGCGTCAAGGATGTAGAAATCGTATGCCCAGGAGGAGGCAATTCCCTCTATGCCAAAGTAGGAACTGATGAACTCGACAAGGTTCCAGAGATGCGGAAAGCCTATCCCGAGTTCTCCCAACACAAAGAACTCCCCGCATGGGGTTTCTATGTACGCCACGTGGATAACATCACCTTTGACAGGATAAAAATCACGGCGAAGAAGAAGGACTACCGTCCTGCCTTCGTATTGGACGATGTTCAGCATGGCAGTTTCCAGAAGATTACAGTGAACGAACCCGACGCCAAGAAGAAAGAGCAGATATACACATACAAATCAACAGACATCAAACGATAAGAAATGAAGAAGTCTTTCCTTTTCCTCTCACTGCTGATGACTACCTTCGTACAGGCCCAGCAAAAGATAACATTCGTAAATCCATTTGTCGGCACCGACGGCTTCGGCAATGTCTATCCTGGAGCACAGATTCCTTTCGGAGGCATACAGATAAGTCCCGACACCGACGAACACTTCTACGACTGTGCCTCTGGTTACAAATACAACCGTCACAGCATTCAGGGGTTTAGTCTGACACACTTCAGCGGAACGGGGATACCCGACTTAGGCGATTTCCTCTTCATGCCCGGAACGGGGACTCCCAAGTTAGTTCCGGGTACAGACGATGCTCCCGATAGCGGTTACCGTTCTCGATTCTCTCATGCCCAGGAGATAGCAACACCTGACTATTACAGTGTCGACCTGCTGGACTATCACGTAAAGGCAGAGATGACTTCGGGCATCCGCAGCGGCATCTTCCGATTCACCTTTTCTAAATCCGATTCGTCGTTCGTCCTCATCGACATGAACCACACCTTGTGGCAATCGTGCGAATGGTCGGATGTGCGCATATTGAACGATTCCACCCTCACGGGATACAAGTTGGTAAAAGGTTGGGGACCCGAGCGGCATGTGTATTTCTGTGCTGTTTTCTCTAAAGCGATCAAGAATATTACCATCTTTCAAAATCAGAAGCCTGTCGTATACAACACCTCTCGTTTCCGCAGTTCCAAGGAAGCATGGGGCAAGAACCTAATGATTTGTCTTGCTTTCGCCACTGCAGAAAATGAAAAGATAGAGGTGAAGACAGCTGTTTCGGCCGTAAGTACGGAAGGGGCAATGAACAACCTGAAAGAGCTGGACAAGGAGAACTTCGACTCGCTGAAACTTCTCGGTGAACAGAAATGGGAAAAGGAACTCAGCAAATATGAGGCACAAGGAAGCAAGGCCGACTTGCAGACTTTCTATACATCTGTCTACCACTCTGTGCTCTGTCCTTTTGTGTTCAACGATGCCGATGGCAAGTACCGTGCGCTCGACAAGAACATCGCTGTGGCCAAAGATTTCACCAACTACACCGTCTTCTCGCTTTGGGATACTTATCGGGCACTCCATCCCCTCTTCAATCTCGTTCATCAAGACATCAATGCCGACATTGCCAATTCCATGCTGGCACACTACGATAGAAGTGTGGAAAAGATGCTCCCTATCTGGTCGTTCTACGGCAATGAGACCTGGTGCATGATAGGTTATCATGCTGTTTCTGTGCTTGCCGACATGATTGTGAAAGGTGTTCAAGGATTCGATTACGAAAGGGCTTTCCAAGCCATGGTGACTACAGCGACGAATCCGCATTACGATGCCTTGCCCGAGTATGACAAACTCGGATTTGTACCCTACGACAAAGAGAAAGAGTCAGTATCGAAGACTCTTGAATATGCATACGACGATTACTGCATCGCTCAAGCAGCCAAGAAACTCGGGAAACAGAAAGAATACGAATACTTCATCCGCCGCAGCAAGAATTACCGCAACCTGTACGATAAACAGACGGGCTACATGCGCGGAAAAGACAGCGACGGCAAATGGAGAACACCTTTTGCACCTGTCGCCTACGAAGGGCCTGGTTCTGTAAATGGCTGGGGAGATATTACCGAAGGCTTTACGCTACAATACACATGGTACGTGCCACACGATGTGGACGGCCTGCTACAATTGATGGGCAAACGACTCTTCGCCACTCGTCTAGACTCGCTGTTCAAATATAAACTGCCCGACAATATACCGGGTGCTCACGACATCCAAGGACGTATCGGTGCTTATTGGCACGGCAACGAACCCTGTCATCAGATAGCCTATCTGTACAACTATATTGGTGAGGGTTGGAAATGCCAGCAACTCGTGCGCAACATCGTAGACCGCTTTTACGGAAACACGCCAGGTTCTCTGTGCGGCAACGACGACTGCGGGCAGATGTCTGCCTGGTACATCTTCAATTGTATGGGATTCTACCCCATTGCCCCTTCGAGCAACATCTATCAGTTCGGTTCACCTGCACTGAAAGCATTGCGTGTAACAATGAGCAACGGCAAGCAGATAAACATCCATACCCAGAACTGGAGCAAGGAGAATGTATTCGTCAAGAAGATTCTGGTGAACGGAAAGCCCTATCACCAGAGCTACATCACGTGGGATGACATCAAAAACGGAGCAGACATCGAATACGTGATGAGCAAGAGTCACTGAGGCGACAAAGAGTAAGGCTTGTCGTCAGCGGCAAGTCCCCGACTCTTGTTCGGTTTGCTGCCCATATTGAATTCCAGCGTACACCCTTCCGTGAGGTCGTGGTGGGTGATGTACAGCTTATCATAAGACTTGCCGTTCAGCTTCACCGATTGCACATAGCGGTTCTTGTCGCTCACCTTAGGAGCCTTCACAACGATGCTGTTCCCATTCTGCAACGTCAACTTCATATAAGGCATATACGGAGCACCCAGCACGTACTGGTCGGTACCCGGACAAACAGGATAAAAGCCCATGGCAGTAAACAGATACCACGCAGACATCTGTCCGCAGTCATCATTTCCGCTCAATCCATTTATCTTGTTCCGATACATTTTGTTCATTACCTCCCGAATCCAATACTGCGACTTCCACGGCTGTGAAGTCCAGGCATAGAGATACAGAATATGGTGACTCGGCTCATTGCCGTGCACATAACCGCCCACCAGACAATCGGCAGTAACATCTTCATTGTCGGCATAATACTTAGGAGGCAGCGTCATTTCGAAGAGCTTGTCGAGGTTGCCGACAAACTTCTCCTCTCCGCCCATACACTTGATATTGCCAAACACGTCGTGCGGCACATGGAAAGAATAATTCCACGAGTTGCCCTCTACGAAACCCTCGCCGCTCGTCTGCAACGGATCGAATTCCTTCTTGAATGAGCCATCCGAATAGCGAGGACGAGCGAAGCCCGTTTCCGCATCAAACACATTGCGATAGTTCAGTGCCTGCGCCTTATACTTATTCGCCACATCGGTAAGTCCCATCAACGCCGCTACCTGAGAGATAGTCCAGTCGTCGTAAGCGAACTCCAATGTAGTCGAAGCTCCCGTATCGTTCCTATCGAAGGGGATATAACCCAACCGCTTATAATCGGCGATATTCGAATAATAGTCCACGTTCGATGTCTCCACCATTGCCTTCAATGCTTGTTCCGCATCGATATCATCGCCTTTTACGAGCGCATCGGCAAGCACGGAAACAGCATGATAGCCTGTCATGCACCAACCCTCGTTGCCCATCAAGCTCCATACGGGAAGCATCTTGTGCACACTCTGATGCTGATGTTCAATCATCGACTTCACCATGTCGATGTTACGATTTGTCTTCACCAGATTCAGCAGCGGATGTTCTGCCCGATAAGTATCCCACAAGGAGAAGATGGTATAGTTATCAAAATCTTTCGCCACGTGGATATTCCCGTCCAGGCCCCTGTATTTCCTGTCGACATCCATATAGATGGAAGGGTTAATCATCGTATGATAGAAAGAAGTGTACACCATGTTCTTCTGATCGTCAGTGCCTGCCACATCGATAGCGGCGAGTTCCCTCTCCCACTGTCCTTGTGTTTCGGCAACAATCTGTTCGAAACTCTTGCTGCCCGCCTCCTGCTGCAAGTTTTTCACAGCACCTTCCGTGCTTACAGCCGACAAGGCGACCTTTACCACGAGCGTCTGCGAAACGGCATTATTGAAATCGAAATACACCACCACATTCTTGCCGCCCATCTCGGGGAAGTTATGATGAATGTCGAATCGCCTCCAGAAACCCGAATAATCAGGTCTCACCCTATCCACATAGCCATAGTTGACGATAGGTTTCGAAAAAGAGATGGCGAAGTACACATAGTTCGTTCTCGCCCATCCGTCGGTGATGCGATACCCCGTTACCAGCGTGTCGTTCTCCACGCGTACACTGCTCCACAATACCTTGCCGTCGTAGTTATACAGCCCATGCAGCAAATCCATGATGAGATGGCAACTCTCCCCCTTCGGATACGTATATTTATGAACCCCAACACGTGGAGTAGCCGTTATTTGAGCCTTAATATGATAATCGTCGAGCATCACCTCATAATATCCGGGACTGCATTTCTCTGTCAGATGCGAGAAAGCAGAGCGATAACCGCTCCTCGGCTTGTCGGCAGTGCCAGGATTCAGCATCAGTTTTCCTACGGTAGGCATCAGCATGATGTCGCCCAAGTCGGAATGTCCCGTACCGCTCAGGTGCGTATGGCTGAACCCCACTATCGTCTTATCCTTATATAGGTATCCCGCACAATACAGATACACATTCTTCTGATATCTCCCATAAATATTATGAGGAATCGTATCGGTATCGGGACTCAGCTGAACAGCACCAAAAGGAACGCAAGCACCGGGGAAAGTATGTCCCATGCCATCGGTGCCAATCAGCGTATTCACATACGAAATACGTTTCTTCGCGGGCTGCACGGCAAACGAACCTCCACTCATCCCCTGGATAGAGCTTTGTAACACTTTATCGCTCACCGTATCCATCTGCATGATGTCTATTACATCGTTGCTTACAAGAGGAATAGTTGGAGAGCTGTTGATGTCGGGTATCGCAGGGGGATTATCCTGTGCAAACAAAGCAACAGGGAACCACAAAGCCAACAACAAAATAAACACGATAGGTTTGCTCATAATTCGTTTTAATAGGTAAGACAGTTGTCAAAAATACAACAATTATTTCATAATGGTTCACCAACCCATGAAATTTCAATTATCATCCGCACCTACTACTCATTATAAACAGCATGTTCCACATTCGGTGGACGTACTGCCATCGGATGTGGAACACGAAAATCTGTGAGTGTAATCCTCTAGTCTTTCTTTATCATGCGAGCAAGCAGCGTATCGAGCGCATATCTGCCCGGACCAGCTGCATAAACAATGACAAAGGCAAGCAGATAAACCAGTGCCAGCTCGTCGTGAGCCACGCAGAATGCTACAATCATCGTAAATATTATGGGGATTGTCGACAGGCGGAAGAGGAATCCGAATACGAATGCCAAAGAGCAGAACAGTTCGCCGAAGATGGCCATCGCCAACGAGAGACTGCCTCCCATACCTAACGGATCGGGAAAACTTGTTGCCATCGTAGAGAAATTTATCAGTTTGGTCAGCCCGTGATAGGCTAAGAACAATCCGAAAACGACACGCAACGCTAACAATACCACCGACAACTTCTTGTTGTCTTGCAATGAAGGAAAGAAAAACTTATTCATCATCTAATCTATTTTTTAATTATACTTTCTGTTAATTTTGATACTGCAAAGTTCGGCAAATATCCGCAGCCTCAAGAATACTTTTGGGAAGAATGGTTGTGAATATAGGAAAAACAAAAGCCCCTCTACCCAAGGATAGAGGAGCTCTCAGATAGGTATAAATTAAAAAATGAATTATTTTTTGTCGAGCAGCTTCTGCAGATACTTGCGAGTCTGTACCAGATAATCACGATTGTCACCGTTCATTTCACATTCTATAGTGAGCGCACCATGGAAGTTCTGTTTCTTCAGCTGAGCAATCACAGCAGGGAAGTTTACATCACCTGTAGGAATCTTCACCTCTCTACCCAGTTCATAAGGATTCTCAGGGTCAGGATATTTGCCGTCTTTAACGTGCAGTTCCTTAATTCTGTTGCCGAACAGTTTCACAGCATCCAGCGAATTAGCCTTACCGTACATCAGCAAGTTTGCCAAATCACAATTGATGAATACATTGCCCGTGCCAATATCTTTGAGCGCACGGATAAGCGTAGTAGGAGTTTCCTGTCCTGTTTCAAAGTAAATCATGATGCCGCGGCCCTTGGCATATTCAGCTAAGCCCTTCATCACTTGAACAAAGTCGGTATACAGCTTCGACGATGGATCTTCAGGAATAAATCCGAAATGAGAATGCATAGCAGGGATACCTGCAAATACACAGAAGTCAATCATCTTACGATACTCAGCCAACTTAGCTTCACGACCTTCGGGAGGAACCAAGCCGATAGTTTCAGGCCCTTTACGGAAATTCCATTCGCAATCTCCCGGTACACCAACCAAAGTAGTAACCTTGATATTATTCTTTGCAGCAGCCTCTTTCAGCTGTTTAGCAAAATTAATATCCATCTTCGGGTTCCAATTCATCTGGCAAGAGCCAAAGCCCAGGGCATGTAATTCGGCAAGACTCTTGTCGATATTGCTCCAGTCGTACTGAATAACGCCGATAGTAATATCCGATTTTGCCTGTAAACTTGTAGCTCCAAATAGAGCAGCGATCAATAATAAATAATGTCTGATTTTCATATTATATATGTTTAATAGGTCTTTTATAACACAACAAAGATACGGCATAACAAAGACAGAACAAAATAAAGAAATGGCTTTTTAATCGGATATTAAGATATAATAAGAATAGAAATAAGAAACTCCTCCTTTCCCCCTATGCATAGCTATGCATGCCGTTTAGATAATAGTTCACACCCAAATAGGTCATGAGTAAGATAATGAATGTAAATATCATATATGTATTGTAAAAGACATCATTACTTAAAGATTTCAAGACTCTGCTATGAACTCCTGCAGAGTAAACCAAGAAAGCTATCAATGCCCATGTTTCCTTAGGATCCCACGACCAATAATTTCCCCATGAAATATTTGCCCATATAGCACCTAAAAAAATGCCGATACCCATTAAAGCTAACGATGGATAGAGTAACAATCGAGAATAACGGGTAAGCGTCCGTATCTCTTTATGACAGAAATGACGTATCAAGGATATGTTAGCAACAACGAATATGACCCCCATCAAAAAATAAGAAATGACAAGTGCAGAGACGTGCACATATAACAATCGAGAGCGCAGTACGGGCATTAAATAAACTTTGCTTCTGACCATGAATATAACTCCTACAATAGCGATTACAACGATAGTCAGTAAAGATATCAATAGAGACTTACGCTGTTTATCGGATAAAGAAGACAATATTATGCGAAATCCGCAATGTTTGTCGAACAGCATCCAAATGAATGAGATAAATAGTAGATAATAGCCTAGATACGAAATTGTAATACCATAAGGATCGTAATTGACGACTAATACACTGCTGTTATCCTCCGGATTATATGACATCTGATAGTAACGATAATTCTTATAACAAAGGATTTTATTCATGGATATATCCTGTCTAAATGAATGACCATCTGCCTTGTCTGTCACTGTTACATGGCTTATATAGTCGTACGGCATCCGTGATTTCGGATAATACTTGACTTCAAAAGAATCAAGGCGTATCTTTATCGGCATATCGTAGTAGGAATTATTTGTTGAGAACATTACCATATCATCCCCCCTTGCGAGGTTCAAAGTTCCATGCTTTGCCGTTAGTTCAGTCAAGAGAGCTCCTAATAATATCAGTAATAATGAAATGTGGAGAGACCAAAGTACTGGTCTCTTTCGGATATGTTTTACTACATACAATATTCCCAATAATGCAACTGTTCCCCACAACACTGCAAACCACCATGTACCGTAGATTTTACTTGATACATACGAAAAGTCATGGCTCTGTCCGATAAACGTAGCAGATGCCATTATGATGCATAAGACGATAAATAATATTACTATCAGACGTTTCATTATCCTATCAATATCTTTTATAAAAAGAGGACATCACCTCCTTCAGAGTTGATGTCCTAACAGTCCCATATTACAAAGTGGAATTCACTAAGGGAGCAGCTTGTGAATAACCTCTTGCCCCAAGCTCCTTATCAAGCATATAAAGGCCAAAACCATTATTATTTATCATTTTCAGATTGTCGATGATAGTCTGTGCATTTTCTTCTTCTTCAACTTGTTCGTCTATAAACCATTTTAACATGCTTTGTGTTGCGTAATCATTTTCCTGAGAAGTAAGAGCAAATAGATTATTAATCATCGCCGTCACTTTTTGCTCGTGGGCAAGAGTACATTCGAATACATCTAGAATAGATTTCCATTCTGTCGGAACTTTTTCAATTACCGTTAAAGTTACCTTACTGTTCCGCTGAATAACATAATTAAAAAGAATTTTTGCATGATCTTGTTCTTCTTTGAACTGTACTTCATACCATCTTGCCATGCCAGTCTGTCCAATAGAATGGCAATAAGAAGCCATCGAAAGATAGAGATATGCAGACCACATTTCTGCATTAATTTGTACATTAATTGCCTTTACAATTTTTTCGTTCAACATGATTTTTGATTTTTATTATTATATTGATTTTAAGAATGAGACGATAGCATCCCGTTCAGTCTTACTTAAATTATAAAATTTCTTCTTTGTATTTTCAGCATCTCCTCCATGCCACATTATTGCTTCCACATAGTTTCTTGCCCGCATGTCATGCAAATGATCTCCAGCGCCCGTACATTTTTCACTCAATCCTCGTCCCCAAAGTGGAGTAGTACGACAATATCCTGTACGAATATTATTCTTCATCTCGAGTTTGTGCTGCAACAAATCGGTATAAGGCCAAATTTTCTGATAAGGATATTTAGGCAAACGACCAGCTACTAAAGCATCACCCGTGTAGTTGTCGGGACCTGTAGTCCATGAAGGACGGTGACAAGCAGCACAACCAATCTCATTAAAGAGTTTCTTTCCTTTTATCACATCGGGGGAATCTAAATCTCTGGCAGCCGGTACAGCCAATCCACGATGCCATACCATCAAAGAGATGTAATCTTCATCTGACATTTCCGGCTCTAGATTATTACTCATCAGCATATCAAATATCTGCGATTCATTAAGACCAAGTTTTGTTTGGATATCTTTATTTTGCGACATAGCTACGGCGTAGGCAGCAGTGATATAATTGTAACGACGATTAGAACGCGTTACATTAGTGATATTCCATATTGCATTAGCACCAGGTCCATTTTGCAGAGTACCTCGTGTAAGGCCGTAAGTGAATCGTCCTGGATGAGTAGTTCCGTCACTCTCAGTAATATTCTTACCTATCCTTACATTGCTCGAATACAGTTTTTCCTTTTCATATTGGGCACGTAAAGAATCGTCAGGAATAGCATCTATCAATCCAGTACCGTAAATACCGATTGTAGCTTCTATTCTTACCTTATAGTCGTCAGGGACTTTCACATTAAAAGCACTACGATCAATTGTAACTTCCGGATAAATCAAGTTATAGGTTTCACCATCAGGAAATTTATTTTCAAATTCATCAATATATTCAAGCCATGAAATATGTATACCACTCTCATTAATAGGAGGCAAAAATGGAGACACAGCCTTAGTTTGCGGCATACCTGTAAGTGTAGAGACGAAGTTATCATTCGCATCGGTAACGACAAGCAAATAACCATTTCCATAATCATCAGCCCGATAACGTGTCATTCTTTTGCTATGGCCGTAACCAGGATGACAAGCGATGCAAGAATTGCGAACATATACAGGCCCCAATCCTGTACGAGTCGCTCCGTTGTTGCCCGTAACGAAGATATCCTCAAAAAAAGCTTCACCATGTTGAAATTCTGCCGATAATTTTGAATCGTTATCCACTACTGGAGTAGATTGTTCGTATGCACTACTCGTAGTATTAAATACGGTGCCCAGTTTACCACCCGCATACCATTCCTCGGATAAATTATCTTTTCTGTTATCTATTGCTTCATTCTTATCGCTGCTACAAGCGATGAGTAAAATTACTGTTGATAATAATAATATTTTTTTATGCATTTTGCTATGATTTGTAAAGTACGGATTCCTATGACGGAACCCGTACTAATAATAATTAATAAAAAAATTATATTGACTTACGTATGTGGTTCTCTTTATAGATTATTAATCTTTACAGCCACTTCATCAAGAACGCCAACTAAATTGTTACACTCATTGATAGCAGTCTGACATTCACTCTTTATAAGATGATTACGAAATGGATAAGGTATAGTTCCTATTCCGGTTTTCCCATCATCTCCTATTGTATTTGTTATAGCTTTAGATAGTTTTGCAGCTTCATTTTCATCAACTTTCTTAATATATGAAAGTATAGGTACAATGCTATTCTCTACGCCACGAATATTATCTTGAAAATCTTCCTTTGAATTCCAACTGTACCACGATTCTACATCGAGAACATTACCACTGTTTACAGGGTCGGTAATCTTTGTATTGCCCACTTCATTGGCAATGCCTCGGCAACCTTTTTCTCCTTGAATGATCTCAAGTATAGCCTCTTTCTGTGTCTTATAAGTACTGCCGGCTTCACCTGCATTGATAACATTATCTCCCCAATTATTGTCGAAATATACTTCGGCATTATTAAGCAATGTCTGTTTTGCGGAAGATACATTCGATAGACCGCTCCATGCCGCTTCCAGAGTAACACATTGCAGTTTCAAATCGCCAGCTACACCAACCGCATATTTCAATTCGTTATCTGAAATATCCGAGACCGTTCTTTCACCACCATCGCGAAATAATACATATTCGAGCGCATGGAAACCTAAAAGTCCTCCAGTCAGATTATTAGTTGCATAGTCCGAATCGAAATTCGCCATTAACTTAGCATTGCCAAGTAAGTTGTCTAGATTGGTTTTGTCAAGAGGCCAAGAATCGATATGCGGATCGATGCCGCGTAGTGTAGCCGGTCCGTAAAGGAAAGCCTCACTCTGTTCCCAATACTTACGAGCCTTTAGCCATACATCAGTAGCTTTCTTTACATTAGCTTGTGTCTTACTGCTTTGCAAATTAATGCATGCACTTTCCAAGTCGAAGGACGCATCAGCCAAATTATGATAGGTAGACCTGACAACATTATTGACATAATCAGTCAACATTGCTTTGACCTCGGCAGAGTTTGTAGTGACTTTATCGTTATCATCACTTTTACAAGAGGATATTGTCAGCATCGCCAACAATAGCCAAAAATAATATTTAATCTTTTCCATTCTATTGTTTATTTATAATTTGTCACATGAATAAACCTGCGTATGTAATGCCGATGGATAATGCCGGTTCATTATTATACTGACTTTTCAAAAGGCGAACGCTATAGTCGGCTTTGATCCCTATCGACTTAACAGGGTAGTAATTCATGCCGACAGTCACTTTCTGTCTTCCCCAACATTCTTCGTCAAGTATTCCTCCTTCGGTTTTATACATCGTGTCATAATACTCGTACCGACCAAAAACATATAATTTCTGTGATTCGCGCACCTTTTCAAATTGCGAGAAAAGATTATATCCGATTTCAGTACCTGCCGCAATTGCATCACTGCCAACATTTGTTCGCGAAGAAGGAGAATACGCACTCAAGTTTTTATTTATAGCTGATATCCTTGCAGAATTAGAAAGATGTCCATAATCTAAGTTCCCTCTGACAATCCAATTGTATTTATTAAATTCAAAATCGAAAGTTCCAATGCTGACGGTCCCCTTCACTCCTTCATAATTAGCGTGTTTCAGGCTGTTCGAACCACTGTTCCCTATATATCCGCTCATTCCAAGTCGCAGTCCTTTTATCGAATAGTTATCTATTCGCAGTACACCTGCATAAGCAGTAGCAATCTTATATTCATAAGGTGATCCCGATGCATTATGTATCCATCCCCTATTATTCATTCTGTCGGCATCAAGTCCAGGAATGAACTGCAATTCGTAACGCCAATGGGGAACTTTTCCCCATATACTTATTCCCACCTCATGCCAAGTGCATGGCATCATTGTATTCTCCCCTTCGGGTCGGTAAACAGTAAAAAACTGATTCGGCAAATGTCCCGAGTTTGTCAGACCAACTGGAATAACTATCATTCCCATACGGATATTAAACTTCGATGAAAACGACCGTTGCAGCCAGAATTGTTCCAGAGCGAATTCTCCTCCGCGTTCTATTTCCGACTCATATTCACCGGTTTCTTCTTCCTCGATTTCAGTGGCACTTTCCGTACCTCCATGTTCAAATTCCATTTCAGAACCCATTGTCCAACCATGGCCGAAATCATAACCAAGCATCAACACCACATGGGGCAAATCAAACTGTCCGTTACTCGGCGCATCTTTATATTTAGCAGCATCAGTATAACGTTTCCAGTTATCACTGTAAAACATACGGCTCATCACAGCTTCACCATAACCACCTATACTGATACGGCTTACTTTCGTTGCCGTAGAATCATTAATAGAAATTGCTTTGGCATTAATTGCGGTAAGATTCATTGCCAAAGCAAACCATAAACAATCTTTTACGAATCTATTCATCATTTCATATTTTGATCGACGCAAAAGTAGGCTATTCAAATCCACACAGCAATACTCAAAAGTTGTGAAATTAAACAATCATCATTTCTAAGTATCCCATTCTTAAAAATATACTTATTTATAGTTATTGTTGCATTTGTTTATTTTTTATTACTTTGCAGCCATCATTACAGACAATAACAAAACATGTTCAATTCAAAAAAATATGAACCCGATGATAAGATGATTGACATCATCAGTGATAACTATAACTTGCTCCAGGTGATGTGCAGATTTGGTATCAGCTTAGGTTTCGGCGACAAAACAGTAGAAAATGTATGCAAACAAAACCATGTAGATTGCTATACATTTCTGACTGTCGTCAACTACATGGCGAGCAACTACACACACGTTGATGAAGACATCAGCAGATTATCTATTTCCACCCTGTTAAGGTATCTCAAATCAAGTCACGAATATTACCTCAACTTCGAACTTCCCTTTATACAAAGTGAACTGGTGAAGGCGCTCGATGATGATGATAATTTGGCCAAACTCATTTTGAAGTTCTTTCAAGAATATATGAAAGAGATACGGAAACACATGCTCTATGAAGAAAAGACAGTATTTCCATATGTAGATACACTGCTCAACAATAAGAAACTACCCAGCTATGAGATAGAAGTGTTTTCAAAACATCACGGACAGGCAGACCTCCAACTCAATGAATTAAAAAACGTGATACTAAAATACTTGCCTGCCGACAATTTACGTAACAACCAGTTGATAGCTACCCTATACGATATCTATGCCAACGAAGAATGGATCAAAGCACATGGTCTCATTGAAGACAACATCTTTATTCCTGCCATACGAAAATTAGAAATGGACATTAAGCAAAACGATACCTCAAATGGATATAATTCTATTCTTCAAATCCACAATTCGAATAAAGATATTATCAGCGAACGTGAAAAGGATGTAATCATAGATGTTGTGAAAGGAATGAGTAATAAAGAAATTGCAGACCATCTGTGCATCTCTATAAATACTGTAACAACCCACCGACGTAATATCGCCCGCAAATTGCAAATCCATAGCCCTGCAGGACTAACCATTTACGCTATTGTAAACCACTTTGTAGATATCAATTCAGTAAAGCTTTAAATAAAAAGCCATATTTTCCAACTGAGTCGCATGTATTTATGCCATACTTATGTTAAGTTCGTGATATTTCTTTTTATGTTTTTATTATCATTTTCTATGTGCCAATTTTTCGTGGTTATGTTGTTATGAGTTCGTGGTTATGAAATGAAAAGTTTTTAGTTATGTTCTCAAAAGTTTGTAACCGGGAAATGAAAAGTTTGTAACCGGGAAAATTCTTCTTCGTAGTTACGAAAATTCAGTGCTCCGGTAATGATGATGTTTCTTCATAAATCGTAATTGTTTAATTATTTCGAAGTTGATGTAAAATTATTTTTTTTCATAAAGCGGAAAGTTGTGGTGGTACATATATAAACCTTCCCTCAAAATATAGATGCATATTTACCATATATCATAATGATAGTACGTATTATATGAAATATAATTACAATTATTTTTTGGGGGTGGTTTCCTTATGTAGCAACCACACCTTCACAAAAGAAAAAAATAAATCGCCGACATAATATATTATAGAAGCGATTTTTTTAAAAACCAGTTTTATGATTTTTTTCCATATTTTTCGATGTTCTCAAATTTACAACTATTTTGTTTTTTCATTTTGATAGCTAATTATTCTAATTAATTAATATTAGTAAGCAATTCGTATAATATGTTATTATTCTAATATTCATCGAAGTGCCTGTTTTTACTGCGTTTCATATTCTATGAAAAAATGTCATAAAACTGGTAAGAAATTATTTAAAAAGGAAGTTCATTTTCATTTGTAAACGTATTTCAGTAAATGAAAAAAGGCAAGTAACTTTTGTCGACTAAAAACAGCACTTTCGCGTCTATTGAAAATCGTATCAAGAATATGCTGTAGGCTCTTTTTTACTGTCATCGATTGTAAATATATTGAAATTTGTATGAGTAACTTCTTCATTTATAGCAATATCATGCGTATACCCCCTGTGACAAAAGCCTATATATTTCTAAATTTGCTAAGCAGTACTTGCCCTAAGGTTAATGTTAACTACCCCTTCGACACTGTAGTGCACCCCAAAAGCCGGACATAAAAAATTTAAGGTATAATTTGTTATGCAACTCATGCGATAAATTTCTGAAGCAATGCTTAAAATGACATTTCACTTTTTACACCATTTCCCGCCACTCATTATATCACTTGCTGGATACAACAAAGCTATAAAATTATTTGAAATTAATGCCTAATGATACAGGCATTTTGTAAAATATAAAGTTCCGACTTTCACAAGCCGGGACTTTAGCAACTTTATCTAAATCTCTATAAAAAAAACGTCATTCACTTTCGTGAATAGTTTGTATCTACAAAGATACTTCAATATTCTTATCCGCCAAAGAAAACACACAATTATTATATCATTTTGATAAAATAATTACTTGTAACAGAATTTAATAAAGAATTTACGACTTGTTTTGTCGTCATGGACTTGCGTTGTGCGTCATTATGTCAAATTCAGAACGAATAGCTTATCGCCACTTCTACTTGCTCGGCGTTGCACGAAATATGGTCTTCGCTGAAAGTACCGAAATACTTGTAATTGATGTGCTGCACCTTGTACGATGTCTGCAGCGACAGTTTACCTGTGCCTACGCGGAAATCGACGCCAAAGGTAGGACGGAAGAACAGCCCGGGGGTTTCTTCGGCAGAGACTATTGTGATGGAGTAACCGCTATCCATCAGCACATAGGGTGATACAGGGCGTATCGGTGAAGTTTAGCTTCAGCTCGGCAAACAAAGGCAATAGTGTGGCGGTTTCCCAACTGTGGTATTTGCTGTCCTGGTAATACAGCATTTTGCTTTGCTCTACTCCAGTTCCAACTCCGATAAGGAATTTGGGGCTGCACCGATAGGCTGCCACGATATTCATTCCCGCTGAATTGTCGATATCGTCGGCATCGCGCAAGTCGTAATAAGCGCGGATAGTGGGCTCGAATCCCGTTCTACGTGTGGTGTTACTGTTCTGTGCGGACACAGAGATTCCGGCCGTTGCTAATAGCAACAGCAAACTCATGATTTTTTTCATCTTTGTTTATTTTAATTGGTTAATAAAATATTCGGCTAAATTTTTTAGCCTCTTTTCCGTTAATTTTTTCTGCGCGAATGTTTCGTCGTTATTTTTCACTGCTCATTTTTGGGCATAAAAAAAGAGAGCAGATATTACTATCTGTTCTCTTTTCGCCACGGAAATATTATCCGTGATTGTGTTTTGTGTTAAGTTTATTTTCTTACAAGTTTTTTTCTTACTTTTTCTCAATAGTTTAAGCGTACGAAGATGTCATCTTTCGACAAGGCACACTTCCCCATTGCAAAGATATGACTTTTTTTGGAAAGACAATATTATACTATCCAATTTATTAGTATGGACAGCAAAATGATAAGTACGCATATCACAGCAGTGAGCAGCCCCGCAACTCTTTTACCCAGGAACTTTGAGAGCATGACGATAGAGGAGATGCATATTGCCGATGAACTCAGAGAAAATGCCATGGCACTGCCGATGCTCATGTCTGTGTACTGCAGAAATGGTTTTAGGAATATGACATCGGCGCCATGGCACATATAGATAGGCACTCCAAAGGCTGTCATTATCATGGCCGAAAGGGGCTCGGCATTCAGATTGAACTGGTGCAACAGCTCTTTGGTATCGAACATCGCAAAGCCGAAACTCAACAGCCCGGCAAAGAGGATGTAAGGCAACAGCTTGCGGGTTATCTTCATGGTCTTGACAAACGGATCACGGTCGGCTACAAAATCGCACTGACGCGCACAGGTTCCATTATCTGTCCAGTTGTCCCACTTCAGCCGCTTCACCAATAATTCAACTATCCACCCTGCCGCAAACGACAGCAGGAAGGAACTGATGATGCGTATGATGACATACTTGATGCCTAACACAGTGTACGACAAGAAGATGATATAGGGATCGAGTAACGGGGCTGCACAGACGAAGGTGATGATTACTTTCAATGACGTGCGCCGCTTCATGGAATCGATTAAGGGCACTACTCCGCACGAACACACTGGAAGAATGGAACCGTAGGCGAAAGCCAACAGCTGGTTCTTGGGATAGAAGCGCTTTATCTTGCGAAAGTATTGCTCTGCTATGACGCCTATCATCACGCCGAGAATGACGACGATAAACAGTTCGGCCACATTTTCGAGGAGATAAAAGCTCCACTTGGGCATCGACTTGAATATGATGCATTTGGCATGGTTACCGTCATAAAGCCCGTTGAGATTCATATAGATAGTGTCGACTACCATTACCAATATTGCGGATAATACGATTACCCGTGCCGTCAACTGTTTAGCCGACATCTTTGCCTGTGCCATCTTTTCCATTTTACTTAATCGTTAATGTTTCTTGTCTGAAAAGGGATTCCTTGTCGGTTTCGCGAACAATGGTCATCCTTGCCTTATTTTGTTTTGCTTTGATTCGTAGTAACACTTCTTTCTGGAAGATATAATTGGGACGTTTCGCCCATTGCTCATTCAATATATCTTCGCATCCAGAATAGTATATGTATGTTTTCTTCATCCCCTCCAGGCAACTCTTTGGGTTGAGCCTCATCAGTATGGTGATGCGTGCGGTATCGCCTGGATGGTAATACGACTTCTTTGCACCGCTGTATTTGATGCTTATCTGCGAAAAGACATTCACAGAGAGAAGGGCAAGGATGAAGAAAAGGGTCCTGGCTTTCATCTAGCATATATTGCTTTGTAACTGCATGCGTTGTAACATTTGCCACAACCGATGCATTTATCTTTGTCGATTACCACATATTGGGTGGTTCCGCTGGTCTGAACGGATATGGCATGCTGGCCGCACACTGCAACGCACTTCAAGCAAAGGGCACATTTGGAGTCGTTGACAGCGTAGGTGGTGTCGTACTTGCTGCAGCTATTGAAGATGGTCATTGCCACAAGTATCGAAACAAAGGTCAGACCGAATATTCTGTTTCTTTTTGTTGTCATATTAATCGTTATTTGATAGTGAACATTACAGATATTAATTGCTTACTGTGGTTTTGCTGATGGCTCCACGACCGCAACGACTGTAACAGTTGCCGCATCCCGTACACTTGGAGGCATCGATATAGGCCTTGCCGCCACTGATGGTAATCGCTCCATAAGAGCAGGCCGACTTGCAATGGCCGCATCCCGTGCATCGGGAGGTGCTAACTGTATACACCGTTCGGCTGCTCGCCGTTGTGATGGATACGGTGATAGTCGACGTGGCTGTAAGACCGCCATTGGTGCGTACGGTGACGACTGCTGTTCCGCTGGCTACTGCTGTTACTACTCCCGCCTGACTAACTGTTGCCACCGATGTGTTACTGCTCGACCAGGTATAAGTGACATTCGTTGCATTGGCGGGTGTGATAGCTGCTGACAGTTGGATGGTCTGCCCCGCAGTGGTGAGTGTGGCTGTCGACGGACTCAACGATACGCCCGTGGCAGGTACATCGCTCGATGTTACAGTAACTGTGCAAGTGGCCGTCAGACCTTCGGCGGATACGGTGATTGTAGCTGTTCCGCTGGCTACTGCTGTAACGACACCTCCGCTGATTGAGGCTACCGAACTGTTGTTTGTCGACCAGGAAGCATCGGCTGCAGCTGTCGATACATTGCTTACTACCGATAACGTGGCCGACTGACCTACTGTGAGTGCAAGCGATGATTGCGACAAAGCCAGTGTAGGTGTAATGGTGGTGGTGCTGCCGGTTTCGTCGATAGTGGTTCCATCTGATACGATGGGTGAATCCATACTGCAGGCAACAGCTATCCAACAAGCTGTTACTACGCAAACGAGGATAAGAAATATTTTATTTTTCATGCTCCTGAAATTTTAAAAGGTAAATCGAAATTCTAACTTTCCGAACATCGTCTGCACGTGATTGTAATGTAATACGAAGTCGGTTACTTCCAAATTCGGGTAATCGAGCATGCCTAATGTGGCATTGACCATCAACGACTTTCCGAAATTCTTTGTTACCGCAAGATCAAGTTCTTTCATCTTGGTGAGCGGTGACGAGTATTTGTCGGTTACAAAACCGTAGTCGCCCCCTAGATACGAAGCCTTGGTCTGCAGGATACCCTGCAACTTGACGGATGTCTTGACAGCTGTGAACGAGTGTTTGATACCCATCATCAGTACAGGATTCTCGAGCACATCCATGCGCAGCACATCGCCCATGAAGAGATTGCTGAATGAATTGACAGGACGTCCGCCCTTGCTGATGGAGCCATAGCCCAGGTATCTCGCATAAAGACGAGTGGCTTGCGATGCATTCCATTGGATGAGCTTCTCGGCACTGATATTATAAATCATGGTATTGTTATTCTTTACCGATTGATAGAGTATTTCGGGTTTCAGCTGTATGCCCGCAAGACTTACTTCGGCATATAGGCCGCTTGTAAAGACAGCATTGTCTATTTTGCTGCCGAACTCACTATATGCTACACCGCCCAACTTGTCGAGTGAGAGAAGGGATGACGATCCGCTGCCAAATTCGTCGACCTTCTTCTCGGGCAAGAACGACAGGGAGAGCATGCCGAAATTGGTATTGCCAAAGCCATTGCCTACAAACGAACGGGGACGTCCTACCACAATGTCGTTATAGAGATAACCCATGGTGCAGAACCGTCCGTTGCGGGCAAATTCCTGCATCACCGAACCTGCTATGGCATTCAACTTTACTTGATCGGCACGTAATGTATAGTTGGCTCCTACTACTCTTTCGTTCAGCAGATAATCTTCGTCACCCTTCGCCGACTGCAAACCGAGGGTAAAGGTGTTGTTGCTTCCTGTATAGCGATAGAAAGCTTCGCGCAAGCCGAACAAGAACTTATCGGTTCGGTCGGATTTATAGGTAACTGTCGTTCCGGCATCGTCGCTGAAACTTAGTTCTTTGTTTGTTCCTCTCATCCAGGCCTTCGCTCCTCCTTCTACATAGATGCTGCTCTTGCCCGTACCGTAGTTCAAGCCAAGGAATATCATCGCATTGCCGGCATAGTTATCCTTTATCCAGCCTGCCGAAGTGGTAACCTCGCTACCCAACATGAAGTTGCTGTTGCCTATCGGCTTCAATGCTGCACCTAGCCTACTGGGACATTCCCATTGGGCATAAACACCGCAACTCACAACTATTGAAATAATGATTGTCAGTATTCTTTTCATTTGATATCGTTTTTAATACAACCTTTGCGACATTTAATTGAACATTCTCCACAGGCGATACAATTCTCTGTATCGATAACGGCCTTATCGGAAATGGTTTGTATGGCATGCATATCACAACCTTTCGAACAAGCTCCGCAGTTGACACATGTCGGCTTCACATTCATCTTCCGTGCTCCAGGCAATAAGGAAATCCAGCCTAAGAGAACCCCTACAGGACATATCGTTCGGCAGAACGGACGGTATATCAATACTGATGAGACCAAAAGAAAGAGCAGCAATACCACACTTATCCAATCGGTGAATATGAGATTGAAAAGTGACTTGAAAGGATCGTACTGACAGTAGATGTTCTTTTGCAACCAAATCAGCTGCAGTATCCAAGCAGTGAAGACGACATACCTGACAATACGCAAAGACTTCTGGTTTTTGACACTCGACAGGATCTTTATCTTGGAAGAGCGAAAGAGGAAGTCTTGAATGCCTCCTAAATGACACAGCCATCCGCACCATATGCGTCCAAAGAGATAGGTGCCGATGATGAGCACTCCCAACCATATCAGATGTACCCAAGCAAACTTCCAACCGGCGATACCTAATACCAGACTCTGGAAACTGCTAATCATACACTCGCATCCTCCTCGGTAGAAGCCGAACCATACAACTCCCGCCAACAGGAAGAGTCCTCTGAATCGGACGAAAGAGGGATATTTCATGCCAATACTGATAAGAGCCAGTACAGCAAAGGCTATCAACGGGTCGATGACATTAGGGTCGGTCAACTTCAACGAAGGTGTTGATACTACCAACGGCGTTTCTGTCTTTGATGAAGTATCGAGACTGCTGAATTCATCGGACGGCTTCGATGAAACAGAGACTGCTGATGGAGCAGAAGTTGATGCAGCGGTATCCATCTGCTCGAAGTCGCTTAACCCACCGCCATTCGCTTTTACCGTTTTCTGCTTCGCGACGACGACTTTGCAATTATCATTGGAATATTCGATACACTTGGTATTGCTGTTGTTGCGTAAGAATAACGAGCCCGTTACGATAATGACAACCGCAGCACCTATTCCGATAAAATACTTCTTCTTATAATTCGAATACAGCCATACCGTTCCGATGACAGCCAACAGGTCGATAAATAGTGTGTTCACCAAACCTGCATTCGAATTCTCGGATGCAAATAGGGGGCATGACTTATCGCAAACCACCTCTCGCTGGTTAAGCAGATTGGCAATGCTATCGGCCGTATGCTTCGGCACTGCTGCATTCGCTTCAGTTAGAGCAAAGGCGAAGAGAACGATAAGAATAATCTTACGAAACATAATCTTTAACTTTTAGGCAGTGTAAACATACCGGACCCGCCCTCCTTGTTACATGTACGCGTGGCCAGCAATGTGATATTCTTTTTGTTGTCCTTGAGGACCTCCATTTTTATTGTACGCTCGTATTTTGTCGGACTTATCTGTTTCCATTCGGAAGCACTCAAAACTTTTATTCCGTCAATCTTGAACTTCGTCTGCGACGGAGCTACATTACATACACGGTGAGTGAGTGTCAGCTCTACAGTCACTTCAATAATATCACCCGGATGGCACTCTTTCTTGTTGCCATTCATCTTGAAAGTGAAATCACAGGCATTGGCCAATGAAAATACTGAGAATAATAAAATCAGCAGTACATACAATCTTTTTAGCATAATATCCATTATTTAGTTTTACTAATTATGAATAGTATACCGAAGAAGATTCTTGTTTCCCTACTTCCTTTTTTTAAAATTTAACAGCTATAAAGATTAATGGGGTAAAGCGCGAAGCACGTGCGCTGAATGTGGATGAGTATTTGCGAGGTACCCATGTGGTAGCATACTTTTGATTATTGGTATCAAAAACATTAATTATAGAGGCCCCAGTTGTAAAGACCAGACTTCCGAAACTCTTTTCATAGGAAGCGGAGATATCAAAGCGGGAATAGTGTATGTCATTATAATTGCCCTGCTCCTTTCCTTCATGTTTCTCGTAAGAGTTGGCAGGCAGAAGCAGTGAATTGTAGCCACTGCTGTAGACATAGTTAGCCGAGAATGTGAATGGATAGAAACGCAGTATGCTGCCAATCTTCAATTCGTTGGATACGTCGTCGGTCTGCCTCGGATCGTTAGCTACCGACCAGGAAGCGAATGACAAGCCATGCCGCCAATTATATTTCACAGAGACATCGACACCTTTCAGATTGAAATTGTACATTCCGAGTTTGTCATCTACCACCCATTGCGAATGGCGGATATTTTTCATATACGACTCTACCGAGATGTTTAGCCCTCCCTTGTCGTATGCAATACCTGCCACGGTATTGTACGACTTGAGAGAGGTATTGATATCCCAACTAAAATTATAATTACCTTGGGCAATGGCAAAAGGATTTTTAACTAGGTACTGATTATAGATACCCCAGGCCGATGTGAAGGTGAAATGCGATAAGAAATGATACTTCAGCATGAAGCGCGGTTGCCATTTAATGCCCGTGCTCATAAAATCGGTTCGAAGACCTGCTTCAATATTTATACCTTTCATGCTGAACTTCTGAGAGGCGAACAAAGTAGGCTGAATCGTCGTTGTGTTCACGAAGCTGCTTCCCACATGGTACACCTGGAACTCACCGCCAAACGAAAGACCTGTATTTTTCCGCAGCCCTGTCTGCTGCATCTTGATATCATATTGCGAGACCCTTTCATTTGAGGCAAAGCCGATGCTGTCAGCAGTGCCACTCTGCTTAGAATACAATCCCGATACGAATGATGTTATCTCACTTTTGTTTCCATTGTTCCACTTCTTATCCAAAAGTGTGGAGATGCCTCCTTGATAACTTGTTTGTTTACCGAAGGCAGACAGTGAGTCGCTGCTTTCATAGTCCAAATAATCTTTGGCTCCATACATCGATATACGGTACGATGTGTTTCGTTCGCTTAATCCCGTAAAGTTAAAATTAATATCTTGGAACCGATATTCGGGAGTTATCGTGGTGGCTTCGGAAGTGGAATGTGTCTCGCTATTGTTATTCAGTTCGTTAGTTGCGCCTGTGGTATTTGTACTGTTGTTTTTAGATTCAGAAGAGTTCTCTCTTTCTTTTTTACCTCGATAAGCATCAAAAGAGGTACCGCCGAACAAATCGCCTAAGGTATGTCGGTATGCCATAGATATTACATTGTTTCTTCCCAAAGGAATCATCCCGAAGCAATTGGCACTCATAGTACTCAACATTGCTTTGAAGACGGGACTAGCGGTACGCGACATACCACTCAACACATCGATAGTGGCTCCCGTCTGACTGCCTTCAGATGCCGATAACACACCGCGCTTATATCGTACTTCATCGAACATATAAGGATTAATATAGCTGATATTGCTGTTGTAACTTTGCAGCGCGAAAAAGGGAATGCCATCGAAATATACCCTACTCTCACCCGGACTGCTTCCCCACACATATAACTCATCGGACGGTTCACCAGAGGCTCTAATACCGGGCATCATTCTCAGAACATTGAAAACAAGATTGTCGGAATGTCCGGGCATGGCATTCGCTGTGAAAGAGTTGAAACGACTGGTTCCGTCATCTTCTTCACCCTTCAAGTATGGGGTATGGTTACGAGCCGTAATGACAATTTCTTTCAGCGATACCGCCAAATCGATAGACGGTGGAACAGGTATCTTAGTAACGACATGTTTATAGGATGTCTTCCGTACGGGCTGTAAGTCGGGCTTTATGGACCTTTGTTTAGCAGTAATGATATAAACGCCTGCCACCTTCTGCACTTGCAAGGGCTTGCCGGCAATGAGAAAGACGAGAGCCTTGTATGGTGAGGTGAATGTTCTGTCGACTGTGACCTTATAAGTAGACAACAATTTATTGTCGAAAGAGACTTCTGTATTCAATCTTTTGATGACAGAACTTAAAGCCTCGTTTGATGCCTTCACATGAACTTTTTGAGCGAAACAAGAAAACGAAGAAACAATCAGTATGAGTATGATAAATATCTTCCTACCTATCATTTAATTATCTCAAATTTCAGACCGTATGGCTGTCCTATAATAGCAAGTACCTCTTGTGCAGATTTCTTTTGAGTAAATCTACCGGTATATCTCAGCGTGTCGATACCCTGTGGAGCACCTATCTTGATGCCATAATATCTTTCGACATCTTTCAGCACATCCATAACAGGTGTGTTATAAAAAGAGAAAACACCCTTCGCCCATTCAACTGCACTCTTGGCATCGGGTACATGCTGGGTGGTAAGCACTCCATTGCACAAAGTTGTCTCCATATCGGCAACCAGTTCTACAGCAGTCTGCTTTGTCTTTACTTTCACCTTTCCATCGATACAGGTGACGACAAGCTTATCGTCGTAAGTACGTGCATTGAACGATGTACCCAATACTTCAATTTCACCTTGAGGTGTTTTCACCGAGAAACCTTTGGAGTGATGACCGCTGAAATAAGCCTCGCCCACCATATCCACACGATGTGAAAAGGCCCATACTATAGGATGATAGGTGATTACCGTAGTCGAAGAAATTTGAGCCATAGAGCCATCGGGCAGTGTTATACTGCAAGCGCAACCTGGAACTCCCTTTATCTCTTTGGTATAGATGAAAGCCGTTCCCAAAATGAAGAGAAGTACTACAGCAGCTACCGACCAAATATATCGTGTTCGCCTCCAAAAATCAATAGTTCCTGAATGTTTGGACTTATCGCCATCCTCAGACTCCTTATCATCATCCATCAGAGCAGCAAAGCGCTCATTCCAAACTTGATCGGGAGTCTTTTCCCATTTTGGCTTTATTGTTATTCCACTATCCAACTTTTTCATAGCGTCAACATTTTTTCATTTAATATTTTCAAAGCTCCGCTCATTCGTTTTTCCACAGCCTTGGCACTTATCTGTAAGCGCTCGGCAATTTCTCGATACGTCAGTTGTTCCTCTCTATTCATCAAGAAGACCTCTCTTTGACCGCCAGACATCTGGTTGAGTGCCTGAGTATAGAGTTGAATGGTCTCTTTAAATTCAGTTTCTTGGTCGGTTGATGCTGATATGTCATTGCTGTTATAAAAAACCCATTTCGTAAAATCGGCTTCCACATCACACTTTCGATAATAATCAACCACAAGTCCTGACGCGATCTTATAGAGAAGCGACTTCATATTACGAAGATGCATGTCGGCTCTTTTCTCCCACACAGTCATAAACACATCTTGAGCCACATCATCTGCCGCCACTTTTTCTCCAATTTTATAGTAAATGTAAAGCCTGATTGATTCATAATATTCGTCAAACAATGCTTTAAAATCGTTTTTGTTTATCATCTCATTAATAAATTACTAACCGATTTCGTATTATATACCGCAAAAGACGTTTTTTACCCTACTCACAAAATGAATAAAGTTGATTTTAAAAACGCTTGATAAAGATCTGCTTTCCATAGGAAAGTTTTTCTTTTTATCATTTGCAAACATACTCATTTTTGAGTAAATAGCAAGAGGATGAAAAAAATATCTACGGTTTAGCCACTTCTCTTCAATGAAGTAAAAAGACAACGCACTTATTGAATAAAATCTCGCAACGGCAGTTTGCCGGCATCTTTCTTGAGCGTTATCTGCATCACGGTGAAACAACTCTTCGTGATGTTGCTAGTGTCGATGCGGATAGCATCTTTGAAACGTTGGAAATTGAGAGGGGAACCTCCGAGTACAGCAACCGATTTCACCAGCTTAGACTCTAACGGCAGGGTGCCATTGAAAGCATTCCAATCGAAGATGATGACGTAGATATTGTTTCCCTTGCGGGTGGATATGCCCATCTTACATGGACGGAACGGCCCGCCATGGGTGGAATAGACTGCTTCACCGTAGGTATCGAGCCACTTGCCGACTGTGAGCAGGCGGTCTTGTTCGCGCGGATCAATCTGTCCTGTGGGCATGATGCCTACATTCATCAGCAGGTTACCGTTGCCCCCCGCACACGATACAACGTAACGGAAGTATTCTTCGGCAGAGATGACAGGGAAACTGAAGCCACGCCAGCTCCAATAGCCCGTAAATGTCATGTTCGACTCCCAAGTACGCTCCATATCGATGGTACCGATATTCTGCTCGGGAGTGGAATAGTCGGCAACAGGTCCGCACCTGTCGTTGATGATGATATCGGGCTGCAAGGCATAGATTTCCTTAAACATCTTCTCGGGTTCCCAAAGCAGCGAGTCGGACTTGCTCCATTCGCCTGCATCGAAGAAGATTTCGGAGATGGGCTTGTACTTGGTGAGTATCTCGCGTATCTGATTGCGCATATATTCGTTGTATTGTTTGATGGTAGCCGACGAATACATGGGATGATGCCAGTCGCGCTGGGAATAATAGATGCCGAACTTGATATGATGGCGATGACAGGCATCGGCCATTTCGCCGAGGATATCGCGATGGAACGGGGTACTCATGATGTTGAAATCGGTATACCGGGTATTCCACATGCAGAAGCCGTCGTGATGCTTGGCAACCATGATGATATACTTAAGGCCTGCCTTGATGGCGGTGTTCACAATGCTGTCGGCATTGAACATGCCTGGATAGAACGATTTATAAAGGTTATCGTAAACGGATGCGGGTATGGCGGGTTTGAACCACGAGAGCCATTCGGTATGCTCGTGCTGGCGGGCATCCGACAGGTTAGGACGGGGATTGGGTTCCAGCCGCTCGCCTGTATCTTTATAGAACTGCTTGCTCCAACTGATTTCGGTACCACACACACTGGACGGATTCCAATGGATGAACAAGCCTAGGCGGGCATTGCGATACCATTCTGTACGCTGCTGCGCAACTGCCGACTTGTCGGCTAACTTGTAAATCTGTGCATCTTTCCATGCATCGTCTACGGTGTAGTTCTGTGCCTGAAGACTGCCAAAACCAAACAGGCACGTGAAAAGAAAAGCTGTCGTATACAGGTTAATTCTGCTACAACCTAAGTAATTCATTTTATTCTTCATCATGATACTACAAAGTTACGCAAATTATATCTTATATATAACAAAAAAGAGAACCTCAATAGGATTCTCTTTGGAGCGGAAGACGGGACTCAAACCCGCGACCCTCAGCTTGGAAGGCTAATGCTCTATCAACTGAGCTACTTCCGCAAAAAAAATGGGGAAAAATAGTGGGCAAAGATGGATTCGAACCACCGAAGGCGAAAGCCAGCAGATTTACAGTCTGCCCCATTTGGCCGCTCTGGAATTTGCCCAATATTTATATAGGTTCTATTTCTAAAAGCAGTGCAAAAGTATTACTTTTTATTGAATCTACCAACAAAATCTGCCATTTTAATTGCAGCAATTGCACATTCTTTTCCTTTGTTCCCTAATTTACCTCCAGAACGTGCTTCCGCCTGCTCCATTGTATTAGCAGTAATCAGTCCGTAAATAACAGGTATGTCGGTCGTTGCATTCAGCCATGTGGCTCCTTGCGTAACTCCCATACAAACGTAATCGAAGTGAGGCGTTTCTCCTTTGATGACACAGCCCAAGATAATGACAGCATTCACTTCTCCTTTCTGTATAAACTGATGCGCTCCGAAGGTGAGTTCAAAACTTCCAGGCACGTGGGTGATAAGAATATCTTCGTCGGATACGCCTTGGGAACGAAGGGTATCGACAGCTCCCTGCAACAACGCACCGGTAATCTTCTCATTCCATTCGGACACGACAATGCCGAACTTCAGGCCTGCTGCACAAGGGATGCTTGCAGCATCATATTCTGATAGATTATGATAGGATGTTGCCATAAAAAATGGAAAAAGATTTTTGATTTATTTCTTCTCTAAAGTAGCTCTTTCGATGTACTTGTCGATATCCATAGCCTGATAAGACTGGAAATATTTGTCTTTTACAGTCTGATAGGCTTCGATAGCTTTGTCGAACTTACCTTGGTTCTCATAAATCTGACCTGCCTGTACAAGGAAGATAGGGCTGAGTGAGAAGTTATCGGCTGCTTTAGCTGCTTTCATCAAATAATCGGTAGCCTTATCTAATTTGCCGATGTGTGCATAACAGTTTCCCAGTGCACCCATAATAGCTGGACTTACCATTTGATCGTCTGCATCAAATCCGTCTAATTGTTTGATAGCCAAATCGTATTTACCTAAGTTAGCATAGCAAATACCTGCATAGGCCTTTGCCAGATTGGCTGCTTTTGTTCCACCATATTCGTTCTCAACAGATAAAAAGCCCATAAAACCGTTTTTGTCACCGTTAAGTGCCTTATCGTATTCGTCGTTTTCAAAATATTTCTGTCCCGGATATAAAGCTATCTGAGCCTTGTTCTCACGAGGAACAGCGTAGAAACGTTTGTAAAGGAAGTAACCTGCAATGATGATTGCAATTGCTACAACAACACCGATAATAGTTTTTTGGTACTTGATGATAAATGCTTCTGACTTACTCAGTGCATCGTTAACATTCAGTTGGTCTTTATGGTTATTTACGTTTGCCATTTTATATGATTTTTTTGTTTTTCAAACAGATATTCTTTCGGACAGCAAAAGTAGGACATTTCTTCTTATTAATGAAATTTGAACGCATCTTTTTTTTATTTACTACGGAAAAAGTGGCAAAATATTCCTACTTTTGTAGATAACTCATAGATAATTCATGATACTTAAGCGCATATCCATATTAAACTATAAAAATCTGGAAGAGGTAGAGCTTTCTTTCTCACCGAAATTAAATTGTTTTTTCGGCCTTAACGGCATGGGAAAAACAAACCTGCTGGATGCGCTTTATTATCTGTCGTTCTGCAAAAGTCAGAATAATCCCATCGATTCACAGAATATTCGCCACGGTAGTGAATTCTTTGTCGTTCAAGGTTTCTACGAACAAGAAGACGGAGCCGAAGAGGAAATTTACAGTGGCCTAAAGATTCATACGAAGAAAGTTTTCAAAAGGAATAAGAAAGAATATCCACGGCTAGCTGATCATATCGGCTTTATTCCGCTAGTAATGGTCTCTCCCTCGGATACGGAACTGATATCGGGCGGCAGTGCCGAACGACGCAGATTCATGGATACGGCCATTTCGCAATTCGACAAAGAGTACCTAAATGCCCTGATTCGTTATAACCAGGCTTTGTTCCAACGCAATGCTTTGTTGCGCAGTGAGACGTATGCCGACGACGAGCTATTCCTCGTTCTCGAAGAACAGATGGCCGAGATGGGAGAAATCGTTTATAAGAAGCGGGATGCGTATATACAAGGTTTCAATCCGATCTTTCAACAATTCTATGCTTTTATCTCGCAAGAGCGTGAACAGGTAGAGCTTATCTATAACTCGCATGCACGAGATGTTTCGCTACTAGACAAGATTCGTGAAAGCAGGGAGCGCGACCGTATTGTCGGCTTTTCGCTATGCGGCATACATAAGGACGACCTGGATATGCGGCTAGAGGGTTTTCCTATTAAGCGCGAAGGATCACAAGGACAGAACAAGACTTACCTGGTGGCTTTGAAACTCGCTCAATTCAATTATTTGAGAAACTTGGGACATACTGTTCCTCTGCTGCTGCTGGATGATATCTTCGACAAGCTGGATATCTCGCGTGTAGAACAAATTGTGAAGTTGGTTTCGGAAGACAAGTTCGGACAGATATTCATTACCGATACCGACCGGAATCATCTGACTCGCATCCTTCCTGATTCGGGAAGTGACTACAAGATGTTCATGGTAAATGACGGATGCATAGAGGAATTTAAGGAGGAACTTTCATGAGAAGAAAAGAGGCTGAACAAATCGGTACGCTGATAAAACGTTACCTCCGCCAGCAAAGCTTGGAATCTCCGCTCAACGAGCAACGACTCATCAATGCATGGTCGGAAGTGTTAGGCCCTGCTATCAGCAACTATACCAACGAGCTGTATATTCGTAACCAAACGCTCTATGTACATCTCACCTCTTCGGTGCTACGGCAAGAATTGTTCATCAGCAGACAACGGCTTATTCAGAATCTGAACCAGCACGTGGGTGCTAATGTGATTACGAATATCATCTTCCGCTGATTATTTCAACGGCAAACGATCGATTGTCTTGATACCCAATTCTTGAAGTGTGCTAACAGCCTGGTCATAATTCTTCATCGTTTCCAGGTCTTTATGGTCGTGTGCATCCAGCCCGATAATTGCAGTACATCCTTCATTCTTGGCAATACGCCAGAATTCGGGTGACGGAGATGCAGCGATTCCTCCTACATTGCTTGCTGAGGTGGCACCGATGTTATATTCCAAAGGAACATTGTTGCGGGCAGCTGCACGGCAAATATGACGACTCACAATGGTACAATGACGATCGAACTCAGGATAAGAGTTCATGAACAAGTCGGGATGGGCCATATAGGCAAACAGTCCACTTTCGATTCCCTCGACAGCACTCTCTTCGTACAAGTCGAGCATGTCTATCGAATCGGTATGCGAGGCGAAGCTCAAGAACTTCTCATCGGAATTATAGAAATGATTGCCGAAGATGACATAATCGATGTGATATTCCTTCAGCGTATTTTTTAGCCAGTAGATATAATCGGGAAAGTATTCGCACTCCAGTCCCAGTCTGATTTTGATTTTATCTTTATACTTCGTTTCCAACGAACGGATGCTGTTCACATAGTCAGGCAGTTCGTCGACAGTCATTCGTATCGGCGATACATAGTCGGTCAGATATTTCCAAGGAGTATGATCGGAAAAGCCCAGTTCTTCGAACCCTCCTTTGATAGCGCTCAACACAAAATCTTCATCACTTCCCGACGCATGATGACAGCGGGAAGTATGTGTATGATAATTAGTCCTCATATTGTTATTATTTTATCCATTCTGATGTCGTGAGCCTCTGTAGGTATCATATCGACAAGCTGAAACGGAAAACATATTCCTATTTTAGGTGCATTGATAAGCGGCAAGAGACGGTCGTAATAACCTTTTCCCCTACCCAAACGATTGCCGTTCCTGTCGAAAGCTACGCCCGGCACCACGACCAAGTCGATGGAACGATAATCAGTAAACAACTCGCCGACAGGTTCCTCAATATGATATGCACCCGTCTGCAAATTTTCCTTGCCTTTATATTGACGCAGTACGATATCTTCACCGTTCACTACCGGAAGCAACATCGTCTTTGTCGTACTCCATCTGTCGATAAACTCGTGGGTCTGTACTTCGTCCTTTAAAGAATAGTACAGCAGCACCACTTCCGCATCAACAAACAGAGGGTCTGTCTCAACCTTTTCTAATATCTTATCCGATATAGCCTTTCGCGTAGAGGAATCGTATTTTTGCTTCTCCTGTGCTATCAGCCTGCGCAAATCTTGTTTTCTTTCTAACATTATAAGATATTTTATTCGAAGGTGCCTTTGGAAATGCCTGTCCTTTACGAAGCATCAACAATGCTTCCTGAACAGTAGGATCTGTCTGATTGACGTACTTCAGATAAGCCTCTCTATTCAGCATATTATAGATGATACTGGCATAAAGATTCTTCTCAAGCAGCTTATGCGACTTCATAATCAGAATGTTCCGTCTCTTCACACCCTTATGATCGGCATAGCGGACAAACTGTTCCAACAGATGCTGACCGCGCAGATAATCGTAAAGGTCGGAATAATTCTTATATTTCGACAGTTTAGAACGGTTATTGTCCGTATATTCGAAAGTATACTGAACCATCAGTCCGCGGGTTAGAATTTCTGTAAGATAGGAAGTTGCACCCAATGTATCTTCAGGAACGAAAATATCAGGCATGATGCCACCACCACCGTATACGGTTCTACCTATCGAAGTATGATATTTAGCCGATTTATTCAACTTGATGCTATCTTCCGAGAAGAACTCACCATGCTGATAACGTGTAAGCATATCCATCTCATATTTTTCATTGTCACCTTTGGTATATGGCCGTTGGATACAACGTCCCGAAGGAGTATAATAACGCGCTACCGTAAGATGAATAGACGAGCCGTCACTGAAATTGATAGGCTGTTGTACCAATCCTTTACCAAAAGAGCGCCGTCCCACAATCAGACCGCGATCATTGTCCTGAATGGCTCCTGCAAATATCTCACTCGAGGAAGCCGAAGCCTCATCGATAAGAACGATCAAAGGAAGTTTCTGACAACTGCCACTTCCGTTGGCATACTCTTCGGTACGCGGATATTTTCTACCTTTGGCAAATACAATCAGCTTACCGGCAGGAAGGAATTCGTTGGCCATCTGAATTGCCGATTCCATATAACCGCCCAAGTTACCCCGCAAGTCGATAATCAAGCCTTTCATATGCTGATGATTCAATTGAGCCAAGGCATTGAGCATCTCGGCATGTGTAGTACGCGAAAAGCGCTTTACTTCTACATAGCCGTAGTTTTTATCTATCATATAAGCCGCTTCAATAGAGTTCTGTGCAACATCACCCCTGGTAATGGTAAACGGTATCAGCTTCTTCTCGCCGATACGTTGCACCTTAATCTTCACCGTACTCCCTTTCGGGCCTTTCAGTGTATGAAGTGCGACATCGTTAGTGATTTTAGGTCCTACGAAAGAGGTATCGTTCACCATCACAATTTTATCGCCGGCAATAACTCCCGCCTTGTCCGACGGACCGCCATGAATAACGCTTATTACATGAATCGTATCATTATCGATGGAGAACTGCACTCCTATTCCGCTGAAGCTTCCTTCCAGTTCGGAGTTAAAATCGCCCACTACCTGGGCAGGGAAATACGACGAGTGCGGATCGAGTTCTGCTAATATCTGAGGAAGAGCGCCTTCGACCAAATCGTTCATATTAACTGTATCAACGTATTGATCGTCGATAATCCGCAACAAAGCATTCAGCTTGTTCGACGAACTATTGATGATGCCCAAACGGTTACTCGCAAAATGATGAGCGTAGAATGTTCCGATAAGGATGCCCAGAATGATGCTAATAGCAATAATCAATGGTGTAAAGCGAGTATTTCTCGTATTCATAATCTCTCTATTTTTTATAAAACCTATATATAATCTTTTTACTCTTCTCCAAGCGGTACATAAACCACTTCAATGCCGGCACGCTTCAACAAGTCGAGTCCATCTTCCAAACGGTAATGGGTGGCATAGACAACTCGCCTGATGCCCGCCTGTATAATCAACTTGGCACACTCTATACAAGGAGTGGCGGTAACGTACAAAGTAGCTCCGTCGCTGCTGTTGCTAGAACGTGCTATCTTGGTGATGGCATTGGCTTCGGCATGCAGCACATAAGGTTTCGTGACGTTGTTCTCATCCTCACAAATATTTTCGAAACCTGAAGGAGTACCGTTGTAACCATCCGAGATAATCATCTTATCCTTTACAATCAGCGCACCCACTTTTCTCCTTTCACAATACGAATTCTCTGCCCATATCGCAGCCATCCGCATATATCGTTCATCCAAGTGATGTTGTTTATCAACCGAACTATCCATCTTCCTATATTATTGAACTAAAAACGCCATATACAATGACTCACCCTTATAATTAAAATACAAAAACAGATTGTTCACATCCCCCTTATACGAGGTGGCATTTTTCAAGCCATAAACAATCTTCTGAGCAATCACGTCTTTGTCGTCGATAATCGTCGCTGTGTTCACTACGGTACTAAAGTCTCTACTCTTGGCATCAGCATTCCACGTTCCCGTTACAGAGACAGAACCGTTGCCAATAAAAGTCCCCGATATCTTATCTCCCGACTGGACACCCGAGAAGGCAAGTGTAAATGTCTTGTTCTTCTGGGTATAATCAGAGTAATTATCGGCGGTCACATCGTCGAAACTATACCAACTTTTTCCGGTACCTGAAGCAATATAGGTCATTTTCCAAGTCTTGCTCACAAAGATATCGGTAATATCATCACTCCTGTCGCACGCGAAAGTGAACAACAGCAGACTTAACAGCGCAAATATAATGCTTTTTCTCATACTCTATTCATTTATTATTTTATACCGTCTCTAACGAGTAGAGCATCGATAGTAGGTTCTTGGCCACGGAATCGTTTATATAAAGTCATAGGAGGCTCAGTACCACCCCTCGACAACACATTCCTTCGAAAAGATGCAGCAACCGACTGATTGAATATTCCTTTCTGCTTGAATACTGAAAATGCATCAGCTTCGAGCACTTCTGCCCATTTGTAGCTATAATAGCCGGCGGCATAACCGCCACAGAAGATATGAGAGAAATGAGTACTCATACAAGTATCGCCAACGACGGGCAGCAACTTCGTCTGTTTCTCTGCTTTCTGCTCAAAAGAGCGGATATCACCTTCGAAAGACACATGCAGTGTATACCATGCCATGTCAATGAAACAGAAACCGAGTTGGCGGAGACAAGCATAAGCTACATTGAATTTGTCGGCAGCAACGATACGTTGAACATATTCGTCGGGCAGCAACTCTTTCGTTTGATAATGACGGGCAAAAGTATGCAGGAAATCCTTTTCGATAGCATAGTTTTCCATAAACTGCGAAGGCAGTTCAACAAAATCCCAATACACATTCGTACCGCTCAGGCTCCTGTAAGTAACATCCGACAACATCTCGTGCAGACTATGCCCGAACTCGTGCAGCAATGTTCTCACCTCATCGAAGGTAAGCAACGCCGGTGCAGTTGCGGTAGGTTTCGTGAAATTGGTAGATATCAATATTTGCGGACGGATATCCTCGTGTTTTGCCCCATCTTTCCATTGTTCCTGTAAAGAAGAAGTCCAGGCCCCCGCTTGTTTCCCCTTACATGGGAAGAAATCCAAATACAATACAGCCAAATATTTTCCGCCCTCGTCGTAAACCTCATAAACCTCTACATCATCCCGATAAACAGGTATTGTCCTATTACGGTTAAAAGTAATGCCATACAGACGGTTTGCCAATCCGAAAACGCCATCACGCACCTTATCCAACTCGAAATAAGGACGCAGCAGTTCTGTATCGACATGATATTTTTTATCTTTCAGTTTGTTTGAATAATAACCAAAGTCCCAAGGCATCAATTGAAAGTCATTACCCTGCAACTCTTTAGCAAAGTCTTCGATTTCCTGAACCTCCTGATGAGCAGGAGCAGCATAAGCCTGCAACAGTTCATTCAGCAACTTGTACACATGCGCCTCGTCGACAGCCATACGTCTTTCCAATACATAAGAAGCATAATCTTCGTATCCCAGCAGTTGAGCCAATGCCAAACGTTTATTGGCTATCTTACGAACAATCTCCAGATTATTGGAATCGTTATCTTGAGAACCTTGTCGGGCATACGCCATATACATTTGCTTACGCAATTCCCTATCGTCGGCATATTTCATGAACACAGCATACGAAGGTCCCTGCAAAGTGAAGACATATCCTTCAGTTCCTTGTTCATGTGCCGTTTCTTTAGCAGCAACAACAGCACTTTCGGGCAATCCCGCCAATTGTTTCTCATCGGTGAGCACCAGCTGATAACCGTTCATATTCTTCAGACAGTTCTGTTCAAAAGTCAGTGTCAGCTGTGTCAGTTCATTGGTAAGTTCTCTATATTTTTGTTTGTCCTGTGAAGAAAGATTCACTCCATTTCTGACAAAGTCGACATACGAATCCTCCAGTAACTTTGTCTGCTCCAGATTCAGTTGCAACTCATTTCGCTTGTCATAAACAGTCTTTACTCTGGCGAACAGCTGTTCATTCAGCGTGATATTATTCGAATGTTCACTCAGCAGAGGCATCACCTCATTGGCTATCGACTGCAGTTCATCGTCAGCATTCGTACTCAGCAGATTGAACAGAACACTCGCAACACGTTCCAAGAGAATACCGCTACGGTCAAGAGCCTCGACTGTATTTTCAAAAGAAGAAGCCTCAACATTGCCGATGATTCCTTGAATCTCAGCATCATGCTGTCGGATACCCTCACGAATAGCAGGCTCAATAGCCGAATTCTTTATCAAGTCGAACGGAACAGTTCCGTGCGGAGTATTATATTCTCCCAACAAAGGGTTTTGAGTGATCTTATCGTCTACCATATCATATCGCCACATTAATTCAGCGCACACAAAAATATATAAAAATGATTATATAAATAAGGTATAAATGTTTTTTTAACAAAGAATTGTATATACATAAAAAAAGCTGCTCCAAAAAGAAGCAGCTTATATATTACAGTTACGAATATTAACCGTTAACTTGTTTCATCTTAGCGATCAAATCAAGTACTTTGTTAGAGTAACCGATTTCATTGTCATACCAAGAGATAACCTTTACGAATGTATCTGTCAAGTATACACCAGCGTCAGCATCGAAGATAGATGTCAGCTTGCAGCCAAGGAAGTCAGAAGAAACGACCTTATCCTCTGTGTAACCCAGAATACCTTTCAATGAACCTTCAGAAGCCTCTTTCATAGCTGCGCAGATGTCAGCTTTAGTAGCCGGTTTAGCCAAGTTAACTGTCAAGTCAACAACAGAAACATCCAAAGTCGGAACACGCATTGAGATACCAGTCAGTTTGCCATTCAATGAAGGGATAACCTTACCAACAGCCTTAGCAGCACCAGTAGAAGAAGGGATGATATTGCCAGAAGCAGCACGACCACCACGCCAGTCTTTCTTAGAAGGACCGTCAACTGTCTTTTGTGTAGCAGTTGTAGAGTGAACAGTAGTCATCAAACCATCAACGATACCGAATTTGTCGTTCAATACCTTAGCGATAGGAGCCAAGCAGTTTGTTGTACAAGAAGCGTTAGAAACAATCGTTTGACCTGCGTAAGTATCAGTGTTTACACCGCATACGAACATTGGAGCTTGACGACCGTCATCACCAGCCTTAGAAGGAGCTGACAAAACAACGTATTTAGCACCTGCTTTCAGGTGTTTCTCAGCCTTATCCATAGTCAGGAACAAACCTGTAGACTCAACAACATATTCAGCGCCTACTTCGTCCCATTTCAAATTAGCTGGATCCATCTCAGCTGTGATACGAATAGCTTTACCATTAACGACCAATTTACCGTCTTTAACCTCAACTGTTCCGTTAAAGCTACCATGCATGGTATCATATTTCAGCATATAAGCCATATAATCAACGTCCAAAAGGTCATTGATACCTACGATCTGAATGTCGTTTCTCTCCTGAGCTGCACGGAATACAAAACGTCCGATGCGGCCAAATCCATTAATACCTACTTTAATCATTTTGTTTAAAAGTTTAAAGGTTTTATAATAATATTCTTGTTCTTTTCGATACCTTCCTAAAAAAGCAGTGCAAAATTACGAATTTCTTTTTATATGTGTACCTATTTTCTCTGTTAAATATAAAAAAAAGCAAGGATAAAAGTGATAATATGTATAATATGCGACTTTTAATTTGTAGCGAGAGTATTTTTATTTATTTTTGCAGAGGATGTCTTCATATAAGACTGCTTTATTTTATTTATAATTCAACTTATTAAAACTTATAACACAACTTAATTATTCACCAAGATGCACATCAATAAAAATTTCATGAAGACAGACCTTCTATTAATAGCTCTTTGCTGTTTGTTTCTGCAAGCTTGTAACTGGGGGAAGAAAAAAACTCAGCAAATAGAAATAAAATCAGACCTGACACAACTTAAAATAGGTGACTATTATTATAGCGACGGAACTTTCTCTTCAGAGAGAGATTCTTCTAAGATGTGTGTTGGTATCGTTTTTACGCTGGAAACTTCTGCTAGCGAAAAAGCTCATGGATGGACACACGGACAAATCATTTCATTAATCAATGTTCTTGCGGGAGAGAATGTTGAATGGGGCACGGTGAACACAGAGTTGAAAGCTCCTTTTGAGAAATCACTGAAGAAGGTAGAGATTGCCGCAAACTCATTGAACGGATACGACTGTTCCGCTTCACCGTCAGTATCCGGCGATTCGTATAAAGCTTTTTATATCGCCCGTCATTTTAACTCTCTTCTGCCCTCGGGTAAAACCAGCGGTTGGTATTTGCCGAGTATCGGACAGTGGATGACTATCATCTCCAACCTTAGCAAGGCACAAAATGCGAAAAGCTTATTTAAAACAGATGGCTCTTTCGATGCGATGCTGGCATTAGAAAATTTGGACATGCTAGAGTTGAAAACTTCTTCTTACTGGACTTCCACACAAGCAGACAAAGACATGGCATGGTATGTTGATTTCGGCACCGGTTCCTGTTCGTATGAATCCAAAGATATCCGCAACATGGTTCGCTGTGTAGCTGCCATTTGATTTAGAAGAGAAAACAAAACACATAAACTAATAACGAGATGAGAAAATTTTTGTATGTTATGGCAATAACCAGTATTGTTGCAGGGGCAGTGAATGCCCAAACGAGGACGAAACCATGTATCCCTGTCGACCCTACTATCGAACAGAAAGTAGACAACCTACTGAAGAAGATGACTTTGGATGAGAAAATCGGTCAGATGTGTGAGATAACTGTCGACGTTATAACAGACTTCTCCAATCCTAATAATTTCAAGCTTAATGCACAGAAGTTAGATACGGTAATCGGCAAGTATAAAGTCGGCTCCATACTCAACGTTCCCCTCAGCATCGCACAGACAAAAGAGAAATGGGCATCCGCTATCCGTCAAATACAAATGAAGTCGCTATCGACGATGAGTATTCCTTGTATCTACGGTGTCGACCAGATACATGGCACTACTTATACCATGGGTGGTACACTATTCCCCCAACCTATTAACCAAGCGGCTTCTTTCGATCGTACTATTCCCCACCGTGTATCCGAGATTTCAGCTTACGAATCGAAGGCATGCTGCATCCCATGGGTTTATGCACCTGTAATGGACTTAGGTCGTAATCCTGTATGGCCCCGCATGTGGGAATCGTTTGGTGAAGATTGTTACGTTAACTCAGAGATGGCACGGCAAGCCGTTCTCGGCTTTCAAGGAAACGACCCTAATCATATTGATGAATACCATGTCGGTACCTGTATCAAACACTTCATGGCTTACGGAGTACCTGTTTCAGGTCAGGACCGTACTCCATCTGCAGTCAGTGAACGGGATTTACGCGAGAAGTACTTCATGCCTTTCATGAATGCTGCGCGTGCAGGTGCTTTATCCCTCATGCCTAATTCCTCCTTAAATGGAGGCCTTCCCTTCCATGCCAACAAAGAATTGCTGACGGGATGGTTAAAGGAAGGTTTGAAATGGGACGGGATGATTGTCACCGATTGGGCTGATATCAATAATCTATGCGTACGTGACCATATTGCTGCCTCTAAAAAAGAAGCTATAAAGATAGCCATCAATGCCGGTATCGACATGTCGATGGTTCCTTATGAAGTCAGTTTCTGTGATTATCTGAAAGAACTGGTAAACTCAGGAGAGGTGCCGATGAGCCGTATCGATGATGCTGTTCGTCGTATTCTTCGTCTGAAATACAGATTGAATTTATTCGATAAGCCCGATTGGAGCATTAAGAAATACAAGAACTTCGCCAGTAAAGAATCTGCAGATGAAGCATTGAAGTTTGCAGAGGAGTCAGAGATTCTATTGAAGAACAAAGATCAGATTCTTCCTTTGAAGAAAGGCACGAAGATTCTGCTTACAGGGCCGAATGCAAATACCATGCGCTGCCTGAACGGAGGCTGGTCGTATTCATGGCAAGGCGAAAAGACGGATGCTTGTGCACAACAATATAACACCATCTACGAAGCCATGTGCAACAAGTTCGGACAAGAAAATGTAACTTTACAACAAGGGGTAACTTATAAAGAAAACGGTTCTTACTTCCAAGAGAATGTTTCCGACATCGACAAAGTTGTCAGTACAGCCCAATCGGCTGATGTCATAGTGGCTTGTATCGGTGAGAACTCGTATGCAGAAACACCGGGCAACACTTCCGACTTAAGACTTTCCAATAATCAACGAGAGTTGGTAAAGTCATTGGCCAAAACAGGCAAACCTGTTGTCTTCATTCTAAATGAAGGTCGTCCACGTGTCATCGAAGATATAGAACCGTTATCGAAAGCAGTTGTCGACATCTTATTGCCTGGCAATTACGGAGGCGACGCACTGGCTAACCTACTGGCTGGTGATGCCAACTTCTGTGCGAAGTTACCTTTCACCTATCCGCACTATACCAATTCACTTACCACTTACGACTTCAAGCCATGTGAGAGTATGGGGCAAATGGACGGTAATTACAATTATGAAGCCGTCATCGATGTTCAATGGCCTTTCGGCTTCGGCATGAGCTACACCACTTATAAATACAGCAACTTCAAAGTAGACAAATCCACTTTTGGCGTCAATGATGAACTGACATTCACCATAGATGTTACCAATACCGGGAAGGTAGCAGGCAAGGAACCTGTCCTATTGTTTTCTTCCGACCTTGTAGCCAGTTTATCACCTGATAAACAACGTATACGTAATTTCGAAAAGGTAGAATTACAACCAGGCGAGACAAAGAGTGTAACCATGAAAATAAAAGCCAGCGATTTGGCTTTCGTTGGCTTGGATAATCACTGGCGGTTAGAAGCCGGTGAGTTTAGGATGACCTGCGGCAATCAGTCGTTGAACATCAACTGTACGGCTACAAAGGTGTGGGATACACAAAATATAGAATAACGCTATTTTTTCATACTGCTTTTGTCGAAAGACAAAGGCAGTAAATCTTTTACGCTCTGCGCTTCATAAATACCATCGGTTCCATATAACAAAATTCTGACAGGATGATTGTACCGACTTTCCGTTTCGAGGATGACCTGCCGGCATGCTCCACAAGGAGGTATAGGGTCTTTCAGAAAATCCTTTCCATCGAAGGCAGCAATCGCTAATGTAACTACCGGCTGTTCGGGATATCGTGAATTAGCATAAAACAAAGTGGTGCGCTCCGCACAAAGTCCCGAAGGAAATGCAGCATTCTCCTGATTACTGCCTGTTACAATTATTCCACTCTTTAGAAGAGCTGCCGCTCCCACACAGAATTTAGAGTAAGGAGCATAACTATGCTTTGTCATCTCGCGTGCCTTGTCAATCAGCTTGCGATCTGTATCGTTCAACTCTTCATACTGATAGATATTGAACTTAATATTTATATTTAATTGTTTCATGCCACAAAGTTAAATAAGAAGTTGTATAATCCAATTATTTTTGTGATTTTTGCATAACAAATGACTTAATTCATGAAAATAACAATAAATAGACAGCTATTTATAATGGCTGTTTTTGTATTTATTTCTTGTCTGGCACGCGCACAATATCGTTCGTATTATCCGGATTACATCAGCAAATATAAAGATTTAGCTATCGAACAAATGGGCAAGTACAAGATACCTGCGAGCATTACACTGGCCCAAGGTCTGTTCGAAAGCGGTGCGGGAATGAGTGATTTGGCTCGAAACAGCAACAACCATTTTGGCATTAAATGTGCCAATATCTGGAAAGGCAAAAAGACCTTTCACGACGATGATGCCCCAAAAGAATGTTTTCGCGAATACGACAATCCACGCGATTCTTACGAAGACCATTCGCAATTCTTACGTAACGGTCCGCGATACCAGTTTCTGTTTGACCTCGACATTACCGATTACCGCGGTTGGGCTATCGGATTAAAGAAAGCAGGCTATGCCACCGACCCCTCTTATGCTAACCGACTCATCTCTATCATCGAAGAATATCAGCTCTACAAATACGACTCGTCGAAAGAACATCGCGAGAAACATCATCATGAAGAGGAAGAGAAAGTACCTATCATCACCCACGATGTCTATCTCGCTAACAATGTAGTTTATATCATCGCCCGTGCGGGAGATACGTTTGACAGTGTGAGCCGCGAGTTCGGGACCAAAGCCCGTCGTATTGCCAAGTATAACGACTTAAACGAAGATTACAACTTGCAACAAGGAGATATCGTTTATCTGCACAAGAAACAAAAGAAAGCAGCTAAGGAATGTATTGTACATGTTGTCGGTGAAGGTGAATCCATGCATATCATTTCTCAGAAATACGGTATGCGTCTGAAATCGCTGTATAAGTTGAATAACAAGACCGGTGATTACGTACCGATGGTAGGAGATATATTGAGGTTGAGATAATATGAAATATCTGCGGACATATATATGGCTGATCATGTTCATCCCCTGCTTCTGCTTTGGCGAACAGGTGACAACAAATAACGATGCTCTTATCAACACTTTGAAACAGAGAGTCAGTCAGACTATAGGACCGGAACGCATTAAATATCTAAATAAGCTAGCCGATTATTATTGGAATGTACCGCAAGAAGAATATTGGAACAAGAGACTGTTCAATGAATGTATCAAATACGACAGTTTGAAACATGCAGAGTCTGCCCTAAGTTCGCTTTCCACCTATTACCACAACAACAATATGGGAAAGCAATTATTAGTATGTTCCCACTACGCCGATATTCTGGCTCAACGACTCGGCTTTTATTCTTCTTACTATTTTTCCGTCAAGACTTCTGTATGCAAACGTTTCTTGTGGGATGAGCGATATAATGAAGCCATCACACAAACGACCGCACTACTGAACTTAGCTATTCGTGTCAATAATAAATCGGGACAGGCTGTTTGTGATGAACTGCTGGGACTCATTTATCAGATGATGGAACGTCATCAGAAGGCTATACCTTATTTTAGAAGTGCTTTATCATTGGTTACTGAGGATAGCCCTCAGGATTTTCACTATCGTGCTCAATTAATGACGACAATTATTGAAGAGGCTTTGAAATTAAACCAATTGAAAGAGGTATACAATACTATCACCAGCTTTGAGAAAATTCAGAAAGACGTTGTAACAGGCAAATATGGGAAAGACACAGGCTTCCCTATCGCAAGGAACGAACGCATGATGTGTTCATACTATATGGATTACTATATCCGCCTGAAAAACTATAAGATGGCACAGGCATATATGCAACGCGCGAAGGCTATCAAACAAACTGATGTATACGTAGATTTCCTCATCGATTACGAAAGTGCACTTTACTATATGGCTACTCAAAAGTATAAACAGGCCTTGACGCATATCAATCGGGTGATTGAAGTCGATGGAGGTACTACTTTAGAATATCGGATGATACGCGCCAAACTGTACGGGCTCATGGGACACTGGGACGATTCGGCAGAAGAATACCGTAAGTGCATAGAACTCAAGAATGATTCTGCCCAATCAAGTTTCGACAAGCAGTTGGCACAATTGCAAAGTCTGCGTAATAGCATGCAGTTACAGCTACAATTGAAGAACAATGAAATTCATATCCGTAAATTGGAGAACAATATACTTTTTGGCGCATCTGCTTTCCTATTGATTATGGCTATTACCTTCGGTTTCTATCTGTATCGCAACCATAAGTTGAGAAAACTTTTAGAGAACGATAAGGTCGTGCTTAACAAATCTCGTGAAGAACTGCAACTTGCTCTTCACAGAGCAGGTGAAGTAGATCAAATGAAGAATATCTTCATCCGCAATGTCAGTCATGAAATACGTACTCCACTGAATGCTATTGTCGGCTTTTCTTCTATTCTAACATCAGAATTTAAGGCCACCGACGAACAAAAGGAATATGGGCGTATCATTAACGATAACGCGTCAAGTTTGTTGACATTGGTAAACAATATCATCGACCTTTCCGTACTCAAATCTTCCACCGATATTGATTCGGAAAATATAAAGGAATGCAATCTCACTTCCATCTGCCAACGAATCATCAGTATAATCCTTGAAGGCGGGAAGGTAAAAGAAGGAGTGCATATAGAGTTTCAAGGAACACCTCCCGATTATCTATTAAATACGAACAGTGAACATTTAGACCAGGTACTGATTAACCTGATGACGAATGCGGTGAAATATACAGAAAAAGGAACTATCACGTTGAAATATGAACTCGATTCTGAGAATCATCAGGTGATATTCTCTGTTACAGATACAGGGAAAGGAATCAGTCCTAAACTGCGCGACAACCTGTTCAAGCATTTTGAAAAAGGCGGCAGCTTGGTACAAGGACTTGGCTTGGGTTTGTCGTTATGCCAGATTCTCGTCAATGGCTTCGGTGGTGAAATCTATCTGGACGACAGTTATACAAGCGGTGCAAGATTCATATTCACGCATCCCACTATTTCGAATAAACAAAACAACATTAAATAAATTCTATCATGAAAAAATTTCGTCTACTCGTCGTTCTATTCGCACTTTCTTTTACGAGTGTGTTTGCTCAAACGAAGTGGTTCAATCCGCTAGACGGTGATGAGCCATCTATCCAAGGACGAGCATGGAACAAAGAGATCGGTAAAAGTTTTAATCGTTTCCCAATGAGGGCTAAGTCATTAGTACGCCCTGATGTATGGTATCTGTCGACCAACTCAACGGGTCTCAACATCGTATTCTATACTAACTCACCAGAAATCATTGTCAAATACACCGTATCGGGCGGTTTATCTTTGGTCAATCTGACTACTATCGCCACCAGCGGAGTGGATATGTATGTTACCGATTCCGATGGCAAAACAGAATGGTGTGCTTGCCCCGGCAATTATAGCTTTGGCAGTTCCGCAAAAGACACTATCGTCTACCACTATAAAAACCTGGAATATGCCAACAAAGGCAGAGGAGGCAAGTATCAGTTGTTCTTGCCGCTGTACAATAGTGTAACATCCATGCAAATCGGCGTTCCGCAAGACAGCAAATTTCAGTTTGCTGCAAAGCCTCAAGAGAAGCCGATATTGGTGTACGGCACCAGTATTGCGCAAGGAGCTTCCGCTTCTCGTCCTGCCATGGCATGGAGCAATATCGTTGCCCGCCGCACAGGTTCTCCTGTCATCAACCTGGGATTCTCGGGTAATGGACGATTGGAATCTGCTGTTTTCGATTTGATTAGTGAGGTAGATGCGCAGATGTACATCATCGACTGTATGCCGAATATGTATCTTTGGCACGATAGTATCGTTAACCGTACCATTGCAGGTGTGAAGAAGATTCGTGCCAAGAGCTCTGCTCCTATCATGCTCGTTGAAAACGACGGTTACAAATACAGCAATACGAACAAGCCTATCAAGATTGAGTGTGAGGTAACGAACCAAGAGCTGCATAAAGCTTACGATAAACTGTTGGCTATGGGCGAGAAGAACATATATTACCTGACATTGGAAGACATCGGTTTGACTCCCGATTCGCAGATTGACGGATGGCATGCTTCGGATATCGGCATGGAACAATATGCTAATGCTTATGTAAAGAAGATTAACGAGATTAAGAATTATAAGCCGATGGAACTCTTCACTCCTTGCACCCAACGGCGCGACGATTGTTACGAATGGGGCGACCGTCATGATGCTGTTTTGGAAAGGAACCGCACTGCCAATCCGGAGATTCTGCTGATAGGCAACTCTATCACACACTTCTGGGGCGGTGAACCGGTATGCGACAGACAATGGGGTTCTAAGTCGTGGAAGGAACTGTTCGGCAAGAAGCGCGTTACGAATATGGGCTTCGGTTGGGACCGTATCGAGAATGTCTTCTGGCGTATCTATCATGGTGAACTCGACGAGTGTCATGCCAAGACCATCTTCATGATGATCGGTACCAATAATATCGGCATCAACACCAACGAACAAATTGTCGACGGCATCATCGGACTCGTCAAGCTAGTACGCGATCGTCAGCCGCAGGCAAAACTGCATGTGATAAAGATTTATCCTCGGGCAGGACAAGAAGAGCGTGTTTTGGCATTGAACAATCTGCTGGAGTCTAAGTTACAATTGGACAGTATGACCGACATTATCGACGTAACCTCTCAGCTGACACTGAAGGATGGTAGCGGGAAGATAGACAGCTCCCTATTTAGAGACGGACTTCATCCTAACGAATTAGGATATAGCCGTATCGCCAAAGTACTGAAGAAGCACTTTTAGCATTATCGGAACACGGAGTTCAACATAACCAGTAGTACAGACAAAAGACATTAAACATTTACTATCATGAAGAAAATACATTTACTTGTCGTTTTATTCGCACTTTCCTTCACGAGTGTGTTTGCCCAAACGAAATGGTTCAATCCGCTTGACGGTGATGAGCCCCATATCCAAGGACGAGCATGGAACAAAGAAATCGGTAAAAGTTTCAACCGTTTCCCTATGCGGGCCAAGTCGGTATTGCGCCCTGCAGTATGGAATCTGTCAAATAATGCAGCTGGCTTAAACATCGTGTTCTATACCAATTCACCCGAAATAATTGTCAAATACACCGTATCGGGCGGGTTATATCTGTCCAATCTGACCACTATTGCTACTAGTGGAGTGGATTTGTATGTCACTGATACCAATGGGAACACTGAATGGTGTTCTTGCCCCGGCAATTATCACTTTGGCAGTTCGGCAAAAGATACTATTGTCTTTCATTATAAAGCGCTGCAGTATGCCGATAAGAGCAGAGGAGGCAAGTATCAACTGTTCCTGCCGCTGTACAATAGTGTAACGTCTATGCAGATAGGCGTTACAAAAGATAGTCATTTCCAGTTCGCAGCACAGCCGCAAGAGAAGCCGATATTGGTGTATGGCACCAGTATTGCTCAAGGAGCCTCCGCTTCACGTCCTGCAATGGCTTGGTCGAACATCATTGCTCGCCGCACGGGTTCTCCTGTCATCAACCTGGGATTCTCGGGTAATGCGTGGATGGATGCCGCAGTATACGACTTGATTAGTGAGGTAGATGCGCAACTGTACATCATCGACTGCATGCCGAATATGGGTATCTTGCTCGACAGTATCGTTAATCGTACCATTGCGGGAGTGAAAAAGATTCGCGCCAAGAGTTCCGCTCCCATCCTATTGGTTGAGAACGACGGGTATGTAAACGAGTTAAAGCAGCCTGTCAAGAAAGATATGACAAATGAGGAGTTGAAGAAAGCCTACGATAAATTGCTGGCTATGGGCGAAAAGAATATCTATTACCTGACAATGGAAGATATCGGTATGTATCCCGATGCTAAAATAGACGGATGGCATCCTAGCGACCACGGAATGGAACTGTATGCTGATGCCTATATGAAGAAGATAAACGAGATTAAGAATTATAAACCGATGGCAATCTTCCCGCCTTGCACCCAGCGACGCAATGATTTCTACGAATGGGGCGATCGTCATGAGGCTGTTTTGGAGAGGAACCGCACCATCAATCCTGAGATTGTACTGATAGGAAACTCTATCACTCACTTTTGGGGCGGTGAACCTAAGGCCGACAGACAGTGGGGAGCCAAGTCGTGGAAACAACTGTTCGGCAAGAACCGCGTTACGAACATGGGCTTTGGTTGGGACCGTATCGAGAATATCTTCTGGCGTATCTATCACGGTGAACTCGACGACTGCCATCCCAAGACTATCATCCTGCTGGCTGGTACCAACAATGTCGGCATCAATACCAATGAACAGATTGTCGACGGCATTATCGGACTTGCCAAACTTATCCGCGAACGTCAGCCACAAGCAAAGCTGCTCGTGATGAAGGTATATCCGTGTGCAGGACAAGAAGAATGTATCTCGGCATTGAACAACCTTCTGGAGTCTAAACTGAAACAGGACAGCATGACCGACATCATCGACGTCACCTCACAACTGACGCTGAAGGACGGTAGCGGAAAAATAGACAGCTCACTATTCGTAGATGGTACTCACCCCAACGAATTAGGATATAGCCGTATCGCCAAGATATTGAAGAAGCACATGTAACATCACCAATTTTTCCTGGTTATGTTACCAAATTTTCATGGTTATAATCTCAACCTTTCATAGTTATGATCTCGGAAGAACATAGTTATGAAAATTCAAAATCATAGTTATGTCACGAGCGAAACATAATTATGAAAAATGCGGAGCTTAAAACAATAAAGGATGAATTAAAAGAAGCAGGAATAATCTATTCAGATTACCCCTGCCCTTTCTACTGGATATAATGACTGTTATATCCGAGAACCAACTTTTATTTAATATTATTATTGATAATATCCACTATCTTGCTGCCGGACGATGGGCGGTCGGCATTCGGATTGATGAACTTCCCGTCTTTATCGATAAGGATAAAACGAGGCACAGCCTCAATCTTCAACTTGGTACAAACTTCTGATTTGAACCCGCCGATGGAAACATACTGATTCCACGCAGGCTTTTCCTTTTTCATCTGACTCTTCCAAGCAGCCACATCATCATCGACAGAGATACTGACAAAGCAGACTTTGTCGTTCCCCTTAAACTTGTCGACGAGCTGTGCCAAGTAAGGTGTCTCCTTTTTGCAAGGTCCGCACCACGTTGCCCATACATCGACATAGAGCAACTTGCCTTTGAAGTCAGACAAGCGGCATTGTTTGCCATCGGCATCGGTGAGGGTGACATCAGGTACCTTCATACCCGCCTTGACAATCTTCGTATCATTGTACTTGACTGCCACTTTGGCCAGGTCGGCCTTATCGGTACAAATAGCTTTGTACTTGGCATAGATGGCCTCAACATTTTCGTTGGGAGCACCTAAATAACCGATTACATAACGGGTTGACAAGTCGTTGATGACTGCCTGATTCCTTACTTTTGCCTTCAGCATACTGAGAAAGCGAATGGGAGAACAGGTATTGGTTCCCTGCTTCTCTTTGCCCATATAGTAATTGATAGCCATCGACGTGACGCCATTGGTACAATAAGCGAAGTTGTTCAAGTCGATTCCTTGTACAAAGGCAATGAAACCTGGATCGGTAGCACTGTCGGAATGACCTATCGTATAATCAAAAATCATACGAGTTGCCGAAGTGGCAAGCTCATTCGACTTGTAACGGTAATCGGCTTGATTCTTCACTCTTAGCAATTGTGTTGCGCAATCAGCTTTAAGCGAATCGATATACGACTTATACTGCTTAAAGTTCTTCGAACGGATAAGGTTCTCCCTATCCCTGGTAATAATTACATAGTTAAAGTATTTATAGAACGTCTTATTGTATTCGTTAATTTCCTTGGCATCACCATCGAAATGGTAAACGGGGGTCTTGGCATCGGTAAAGTCGGCATTGACGATACTCTTGTAACCCGGGCGGGCATAGACATACAGCAATTTGCGATTGCTGACAAAGCGAAGAGCAAAGTCGCACGGCACAAACTTAGGTTTGACAGCTATCGAGAAGCTGCCATCAGTCTGCGGAGTGATAGTGTCGACATGAATATAGTTATCGCGAAAGATGAGCAGTGTGATGATGCCGCCCTTAAATCCTTTTACAGTTCCGCTAACCTGATAAGGTTTAATAGCGATTGGACCCTTCCGGGGCTTAACTCCGGAAGAGGACCACGCTGCAAAACTGCAGAACAAAAACATCAAGATTATTAATCGTTTCATTATCTATTTCGATATTAATAGAACAAGTCGTCAATCGTTGTCCTTCCATGAGGTATTCCACTGCAACACAATCGGCGGAATACGAAGAGTCAAACGCTGTTTGGTGAGTGTCCAAGTATTGGTGCCGTCGGTATGAGTGTAACCCGATTTTTCTGTCTGGAACAATGAATCGTTCCAAAGGCGGCGCAGGTCGAGCCAACGTAATCCTGTTCCCAAAAACTCACGCTTACGCTCATCGACAATAAAGCAAATGAGGTCATCCTTCGAAGATACTGTAGAAGGAATGGCGGCATCGGCAGCCGGCATACGATGCTTACGCAGTTCTAACAAATCGCTTTCAGCATTCGTAGTATCACCTGTACGAGCTTCACACTCGGCAAGCATCAGATAAATGTCGGGCAAACTGATACCCAAGTTGACGCTCTTGATGATAGGACGCATATAGGGATAGGCAACCCCCGTACGACTCTTGGCAACATAGAATGCACGGCGCAAATCGTTTGCTCCATACAGATCCATAAACTCAGGTTTTACATAAAGCGAACCGCTAAATAGATAAGAGCATATATAAGTCAGCGAATACGACTTGCTATATACGGTCTCCATGTTCTTGTAAACAAGAGCAGGGTACGAGTTGGAAACAAACTTCTCTGGTGTGGCAGCTTTGTATCCCCAAGTCTTGAGCATGGTATTGTAATCGTACAAATAGACACTGCTATCAGTGCTCAGTGTAGTTTTGGCAATCTTAAGCGCCTTCAAAGCATTGGCATAGTCGCCCATCATAAAATAAACCTTTCCCAACATGGCATAGCCGGCAGCTTTGTATGTGCGCAAGCGATGCACTGTTTTATCGGGCAGGTTCGGACAAGCATCTTCCATCTCGCTCGTCACATAGTCGTACAGTTCCTTCACCGTAGCACGTTTGAAAGAAGTCTCACCAGTAGAAGCCTCGGTAACGATAGGAACAGACAAGTCGGTCGATGCTGTAGAAGCATCGTAAGGCTGTCCGAAGAACTGTTCGGCAAGGAACAACATATAAGCACGCATTACACGACCTTCGGCCTGTACTGCAAGTTTCTCGGTAGTAGTGCCGTCGGTTGCATCCATCGCACCGTTGGCCACCACATTATAAATATAAAGTTGAGAATAAATAGAGCCCCATGCCGCCGAATAGTCGGAAGTACGGAACACGTCACCATTATACTCGTATGCCTGTACGGCACCGTAGCCGCCGCCTGCCATTGTAGAACCATTACCCAACTGTTTCAATCCTGCAGCATCGGTAATCCATTCGTCGCTTAAATACTGCGACATGATATCAGATGCCAGGATAGTCATAGAAGTACCCGAAGTAGAGCGAGTGTACGACAAGCTCATTAAAGAGTTTGAATTGAGCAAACCTTCGTAATCGGAAAGTTTCTTTGCCACTTCATCTCCCCTAGGCTTGATGTCCAGATAATCGGAACAACTGCAGAGTGCAACAAGCAGCAAGCAGATAAAAGACCAATTGAATATATTATATCGTTTCATAATCGTATTGTATTATTTGTTCCTTTACTTAAAATTAATAGTCAGACCAGCAGAGAAGGACGGTTTATATCTATCGGAACGGAATCCGCTCTTCAACGAAATAGCTTCAGGATCGATACCTTGCTTGTTGGCACGTATCATAAAGAGATTGCCGGCAGACAGACGCAGACGGATATTGTCGCAACTCAGCTTGTCGCAAACAAAGCGAGGAAAACTGTAGATAAGCGAAAGGTCGCGCAGTTTGGCGAACGATGCATTGAACACATTGATATCTGCAAACTCGTACAGATAATAGTCGCATGCTGAATTGTACGAAGAACTGTAGGCAGGCACGTCGGTCGTCTTCTCATCGCCTGCTGTACGCCAACGTTTGTCGAAATCCTTATGCAAGTTCTCGGTGACACGTCCGTAGTGGAAATAGTTAAGATCCTTACGCATCTTATAGCCGAGATTGTAGACGAACATAAACGACAGTTCGAAATCTTTATAGCGGAAAGAGTTGCTCAATGAGCCGAACCACTTCGGAGAAGTTGAACCGCTGTTGATTAAAGCTTTGGTATCCGACATATCATTTGACTTTGTGACAACTGTATTGTCGGTATTGTAGGCTTGTGGCAGACCATTATTCGACAGTCCCGCCCAACGATAAGAGAACAATGTGTTGGCAGCATAACCTTCGATATAGTTAGCATAAGGCATATTGGCTGCGCTATAGGCTGTTTCAACCTTAAGCATCGTAATCTTGTTCTTATTGTGTGACAGCGTAAACTCCGTATTCCATTCGAAGTCGTCGGTCTGTACGTTTCGGCTGTTCAATGTCAGTTCGAAACCTTTATTATTCATATTGCCCAGGTTGCCGAGAGCAGAGAACCAACCGGTAACACTGTTAAGAGGCACTTCGCCCAACAGATTGGTAGTATGCTTGTAGTAGGTATCAAACGAACCGGAAAGACGGTTGGCAAACAAGGAGAAGTCGACACCGAAGTTCCACACGTGTGTACGTTCCCAAGAGATCTTATCGTTACCCGGAGTGATAATTTTGAAACCAGCGCCAGGATACAAAGAACTAGAATAAGCATTGAGGATATCGTACGGGCCACCGAGTCCCGGGTCGGGAGAGTTACCGTTAAGACCATAACTGAGTCTCAACGTCAGACGGTTCAAATCTTTGAAACCGCTCATAAAGTCCTCTTGACTCATGTGCCATGCTGCGCCGACAGACCAGATAGGTTTGAACTGATTGCGGGCACTTGTACCGAACAAGTTGGACTGGTCGACACGGATACTGCCGTTGAGCACATACTTTTGGTTATAGGTATAGGCGACATTGCCGTAGTAAGAGACAAAACGATAACGCGTATCTCCCTCTTTGAAATAAGGAGAACTGAAAGTGTTGCTCGAATTGGTAGATTTCTGAATCAGCGGAGTCGACACACCGGTGTTGGCTAAAGTATTCATATCGTACAAAGTGTACGTCATCGTCTGATAGTCGTAGCCACGAACAAAGTTCGAATAGTTGCGGATACGATTTTCACGAACCTCGAAACCGGCAAGAGCAGTGAGCTGATGAAGCGAGTTCTGCCAGTTTTTGTCGAAGGTGAACTGATTACGAATAGTCCAGTCCGTATCGTGTGCGTCGCTCTTGGTGAGCCATCCGCCCGTCTTCGGTAAATTTTGCGTACCTGTTTCGGTAGTAGCAGCAGCACGTTCCCAAAGTACATCGAAGTTGTCGTTTGGCTGATATTGTTCCGTCTTCGAACTTGAACGATAATATTGGAAACGACCCTCGTACTTCAGTCCGTCGATGATTTTGATTGTCAAGCCGCCATTAGCACGCAAGTTCATCCCATTGGTGTGAACAAACGAGTTGTCGAAGTCTTGTGTCGGATAGAATCCCAAGTTGATGCCACTAACATTTAATACATTGTCGGCATAAGAACTATAAAGTTTTGTATCAGTCTGCGATAACAGATTGCCGCTGGCATCTCTATACTGCAGATATGGCAAGTTAGTCATCGTTGGCATCACGTGCCCATGGCTCTTGTCGACCGATGCATTGAAGGTAAGGTCGAGAGTGAGCCACTTGGTCATATCGAAAACCTGACGAAGATTCAGAGCATATTTGTTGGACATATCTTTGTTGATGCCCTTATTGCCTTTGTAGCTTAACGAACCATAGTAAGTATAATGATTTCCGCCGCCCGAGAAAGACACTGCATGATTGGTGAAATAAGCATTGCTCATGAAGTACTTCTCGTACTGCGAACGATAATCCTGCGAAGCCAATTTAGAAAGTTCAGCATCGCGCTCGGATTGAGAAATCGTTCCGTTGAGGAAATCGTAAAATGGTTGTTCGTGAGGAAAGACTACTGGATTATAATACCCCGTCAGTCCGTCGACAGTAGAGGTTACTGAATTCCAAGAATACGTATCGGGGTCGAAAATCTCTTTGATGTTCTTGATGAACATATCACTGCTCATCAAGTCGTTGTAGCTGTAATCGGGTTTTCCTTTATAAGTTACAGAGCCGTCGTACGATATCTTCAGCTTGCGGTCGTTCGTACCGTGCTTCGTGCTGATGACGACAACGCCATTGGCAGCCTGTGCGCCCCAGATAGAAGCAGCAGTAGCATCTTTCAGGAAAGTGACCGACTCGATATCGTTGTTGTTCACCATCTCTTCGATAGCATCGCTGGAAAGAGGAACTCCATCGACAACAAACAACGGCGTACGCGTGGAATTGATGGAAGTGATACCACGAATCAAGTATTTGTCGGCATCGGCACTGTAGTTTACATTGAAACCTGTAGAAAGTCCTTCGAGACTCTCTAACACGCTTCCTTTCAGATTAGCTTTATCTTTGATTTCTGAACCTTTAACCAGTGAAAAGGAACCTGCGCTGCGCTCTTTCGAAATAGACTGATAACCTGTGATGACCACATCCTTGAGCGACTGTACCGATTCGGACAGTGTGATATAGTAATTCTTCTCTTCGTTGACGCCCACCTTGCGGGTGTTGTATCCTATATATGATACATTGACGGAGTAGCAGTTGGAGGGGACGATAATAGAAAACGTACCGTCGGTTCCCGTTGAGGAGCCAATCTTGTTTTCAGTGTCGTACACTGTGGCTCCTATCAGCGGTTCGCCCGTCTTATAGTCGACAACCTTACCGGTAATCTTCTTCTTGCTGACAACAACATTCTTGCTGACCGTTATAAACTTACCTCTTACGATGTACTTGAACGGTGTGCGGCGCAATACGGTGCTCATCACGTCGGCCACTGTCTCGTTGTTGGCAGAAACAGATACTTTGTAAGATTGCACTTCGTTGTACGTAAACAATACCTTGAACTTGGAGGCTTTCTCAATTTTCTTAAGAGCAGTAGCCAGTGATTCATTGTTACATTCGACAGTAATCTTATCACTAACCGATTGTGCAAAAACATTCAATGTTCCCAAGAGCAGAACAAAACTCAATATTGTCACTCTCAGTGAATGGTAATAGAGTTTTCGCTCCTTCGTGCGACTAATTTTCTCCATAATTTTGTTTTTATATAAGATATATTCACCATTCGTTTCAGAATGATGTTTATATATTAACGAAGATTAAAAAATTATGGTCACCAAAAATTATTTTTTTTGAGAGATAATAATCTTATTGCCTGATTTCCTTACCGATAGATAGCCGAAACAGTTTAAGTTGGCGATTACCTCATCGACACTCGCCGTACGGTCGGCGATGAAGTGCAGGCGGTAACTGAGCAATGCGGGCGATGTTATTTCGATATCGACGTTATACCAGCGACCCAGTTCTTTCATCACTTCGATAAGCGGTACGTTGTCGAAGTAGAAGAATCCGTCCTTCCATTGTACGTAGTAATCGGTATCGACTTCTTTCACATCGAAATCGTGTCCTTTGAGCTCAGCATCCTGACCGGGTTTCAGCTTTACAGAATGTTGTGTGAGGTTATCATTGATGATGATAGAGCCATCGATAAGCGTAACGTGCACTTCCGACGACGGATATGCCTTGAGATTAAACTCGGTGCCCAACACGCGTGTCTTCACATTCTCGGTATATACCACGAACGGATGCTTCTTGTCTTTTGCCACCTTGAAATATGCCTCGCCAACCAGTGTAACACCCCTCTCGCGTGTATTGAAACGTGTCGGGAAAGTCAGTTTGCTGTCGGCATTCATCAGCACCACTGTCCCGTCGTTCAGAATAATCTTATAGTCTTTGCCGCGCGGCGTAGCTATCGAACGCACAGAAACCTTGTCGGAAACATAGTTGGAGAAGTCGGCCATCTTGTCGTTGATGATATAGCTGTTATCTCGCTGAACGCACGACACGTCAGTCGTCTTATTAGCATCGCCAATCATCACGTGCTGCGGCACATGCTTCGCCTCGAAAGCAATCATCGAGTTGTCGCCGTAAGGAGCGGATTTCTTATTAGAGAAGTTGAGAATGAATACGAGTGCAACGACAGCGGCGGCGGCAATTGAAGCAGCCGACCATAGCACTGCTTTGAATTGTTTCTCGCGACGAGGAAGACGGATCTGTGTCTTTTCAAAACTTTGCCAAGCCTTGTCGACATCGGGAACGGGACCTTCCTTCAAGTATTTAGCTTCGCCACATTCGAGCAGTGTACGGCATGCGTTGCGCACATCGGCATCGGAGAGGTTTTCTTTCAACTCCTCATCGGACATCGCATTGGCATTGTCCAGCAAATCTATTGCTTGCCAGCCGTGTTCCTCATTGTCGATATGTAAGTCTTCTTCTTTCATTGGTCGTATATACAAATTAACGATTTTCTTCGTCTTTTGGGTACTGTCCTTTCTTATAATTAACACTAAAATGTTCACGGATGGCCGACAAAGCTTTCATAATATGCTTCCTCACGCCATCGGTGGTGATTCCTAGAATATCAGCGACTTCTGTATATTTCTTATCATTAAAATAGCACTGTTCGACTACAAACTGAGTCTTCTGCGGCAAACTCTTCAACACTTCGTATATTACATCCAAGCGCTCATCCTTCTCCTTCGCCTCCGAGAGAGTCATCTCCCTGTTCATCTCCCTATACAGTGAAACGAACTGGTTCTCAACTGCGACATGACGCGAATAGTCGATGCAGCGGTTGTGAACGTTGGTGTAAAGATAAGCAAAAGTATACTGAATGCGCAGCGGGTCGAAGTGCTCCCAGATTTCGGTGAACACGTCGTTCACCATATCCTTGGCGACTTCTGAATCATGAAGGAAATAGAGGGCAGAATAGTAAAGCCGAGAGTAATTCTCGGTATACAAAATCTTAAATTGTTGCGCTTTATTGCCCTGTCCCATTTCGGTTTGTATAGATTTTATTCATGCAAAGATAACTATTCTTTACGATTAAGGACAATAAAGATAGGAAAAATACATTTTGAACGAACTATCCGAAATGCAGACTGAAACGCCACCCGATTTTCCTGGTTATGTTCTCAAACTTTCCTGGTTATGTTGTTGGAAGATCATAGTTATGTTCTCAAACTTTCATAACTACAAACTCGGAAGAACATAGTTATGAAAATTTAAAATCATAGTTATGTAACGAGTCGGACATAACTATGATTGTATTGGGGCTTCAAGAACTTTGAAAAAGTTGACTCCTTTGGCCTTAATACTGATTAAAGTTGATTTCGGTACACTTCAACAAGAATCAGAAACATATCTTTCATCAGCGATGTCTATCATCACGAGATGTCCGGTTCAAGAAACTTGTGTCACGTGATGATTGAAAATCTCATTCAGGATATACCACAGCCTCGTTTTTGCTCCCATCAATTGTAAATATTTAGAAAACAGTTTAAGTAATCTTCTCTATTACAACAACTTCATGCGTATACCCCCAGTGACAAAAGCGCATAAGATAATATAAAGAATGCATTAGAAGCTATTTATAGACGCTTTTAGTCCTGACATCAGCTATACATCCTATTAGGATGCATTCACATATTTCAGACTACTAATGGAAAACAATAGAGAAGAATAGTTAATCCTCATGCTCACAATATCATCGCAGTCTATTGATATGATAAGTATAATTGCTGCAGAGATACTCTATTATCTATATGCTTCTTTCTGTTTTACTTCATTGACTGATGCATCTCTAAAATGATTTTCCTCAAATAACTTCTTCATAGAGTCAATTTGAATTATACATGACTTTGAGAACTGATATTCTCTTTGATATTACAATAATAATCTCCTAATAGTGAATCTTATCAGTTTCATTAATTTTGTACTATATCATTACTTACTAGAAAATATTCCACTTCATATGAATCATGAAGAATTTATAGAATGTCGCTATTATACATTTTATCTTTCCATAAATCGTAATTTTCTTTCTCTTTAGGGTGAATAATATTGTCTGCCATTATAACCTGTTCTATAAATGAAGAAATAGATGTGAGAAACGGTTCCCTTTCCTCCACTTTTAGTTTTTTTATCATGGCCAAAGTATCTTCAATAATCATTTCAATAGTTAAATGTTTCTTTTCAATATCTTGAATGATGTTATTAGTGTTGCCGCTGATTACATTTTCTTTTAATAATCCAGTTAAGAAATTTTTAATAAAAGAACTTTCACTTTCTGCGTAGTCGTTATCACACTTAGCAAAAAATAGTCCAGTTTTTGCTAACAAAATAGCTAACTCGTTTTTTAAATCTTGTATCATAAGATAGGTTTTTAGTTATTGATAAATTTAGAAGCGTAACTTAAGAAGTGCAACTAATGAATATCGATTCTTTGTTGTTTCCTTAAATTTAGAATCCAATTTAAATAGACCTTGCATTGCATTTAATTTAAATGCAATATCTAAATTTGAATTTAATTCTTGTGTGAGTGAGAATGATAAATCCCAGTTTTTTATCATATTATTACTTGATGAGTTAGGGTCTCTTTGCTCCAGAATCCCTATTATTTTAGGGTCAGCCACTAAATGATATTGCTTAGCCATTTTTACTGCTTCATTATAATTCTTTATTGTAGGGATACCACCTTGAGAATATTCTCTTTCATCACTAAATCTTCTATTTAATTTATTTTCAGTCTCATTTTTAATATCAAGATCCAATTTTATAGTTTTTGTAGACATCTCATTTTGAGAATCCCAACATCTTTCCTCGAAACCTTCAACTTCAATATTGAATTTAAAATATGTTGCGCCCAGAATCTTTGCTATATTGCTAATGCAATTACATTTCGCACTTAATGTATAGTCTTTCATACTTTCTATTTTTATTAGAGATTTTGAACCAAATGGATCTTTGACATAAGTATCATAAAGCATTGGTTCAGACTCTGCCGGGTAGAAAGAATATTCTTCTTTTAGAATTGGTAAATCATATTCATACGAACAAATATCAATTCCTGTAAGTTCAGAGGATGAATCCCAATATTTATAATTGAGTGACACCTCATCTTTTTCTAAACGAATAATATTACTTAAGTTATTAATATCCATGATTACAATATTTTTTTTAGAATAAATAATATAATGATAATAGAGATAATTAAGATTATCAATTTGTTATAGTCTATTGCATTTTCTTTTTTTTTCATCAATTGAATCTCTGAAGCCTCGCAAGAATAGCCATACACCTTCGATTCTTCAATTAATTTATCTACGGCTTCTGAAAGATTTTCAACGTTTTCTATACGAGCCATAAATCCGACTCTTCGACCTATAACATCTACCTGATGGTAATTAGAATGTATTATGTAAAATTTAGATTGCACTTTATTTGTGTATTTTGTCCCCCGATATACGACAAAATTATCACCGTCAGTCAAAACTTTCTTATAGTAATCCTTATAAACCAATTTGTCATAAAGATCTAAGTAATTATCATCATTTTTACTGATTCTTTGACCATTTAACAACATTATATTTTCTTCGTTAACAGATTTTCCTTGAATCCATAATAAACTATTGTTATCTTTCATATACTATCACCTCCAAAAAGTTTAATTTTAAGATTTCCCTTTTCTTTATCATCCATCATATTGATAATTATATACTGTTTTGTAATTTCAGAAAATGTTCTACTCCTTAATAAGTTTAATGCATTTTTGCATCCGTCTTCTCGATTATTTCCTAATAAATCGGCATACGACATAATTAATGAAACTTTCTTTGACGGATCCACACCAGTTTTATTTTTTTTCCAGCATGTATATATATAGTCTAATCTGCTATTAACTTTCCTTTGGTATGAAATATCATCTAAATATGACTTTATATTAAAGAAAAACAAGACTATCTCATTATTGCAGATCATCTGAGAATAATATGTTCTTATGTTTTCTTCATTTCCACCTATATCAATTCCATTTCTTATCGTCACTTGTCTTCCTTTAGGAAAATATAATGTAAATTCGTCAACCTGAGTTCTATCGACGGTATGTTTTGCCATCTCTTTATTTGTTAGATAGCTATACCATAATGTCTTACCAGCTTGAGGCATACCAAGTACAGCCATTCCCAATTTGTCACCAGAATCAGTATCCCATATTGTAGAAATACTATATAACATGAATACTCCAGCTGCTGAAATAGCAATCCAGATTATAGGAATAAACCAGATAAAGGCTTCTTGGTGGATACTTGATTGTAATATTAAAATGTCATTCATAATTTTATTTTTAATCTATTAAATTATATAAATATTCTCCTTAAAATATATAACACAATTTCTTCTATCATTCTTTCATTGATGGAAGTTCTTCCTATGAAGAAGAATATTTGTAATTGCCGTCAAAGTCATAATAGTTATTTAGAGTGGCATAATCATAATCAGCGGCACATGATGCTGTTTCCATATTAGTAACTCTACATTCTTTAAGAACTACTAGATCGTCATCAAAGAATTCTGAACTATCTGAGTAGACTCCTCTACCTGTACCAAAATATCTATATTCATCTTTATATGTATCATACCCAACAAATTCATATGATTCCATTTCGCAACTCTCTCGATCTAGAGCAAATAAAATGTATCTGCTGGATGAATCTACTTTTTTTGCAGCTATTTTAAAGGCTGCCAATTCTTCTCCATCATTATCTTTGATGTTAGAGAGTTGGACAGTCCCCTCTTTTATGTTTAATATGTATGTTAACTCACTAGTTTGTGTGTTCTGCTTTATACAGCACGTGTCATTGACATAATAAACACACTTTCTGTCATCACTAGAAGCATCTAGAAGTACTTCTTTAGGTAGATTTATTTGAGATGAAGTGGAGGCATCACTGACGCTAGCATTATCAACTTGTTGGACATTGATATTGTCAGGCTGTTTATGATAATTAAAGAAAATAAGTACTATAATAACAGAAAATAAAAATACGATTCCTCCCCCATATAATAATCTCTTATTTTGTTCTTTATCATGAATAGATTTCAGACTAGAAGGATTATTAGAAGGATTGTATGTATCTCCAAGGCCTGATTTTATCTCTTTTTGGTTAGATACTTTTTCATTGCAATATGGACATATTTCTGTGTGTTCCTTTATCTTTTCCCCACAAATAGGACAAGGTATCATTTTTACTTCTTTTTCAGAGGCAACATCTTTGTCTAGCCATTCGCCACAATAGCGGCATTTCTTGGCTGTTGCCATTATTTGTTTCCCACAATATGGGCAGATTTTAGTATCTTCCATTTTTTTAGAAATTTGAGTTATATTTAGTTATATAATTTAATACTCTTCTTCAATATTCAGAACTCTATTCAGAAGTACTATCTAATTGCTATCCATAACTGTATGTCGTAGTATCTATTTGTATAATACTATCTTGAGCATTTTTATTGTACAGCTCGGTTATCGATGATACCCAGCCTTTCATGTCTCTATCGAAATATCGGGAGTCAATGATATATACTTATTAAATGAAAAAAATAAATAGCCCAATAAAGTATAATCAAAACTGTCTTTTAAGATAATAACTCTTCTTCCATTGTCGGTTGATATATTCCCTTTGAAACATATCAAAAGAACCGCATTAAAGTACTGCATTTAGCAATAAAGGCAAATATAATGACCAAAATGCCCAATATCTCTAATATCCTACTAGTTGACATTTTAATTTTTGTTTGTTCTTCTTTGTATGCATCTTCATCAAAATGTTTTTTTCTATTATTGATAAGTTCATTAGGGGAATACCCCCTGAATTTTGTTAATTCAAAAAATACATCTTTTATAAAATCATCATTAGTATCAGGTGAATAAGTATATAGATGAATTAACTCATCGTTTGTTTTATTTTTAATCAGCCAATAAAATCTAGGATCATCTATTATAATAGGTTCTTCTGAACTCGTATCAGCATCATCTCGTTCAGTATCATCTTGTTCAACATCATCTCGTTCAACATTATCTTGTTCAACATCATCTTGTTCAAAATTATCTACATTATTATCTTCTTGTACTCCAAAAGATATTTCATCTGAGACTATTTGATTCTCTTGCTGAGTTACCTGATTAGAAGAAAAAGTTTCGGAATCAACCTCTTCATTGCAGAAAGGACAGGTCTTAGTACCTGCTTCTATTTGTTCACCACAAATAGGGCACGCAATCATTTTCCTTTCTTTTATCTTTTCTGAGTTATTAAGCCACTCTCCGCAAAAACGACATTTTTTGGCAGTGGCTTTTATCTCTTCTCCACAAAATGGACATTTTTTTGTTTCTTCAACCATATTAATATGATTTATTCATTATTGATATATATAATATAAGATAAATAATGCTTATGATGATATAGAACACTCCCCAGTATCTAGTATTAGAATTATACTTATGATACATATGCCCTTTTGAATCTTTCACGTCTGCGAGATTAATGTAGATGCCATAAAAGAAAAGTAATAATGTGGGGCCCAAAAAAAAGAAAATAAAGATTTTCCATCCTATAGGAATATTTTTACCTTTTGCTAAGCTTTTATCATTGTCCCTCTTCGCTACTATTTTAAGCTTCTCATTTTCTGATAGTATGGCATTTAACTCTTTCCTATCATATCCCCTATTGTTAACTAATTCAAAGCTTGCTTCTAAAATGAACTGTTTACTATAATCTTCATAATGATTTATTTTTATTAGCAATTCTTCAGTTGATAAACCTTTAATAACCGTTGTAAATTTAGGTTTATCTATTTTAGTTGGTATTAGATCTAATATTTCTGAAGAGACTGAATTTGTTTTATCAGTTTGCTGAGAATTATCAAACTGATTTAGATCTGTAGCCTGATTCTCATTATTAGTGATTGAATTAGATACATCATCTAACCATTCTCCACAATAGCGACACTTCTTAGCTTCTGCTCTTATCTCTTCCCCACAATAGGGGCATTTCTTTGTCTGTTCCATTTTTTCAGAAATTTGAGTTATATTTAGTTTTATATAATTTAATTCTCCTTTGTCTTGTGCAGATTATAAAATAGCATTATTATTTGAAGGATATACGTTGAATGTCGAACTTTTTAAATTAGCACTACAATTAATAAGATTAATGGAATACATAGAATAATAATAATTAGAGACATAATAAAAGCTTTTCTTCTGACTATTCTTATGACTTCTCTATCATCTTCAACGTATCCTACAATCAATTTCATGTTTTTAACATAACTTTTATAGAAGAAATCTATAATATCTCCAAGAATGGGTACCAACCCCAAGAGTGTATCTTTTAAAAAATTGTATATGATTGCCAATGTCAGAGGAATAGAACGTACTTTAGTCAAACTTATATGGATAAAAGGTATTGCTAGTATCATTGGCAAAATATCCCCAATAACAGGGACGAGCCCAATGACTCCATCTAAATACCAATCATCCATCACTTTGGATATCTTTTTCACAGCCATATATGAGCCTGATTGTTCTATTTCATATCTTCGCTCTTCTTTTGCTTGCTGGCGTTGTTGCTCTTTCTCTAAAGCTTTATCTATGCTTTCTTGCTCTTTAGAATTGTTTAATCCTAAATCTTCTTGAGCTTGTTCTCTTCTGCTATGTAATTCTGTTGTCACAATTCAATTGTTTTATTTCCATTTAAAAATTCATCTAGGTCGTCTTTTGTTAAACTCTTATCTTTAAAGTCTCCTAGTTGCAGTAATCCTTCTTTTAAAGTGTCGTTATTATCTGCAGTGTTAATTTGTTTCAAGATTTCTGAAAGTACAGCACTTTGCTGATCGATATCGGACATGGATTTACGAAAAGTGTTTTGAAGTTGCCTTAACTGATTATCATAGGCTATTCCAGCTAATTCACTATTTGCTTGCCTTGTTTTTAACAATGCCCATTGACCAAGTAAATCTATACCTTTTTGTACAGCTTCATTTTCGGCAGTTACAATGTTAGCAATTTCTTCATCACTTACGTTCTCTTTTGATTCGTTTTGTTTTAACTTTTGGTTTTCCCCTGAAGTAAATTCATGAACTTTAGTCACAGATTTTTTAGCCATATTCTCATCCACTTCAACAATATTTTTCAAGCCATTTGTAAAAGTCAATATATTATTTTCAACTTCCTGGGGCAACTGTATTGCTGAATCCTTGATTTTGACTGTATGTATCAGTTTCTCATCCAACTTACTATTCATTATATCTTTAGCGACCCATAAGAGTTTAATAATAGATTCTAAATGATCAGCCATTTGACTTTTCACCTTATCATCAACCTTTAACTTGCTAGATATTTGTTTGGTTAACTTATCTAGTTCTATTTTAGATTGTTGTGATTGCTGTTCATTCTCTTTTAAAAACTCTTGTTGCTGCTTTAACTCATCCATATCCATTTTGACATCGACTTGAAATGATTCGTATTCACGAATAACAGGTGAACAAACTTGATTCCATTCAAATATACTTCGGTTATAGCTCCTCTTTAATGCTCCAAATGAAATCCAATTAAAGAGAAAGAATGGTTTTAAAGGCTTGCTATTCTTTGCGTCAACATACTGCTGTTTACGTTGAGATAACGCATTATTGCATTCTGATATATGATTTGAATAATAGTTTATATTCATTTGGCTATCAGTGATGTTTTGCTGATAAACCTTGTAATCAGCTAAAACTTGATCACGTTCTTCCTTTAATGATTTAAGTTCCGGATTCTGATATAATGCATTAATCAGTTGCTCATATTCATTTGACAATATTTGCCCATTGAATTTATAAAATGCTTGTGCTTTCGGTATAAATAAATCATTCAACTGCTTATAGATTACTAACATTCTGCCCGTATCACCTTTTATATGTGTGGCATCTCTTTTCATCTTATTTTTTAAGGTGAGTAGTTGGTTCTTTAGTTCAGTAGTTTTCTGACTAGCATCCATATAATGAGTCGTCATGTTTATGGCAGCCATGATTAGACCTCCAGCTTTACTACCCGAACTTTTGTAACTATTAGCTGCAGATTGTAAGGCATTGCCGAAATTTTGATTAACATCGGCTATTAAGACAGAACAATTATCAAAAATTGAGTTGTATTCTAGTTCTATTTCTTTTAGCATGTTTGCCACATCAAGCCATTCAATAGAACCAAAATCGAATAAATTCGGAGCAACGGATTTAATTGAATCACCAAATGTATCAATTAGCGTCATGACATATTGGCGATATACTTTTTCTATTTCACCACGTAAAAACACGAAATCGGTAATTGTTGACTTAATATCACTTTTCAATTGAAGATATGAATCCACTAAATTAGTATATCCTTCTAATGCTCCAGTAGCCTCTTCCTGAACCTTTATTGCTCCACTAGAACCAGAAATCTTACTCATCAAATTAGAACCTGCAACGATAATTTCTCCTTTTATTGTACTAATAGTTGCATTATCTACATTTTTAATAGAAGTTTCTACGCGAGATAACTTCTTATTTAACAATGGGAATAAGGTATCATTATTATTGCCATTAATTAACTGATAAAGTTCATATTCTGAAACAATTAGTTGTTTGCCCTCGTTATCAAGAAAACACTTCTTTATAATTTTATCATTCTTGAAATAACAATACGCTTCCCAGGCAAGTCGGCTTATTTCAAGAGAATCTTTCTTCTGAAGTTCATACGCTAAATCTGCGCGGCTGTACGTAGATTCATCATGATTTAACTGATGAGCCACATCTCTTATTTTCTCATATATTTTTTTATCATCCATATCATTTATTTTAAATACTCTTCCTCTAATTCCTTTGCCCTTTCCTCGGATATTCTTAAAGATTTATGCTCGCGTTCAAATAAACGGCGAACACTATCTGATATAGAATCTATAGTGCCGGACTATGATTTCCTTTATTCGCTCCTTTAGGATGTCGTGGACAAGTAGCTCCTGTCATCGACATGATAGAATTGAAGGTATGTCCGCAGTATTTGCAGGTATACTTCGTTTTCTCCGTCCCTTGATAAAGGGAGTGACGGCCTTTGTTCGGGCCATTAGGATGGCGAGGACACGTGGCGGAGGTGAGTGCCATTACTGAGGGAAACTTATGTCCGCAGTATTCACAATAATAGTTTTTCTTTTCCATAGGCTTTCTGTTTTGAGCCTCAGCAGTTGTAAACAACAGGAGGCAGAGAAGGATTGTGATATAGTTTTTCATGATTATCGTTTTATAAAGGTTTGAATGATTTGTCCCCAATAATCGGTAGCGAAGCCGGCAGAGGGATGTGTAATTGGAAGGACTTGTACAATGTGCCCTGTCCGTAAGGTATAATTCCAAGTCTCAATGGCTGCACCATCGGGAGCGATAACGTCTTCACCCGCGGTTCCTAGATGAGGAAGATTATCGTATAACCGTTTACCCCACGCTATGATACAATCGGGTTGGAATTGTTCTAGCACTTCGAAAAAAGCATCATCGGAATTACGAAACTCCTGAGCTATTGGAGCAACCCGCGGACCCGACATCGGAACTTGCACATAATTGTAGAAAAGAATTTTATTCCACCACAAGGCACTGCTTTCACGGGATATTTCTTCACCTGAGAGCGCCTTAATAAATTTGGTATAAGTGTTCATCCACCCTTCAAATTCATTAGCGGAATCCAAATAACAGAGTATTACATCGTTTGTAATTTCGGTGGTATCATCTTCGGGTCGTCCGCAATAGTGGCTTTCGCCGAGTGCCATTACCTTCCTCCCGTCAATGCCTTTCAGGTAGTTCTTCCCTACCCACGGCAAAAAGTGAACTTTACGCATGATAGTCTGTTCTTCATTTGTATTTTGTAAATTTAGACAATTCGATATTAGTTTTTTAAGTTCTTTAAGGTTCATAATGGTTCATATTATGGATTTTTAACTTTACGACAAGGACTAAAAAGAAAGGCACAAACAAAACTCTTCATCACTTGTCGGTAGGTTCTGGTAAACCCGAAGTTCAAATAAGAAAAGCAGTCTGCGCCCTATAGGTACAAACCTGCAAATGACTCATTATTTTGAACTTCTTTTTAAATTTACCAGATTTAACCGAGCAAAATAACTTGTCAGCAAGTTATATAATGTGTCTAGCTATCATTTCTTGTCCTTACATTCTATTTTTATTACTACAAATCTATAAAAAATAAAATGAAATGGAACAAGAATTCAAAGAAAACACATCGCAGACTGCCACTTTTTACAAAGAGAGTAAAAGTGTGTGCCAAAAGGATGTGGAGTATAGAATTATTTTTTCTTGTACATCGAATGCATCAATTCAATATATCCACGGATGTCTTCGCGTACATTTTCGGGAGAGAGTATCTCCACTTCCGAACCATGCGACAGAATCTCTTGGATAAAGTCGTAGGATGGATAAAGCCGATACTCGAAGATGCTGTAATCGGGATATTTCTCGACTTCTTGCTGCGACTCGTGGAGAGGGAGCAAACGGAAGTAACGGCGCTTATGTCCATCGGGCGTATCGGTTACTTTCACTCGGATGGTTTCTACTTCGTATTCTGCAGTATCACGAATGATGCCAAAGCAATCTCTGAAATAAGCTTGAGCATCGAAAGTGGAAGGAAATTCGAACTTCTGAGTGGTAGGTCTTGCTTCGATGATACGGTCGAGGGCAT